>Ga0070706_100002351_pt1 | contig 19084 bp, 13 predicted proteins | sample KBSK5501metaG_FD_65476 | JGI IMG/M metagenome (GOLD analysis project Ga0070706, IMG submission 65476) | Corn, switchgrass and miscanthus rhizosphere microbial communities from Kellogg Biological Station, Michigan, USA - KBS K5-50-1 metaG | ecosystem: Host-associated > Plants > Roots >... | reverse complement strand
CCAGCACGCAGTTGAGCGCCGAGACGAAGTTGTACAGATCGACCTTCATGTTGAGGAAGCGGCCGAGGACGTCGACCACGTTGTTGGCGTGGACGGTGGTGAACACCAGGTGGCCGGTGAGCGCCGACTGCACTGCGATCTGGGCAGTCTCCTCGTCGCGGATTTCGCCGACCATGATCTTGTCGGGGTCGTGGCGCAGAATCGATCGCAGTCCGCGCGCGAATGTCAGCCCCTTTTTCTCGTTGACCGGAATCTGCGTGATGCCGCGAAGCTGGTACTCGACCGGGTCCTCGATCGTGATGATCTTGTCTTCCGGGCTCTGGATCTCGGAGAGCGCGGCGTAGAGCGTGGTGGTTTTTCCGGAGCCGGTCGGTCCGGTGACCAGCACCATTCCGTACGGCTCTTTGATGAATTTTCTGAATTTGGCGAGCATGTCGTCGTCGAATCCGAGGACGTCGAGGCGGAGGTTTTTGAACTCCTTGTTCATCGACTCCTTGTCGAGAATTCGGATGACGGCGTCTTCGCCGTGGGCGGTCGGAACGATCGAAACGCGGAAGTCGATGGTGCGGCCGGTGATGCGGAGCTTGAAGCGGCCGTCCTGCGGGACGCGCTTCTCCGCGATGTCCAGCTCCGACATGACCTTGATGCGGCTGATGATTGTCGAGTGATGCCGCTTGTCGATCGGATCGAGCGCTTCGTACAGCACGCCGTCGATGCGGTACTTGACGACCACTTCGTTGTCGCGCGTTTCGATGTGAATGTCCGAAGCGCGGCGCTGAATGGCATTGAAGACAATCGAGTCGACCAGCTTGATGATCGGGGACGATTCCTGCTGGGTGATCGAATCGATGGTCAGCGTCTCTTCGCCTTCCTCATCTTCGCCGACGAGCTGCAGGCGGAAGCCTTCGGTGGCTTCATCGAGGACCCGCTGCGTCGATTCCGATTTCTCCAGCTTGTCGCGGATGGCTGCGGGCGACGCCACTTTGACTTTCAGCGGCGCGCCCAGGAGGAGCTCGAGCTCGTCGAGCTTGAGGACGTCGGTCGGATCGCCGACCACCACCGCGATGTGCCCGTTCTCGCGCCGCTCGGGCAGAAACTGATAGCGGATCATCAGGTCGAGCGGAATGTCGCGAAAGAGCTGATGATCGACCTGAAAGTGCTCGAGATTGACGAAGGGAAAGCCGTACTGTTCCGCCAGGCGCTGCGCGCGCGCGGCCTCGCCCGTCGGGTCGAGGTTCTTGTAGGTCAAACGCGGATCAGTCGTCATTGCTGTCCCACCGAAGTGAGCTGGAATAGAGGCAGATAGAACGCATACAGCAGGGTGGCCACCACCAGGCCCATGAATACGAGAATAGCCGGCTCGATGGCCGCCACCATCCTCTGCAACCTGGCCTCGATTTCCTCATCGTAGAACTCGCTGACGTTGGCCAGCATTTCCGTCAGGGCGCCGGTCGATTCGCCCACCTTGATCATCTCGACGGCCAGGTCGCTGATCACTCCGGTCGACTCCAGCGAGCGCCACAAAGGCTCGCCTTCCCGCACGTTCTGAACGATGCTGAAGACCTTCGAGGAGACGTCCTTGTTGGCCACCGACTGCGAGGCGATCTCGATGGCCGGCACCATCGGCGTTCCGCCTGCCAGGAGCGTTCCCAGCGACTGCGTAAACTGCATGATCGACAATCGATGCAGCACACCTCCGACGAAGGGGAGGCGAAGCTTGAATCGATCCCACGCTATCCGGCCGCCGGTTGCAATCCATTGCCGGAGAAGGAAGATGCCGACGATGGCAACGCTCAAGGCGACGATGACATGGTCATTGACCAGCGTCGCAAAGCCGATCATCAGACGGGTGAATGCAGGCAGCTCCGCATCAAAGCCGGCGTAGAACTCGGCGAAACGCGGGATGACTTTCGTCAGCATGATGAAGACCATCACGATCGACAGCGTGATCAGAATCGACGGGTAAATCAGGGCGCTGACGACCTTCTTGCGCAGGGCCAGGATCATCTTCTGATACTTCAGGAAGCGTCGCAGCACGCCTTCGAGATCCCCCGATCGCTCCCCCGCGCGCAGCGAGGTGGAGTAGATCGGCGGAAAGATCTCTCCGTAGGACGCGAAGGCATCCGAAAGGGAGACTCCCGATTTTAGCTTGTCGCGAACGTCAGTCAGAATCTCGCGAAAACGCGCGTCCTTCTGCCGCTCGAGCATGATGTCGAATGACTGCAGGATGGGGAGTCCTGCCCGCACGAGTGCCAGCAACTCCTGATTGAAGAGGAGGAAGCGCTCCGTGGAAACGCCTTTGCGCGTTCGCGGAAGAAAATCGCGCAGCGAGATCGTGCCGCGTTTCGCGGCGAAAACGTGAAGTCCCTGCTGGCGCAGCTCCTCTTCAGCGGCCCGCGATGTCGTGGCATCGACATGGCGCTCAACGATCTGCCCGTCGGGCGTACCCACCCTTATGATGAACTGCGGCATCTTATTTTTGACGGTTGAAAGCGTCCGGCGTTCCTCGACCGTCGTCGAACGAGGACAGGCAACCCTCTATTGTGGCGGATGCGAGGGCTGGGCCGACGTCCCGAGCTTGCGCTCCGCGTCCGCCAGCTCCTTCTGAATCTCGGCGAGCCGTTTGGCGTGTGTATCTTCGTTCCCTTCGTCGGCGTACGGCTGGTCACCCTGATCGACGAGCTTGTCGCGCTCCACTTTGAGGGCATCGACCCGCTTCTGCAGCTTCGCGCGCTCAGGTTTCGACAGCGGCACTGTAATCACCACCGGCTTCTGAGGCGTGCTCGTGATGGCTCGCTTGGCGGGAGGAAGCTCGCCCAGGTTCGCGGTCGTGGTGATATGCCCCCCCTTCTTCAAGAGATGGGCTTCATCAATGACGATATGGTCTTTTCCCGCGAGTTGCTGCCTTTTGGCAGCCCCAATTTTTGCGGCGCGGACGAGAGGCGAATCTTCCTGCGCCGGCTTATCCGCCGCCAGCAGCGGTGCGGCGCACACGACGCTGAGTGCAAACGCTGCGATTTTCTTCATGGCCTTGTAGAGGTTGGAACGGGGGTCCAGTTCGGATGATTCCAGCTATTATCGCTGGGTATGCAAGCGCGCGTCGGGCGGGTGAGCCTGCTGCTATTCGGCTCCGGCGCTTGCGCTCTCATCTATCAGACCGTCTGGCTGCGGCAATTTCGCCTGATTTTCGGAGCCTCCACTGCTGCGTCCGCCGCGGTCCTGGCCATCTTCATGGGTGGGCTGGGTTTGGGAGGGATCTATATCGGCCGGCGCGCCGACCGGACGGCTAATCCCCTCGCGATGTATGGCTTCCTCGAGCTCGGGGTGGCGATATTCACAGCTCTGACGCCCATCCTTTTCTGGCTGGTACGCCACCTCTACCTGGCCATGGGCGGTTCGTTTGTTCTCGGCCAGTTCCTGGCGACCATCATCCGGCTCCTGCTCTCCGTGTTGGTCCTCGGCATTCCGACAGTGCTCATGGGAGGAACCCTGCCTGCGGCCTCGCGGGCGGTCGAGCACTCCGGCGATCCCGAACGCCTTGGCGTATCCATTCTCTATGCGATGAACACCCTCGGCGCCGTTTTCGGGACCATCTTCTCCACGTTTTACCTGCTCGAAAATTTCGGAAACCTGAAAACGCTGATTGCGGCGGCGCTGCTCAACACGCTGATCGGCCTGGCGGCGATTGCGTATTCAAATCGCGTCGTGAGAGTGGAGGACAGCGGCCCTCCGCTGTCGGGACAGCCGAGGGCGGCTGTCCTCCAATCTGTTGCCCCGCCGCGATTGGTCTACACCGCGGCCGCGATCGTCGGCTTCGCATTTTTTCTGATGGAGCTGGTCTGGTACCGAATGCTTGCGCCGCTCCTCGGCGGAACGACCTACACCTTCGGGCTGATTCTGGCGATAGCGTTGTTGGGCATCGGCAGCGGCAGCTTTTTCTACGCCCTGCTTCGCCGAACACGTGCCACGGTCGGCGTGTTCGCGATTCTTTGTGCCATCGAGGCGCTGACGATGGCGATCCCGTTCGCGCTCGGCGACCGTCTGGCCTCATTGGCGCTGCTCCTTCGGCCTCTCGGGACGTTTGGTTTTTCAGGATTCGTCCTCGGATGGAGCCTGGTTGCGGCGATCACGATTTTCCTCCCCGCCTTCATCGCCGGCGCGCAGTTTCCTCTGCTGATCTCTCTTCTGGGCGAAGGCGGCGAAGATGTCGGAGGGCATGTCGGAGCGACCTATTTGTGGAACACGGTCGGCGCCATCGCGGGCGCGATCGTCGGCGGTTTCGGCGCGCTGCCGCTTCTGACCGCCCCCGGCGCGTGGCGAGCGGTAGTGGTCATTCTTGGCGCTCTCGTAATGCTCATGCTGGTCTGGGCTCGGCGGCCGGCGCTTGCCATGGCATCCAGCATCATCGTTGCGGCCGCCATCGGCTTGCTCTTCGCCACCGGACCGACCGCGTTCTGGCGGCACTCACCGATCGGCGCGGGACGCGTCGAATTGAGTAAGCAAAGCCGTAACGCGCTCACCGACTTTCAGCACACGCGACGGCGCACGACGCTGTGGGAAGCGGAAGGGATCGAGAGCAGCGTCTCGATCGCCAATGCCGATGGCTATGCGTTCATCGTCAATGGAAAGAGCGACGGTCACGCGCGCTTTGACGCCGGCACGCAGATCATGGGCGGCATTCTTCCGGCGCTTTTGCATCCGAATCCGAAGCGCGCCGCGGTTGTCGGACTCGGAACCGGGACGACCGCGGGATGGCTGGCTGCGGTGCCGTCGATCGAGAGCGTCGAGACCGTCGAGATCGAGCCCTCGATCGTTCATGTAGCGGAGTTGTGCGCGCCGGTCAATCGCGATGTGCTGTCGAATCCGAAGAGCAAGATCCTGATCGGCGACGGCCGCGAATTTCTCCTCGGCCGCGGCGCGAAGTTCGACATCATCTCTTCCGAGCCGTCCAATCCGTATCGCGCCGGCATTGCGAATCTCTTCACCACCGAGTTTTACCAAGCGGTGAAATCGCGTCTGAATCCCGGCGGAATCTTCGTGCAGTTTCTGCAGGCCTACGAGGTCGACGCGCCGACAATCAGGACGATCTACGGCACGATCACGGGCGTGTTTCCGGAGGTCGAGACCTGGCATACGTCGGGAGGAGACCTGCTGCTGGTCGGCTCGCGAGAGCCGATCGCACACCAATGGGAGGCAATGAAGCAGAAGCTGCGCAACGAGCCGTTCCGCAGCGCTGTGCGCGATGCCTGGGCGGTCAATGACGTTGCCGGAGTCTATGCGCGATATGTGTGCGGGACTTCGACCGCTCAGAGATTGGCGACCGGAGCGCGGCCGAATACCGATGATCGCCCTCTCGTCGAATACGCATTTGCGCGCAGCCTCGGCACCGCCGGGGCGTTCGCAGTGGCGGAGCTGCGTGCATTCGCGCGCAGTCACGTGGACGATCTGCCGCAGTCAATCCGCATGACACCCGATGCCGTGCAGATCGAGCCCGAACGATTGTCGATCGGCGTGGCTCACGACTCAAAGATCGACCTCTACGACATACTGCCCAACGATCTTCGACTTCGCGGAATCGCTCAGGTCCGATACATGGAAGGGAGCTATGCCGACGCCTGGACGATCTGGCAGGGGCAGACGGGAGGTCCGCGAACGCCACTGGAGATCTTTACGTACGTGGAACCGCTCGCTGAGCGTGGCGATGAAGCGGCGGGTCGCTACATCGAAGCGCTGCGCGGCGAGTTTCCGATCGAAGCGGGAACATTTCTGGCCCGACTTCGCTGGAGAGAGGGCCGAGTTGCGGAAGGGGTGGCCATTCTCGCTGATGCCCTTGAAAAATACCGAATCAATCCCTGGCCGGCGCCCGTGATCATGCGGCGGGCTCTCGGATTGGCCGTGGAGATGGCGCGCGATCCTCGCTTCACGCAGATCGGCACGCCGCTATTCAATGCTCTTCAGCAGCCGTACGCCATCGATATGCTCAGCGAACAACGAAAGTCTGCTCTTCTCTTCGTCGCAGAACGGATCGCCGAAGGCCGTTGCTCGAGCGAATTCGTGAACGTGATCAAGTCGTACGAGCCGCACGTTCCCTGGCAGCGAATCTATCTCGAGAGGCGAGCGCGCTGCTATCGCGAGACCGGTGATCCGATGGCGGCGCCGGCTCAGCGCGATCTGGAAAATTTCCGGCGCGGCGAGCCCAAATCTCTCGAGGAGCTCACCGCGCCGGATGAAGGACTCATCGGTCGGTCTCAACCGAAGTGACCATCACTCGTGGGAAGCCCGGCAGCCGGATGCCGCGCGACAGCGACTCGTCGTACCAGAGGTTCGGAGTACCTTGCGAGTCGACGCCCCCACCGACCAGCACCGACCCGTAGTAGTCGGCGTTACCTTTCGAACTAAACTGTCCCTCGGTGTAGAGGACGCCATCGGTCGACGGCGGAAGATTGACCAGACAGCCGTCGAGATCGTAGGCGTTCGAAGTGCAATCGGTCGGCGCCGAAGCGTCGGTGCAAGTAACCGGCGTTCCCGTCCGCTGACCGTTAGTCGTCTTTTTGGGTAAGCGCCGAGTGGTGACCGCGGTTGAAGGATCGAACCACCCGAACGTCATCGTCATCGGATTGCCGTTGTATCGAATGTTCAGATAAGGCTCGTGCGGCTCGGAGCAGTTGCACGTCGGGCAATCAATGTTGTTGCCGGGGAAGCAGCCGGGGGTATACGGCACGGGGAACCATCCGACATACGTGGAATTTGGATTGGCGAGATCCGCTGGATTATGAACCGTTCGCGAAGCGACGAAGACGTCGAATTTTCCGTTGGCCGTTCCACCCGGGCCCGCCGTGCCGCTGTTGCTCCACGGTAGGTCCTGGTAATCCCACTGATTGTTGACCGCCCCTTCGACCACCGGCATTCCGGAGGCGTCGGTGAGGAAGTCTCCGGCGTTCGGGCCGCTGGTATTGACAAATCGGTAGCCGATGTCCATGTAGGGCTCGCCCGGCTGATTGAACCAGCCGGCGGGGCCTGAAAGGCCAGTGGTCGCGAAGGCGGCATTGAGATAAATGAAGCTGCCCATGTATGCGCCGCCGCCGTTGACCTGAACCTGGGGAGAAAGAATGCCCGGCCCGCCGTTCTGCGGATTCTGATTGTTCTGCGTTTCAAAGAAGTAGTAGCCGGGCTGCGACGAAGCCCACGTCCTGAAGCTCTGGGTTGTCACGCCGTCGGTGTACAGATCGGCCGAAACCCAGTGAAGATACTTGACGCCGCTCTGTCCATTTCCGGCGATGGCCGCCGCCTTCCAGAAGTCGTAGCTGATGATCGGGAAGAGCAGGGATTTGTAGTCCGGATAGGAATCGAAACTCTGGTATTGGAAGTGATGCGTCCCGCCGATGGGCCAGCCGCCGCCGCCGACCAAGCCGTTCGTCTGATAAGAGCCTGGATCGTTAAAGGGAAACCCCCATGGCTGCGGATAGCCATTCGGCGCGGAGACGTCGTTCTGCGCCGTCCGCGCGTGAAACCACGGATCGTCGACGCTGACGCTTCCGCTGCCGATGAAGTAAAGCCACGGCGTGTTCGACTTGTTTGCCGTGCCGCCGAAGCTCAGTGGATAGGCAGTCGGCCTCCGTTCTTTGTACGACACGCCGTTGACTATTGTAGTGCTCCCGCTGGGGCTCCACATGTTTTGCCATTGCGGCTCGGTAGGGCCGCTATTGCCTCCAACAGTGACGGTCCATTCGTGGAGCCGAATAGGAGGATTTGCGGCGAGCGCCGCCGGGGTCGGCCGCACAATGTCACCTGCGATATACGTCTTATTGGCGGTCCACTGTACAGAGGAGTCATAGCCACGATTGAAGTGAATTTTTTCGTAAGCGTTGAACCACGCTATGGTGGTGTAGTCCTTTTGCAGGTTCAGCGCCTGCTCCGAGCTCACCAGGCCCCAGTGCACGTTGAAATTACCGTTAGTGGCCAGGTCGGTTGCCGATTGCAACGGCCCGCCCGGAGTGGGCAGCGGAAACTGTGAGACCACGATCCGACATTCGGCAAGAGCAATGGAACGGCGGTTGCCAGACGCCAGAGGCCGATCGAATTTCTCTGCCCGTGCCAGGATGGTCGCGACCCCATATCGACTTCCGCCGACCCAGAAATGGGGCGCGTTGGGTTGAGAGAGCACTGCGCCGACGATCGGCGGGGCGTAGACCTTGATGACCGTGATCTCGCCGGCAGGCCGCGGGTCGACCGTTCCCTCCGGCCCGAGGAATTTTGTGTTGAGAGCGTCGAGAAAATTCTGTCCCGCTGTTGTGGTGCGGTCGATGGTGATGTCCGCGCTGTCCTCGGCACCAAAAAACTCGTCATCCGAGAGGGGTCCGAAGGGCAGGTCGAAGAGAAGCGTACCAGCGCTCGGCTTGTAATAGCCGGTATAGGGGTTGACCACCCGCTGCGTTTTGAATGTATGCGTGGCCGGATTGGTGTCGTTGGTCGGCGACAGATTCAGCGTCAACATCTGGGTCGGAAACTGAAACCACTGCACCACCAGCCGGGCACCCGATTCGGCCAGGGCCACCGTCTGGGTATGGTTTCGCTCGTTGATCGAGATCGCGCTCTCGGTCTCGGAGATGGCGACGAAAGCCAATCCGAGCAATGACAGACCAACGATCACCATCAGGCTGGCCAGCAGCGCGGAGCCGCGCTGCCGGAACCGTTTAGCAGTTGATCGAAACACTCTTTTGATTCGTCGCATAGATCATCTCTTTAGCTGCACGAGTTCACATCATTGGTCGGGTTATCCGGTTTTACCTGGCAATGGAAAGTGAGTCCGTTCACGGACGGAACCGTGTAGTCCACACAGATGCTGGTGATGTTGCTCGGCGCAATCTCCGGGTTACCTGTGGTGCGGCCAAAGTTGAGAAGGAGTGACCGCGTACCGGTCGCCGGAACAGTGATGTCATTGGCCGTCAATGTAATGGGCCTCGGGGACAACATCATGATGTAGGGGACGAGGTCATTCGTACCCGGGCCGGCGACGGTGCCACCGCTCGGGAACTGGACGCTGTTCCAGGTCACGTCGTGCGTGCCGGGCTGCGCCCACACGAATTTGATTCGCGTCAGGGTCAGCGCTTCCACCCACGAGCTTCGCAGATCGAGCTTCAACTGCCGCGTCGTGGCCGTATGCACCAGAATCGAGTTATCGACCGCAAATGTGGTCAGCGAGCACGCCGGCAAGCCCTGCTGCGTGATGTAACGCACCAATTGCTCCGTACACGGCGGGAAGACGTTGTTGGTCATCGTGAATGTCACGGTATACGGCGTTCCCGGAGTCAGATCGGCCCAGGTGAAGTTCGCCGGTGAAGTAAACGAGTCGTTCGTGACGATGATGTTTCCGGCCGGATCGACGATGTCCATGCGGGTGACCACGAAGGTGGTTCCAACCGGCGGCTGCACCTGAATGGTATCGCCTCCGTTCAGGATCCAGGCGGTCGCAGGCGTTAGACCGTTGCCCGACAAGGCGCCGGTGACGACGAAGACCGATCCGCTGAAACTGCATGGCGGCGGGAAGATGACCACCGGGGTCGAGTACGCGCCGTTCGGGCAGCTTCCGCCCGACTGGATTGCGGCAACAGAGTACTCGTAATAATAGTCGAGGTGCGTGATCGGATCGAACTGCGGAGCACTGTCGGTGAGCGTCACGTAGCCATTCTGCATTGCTGTCGCGGCGATCACGGTCTGATGCGTCGTTGCGATTGGGAGGGGCGATGAGCTGAGCTTCTGCACGCGCATGACGTCATAGGAATCGATGGTCACCGGATTGGGAGGCGTGCTGATGTCCGTAGTGACCGGCTGCCATCTGAGATAGATCGGATTGCACGTGCCAGTGCTTGGCGGAATGCTGGCGTTGCAAACACTATTGCTCATTCCGGCCGGAGGCGGAACAGGAGCGAGTGGCGCCGCTTCTACGCCCACCGGACGCGCAGGCTGTGTGGTCGTTCCGACCTCACCCGGAGTTCCTGAGCTGGGTGCGCTGACGGAGTCGCTGGCGTTGCCAGACGTGTTGTAGTTGGCGGCGGCGACACACCACTCGACGGTCTCCAGCTTGTAGTAATAGAGAGTGCCGCAGCCCGCCGCGGTGTCATCCCAGGTGAAGTTGCCGTAACCGTCCGTGTGAGGCGCGGTTGGGCCGGAAGCATTTTCGTCAAGGATGCAGTTCCCGGTGCCGGCGGTAGTTCCCGACGGCGTAAAGGACGCGCCATTACCGCGGTAGACTCGGAAGCCCTTGATCTCGCGAAGATAGGTTGCCAGCCCCGGGGTGCCGGACGGTGTGCACGTCGGCGCGCCCGAGGCGTTGGTGACCGGCGCGGTCCAGCTCATGTGCACTTTGTTGGTGAGCGGTGGAATGCCGCCACCACCGCTGGCCCGGATGGCCGTCGGCGGGTTCGGCACGGTGGCGTTCGCAGCGATCGCCGACACCGGCGGACTGTTCGTCGACATGACGCTGCCGCCGGCATTGAAAGCGCGCACCTGGAAATAGAAAGTCTGAGAGAGATCCTGCTGCGTCAAATCGACAGCATAAGTGTTGCTCGTACCAGCATCGAATGAGTTCGAGAAGCTGCCGTTCGGGTCTGTATCCCACATCACCACGTAGCTGGCGTCGGGGTTGTTGGTGTTGGGATCCCAGTTGACGACCGCGATGCCGCAATAGCCGATGCAAACTCCGGTGACCGTCGGCCGCGGAGGAGGCTGCAGGAAGTTCTGCGGCATTCCGGTCATGCCGAGGTTGCGCGGCGTGATCAGCGTGTCGACGGTCACTTTGCGGTACGCCGGCATCTGCTGCCCGTTAGCCACGATGGCCGGGTTGGTGTCGGGAGCGAATACCGGGAATCCATTGGTATCCGTGCTGCTGAGCTGCCCGTTGTTGACGTCAGTCTCCTGCAGGTTGACGTCGGGCTGGGCGTTCATTCCGATCAGCCGCACGCGGATGGCGCGGATTTTTTTCCTGACCAGACGCTGGGGAGCGTTGACGGAGTTTGCGACGGCCGGATCGTACTGGCCGGCACCGCCGATGTTAGGCGCAAAGGCGCCGGTGGCATCCGTGAGGGGTCTCGCGCCGCCGGTGTCTTGGAAGTAAAAGAAATTGAGACTGCGAATGTTGTCCGCCAACGGTGTTCGAACCACAGCGCCGGCGTTGTTGAGCGTGAATCGATAGAGCGTGTAGGGCGGATTGTTGTTGCTCAGATCGACACCCGCAATCTGCACCTGGCTTTCCGCGCTGCCGCCGGGATAGGCGTTGCGCGGCACGCTTGTGTCGGCGTAGAAGGAAATCGTGTCGGCGTTCGGGCCGCTGTTCGACACCAGCGCGTATGTGACGATTTCGTCGTTGCCGGTGGTGACGACCGGGAACTGCGCGCTCTCGAGATTCGTGTCGCGCCCGTGATCATTCGCGATCGGATTCACGCTATAGTCGAAGTTTCCGCGAACCGTCAGCGCGGTCGCGCCGGCGTATTCGATCTGTTCGTCCGGTTGTTCGTACACTGCACCGCCGTTCTGCTGCCAGGTGATCGGAGGCGTGGCGCCGTTTTCGACGACTGTTGCTCCCTGCCCTGTTGGCCACGCCGGCTCGGTCAAACCACTGGTTCCCTGGTTAATGGCGCGGTACGTGTTGCCGTTGGGACTAGTCGGCGTCACGATTGTTCCCGCCGAATACGTGCGTCCGGAAGCCCACGGAGCCGCGCTCTGCCCGGGGAGGAGCGGTCCGCCGCGCTTGAAATCGAAGCCCGCCATGCGGATGTCGCCTACCATGCGTTCGTACGCGATGCGGACGTTCTGCTGCAGATCGGCCGCTTCGTTGCCCGACTTGAAGACTCGGTTCGCGCGGTCGTACAGCGTCAGGATCCCGACCAGCACGACCACCAGGATCGCGGTCGCGACCAGCACTTCGGCGAGTGAAAATCCTCGCTGACGACTGTGATTCTTCCTCGGACGCATAGCTTCTCCCTTGTTAGAACGCCTTGACTGTGTCGAGTACCACTTCGCGTGAACGCTGAGCCTCGGTCCATCGGACGAAGACGCGAATGTGCAGAATTGCTGCGGTGCCAAACTGCGGCGGGTTGTTCGGTGGTGTGGCCTGATCCTGATCCGGAACCATGACGATGGTCACCGACGGATTGGTCAGCTTCCCGTTGATCAGGCCTGCCCATCGCGTTAGAAGTGCCGGAGGAGTGTTCTGAGTCGCGATGTCGGCCTCGGTGCTGAGGATCGTCGGATCGGTGGAGCGGATTCGGCCAACAAAGCTCGGTGCTGCCAGTCCGGACACACGAGGTAAGGTGATCGCATCCCCTGTGTCTGTGTCGTTGATGTTGAACGCGCCCTTGTAGAGCATTTGTTTGTTCAACGGCTGCAGGTCTTCCATCACCTGCGTGCCGATGGCTACCGCCTGCGAGTTCTGTTTTCCGCTGTAGACGTTGCGGCGTCCCATCACGAAGAGCGTGAAGATCGTGATGGAGACAATGCCCAGCAGGGCAGTCGCGAAAATGACCTCGACCAGGTTGTAGCCCGACTCTTTAGAATGCATCACACGGTTGCTCAGCATCGGCTTCTCCTAAGAATGACCGGCGGTCGAAGTGAACTGGCCCGACCCCGAAAGGCCGATGGTGTACATGTTGTAGGTTATGTTGTTCCACGCGCTGCGCATCACGATCTGCGCATTGGGGGCATTGACCGTCAGGTCCATGGATCCGTTCGGGTGGTAGACGATGTCGGGCTGGCCATTGCCGTCGGGGTCCGTGAGATTGGTCTGGCTCTGAAACCAGACCGGTCCGGTGAGATCCTTGATATTGCCCGTGGAGCCGGGTGAAGCTGCGTGCCCTCCCGGCATGTTGAGCGCCGTCCAGGTCGCTCCACGATCGTTCGACCAGAAAAATCGGTAGCGATTGCTCGTCAACTGATTTCCTGGCGCTGGACTGAGCTCCACGCGCACGTCAACGGTCTGCGTGATGGCGTACTGGCGGGCCGCCCGCAGGTCATGAGCGAAATTCTGCAGGTCCCCCTTGAACGTGCTTTGGTTCCTCATATTGATGAAGGCCGGCACGGAGATCAGGCTCAAAACGCCGATGAGCGCGATCACCACCAGCATTTCGGTCAGACTGAAACCGCGCGATGAATGGTTGAACCTGCTTTGCATGGGATGCTCCTATTACGCAGCGCCTGTGCCATGGCACAGGACGGTAACTAAGTGACGGAGGAATAATCACTTAATAGAAATCGACCGCGGATTGGACGATCCTCAGGATGCTTCGGATGTTACAAATTGTAACGCCGAAGTCGTCTCGCTCGCAAAGAATTCGATGGTCGCAACGGCGCCGCCACCCACCGATCCTGTCAACTCGAACGATGCGCCGTGCAATAACGCGATCTTTCGCGACAGGGGCAGTCCGAGGCCGTAGCCTTTGGCCTTTTCGGACTGGAAGGGGAGCATCAATCGCGGGACATCAGCCGGGTCGAGCCCCACTCCCTCGTCCTCGATCCTCACCGACGGCCGTGGCTTTGCGGCGACCGTGATCCGAATGGTGCCGCCGCCTTTTTCGGTGACCGAATCGACAGCGTTGCGGATGAGATTTTCGAAAGCGCGGCTGAGCAGGGCGGAGTCTCCTTCGATCGTGACCGGCTGCCCATCGCACTCGATGTGCACGTTGTCGGGTCTCTCGATTTTGGCGGCCACGCCCGAGACCAGCTCGAAGAGGTCGAGGCTCGTTTTGTTCAGCCGCATCGGCCGGGCGAAGCTGAGCAGGGTGTCGACTGCAGCGGAGAGTTGGGCAGCCTCCTCCTCGGCGCGCTCCACCGAGGCTCGCGGCTTGTCGGCGAGCGGCTCGCGCCGGACCAGCCGCAGGTATCCGAGAATCGCAGCCAGCGAGTTGCGGAACTCGTGCGCGATGCCCGCGGAGATCTCGCCCAGGTCGGCGAGCGTCTGCATCTCGCGGACGCGAGTTTCGAGATCGCGAATGTGCGTGAGATCGGTGAACAGCGCCAGCACGCCCAGGAACTGTTGCGATTCGCTCACCAGAGGGACCGTCGTCAGGCCGATCGTCTGCTTTTCCAACTGCAGTTCCACGCGCGTGAGGGCGATTCTCTGATCGACCGCCGAGCGCACCGCGTCGGTGAATGGTGATTTTTCGAACGCTTCCTCGAGCGGCTTGCCGGCGGCCTCGCCGTTCGGATGGAGGATCTCCCGGCCGGCGGAGTTGATCTCCACCACTCGTCCCTGGGGATCGACAGCCATGAAGCCGGACGCCAGACTGCGAGTGAGGGCGGCGGTGACGCGCTCGAGATCGTCGGCGCGCTCTTTCTGCGCGTCGTGCATGCGCTTCAGCTCCGCCTCCTGGGCACGCAGCGTGGCGATCGACTTGCGGAAAGTGTCGATCAGGTACTGCTGCTCGTCGTGAGCCGGATCGCGTTCCTCGAGCTCGGCAGCGGTGTCGAGCATCGACTCGATCGGACGCGTGATGCGCGGCAGGTAAAAGATGACCAGCATCGTGGCAGCCGCCGTTCCCAGGAGACAGACCACTGCTGTGGCCCAGAAAATCCTCGTGATCGTTATCAGATCCGATGCGTCGAAAACGAAGATTATTTTTGCGCCTTGAAACGATCGCTCGATGCGTTCGACATTCTCGTTCGACGGTGGAACGCCGACTTGGATCACCCGCCCGCCGCGAGCGACGCTGATTCCGGCGACGCCGTAGCGAGCCTCGAGTATCGACAACTGTGTTTCGAGCGCTCCGGAATCGGCGAGCAGGTTCGATCGATCCATGTCGTCGATCGTCATTCGGACGATGTTCGACCAGTTCTGCCGCGTCGCGTCGCGCGTGTGCTCCAGAAAGCTTTGCAGCAGCAGGACGAGGATGACGATCAACACGCTGAGGAAACCGACCAGCGATCCGAAGAACAGCCGGACGTCGCGCCGAAAGCTGATCCGGGTCAGCGTGGGAGAAGCGCGAGGTAGCATGACCAGAGTGTAGGGCCAAAGAAGAGGATGGCCAACGCCGCCAGTCCGAGAAAGACGCCGAACGGCAGCGCCGCCCGCATCCCTTTTCCACTGCGCCAGGCGACCAGTCCGCCGACAATCGCGCCGGCGACCGACGCCAGGACCAGCAGCCCGAAGAGCGGCTCCCATCCGACGACCGCGCCGAGCATGGCCATCATCTTCACGTCGCCGAGCCCCATTCCCTCGACCTTCCGCACCAGCCGGTAGGCGAGAGCGATCGTCAGGAGCACCGAGGCGCCGATGCCGGCGCCGGCGATGGAATCGATCAGCGAGGGAGAGAGCATCAAATCGCTCGTCATCGCACCGCCGTGAATTGCGCCGATGACGATTCCGATCACGATGCCCGGCAGATCGATGACATCCGGCAGGATCTGAATGTCGGCGTCAATGTAGATCAGGACGATGATCATCGAGACTATCGCGGCCACCAGCGGAAAAACGATCGTCGGGCCGGTGCGCAGATAGATCCCGAGATAGAACAACGCGTTCGCGAGCTCGACCAGCGGATAGCGCGGCGCAATCGGCATCCTGCACGTGCGGCAGCGCCCGAGAAGGATCAGATAGCTTAGGACCGGGATGTTGTCATACCAGCGAATGAGCACATTGCAGCGCGGACAATGGCTCGCCGGAAAAACGATCGACTCTTCCCGGGGATAGCGATGGATGACGACGTTGAGGAAGCTGCCGACAATTGCGCCGAGAACGCAGGCGAAGACGGCGAGCAGAGCCGACATGTGCTGCGATTGTAAGGTGAATGCAGAACGCAGAATGCAGAATGAAGAATTGAGAAGACAACTTATTTCTTCATTCTCAATTCTTCATTCGAAATTCTGCATTCACCGAGCCCTGTTAATCTTCGCGCTGCACGAGGAGGAGGCGAATGGGGTCTGGTGGCCTCCGCGGTCTTCAAAACCGTTGTTTCGGCGCGGAAGCGTCGAAAGGTTGGTTCGATTCCGACACGCCTCCGCCATTTTCCCACCGCCCACCCGGTTGGGATGTAAGGATGTTGGGATGTTGGGATGTTGGGATGTTGGGATGTTGGGCGGGCGGGGCGTCCTAACATCCCAACATCCTAACCGGACGGCGGGGGTTATGGTTTCGGCGCGTCCGTCAGGAATCCGATCTTCACCGCGCCCCCTTCGTGCGCCGCGTCCATCGCCTCCACCGCCCGATCGAACGGCATCTGATCCTCGGAATTGATGAACACAACCTTGTCCGCCACCGCGCGGCCTCGCATCTGCGCGCCGATGGCGTTGGCGAGATCCCTGGAGGTGTTCATCTTTTGGGTGTTGAGGTAGAGCCCGTCGTGCTTGATCGTGATGACGAGCTGGTTCTGCTGAGAAGGTGGCGGCGCAGTCGCCACTTCGACCTTCGGCGGAACCTCGACGTCGAGACCCATCTGCAGAATCGGCGTGGCGACCATGAAGATGATCAGCAGCACCAGCACCACGTCGACGAGCGGCGTGATGTTGATTTCCGAGCGGACGCCTTGTCCGCCACCGCCACCCATCGCCATTACGTCCGTCCTTTCGCGATCTGCTCGCCCGCCTGTTGATTCTGGGTCATGATCCCGACCGTGGTGAATTCGGCGTCGTTGGCAGCCTTCATCACCAAACGCACCTTGCCGAAGTTGATGCGCTTGTCGGCCTTGAGCATCACAGCGCGCGCAGGATTCTTGTCATGCTCGGCTTTCAGATACTTCGGAACGTCGCGATCGGGAATCCAATCCTGGCCCACGAAGATCGTTCCGTCCTGTTTGACTGAGATGACCAGGTCGCCTTCCTTGCCGGGCTTCTTCTCCGCATGTGGACCTTCGGGAAGAAGGACGTCGACCCCCGACTGCAGCATGGGCGTGACGACCATGAAGATGATCAACAGCACCAGGCAGACGTCGACGAGTGGCGTGACGTTGATGTCGCCTTTGACTTCGTCGGGACTGCCGCCGCCGGCTCCAAATGCCATCGCTTCCTCCGATTACCGGCGCACCGCCGCGGCCGTGCCGGCCCTGACGCGCGCTTCGTTCTTGATGAAGTAGTCGATGAGCTGGGAGGAGGAGTTCGACATCTCCACGTTGAATCGATCGACTTTGTTGAGGAAGTAGTTGTACATCCAAACGGCCGGAATGGCGACGAACAGACCGAACGCTGTCGTGACCAGCGCTTCAGCGATACCCGCCGAAACCGCCCCCAACCCGCCCGACCCGGTCAGCGCCATGCCCTGGAAGGCGTGAATGATTCCGGCGACGGTGCCGAACAGTCCGACGAATGGGGCGGTGGTGGAGATCGTCGCCAGATTGCCGAGCCCCTTTTTCATTTCGGCGGTCGTCATCAGCGTTTCGCGCTCGATGGCCCGCTGACCGGACGCCACCACATCGAAGTCTTCCGGCAGCGACTGCGTGGTTTCGTATTCGAATTCGGTCAACCCCGCCCGAAGGACGCGCGCCAGATGGCTATGGCGATAGTTCTTGTCCCCGGTCAGCGCGATGGCCTCGCGCAGCTTGTGTTGCGCGAGCAGTGGCGTAACCAGCCTGGCGATGGTGAGCGATTCCCGTTTTGCGCGCTGGAATCGCCAGATGCGCTCAATGGCAATGGTCAGCGACCAGATCGACATCAGCGCCAGGACGATGACCACCCCTTTCGCCACCCAGTTCATCGACGACAACATCCCCAGGAGACTGAAACTGGTTGGTTCCATGCGACTTCTCCTCCCTTACTGCAATCGGAAAATGACGGTCAGGTTGTAAATGACCGGCACTGGTTGACCGTTGAGCGTTCCGGGCCTGAATCTCCACCGCTTCACGGCTTCGAGGGCTGACTGATCGAGCCCCAGCGGAAGAGGCTTGAGCACGCGTGCGTCGGTGACGTTCCCATTTCGATCGATGATGGCTTCGATGATGACTACGCCCTCGATTCGGGCTTTCCTTGCAAGTTCCGTGTACTGCGGCTCGATCCGATTGATCGCGACAGGCGCCTGCACGTCTCCGCCGACGCGGACGGGCTTGTCTCCGGTACCGCCCAGCACGCCCCCGAGCTGACCGCCGAGGGTGCCGCCGACGACCCCGCCGACCACTCCGCCCACCACTCCGCCCTCCACGCCGCCCGCTTGCCCGCCCGTCACGCCAGTGCTGGTCGAGGCGGTGTCAGTCTGCGCGGTCTGCGGAACTTCTTTCGGGATCTCGGTAGGCTGATGGAAGGGCTGTGGCTCGACTTTCGGCGTTTCCACCTTCGGCTTGGGCGTGGAAGCGCCACCGGCGGGCGGTGGGGGCGGTGGCGGTGGAGGGGGTGGGGCCGACACCATGAATGCCCGGATCGGCTTCTGAATCACTTCCGGATTTTTCTTGACGTAGTAACCGGCGGCGATGATCGCTCCAATGATAATGATGTGGACGATCGCCGAAATCAGCGCTGTGACGCCTCGGCCTTTTGTCTTGTCCTTGCCTGCCGATTCGATGAGGACGTCATCAAACATGTCGGCTTACCTCGTTTTCCCGACCCGATTCCGCATCGCTTCAGGGTTGATGCCAACGGAACCCGTGTGCTGCACGGCGAGTCGCTCAAACGTTAGACACCGCGAACGCGCCGTAATGAACCGTCCTCGCCCGGAGGCCGGGAACGTTATCATTCGCCTATGTTGAAGGCAAACCTTGCAACCGCTCTTTTCGTCGCTGTTTCCGCATTCGCAGCCGATCCGTGGCAGAGCGTTGACGCCACCCTGCAACAGCAGGGCAAAGTGGTGGCGGGCGACGTCCATCGATACGGCTGGCCTCGAAGAGATCTGAAAGTAACAATCGGCAAAGTCCGAGTCGAACCGGCCCTCGGTCTCGGATCGTGGGCCGCGTTTTCATCGGACATGGTGATGGGCGACCTCGTCCTGCTGCCGGCGGAAGTGGAGCGGGTTGTCAGCGCACTGCAGGCGGGTGGATTCGAGATCGGCGCGATCCACAATCACCTCAGCGGCGAGTCGCCCACCATTGCGTATGTGCATTACGCCGGTCATGGCGACCCGCCGCGGCTCGCTCGGACGCTGCGCGACGCGCTGGTGACCACCGCCACTCCGATGAAA
>Ga0070706_100002350_pt1 | contig 19086 bp, 27 predicted proteins | sample KBSK5501metaG_FD_65476 | JGI IMG/M metagenome (GOLD analysis project Ga0070706, IMG submission 65476) | Corn, switchgrass and miscanthus rhizosphere microbial communities from Kellogg Biological Station, Michigan, USA - KBS K5-50-1 metaG | ecosystem: Host-associated > Plants > Roots >... | reverse complement strand
CTCCCGGTGACCCCATAGGTTAGGGAAAAAGCCTGCAACCCGGCCTGCGGCCCAGCGAAATACCCGACCGCAACGCCAACAACAGCCGAGACGATGAAGCGCGTGCTCATGCGATCCCCGGCATCCGATACGCGGCCACGAAACGCGCGAGATGCGCTAGTCCTAGATGATGTTCAATGACTCGCCCATTGGACGAACCATCGCTATAAGCATGGATCATCGATAGGCCGCCATGCACATAGTCGCCCACAATCCCAAGATGCTGCGGGTCTTTGGCCCAGCGGATCACGATGACATCACCCGGCTGCATTTCATTCTTGGCGATGCGGGTCATCCACTGGTTGCAGTGCTCGAGAAGCGACTTCCCGTCAGGGCTGCGCGGATAGGCTGTGATATCGAACGCCGGCTCGATCAGTCCGAGCTCGCGCGCAACCCCAATCACCAGGCCGGCACAGTCCACCAGAACCCCGCGCATGCGCTGCTGATGCCCATAAGGCGTTCCCAGCCATTCCCTGGCCTGGCGCGCGATGGTGAGCCCATCGATCACGTGCCGACTCCCGGAACCTTGGTGATCGTGTCGATCCCAGGAAGATGCGGTTCGCCTTGGAAATTCAGGACGTTCGAGAACTTTGTCTTGCAGTCCTCAGTGAGCCGCTTTTGACATCCGGCAATCGCGCTGTAGGCATCTCCGACATCAATGTCGAATGGAAATGGAAGCGTGAAAGTGAACGTCTTGATCGATTGGACGTATGACTTGATCTGCCTTTCGTAGTTGGCATTAAGGCCACTGGTGAACTTCAGAAACCCGGCCGTGAACCAATCGTCCGCTTCGGTACGAGACGTATCGATCACGATCTGCCGGCTCGTCGCCGTCGTGATGGTCCCGGTCACTGTCCAATCGGCCGGATCAAGACGGCAAGGCGAGCCGCCAGAAACGCCATCCGATTCGATCGTCACCGGACCGCCCGCAACCCGTGGATAGTCCGCGAAGTGAGCACGGCAGGTTCGCTGCGTGACGATGCCGACCGGCTGTTGCAGCGCCTGCGTCAGCCCTCGGAACTCCAGCGTATAACTTCCGGTATCGGTGAGTTGCGCTTCGCCAGTCGTCCCGCGCTTGAGATCGTTGACCCCATCGCTAGTCGTTTCGTAGTTGATCTCGAAAAGATAGAAGGCCGCGTTGTCGTATCGACCAGCCTCCAGATCGGCAAGAAGATCAGGTTCATCCGTGACAATCTTCAGTTCGAGGTTGTCGGCGCCGAGGTTAGCTTGCGAAACCAACTGGCTGACATCGAGCCATGCCTCGTAGACCAACCCATCGATGATCAGGTTTTTGTCTAGAGTCGTCGCCGCGACGGTCGTCCCATCGCGTAGTGTCATCTCCAGGCACTGGCAAATGGATGTTGCCGGCAGCGCGTAGTGAGCCGCCAGGGCAATGGGGATCGTCTTCATCCACGAATCTCGATCAGCGGGATCGAATCCCAGGAGATCAGCAATCCGTCATGCTGGTTCTTGCTGACGATCTGCCCGACGAGCTTGTCCACATCGAACCGGACTGGCACATCGAACTCTCCCGACCATGTAAGATTTGCGGCGGTCCTTGGGATTGCAGTCGTAACCATGCCGGTTGCAGCGTTCAAGGTGTAGTCCGCAGGAGTTGCCAGAGTCGATCCGGAATTCTTCAGCACGATTCCGGCAATCGGCTTCTTGATATCGCGCAACGTCACATCGCTTCCACTGACGTATTTCTTCTGAAGCTGGAAGGTCGTGCTCGTCAGACCTTCAACCACGCCTTCAGTGATCGTCGCCTGGAAGTCCGCGAAGTCCTTGAACCGGAAGCCATCCTTGCGGCCTTTGACGGCGCGGAAGAATGAGCCGATCACGCGGAAGTCGGCTTCCGTCTTGACACCAGTGCTGACATCGTACTCCTGGCGGCTGTCGGCCCAGTTCTGATTCCGCGATTCTTCGCCGCTGGTCACGGTCACGATGGATGTGCTGAAGGCTGGACCGCCTGTTGCCCCGAAGGAAATTCTCTCTGGGAACCGTGGGGATTCCTTGAAGGCCATCAGTTGTTTCTCCGGTCGGCCGTTGCCAGTTGTCGGGCGATGTCGGCACCAATCTGCATCGCTGTCTTTCGATCCGTCCCTGCTGGAGGCGACACAGAAATGTAGTTGTTCTGCGTGCGCTGATTGGTTGTATTGCCCTTCAGAAGATCGTTCGGAAGGATTGTTCCTGCCGTCCTGGGCACGAATAGTTCAGGCCCCTTCTCGCCCACGACACTGAGCTTATTCAAGGGCGGGTCACCACCCCCCGCAAAGAAGCCGCCAAAGAGATTGGCGATTTGCGACACCAGGCCGCCGCTCGAGGAACCGCTGCCGGACCCGAACAGGCTGGAGACAAAACCGCCTGCGCCGCCTTGCCCATTTGCGCTGCCGAAGATTTCCTTGGCGATGTCCTTGGCTGCAAGTTCCGCGACACTGGACAAGATGTTCCGCGCGAAGTCATCGAAGGCATCGCTTGCAGACTTTGTGCCCTTGATGAAGTCAGCCAGCGGCGAGCTCAGGCTATCCTCGAGGCTCTTGTTGATCCGCTGCGCTAGAGGATCGATCTCGGCGCTTGCCTTCTTGACAGCCAAAGCAAGATCAGCCGCGCGGCGCTTGTCCTCGTCGGTACCGCTGACAGCCGCCAGTTGTGCTGCCGCTGCGGCCTGTTCCTGAAGCTGCTGGATCGCGATCTTACGTGCATCCCGGATCGCCGCCAGCGTCTCGAGCTCGCCCTTCCCGCCGTTCGCAGCATCGAGATAAATCTCCTGCTCGCGCCGCGACTGGTCGGATAGAAGATTGTTGTAATCCTTCTGGAGTTGGATTGAGGTAGCCTGGAACTCGAGCCGTTGCTGTAGCCGGACGGCATCCTGCGGATCACCACCGGCCTGCTGGATCAGGCGCTGCGCATCCCTGAACTGTTGGGCAATGCGAATCTGCGTCGAGCCGAATTCATTCCCGCTGAGTTGCAGGATTTGCGCCTTCAGATTGTCATAGGAGTCCGCCAGCTGTTCGGCCGCGCGCTGGCTGGCCTGGTTCGCCAGAATCTCGGTAGCAGATGCCTTGGTGACTGCCTCGGCACGTTGCTGGACGACCAGCTTGATCTTTTCTTCCGCCGCGACCCGATCGGCCGGCTTCGACAATGGATTGCTGATGAACGCGCGCTGTGCCGCGATCTCCCGATCGATGGCCTCGAGTTGATCCTTCAATGCTTCATCGCGGATGTTCTTCTGTTGCGTGAAGAAGTCGCGCTGGCTTAGGAGCCCTTCTTGGTACGCCCCTTCGAGGTAGGTGTTGCCAACCTGCAGGGCATCGGCCTGGGACTTGGCGAAGTCCTGAATCAGCTTGATCTGGCCGTCGAGTTGCTTCTTCAGCGCTGTCGCCGCTTCGTTATAGGCGCTTTCATCGCGGCGAGGCGTCAGCTTGCGCTTCGGCGTCGCTGCGGTCGGTTGCGTGTCGGTCTTCTTCTGCCCGTTCAATACCGCATCGAAGAACTTGACCGCGGAGTCCTTGGCGTTTGCCAGATCGTTGGCTGTCTCCTTCCCGATATTGAATGCGCCCTTGAAGTCGAACTTGCTCGCGGCTTCTACCGCTGCAATCAAGCCCCCGAAGGCTTTCCCGACCCCGACAATTCCAATGACAGCAGCGCCAGCCGTGGCGACGATTCCCTTGAAGGCTTCCGCGATCGTGGTGGCGACTCCCCGAAATTGATCGCCGTTTTCCTTGTTCTCCAACCAGAGATCGGCAAGCCCTTGCAGCGTTGGAAGCAACTCTGACGCGAGCGTTTGACCGAACGCACCGCCCAGCAACTTTAGTTTGCCGAGCGTGTCATTGAACTGATCGGCCTGCTCGGCCGTCTGCTGAGTGACGCCGCTATAGCGCTTGTAATACTCGATGTTCTTCAGCAGAGCATCGCCGCCATCGTTCAAGAGCGCAAGCTGATCAGCGCCAGCCTTTCCCAGAACGTTCGTCGCCGCCGCCGTCTTCAGCGCGCCGTCTTCAGCGCCAGCGAATCCATCGGCAAGCTTGGCGAAGATCTGATCCGGCGTTTGTGTCTTCAGGTCTTGGAGGCTGATCCCCAAATCCTTGAAATCCGCGATCGCGTTCTTGTTGCCACCGAGCGCACTGGCGATGGACTTGTCCATCTTCACGAAAGCGGCCGTCACGCCTTCGAGATCGCCACCCGCCTGCGATGCAGCAAAGCCGATGCCGCCTAGAGTCTCGACCGCAATACCTGTCTTCTTTGACAGATCGTTCAGGTGATCGGCGGAATCGATCGTGCTTTTGATCAGCGCGGTGAAGCCCGCAATCGTTCCCGCCCCGAGCGTGATGGCGCCGAGCTTGACGATCGTATCCCCGAGCGCCTTCCCGGCGTCGGCGGCTTCCTTCTTGAACTTCGTGAGTTGCTTTGCAGCGCGGTCAGTATCCGTCTGGAAACTGCCCGTGCGCAAAAGTAAATCTACGATTATCGAACCGGCTGCTATGGCATTACTCCTTCACCTTCTGCTTGATGCCGAAAGTCTTTAAGGTTCGCATATCGGACTCACTTAATCCCTGCGGCTTCGGTTGTGGCGCAAGCCATTCCAGCAGCGGATCGATACCCGAAGGCCCGCTTCGGCTCGAATAGGCCACGAGCGCTGCCGGCCGGTGGAAGCGATGGTAGTCATCGAACGGGTGAGCCCGATAGAAAGCAATCCAGAACTCGAATTCGTCGGGGGTCATTACCCCCTTCCACTCGTCAATCGTGCGACCGCCGAGTGCGAGGGCTAGGATTCCCCAGAACCATTCTTCGCCCCTGGCTCCGACGCTTTTCCCCGGCCGCTGGGCCGGTTGACTTGCATGGCGCCTTGGTACATGGAATCGACTACGCCCTGATCGAGCGTGCCGACTTGTTCGATTGTCAGGGATTGTTTGCCATCAGCTTCGCAGAGGCTGTAGGCGACCAAGCGGATGATGGCCTGCGCCATCAAGCCAGGATCGCCAGAAGCGACACCCGCCTGAAAGCGGGTCCATTCGAAGGAGCCCACGCGCTTGAACGGGAACTTGGCGACAGTCCCATCCGCCAAGGTCACATCACACTCTTGGATGGCCGCTTGGGCCATCAGCTTCGTGATATCCATCAGGCGGCCGGATGGAACGTCGTGGTGCCGCTCGGTTGGATCGTCAGCGTCCCGCGAACGACCTCATTGGTGGCTGCGTCGATGGTGAGGTTCGAGACATAGCCGTCGAACGTCAGGCAGGTACGCGCGTTCGGCGGATCGAGCTCGAAGTTGCTCGTGACGGTGGGAGCCGTCGAGGAATCGCTCAGGCCGACGAGCCAACTGACGACGGAGTTGCTGTCGCGCATGGTGAACAGCGATTCGTGGGAACCATCGCCCTTGTACAGGATGAACGGCACCGAGACTTCGCTCGCATCGGCAAACCCGCCGACGTAGGTGCGATATGCACCGGTCTCATCGAGACAGGTCGTATCGATCTTGTCCTTGGAGCCACCGCCGATCCCGGTGATCCCGGTCGGGCATGTCAGCTTCACAGCGGCATGGGTCACGGGATCAACGAAATAGAGATGGGTGCCCTTGGTTTCAAAGGCGTTGTCAACGACGGCCATGGATGGCTCCTTGAAAAAGAAAACCCGCCATCGGCGGGTAGGGTGGGTGAAAGCGTTGGTCCCCGGCTATCTGCCGAAGAAATCGAATTGAAGCCCGATTCGGTAGAGCTTCGTTTCGGGTTCCTGCTCATCGAGCAGGGTCGACGTCATGTGCGCAATCGGCTCGATGGCATCGCGCACGGCAGTCGCGAGTGTGTCGATGTCATCGGAATTCTGATGCCAGCAATCGATCTGTACCGTCTGCCGATCAGTCGGCGGCAGATCGCTGAGGTTGTTTTCCGGGACGCTGGAGACGAGCGTCCATGTGATATAAGGCAGCGTCAGCCCTTGCGGCGCGGCGCCGTGCCGGTAGATTCGGGCTGGACTCGTGCCAACAATCGCCCGCACCGAGGCAGACGCCTTCAACGCTGGGAAGACTGGAGGCAGCATCAGGCGCCTCCTTGCTTCATGAGTTTGGTGGCGATCTTATCGATCGCTGCCACGAGCTCAGTCTCTACCGTTCGGATGGCTTCCGCCGCCTTTGATTGGAAGGCCGGACGAATCCATGGCTCTGCCGGTTGCTTGCTCGAGCCGTATTCCAGTAGCTGCGCCGTCTTCAGCGTCGTCACGGCCTTGCCACTCACACGCGCATAGGTCTTGCGGCGAACCCGGACAAGGTAGCGCTCGCCATTCCCATCGGTCGGCGGCTTGCCTCGACTGACAATAACGTTCTTCGCCAGCAGGCCCGTCGAGATGCTTTCTTCCTTGGTCTGGTTGGATGTCACGACCCGGAGGTTGGCAATCTCGGCCTTGCGGATCACGACAGCACCCTTCCTCAATGCTGTCTTGACAGGACCTCCACGCTTGCTCACGACCTCGGCCGGCAGCGAACGAAGCATGTCATAGACGCCATCTAGGCCCGTCAGTTGAATGGTGGCGATGTCAGCCATCAGATATACGCCTGGCGCAGAAATTCATGCTCGGCATGCCATGCCTCTGCGCCATTGGCATTCCTATAATGCCAAAAGCCTGGACTTCCGGCCGTCCAGTGGAGTAGCTTTGCGCCTTCGGGACTGCCGTTCTCATCCACGAGGACGTTCCATTCGGCAGGGAGCTCGCCGATTCGATCCTCCTCGAAGCCTGCGAATTGCTGCTGGCCCTTCGGACTCCATGTCACGCTTCGCCATTCAGGCGCCGCGCAGTTGATCAATTGCAGGCTCGACCAGTTCTTGCGCGGGTAGTCCACGTTTGGGCACTGCATCGCCGTCCCGATGTATTTGATCGGGTTGCGGGTCTTGTATGTGTTCTTCACGACCTGAACCGCGAACCTATCATCCCTCAGCGCCCACAGTTCGGCCATGTCTCCGATACAGAGCATGTCGCAGGCATCCGCGAAGATCGCCCAGCCCTCGAAATTGCATAGCTCTGCGACCTTAAACCTCGCGTAGACGAATGCATTCGAGCCATCTGCTTGATCATCGCTAACTGGCATGAAGGCCACCAGAGCGGAACAGGTGCGGATGACTGACGAGCAGAAGACATGATAGCCAAAAGCTTCCCGCTCGTCGTAGCCGCAAAAGAGCCTCAGCATATTTGCCCTAGCCTGAGCGACAATAGCGAAGCCCGCACGTGACTGTGAATCGCGGCGGGCCTCTGACCAATCAACGCCGGGAGCGTCTCATGGCTAAGGCCGATCTTACCGCGCAGCGTCTGCGCGAACTTCTCAACTATGACCCGGAGACGGGCGTCTTTACGTGGCGCGTTCGGCGTCGCTCTTTCGCGGCTCGGGCGACCGTTGGAGCAATAGCCGGAAGTCAGCATGGAAACGGATACATCGAGATCGGAATAGATGGATATAGCTACTACGCGCACCGTCTTGCTTGGCTTCATATGTATGGAGAATGGCCCGAGAATTCCATTGATCACATCGATCGCTGCCGCGCCAATAACGCTTGGAAGAATCTTCGCCAAGCGACATATAAGCAAAATCAAGAAAATCGATCCGTCCGCGCAGATTCTGGCAGCGGTTTGAAGGGAGTCAAACTTCTTCCGAGCGGTAGATGGAGAGCTCAGATCAAGCACAATTTTGTTCCTATCCATATAGGCGTCTATGACACGCCAGAGCAGGCCGCAGCAGCTAGAGCAGAAGCCGAGCGCATGCTGTTTACGCACGGCGCGCTTCTAATCGAAAATCCCGATGCTCTCTCCCGGCCGGATGCCATTGCGTCTGCCTCTCCACAATCTTGATGAATCCAGCCTCGGCCACGGTCGGAGCTAAGGTCTTGAACGTGTGGCACCATTTGTGATTCATATAGGGGTCTTTGTCCCTCGGGTCTCCAAATAACGACCACATCGTCAGTTGATCAGGATGCTTGCCGCCAACCACTCGGCCTTCGATCACATTGCGGCATGTCTTGATCAGGTCGGGCATCTCCAGCACCAGCAGGCCGCCAGGTCTCAGCAAACGATGCCATTCGCGCAATAGGTCCGGCACTTCCCAGATGTAAACGTGCTCGACAAGATGGATAGCCATGACCTCAGTTGCGCATCCATCCCCGAGCGGAATCTTGTCAGCCGGCGCAACGATGTCGGCGGCCGGACGCACTACTGCGTCAACGCCGATGTACCCGGGAATTTTGCGCCCGCCGCAACCGACGTTGATCCGCAGACCGTCAGCAGGAATTTCCACGCTTGTGCCGCCTCTGAGTTTTTCCATTGCCACCAGGCCAGTCGTTGCAAGAAAGCCAATCGTTCTTCGTGCGATGGATTCCTCGGCGCCGCGAGATCGGAGCCGTAGAGTTCCGCCGCAGCCCCATCCTCGCAGACCACCGGAACCCCCGCGATACAGGCATCAATCGCCACGTTCGAATGCCGGCAGACCACCAGCGCCGCATTCTTCAAGAGCCGTTCGATCGGCTGATCGCTGACCCGGCATCCTGTCCATTCCTCTGGACGCTTGGCCTTGTAGTAGATGCGCGATTCAGGATAGGCCCGCTTGATCCGCCAGAGGGTTTTCTTCTCCCACTCCTGGCCCTTGAATCCGAGCATCGATCGTGACTTTGTGCCCATACCGGCGAGCAGGATGTGCCCGGTCGGCTTGTAGTCATTCCGTAGTGTGATGCCGCTGGCCTTGAACCGATCTCCTGTCGCCTGCGGCATGTTCCTGGGATGCTCATGGCCCACTGCCACGCGCATCGCCTCCTGTCGGTTCCAGTAGCCCAAGTCCCAGCAAATGCGGGTTCCCTGGTGCGCCTTCCACCACTTCAACCTCTCAGGATGCCCCACGCCATAGAGCATCAGGATTTCACTGTTGCCCTCGTACCGTTCCGTGATCCTGACCGGGATCGGCGCCGCCTCGGCCATCGCTCGCAGCATCCTCAAGCCACGCCGGCTTCCGGCCATCAGGATTTCAGCTTGCACAGCACCTCGCGGTACCACTCTGCGGCCATGCTCCACGTGAAACATGCGCCAAGGAATCGTTCCCGAATCGCCAATCGGGCATCTCGTGTCTCGAGCCAATCGAGCGCAGTGGCGAGTTCCCGAGAATCATCGGCCCAATGCTCGGCGCCTGTCTGCGTTTCCAGATACCCGGCTTCCCTCGAGCCAATGAACGGCGTCCCGCTTCCATGTGCGTTCGCCAACTTGACATTTGACTTCCAATGCCGCTGCGGATAGCCATTCCAGCCTTCTCCGCGCAGCGCGAGCACGACATCAAGATCCGCCAATTGCGGAGGATTGACCATGAACGTCAGCCCGCGCCTGGAGCATTCCTTGCCGATCGCCTCGGCCCAGCCCCGGATATAGGTCGGCGAGCCTTCGTAGCCGATTACCTCGAGCCGTTCCCGGATCGGATTGACCGCTAGATTTGGCCGATGGTGGTGATAGATCACTTCGCCAAACCCGAGATCATCCCGCATCCTCTCGTTCGGCAGGATCACCATCGTGGGAGCCAGTCGGCGAACTTCTCCTTTGAGCCAATCGATCGATTCCTGTCTCGACCAGGCCGAGCACTTAGGTTGAGGAAAGGCGTCGACCACATCCCATGCCCATGGCCGGCCGCTTTTCCTGATCGTCTCCAACAGTGGATCTGGAACGCGCTTAACTGCCACGATCGCGCGCGCTGCCTTGCAATCCTGTAGCCCTGCCATCGGGACCGCAGTCGCTGGCAACCCGGTTGCCACTAGCGCTTGCGAAACCTGCAACCCGCGAATCTGCCAACTACCCGACGTTCCCTTGCCGGTGAAAAGCACCTTCACAGAAAACCCTCGAATGCCTCGCCGCTCTCGAGCTCATGGAGTTCCCACTGAGCCAAGGCCAGATTCCTGAACATCGACAGCCTGCCTTGATCAGTGTTGTCCTGCTCGCCGATCCAATCCGGCATCTCAGAAATCACCGGAATTCCCATCATCAGAGCCTGAATCGCGGCGCCACTACCCCAGGTCACTGCTTGGCCACAGTTCGCCAGTTCATCGGCCAGTGGCTTCGCCTGGTTCCTGCCCGGATGCGGGCGGATGCGCCCGCCGTGCCGGTGATACGCTGACTTTGCCCAATTGGCCGGCATCGCCGTTGGCGGACTTCCGATCCCACGCTGCGGCAGGATCACCGTTTCGCCTTCTTTTCTCCAAGGGGCGAGCTCGACACCGAGTGCATCCCACCGTTCAGAACCACCGGCAAGGAACATCCCCGCCGTGTTGTGTCGGTCCTTCGCGAGACTGACCCACTTACGCTCGAGAAAGCCATTGCCCCAGGCCGCATTCTCGGCAACCAGCACCAGCCCGTAATCCTTGGCGAGTCGATCGGCGGCGCCTATCCGGTTCCATGTCACCAGCGCATCAGCTGGCTGCAGACCCGGAATGACGCCGAATCCATGCCGCCTCAGTCCGCGCTCGAATGCCTGGACCCGCTCAGTCAGCGAGTACCGCAGATTCAGCGAGACAGTCTTCAAGCGAACCTCGCGGGTAGCAGTCCAGCGAACTCGATGGCGAACAGTTGACGATCTCGATGCCTCTAGGCCGATAGTGTCCGAATTGCCGCTTGAACGCTGCCATCCTGTCGGCGCTTGTAGATTTGAGCGGCGCTGGGTGCCTGCCGAAGAAGTGATGCCCCGGTCGGTTCAGGTCGACCCCGCAGAGAAGAACCCGCTTCGCTCCAAGATGAACGGCCACCATAAGGCCGAGCAATCCGGAATTCGTATGAGTCTCAGCCGGGAAGCTCTCGACGCTCTCGAGCGGCCTGAAACTCTGCATCGCCCCGAACTTGCGTCCCTTGAATTCCAAAGCTTCCGGATGGGCCTTCCACCAGGCCCCATCGGTCGAGACGAGAGCATCGGCCCACGGCGCCAGCGTCCACGCATCGCTGACCGTCACCGTCCTGCATCGCCCCTTGACCTGATCCGCCACCGCCCGCGACATGGATGGTCCAGTCGCGAGCACCGCCCATGTTGTCATTGGCCTTGGCTGATCCCTGTCGATACTGGGATCGTGATGTAGTCCAGGCCGCTTTCGACATCTGGCAGAAAGCCGGCCGGGTTATAGACGACATCGGCGCGGCCGATCCTCGCATGCACCAGACGCATCGCCGGGTCCAGATCATCCCGGAATCGGATTGTGATCCGTGCTGTGACCTTCGATTGCGTGGCCTGTGCTGCGAGGAATTCACGAGCGCTCAGAGGCTCGATTGCCGCCCATACGGTTGCGACCTCGGTCCATTCCTGCAGAACGGTTCCGGTTTGGTCGTCCTGTGCCGGTTCGCCGTTCGAGTCGATCAGGCTTTCCAGCTGCTCAATGCGGACCCGGTGCCGCAGTTTTCCGGCCTCGACGCTGCTCATCGGACGGTCGATTTGCGGACAGAAACAAGCAGGCTCGTGGCACCAGCACCCAGCACGTAGCCATGCCCCCACTCGGATGGAACCGCTGCGACTCCCGAGCCATCCCGGAACCGATACTGTTGGGCCAGTTCAATCAAGCAGGCCGCGCGCACCATCGGCTTGACGGTCCTGTCTCCATCCGAGTCCTCGAAAGGGATCGCATCCCCATTGCTGTCAAGCAGCGGGTTTCCGTTTTCATCAAGGATAGGCTCGAACGCGCGCCAGTCCTCCTTTAGCCAGGACATGACGGCTTGACTGATCGCCGGAATCCAGACCGCGAGCCATGCATCATCGGCATCGCTGTCCGTTCGGATATGGTTCCGCGCGTCCTCGATAGTTACGAGGTCCATGCTCACGCCTGAAGCTTGATCGGGCCAGCAGGCGCCGCGTTGATCGTCTTGACGATCGCCTCACCATCCCGACCCTTCCGAGCCGCGATGATCCAGTCAGCGCCCTTCGTGTCTGGCTTTGAATGCGTGTCCTTGGTCGCGATCCAGAGCGATCCGTCGTGAACCCAGGCTTCAGCGGCCTTGGCCTTGGTGCCTTCGCGCCAGTAGCCAGATGGGCGAATGCCGCCAGCAGGGTAGCGAATTTCCTTGATCCGCGTCCCGACTGTCGCCTTCACCGACATTTCGTGCGATTCGGCGATGTACTCGAGGTCGAATGAATCGAAGCTGATGCCATCGCTGCCATCCTTGCCGACGACTTTCCCGAGGTTCTTGACCTCGCCGTTCGTCAGCGTGATCTGCAATGCTCCGTCCCGATCGATCATCGCGCCGGCCAGTCCCAGGCCATCGTCACCCTTGACCGGGCCAGGAATCTGCGCCAGCACTTCCTTGATGATCAGGATCGGATCAGCATCGACGCCATCTTTGGGGGCGGGCAGCGCTTCCACGGCGGCACTGACGGAACGCTCGATCTGAGCGGGTACGTCCTTGGCGAGTTGCGCCTCGATCTCCGTAAGCTTCTTCTGCAGGGGAGCAATGGCATCTCGGATCGCCGCGCCCATGGCTTCGCCGAACTTCTCAGGGTCAAACATGCGTGGCCTCCGGTTGTGCGGACTTCCGCATGGCCTCGATGGCCTTCTGTGTTGCGATGATGGCTTGGGCCCGCTCGAGCAATGCCTTGTTTGCATCGCTGACAGGCGCGTCGGCTGGGGCGGTTATCGGCGCGGGAGCCGGCGCCTGCATGGCCGGGTCCCAGGTCGCACGATCGGCCAGCATTCCAAGCGGGTAGTCCTGATTCTGGCCCCACAGCGTGTCTCCGCCGCCCGTGGGCGCGAGATTGAATCGGATACGGCCTTCGTCCGGGGTCTTGATCTTGCCCGCCACGAGTTTCGTCTCGACTTCTGCGCGCTTGGCTTCATCCATCCGAAGTAGTGGGGCAAGATCGAGCTCAACTCCCAGAGGCCGGGAGATTTTCAGGCCGTCATCGAGCAGGTTCTCCATATGCTCGATATGCGTCTGTAGCGCATCTTGGTAGTACAACTGGTTCACGCCATCGACGCCCAATCCAGAGGGAATCGTCCCAATGCCGACCTTGAACGGCGGAATCCCGAACGGCTGGCAGATTTGCTCATCCGAGTAGCGCATTTGTTCGACCATCTGCGAATCAATCGACTTCATCGCGAATGGCGTGAACTTCATGTCCGCACCGACGATCGCCACGCGGCCGGCGTTCGAGCCTGTGAAGTTGCTGCTCCAGTAATCCTGCACCTTCTTCGCGTCATCTTCTGTCATGCCCGCAGGCGCAGTCAGGATGCCGCCAGGCTGCGCGTTGTTCGCGAAGAACTCGGTCGCGCTTCTCATGATCTTCATGTTCTTCAGCGCCGGCCAATGCGCCGCAGCAACTGGAGGAATACCAATCAGCGGATGGTGCATCGTCATGCAGCGATCGTGGATGATCTCGCTCGCCGGGACGATCAGGTTCGCCGCCGGATAACCGACCGGCAGGGTATTCAGCGCATCGGTCTGCAGTTGATAGAACACATCCCCTGCATCCGACACCATCGGCATGACGCGCTCGGGGTCCAGAACGTATAGATCGATCACGACCTGACGGGCATCCCGGCGCTTGAGGATGTAGGCGTTTCCGTGGATCAGTTTCGTGAGTAGCCAGTACTCACGGAACTGCCCTTCGGTCTGGAAGTTGTTCGGCTTCCGCAGAACCGGCGTGTAGGCCGGGCTCGTGGTCACCATCGAGACGCCGGACTCCTGCAGGACTCGCAGCGTGAATGGAAGCTTGCCGATGTCGCTGGATATACGATAGATGCAGGCAAATAGCGTAGGATACGTGAGCAGATGCCCGCGCTTTTCCTCGATGTTGCGCTGCCAAGCGCCCGAGAACGGCTCGAGGATGTTGAGATAGCCGCCGCGCCATGCCCCGCTGATCGCGTTGAGCGCTTTCTCGCGGGTGATCGTCAGCCCGAACAGTTTCATTGACGCAGCGCCGCCCGCACCTTGTCAGCACCCGCCAGATGATGGACCGCGACGCCGCGCTCCTTCGCCAGTGCATGCAATTGCGCCCGGTCGAGATCGTCCAAGCCATCGCCGGCCGGCTCTGATTTCTGGATCATCGGCTGATCCGCCATATCGCGGGTCAAGTACTCGCCGAGGCCATGCTTCTGCAGAACGTCGGCGGTCAGCTTGTGCATCATCCGCTGACTGCCGTTCTTCTTGAATGTGAACGTCACTCGAGTCATACCCGTTCTTCCCATCGAGATTTAAAGGTGCCAACAGTTGCGCCGGTAGCAATAAGCCGAATGTAGTAGGTGCCGGCACCGACACCGCGTTCGTCGCCTGGCGCGAGTCCCACTGAGCTCGCGAAATTCGCATTCGTGGCCGTCTTGTTCAGGAGCACATCAATCACCGTGCCACCTGTATGCGTACCGCCTGCCGTAACTACGATTTGCGGCTCGTAGAATGGCGTCGGCCGCTCACTCATGGTGTTGCGGGCATAGACTGGAATCGTCTCGCTGAAACTGCCACCCTCTGTGCCGCCGACAACTGTCTCAACTCGAAGCTGCCCCGATATCAGCTGAACCTCAAGACCGAAAAGAATCAGGTCGATCGGAACGACTCCCTTGATCACAAGAGTCGAGTCCGTTAGATTGATGTCTCGGAAAGTCCTGAATTCGCGTCCAGCAAAGAAACTTGTTTGCCCAACGTCGACGCGATAACGTCGATTCGGGCCGTCGCCACCATCAGTTAGCAGATCGTGCGGCGGTACGGTTCGTAATGCAAACCCGCCAATTTCGTCTGATCTTGAATCTCTGACAAGGACGAACAACTGCTTGACGAAACCGAACATGACATTCCCCAAGAAGGGGAAAGGGGCTCCCGAAGGAGCCCCGATCCATCAGCAAGCAGTCGGCATGCCATCGATCCACTGGAGAGCGCCACTGCGACGCGGACCCCACCAGATGAAGCGCTCTGCACGGAACGCGATCGAGTTCGTCTGCCACATCGAGACGAGGTTTACGCTCGAAGCCGCGACCGTGGTGGACGACGAACCGGCCGGAGTGCTCGACATTTCAATCGAGGCCACATCCGACGCATCCAGCGTCACGCTGCCATCGTCGGCCAGGTAGATTTCCGCCTCATCCACGAGGATGAAGGGAGCGCCACCGGATCCGCCATCGTTCGCGAGGTACTGGGACACCCGCAGCGGCACGCCGTCCAGCGTTCCGCCCGTCATCGTCACGCCCGGGAATGCCAGGGTGCCGAGCGGTTCGCGCGCCATCGCCAACTGGCGCGCTACGGCCGGGGTCGTGTAATACGCCGGACGCGCGCCGATGTTCGTGGAATCCCAGGGAGCCCACAGGAGCGCGATCGCGCAGCGCACCGAGGTCGGATCGGCGTAGTCGATCGTGTTGGTTGCGATCGAGATCGGCGTCACGCCGTTCAGCAGGCCGGCCGGCGAGACGTTCGCAACCGCCGCCAGGTCCGGATCGAACAGGTCGGTATCGACCCGTGCGATGACCGTATCTGCCAGCGAATCGCGCACCAGACCTTCCGCAGCCGGGTCCGAGAAGCGCGCCAGTTCCTGGGTGATGACCGCGATCGCCGCCACCTTGGTGAACGGCACGGTCGTGGCGTTGAAGTCGAACTTCGTAACCGGCTTGGCCTTGCCCTGACCAACCCACCCAGCCGTGCCGCCCGAGGTCTGACCGCCGATGCGGACATTGAATGGGACCGGACGGAACTGCGCTTGCCCGATCAGCGTGCGCGGACGCAGGTAACTGATGAAGTCGCCCATGAACGTGCTGGCGTAGACCAGAGGCGCCGCCCAGGTGCTGTCGAGGCTCGTGCCGGCCGCGACCGTGGCTTTCATCTGCATCATCTGTGCCAGATTCGCGCCTTCCGCCTGGGCCTTGAGCGTCTTGACGATGCTCTCGGTCTTCGGGTAGTGGCGCTCCGCCATCTTGAACGCGAGTTCCTTGTTGCCCTTCGCGGCCGTCAGGCACATCGCGTAGCGGGCGAAGGCGATGCCGGGTTCCAGCTTCTCGACGGTCTTCAGCGCGAGCTCGGCGCGCTCGCCGTTGCGGTTGACGGTCGACTCGCTCTTGTCCTCGGTCACAGCCTTGACCGTGGTCTTGTCGATCTCGGCGAGACGGGAATAGCGCGAGATGTCGTCGTCCAGGCGCTTGATCTCGCCTTCGATCGTGTCAAACTGCTCCGACTCGCCGGTATCCATCGACCGGCCGGCGTCCACCGCCTTCTGCGCGATCTCGCGCATGGAGGTTGCCTTGGTTTCACGGGTTGCCTTCAGGTCCGCGACCTGTTCGGCGAAAGTCTTCGATGCCATGAATGGCTCCTTGGAAATTGAATGGTTTGGTTTGGAGCTCTAGGGGCGTGCGTGCAACGGCAAGCTGCCAGAGGATGCCCGAATCAGTTGAATCGAGCCGTCGCGCGGATGTTGTTCAGCGGCGCGGGTGATGAGTCGAACAGCGCCCGATGCGTCCTTGCGGAAGTCGAGGGCCTTGATGGTCTGGATCGTGGCCGAGGCGTTGGCCGGAATCGTCACGAGCGACAACTCGTAGATTTCGGTCGAGGTGAACCGGATGCCGCCTTCATCCATGAAGGAGAATTCGAGCGCACGGAAACCGATCGAGACGCCGCGCACAAGCTTGGCCTTGACTGCCTGCCAGGCCATGTCAACGATGTCCTTCAGCGGGCCAGCCTCGGCGATCGAGGCGATGCTCGCGACGAACGGAATCCCCTTCTTCGTGGCCTTCCCAAAGGTCGTCATGCCGACCGGCTTGTCGTGCTGGTGCTGCCAAAGGAGAGGAATCTCGGCGGCGAACTTCGCGCCCATCGGGTCCACAATATCACCGACGCGATCGGTTTCCGGCGTCGTCGCCATGCCAGTGATGACTCGCTTTTCCTCATCGAGTGACTTGACCTCGAGCAGGCTATACGCGCGTTCGATTCTCATTGTTGACTCGCTTCCATCTTTGCCAGCCGCGCCATGGCAAGCTGGCACAGTCTCGTCAGGCCATGCTTGCACAGTCGTTCGACAATCCAGCGCTGCCGCTCGAGGCACTTGCAGGCCATCAGCCGGCCACCGCCAGGATCAGATTCTTCTTGCTCGGCTCTGGATTCAGCGCCATCAGAGATGCCGCATCGAACGTCGCCATTAGCGGATCGATCTTCGCGGTCCCGCTGACCTGCTTGTTGATCGTCACGGCGTTGCCGACCTGAACGATTCGGGCATTGCCGACGCACCAGTTCATCAGGTCGGTGGCGCCATGTATGAATTCGCCACCCGCGAGCATGCGTTCGACGGTCTTGATCGCACCGTTCAGCCGCCAGCCTTGGCTGACCGCGACAATGTGTTCCTCGGTGAACTTGTGCTCCGGGGACATCAGCGCCTCAACGATGGCCCCAATGCCAGCCGCGTCCACGCCGATCGCATTTTTCGCCGGCAGCAGGCCAGCCTTCCGAACGCCAGAGATCGTATCGGCCACTTGCTGGACATCCTCACCGGGTCGATTGACGATGGTCAGTTGTCCCTTCGACTGGAAGTCCAGCAGCCTCGGCGCGATCTCCTTGCGGCGTTCGAGCACGATCTTGTGAGCCCAGGCATGTGTCCAATGTAGCCAGCGCCGGGTCTTCTTTTCCCGGCCAATGGCGCACAACCCTAAGAGGTCGTCTAGGCCACCTCCATCGATTCCGAAGACAACCACCTCGGAACGCTCTATCAAGCCTTGCAGGTCCAGGCGCTTATCGCCTGCGCTCTCCCAGAAATCCGCTCCTGTCCATCGATCCGAACGGAGATTCAGGCCAATCTCGATATTCAGGTGCTTGGCCAGAAACTCCTGAAATGATCCGTCTGTCTTGGCCTGATTCTTTTTCAGGTTATCCGCGATCCACTCGGCATTTACCGACCTGCCAATATTCGGGTTCGTGATATAGAAGTTCTTCGGGTCGAGATAAGCCTTTGATTCGACCATCTTCGCAGGAAACTCGTATAGCACGCCGAGAGATTTCTTGTCGACAATCTTCCCGTCTCGGACATCCCGGAAATAGTTCAGTTTGTCAAGAAATACCCCGGCAGGCGGTTCATCGCTCTGGGTGGTCAGGTAGATCACCCAACCCTCGTTCCGCGAAACCTGCCCGCCCGTGGCTTCCATGAACATGGAGCTCGCATTCGCCCTCGAGCCGAATAGCCAGTGCTCGTCAACCAAAACCCGCCCGGATTTCTTGCCGGATACCGTGTCGGTATCAGCCGCCACGACCTTGAGGGACGATTTCGTGACCCGATGCGTAATCGTCCGAACGTGATCCTGCACATGGAACAGCGTCATGAGCTCGTCGTCAGCCCGGATCATCCCGGCCGCTGGTTTGAAACTCATGTCCGCGACCTCTTTGGTCGGGGCTAGGATCAAGTGTTCTTCTTCCTCGCGCCAGCAGAGGATTACGGCGGTCAGCATGATGCCGGCCGCGATCGTTGATTTCGTGTTCTTCTTGCTGATCAGCAGGTAGAACTCCCGGATCAACTGGTTCCCCGTCTCGGCGTCATAGGCTCCGAAGATCGCCGACACGAAGTCGAATACCCACGGTTCGCTACACTCGCCGAACTTCGGCTTGCCGGGTAGGTCAGTGACCCGCAGTTCCTTGAAGATCGCCAGCGCCTGATCGGCTTGCGCCTGGTAGATCGGCGCCGGGATGATGGAGCGACCCTCGACTATCCGCTTCTCCCAGTCTGGGCAGGCCGTGCTCCAGTCCGGTAGATCATCCATCCTCAGATCTTCTTACCGCCAGCCGCTACGAGTTTCGGGGCCGCAGCGGCCGAGAATCGACCGGCGACCTCCTTCGCCGCCTTGTTCACAGCGTCCTTCTTACCCCCATCGCTCCTGCGCGTATGGGTGTACTGAACCGCAGCTATCGCTGCTCGCACCTGATTGGCATTCGCTTCGACTTGTCCGAAGGCAATATCGATCAGCAATTTCAACGTGTCGCGCTTGTCCGGCTCAATTTTGACGATCGGCTTCGGTTTTCTGCCTGCACCAGGCCGAGCACCCCCGCCGCCTTTCATTCCTTTTACGCCGGCCATTTTGAAACTGGACCCGTGGTTTTGATTCTATAAATGGG
>Ga0070706_100002348_pt1 | contig 19095 bp, 14 predicted proteins | sample KBSK5501metaG_FD_65476 | JGI IMG/M metagenome (GOLD analysis project Ga0070706, IMG submission 65476) | Corn, switchgrass and miscanthus rhizosphere microbial communities from Kellogg Biological Station, Michigan, USA - KBS K5-50-1 metaG | ecosystem: Host-associated > Plants > Roots >... | reverse complement strand
ATCTGTCCGCGGCGACGTCGGTGCGCGTTCCGCTTCATAACGAAACGCATGACCTGAACGCAATGGCACAGGCGATCACCTCGCGCACGCGGGTGGTCTTCGTATGCAACCCCAACAACCCGACCGGAACCGTGGTGCACATGGGCGGGCTGACGGAGTTCGTCGACCGGGTTCCCGCTGACTGCCTGGTGGTGCTAGACGAGGCCTACGCGGAGTACGTGCGCGATCCTGACGTGCCGGACGGGATCGACCTCTACCGTGACCGGCCGAACGTGGCCGTGCTGCGCACCTTCTCGAAGGCGTACGGCCTGGCCGGACTGCGGGTCGGCTTCATGGTGGCGCACCCGGCCGTGGCCGGGGCGGTCCGCAAGACGATGCTGCCGTTTACCGTGAACGGCATTGCGCAGGCGGCGGCGGTCGCCTCGCTCGATGCTGAGGGCGAGTTGCTTGAGCGGGTCGGGGTGGTGGTCAAGGAGCGGGCCCGGGTCCGGGATGAACTGCTCGCCCAGGGCTGGACCGTGCCGCCGACCGAGGCCAACTTCGTCTGGCTGCGCCTCGCCGAGGACACCCAGGACTTCGCCTTGGCCTGCGAGCGAGCCGGGGTCAGCGTGCGGCCCTTCGCCGCCGAGGGCGCCCGCGTCTCGATCGGTGACCACGATGAGAACGACGTGTTCCTCGAAGTCGCGCACGCGTACCCGCGCCGCCACTGACCTGGCATTCCATGATCTCGGTACATTTTCAGTCAGGACAGCTGAGAGATGACCGCGATCATGGAACTCATTCAGCGGGCGGCGCGGCGTTCCAGCTTCTCGGTGACCAGCCGGTAGAACTGGCGCGGCCTGCCCGGCTGCGGTGTCCGGCTCGGCGGCAGCGGCCACGCCAGCCCGTCCTCGACCAGGCTGTGCAGCAGCCGCCGGGCCGTCCGCGGCGTGACGCCGAGCAGGCGGCCGGCCGTCTCCGCGTCCACGACGAGGGCGCCCTCCGCCGCCGCTAGCTTGTCCGCCAGCCTGGCCAGCGTCTCCAGGCCACGTGGCCTGTTGGCCGGCGCAGCGGCGGCTGGATGGCGTGGCGCGGGCACCAGGGCGTGCCCCTCGCGGTCCAGGGCGAATCCGCGGGTGCCCGGGCCGGCGTGCGAGCGGGACAGCGCCGCGTGTGCGTGCGCCTCAGCGTCCTGAGCGGTCCGGCCCATGCCGACTCCCACTTCGACCGCGATGCCGAGTTCGCTGCGGGCGCGCTCGGTGAAGGGTGGCACGCGGAATCCGTCGGTGGCCGCGGCCAGCGATCCGCGGGTGGCGGTGACGAGGAAGCTGTGATCACCCAACGGGCTGACCGAAGCGTGCATCCGCTGCGCCTCCTGCACCAGGAACCTGTGCACGGTGAGCCGCAGTTCCTCCCGGGATGGGCGCGGCGCCGACCGGCGCGCCGTGTCGCGGAGCGTAGGCACCTCCACGATGGCCATCGCGAGCTGTGCCTCCTCCAGCCTGCGATGCGCGCCGAGCAGGGTCGCGGTGCGCAGCGCGGACCGGATCGCGCTGCCGGTGGGCCGCACGGTGAGCACTGGGATCCCGGCCGCCGACAGCCGCTGGGCGACCGAATCAAGGCAGGTGAACGCGGCCGAGATCTCCTCCCGGCGCCATAGCCGCTCGTGGAAGGCGGCCAGGGTGGCCGCGCTCGCGGCATCCTCACGCACGTGCACATTCGCGGTGGCGACGCCCAGCTCACCGAACGCGTCCTCGACGTCGATGCGGCTCAGCACGTCGACGCTGACCCGGCTGAGGTCATGACCGCCTTCCCTGGTGGCGCGCAGCAGGGCGGCGTACAGGGCGCTGCCGCTGAGCGGCACATAGGTCGCGGGACCGCGCAGGACCCCCGCCCGGCGCGCGTACTCGTAGGGCACCTGGTTGGCGAAGAGGCAGGCGTCGACGGTCGTCCCGAGCCGGAGCACCTTGTCAGCTGCCTCCTGCTCGCTGCGGTACGCCGCGGCGACGAGCCGCCTGGCCAACCCGGTCCCGCCCACTCCCGGGCCCGGCTGGAGGCCCGCGACGGACTGGGCGGACCCCATGCCGTGCGTTCCCGCTGCGACCGCGCCGGAGAGCATGACCCGCTCGACAAGGTCGTGCGGGCCGATGACGCCAATGGTGAGTTCCCCCGAGGGCTGTCGCTGGCTTGTCACCGCCGATCACCCTGGAGACCGGCGCTCACGCCCGCAACGGGCACTAACTGCCCGCTGTCCATGCGCGGTGACATTTCCTGAGTACTCACTGTCGGACCCTTACGCTGTGCGATTGCACGATCGTATATTTCGTAACTCACCTGAGAGGCACCAAAACGGAATCTATGTCACAGTTTCGGGCATTCACTCCGGATGAGCCGACATATGGCCCGTAGACGGGCAGCCCCCAGCGCCGTAGGAACTCCGCGGGAGTTCGTGGCGGTCCAGGCGGTCAGCCACTGGCCTCCACAGTGATGTCGGCGCCCAGGGTGGTGAGCCGCTCGGCGATGGTGGCGTGGCCCCGGTCGATCAGGTAACCAGGCGCGACCACGGTCTCTCCCTCGGCGCTCAGCCCGGCCAGGATGAGTGCGATGCCGGTGCGCAGGTCGTGGGCCACGACCTTGGTCCCCTTGAGGGTGGACGGGCCGTGCACGATGACTACGTTGCCGCCGTCCACCTCGACCTTCGCGCCGAGCTTGTTGAGCTCACCGACGAGCGTGTAACGACCGTCATAGATGGTTTCCCGGATGTAGCTTGTGCCATCGGCCAGGCAGCTCAGCGCCATGATCGGCGATTGCAGGTCGGTGGCGAACCCGGGGTAGGGACTGGTGATCACGTTGATCGGCCGCAGCGTGCGCTCCCGCCGGACCTGCAGCACGGCCCCGGCCGTCGAGAACTCCACACCCATCTGCTCCAGCTTCCAGCGGACGACGCCGAAGTGCTCCAGGGTGGCCCCCACCAGGCTCAGCTCGCCGCCAGTGATCGCTGCCGCCATGGCGAAGACACCCGCATCGATCCGGTCAGGCATTACCGTGTGCTCGGTCGCGGTCAGCTCGCTGACTCCGTGCACCGTGACGAACCCGGTGCCGCCGCCCCTGATGTCGGCACCCATCTTGGTCAGGAAGGCGATGACGTCAAGCACCTCGGGCTCGAGCGCCGTGTTGTCGATCACCGTGGTTCCTGGCGCCAGGGACGCCGCCATGATCAGGTTCTCGGTGCCGGTGTGGGACGGGGTGTCCAGGTAGAGGTGGGCGCCACGGAGCCGGCCAGCCTTGATGTGGATCCGGTCCTCGCCTTCCTCCACCGTCGCGCCCAGGCGGGCGAAGCCCCGGTAGTGGAAGTCGAGGTTGCGGCTGCCCAGATTGCATCCGCCGATGCCTTCGATGACCGCCTCGCCCAGCCGGTGCAGCAGCGCGGGCACGAACAGTACCGACCCGCGGAACCTGCGCGCGATCTCGGCCGGCAGCACCGGGCTGGTCAGCCGGGAGGCGTCCACCACGAGGGTCCGTTCGATTTCATGGAACTTGACCACCGCGCCGACCGCCTGGGCCAGCTCCACCGCCCTGCGCACGTCCTCGATCGGCGGGACGTTGCGCAGCACCGTCCGCCCCTTGGCGGTCAGCAAGGACGCCGCGATCATTTTGAGCGCGGCGTTCTTGGCGCCCTGCACGAAGACCGTGCCCTGCAACGGGATGCCGCCTCGCACGCGGTAGCAGGTTTCGGGGCCGATGGTCATAGAGCTCAAGCTCCTGTCCCTCCGATACGCGACGCCTGGCCCGCGGCCGGGCGTCGCACTGGGTTGGCCAGCGGCAGCCTGCCTGGCCAGCGGGAAGCCTGGTGCATACCGGGTCCAGTATCCCACCGGCTGGCGCGGGGTCCGCTGGCTGCCTGGATACCCAGCGTGCTCGCCGCACGCGGCTGGCCGCGCGGTGTTGTCTCCTGGGCTGTCACGGAGTTCACTCCCATCGTCGTCCGGTGATGCACTCATAGGCCTCGATGTACGACGCGCGGGTCCGCTCGACCACGTGGCCGGGCAGCGGCGGCGGATCGGTGTCCCGTCGTTGCCAGCCGGCCTCCGGTGAGTCTAGCCAGTCGCGGACGATCTGCTTGTCGAACGAGCGCTGTGGCCGGCCTGGCCGCCATTGGCCGGCCGGCCAGAACCTGGACGAGTCCGGCGTCAGCACCTCGTCAGCGAGCCGGAGCCTGCCCTCGGGATCGAAGCCGAGCTCGATCTTGGTGTCGGCCACGAGCAGGCCGGTCAGCTGGGAGATGGCGGCGCCGCGCCGGTACACCTCCAGGGTGATGCGCTCCAGCTGGCTGGCGATGTCGGCGCCGACCGTGGCGGCGACGGTGGCAATTGATATGTTTTCGTCATGTTCAGCCCGCGGTGCCTTGGTCGCCGGGGTGAAGGCCGGTTCGGGTAGCTTGGACGCCTCGACCAGCCCGGCGGGCAGCGCGACTCCGCAGACCGCGCCGGTGCGCCGGTACTCGGCCAGAGCCGAGCCGGTCAGGTAGCCGCGGGCGACGCACTCCACCGGCACCATCGTCAGCTTCCGGCAGGCCATCGCACGGCCCGCGAACTCGGCCGGGATGTCGGCGGCCACGAGGTGGTTGGGCACTATGTCGGCGAGCTGATCGAACCACCACAGCGAGAGCTGGGTGAGGATCTTGCCCTTGTCCGGTATCGGCGTGGCCAGCACGTGGTCGTAAGCGGAGACCCGGTCGGTGGCCACAAGCAGGAGCAGTCCGTCGTCGGTCTCGTAGACCTCGCGGACCTTGCCGGAATAGACATGTTTCACCCTGTGCTCCACGCGGGCCGTTTCGGCCCGGTCTTCGCGGTGAACGCACCGCGCCTCATGACAGGCGCTCCAGCCGGTCGAACACCGGCCCGAGCCGCTCCACGTAGCGCTGGGGCCGGCACGCCTCGTCCAGCCGGGCCTCATCGAGTTCCTGGCCACGCGCGGCGGCTTCGGTGCGGAGCGTCTCACGCAGCGGCGTCCCGGTCTCCCAGGTGGCCATGGCGGCCGCCTGGACCAGCGCGTAGGCGTCTTCCCGGGACATCCCGGCGACGACCAGGTCGAGCAGGACGCTGGAGGTGTAGATCAGGCCGCCGGTGGACTCCAGGTTGGCCAGCATCCGGGCCTCGTCAACGACCAGGCCCTCGATCACGCCGGTGGTCAGGTGCAGCAGGTAGTCCGTGGCGATGGCGGCGTCAGCCAACGCGATTCGCTCCACGCTGGAATGCGAGATGTCCCGTTCGTGCCAGAGCGCCATCCCCTCCATGACCGGCGTCACGTAGCCCCGGATCACCCGGGCCACGCCGCAGATCCGCTCGGAGCGGATCGGGTTCTTCTTGTGCGGCATCGCCGACGAGCCTTTCTGGCCCGCGGAGAACGGCTCGGCGAGCTCGGCGACCTCGGTCCGCTGGCCGTGCCTGACCTCCAGCGCGATCGCCTCGCACGCCGTGGCCAGCAGGGCCAGGACGGACACCCACTCGGCGATGCCATCGCGGAACACGACCTGGGTGGCCACGTCCGCCGGGCGGAGCCCTAGTTCGGCCATGACCGTGGCCTCGATCGCGGGGTCGATGTTGGAATAGGTGCCGACCGGCCCGGACAGCTTCCCGACCGCGACCGAGTCACGTGCCCGGCGCAGCCGGTCCCGGCAGCGCGCCATGGCAAACGCGAAGTCGGCGACCCGGTGCCCCCAGATGTCGGGTTCGGCATGAATTCCGTGGGTCCGGCCCACCCGCAGTGTGCCGGAGTGTGCGAGAGCGTGCTCGCGCAGCGCCCCGACCAGGTGGGAAGCCCTGGCCAGGAGCAGGTCGCTGGCCTCGGTCAGCTGCATGGCCAGGGCCGTGTCGAGCAGGTCTGAGGAGGTCATCCCGTAGTGCACCCAGGCCGCCGCGGACCGGGGCGTCGTGTTGTCCGCCCACGCGGTGAGGAACGCGATCACGTCGTGCCCGGTGACGGCTTCTATCGCCGCGACCGCCTCGGGGGTGGGCGGGGGCGCAGAACGCACCGCAGGCACCGACTCGACCGGCACTGTCCCGGCCTTGGCATGCGCCTCAAGGACCAGGGTCTCCACCTGGCACCACAGCTCGTATTTGTGGGCCTCGCTCCAGACCCGGCCCATCTCCGGCAGCGTGTAGCGGTTGATCACGTGCTCTATCCTGCCTCGGGCCGCTGCCCGCTCGCGCCGCGGTGCCGCTCCGCCGCCAGCATTGCCACCAGGCCCGCCAGGAGCGCGGCCAACTGCGCCTCGATCGCGACCGTCGCCCCGAGGGCCGTGGTCGCGAGGGCGAACACGGCCGTGGCGAGGCGAAGCCATCCCCGCCCGATACGCAGTGCCCGGCAGAACATCCCGTGCCCGGCCACGAACAGCGCCGTGCCCCCGCCGAGCGCGAGCGCCTGGCCCGCCGGGTGTGGCTGCGCCGCGTTGCCAATGGTCAGCTGTACCCCGGCGGCCAGCACCACGATCCCGAGCAGCATCGGGATGTGCGCGAAGAAGTAGGCGGACAGGGCCAGCGCAGGCCGCCGCTCCCGGCTGGCGGCGGTCATGGCTCGCTCGGCACGGTCGTCCTCGCCGTTGCCGAAGTACGTCCACCACAGGCCTGCGGAGAGGGCCAGGCCGAGCACCGCGACGGTCACCACCTGAATGCTCAGGACCAACCGGCTGGCGCCGATGCCAACCGCGGCGACCGACTCGCCAAGCGCCACGATGATGAGCGCCCCATGCCGCTCCACGAAATGCGCGGGGTGGATCTCGAACCGGCCGGCCACCCGCACGATCAGCGGCGAAAGGACCTGGATGGCGAGCGCAGCCGCCCACAGCGCGTAAGCTGCGGCGCCGCCCAGCACGCCCGCGAGGATGACGCACCCGGCCGAGGCGAGGTTGAACGGCGCGACTCGGGCGATGTTCTGGTTGACCCGGTAGTACAAGGTCGCGTGCACCAGCACGACGACCAGGTAGCCGAGCCCCAGCGCGAGCCCGGCGCGGCCGAACCCGCCGTGGCTGAAACCACGCGGGAGGGTCAGTCCAACGACAAGGAACCCGGCCATGCCGACCAGGAGCAGGAGTCGCTCCGTGGTCCGGTCCGGGCTTCGGGTGTTGGTCAGCCACGCGTATCCCCCGTACATCCACCACAGCACGCCGAAGATCAGCAGCACCTGCGCCACCCCGGCCGGCGAGAGGTGGTCCGCGAGCAGCACGGTGAGCTGGGTCAAGGTGAACGCGAAGACCAGGTCGAAGAACAGTTCCAGGGTGCTGACCCGTAGCGGCGCGCCCGGCTCACCGGGAGCCGGTCCGGTGCGGTCCGGCCCGGCGGGGCCCGGTCGGCCGGGATGCTGGCCGGTGGGATCCGGCGGGGACAGGAAAGGCACGGGCTCAGATGGCCGCTGCGGCCGCCTCCGCGGCGATGTCGCCGCGGTACCAGGCACCCCGCATCCCGATCCGGCCCGCGGCCTGGTAGGCCGTGGCCCGCGCGGAGTCCAGGTCGGGGCCGGTGCCCACAATGTTGAGGACGCGGCCACCGGACGAGACGAGGCGACCCGCCCGGTTGGCCGCGGTGCCCGCGTGCAGGACATAAGCACCTGGAATACGTTCGGCTTGGTCTGTTCCTTCGATGCGGTCACCCGACGCCGGCCGGCCCGGATACCCTTCCGCGGCGACGACCACGGCGACCGCCGCTCCCGGCGCCCAGGTGAGCGGGCCGGCCCCGGCCAGCGAGCCGGCCGCGGCCGCCGCCAGCAGCCCCGCGAGGGGCGTGACCAGCCGGTCCAGCACGACCTGGGTCTCCGGGTCGCCGAACCGGGCGTTGAACTCCACTACCCGCAGGCCGGCCCCGGTCAGGCTGAGCCCGGCGTACAGCAGCCCGCGGTAGGGGGTGCCGCGGCGGCGCAGGTCGTCGATCGCGGGCTGGATGATCGTGCCGAGCACCTCCTCGGCGAGTCCAGGCGGCGCCCAGGGGAGCGGCGCGTACGCGCCCATGCCCCCGGTGTTCGGGCCGCGGTCCCCGTCCTGGGCGCGCTTGAAGTCCTGCGCGGCCAGCAGCGGCACCGCGGTCATGCCGTCGGCCAGCGCGAACAGCGAGATCTCCGGGCCGTCCAGGAATTCTTCGATGACGACCGTGCCGCAGTCCCGCGCGTGGGCCCGGGCGGTGGCCAGGTCCCTGGTCACCACCACACCTTTGCCCCCGGCCAGCCCGTCCGCCTTTACCACGTACGGGGGGCCGAACTCGTCGAGCGCGGCGTCTACCTCCGCGCTCGTCACGCAGGTGCGCGCGGCGGCGGTCGGGATCCCCGCCGACCCCATCACCTGCTTGGCGAATGACTTGGACCCCTCGATCATGGCGGCCTGGCGGCCCGGCCCGAAGCAGTCGACGCCAGCCGCGCGGACCGCGTCGGCCACCCCGGCGACCAGCGGGGCCTCAGGGCCGATCACCACGAGGTCGGCCGCGGTCTTGCGGGCCAGCCCGGTCACGCTCTCGGCGTCGGTGATATCGGCCTCGTGGACGGCCGCGAGCGCCGCGATGCCGGGGTTGCCCGGCGCGACATGCAGATCCGTGACGTCAGGATCGGCGGACAGCGCCGCGCCAGGGCATGCTCGCGGCCACCGGAGCCAAGGAGGAGGACTCGCACGGCGCGAGCCTACCCGCGATCACCGGCCTGGCTGGCGGCTCCGCGCCGCGCAGTGAGTCAGACGAGCGTGAGTCAGAGGAGCGTGAGTCAGAGGAGCGTGAGTCAGAGGAGCGTGAGTCAGATGAGCGTGAGTCAGATGAGCGTGAGTCAGATGAGCGGGCGGAGCTGGAGGGTCTGGTCGCGGCGCGGGCCGGTGCCGATCGCGGACACCGGCGCGCCGATCATGTCCTCGATCGCCTTGACGTAGCCTCTGGCATTACGCGGAAGATCGGCGAACTCCCTGGCTTCCGTCAGGTCCTCCCACCAGCCGTCCAGGTACTCATACACCGGCGTGGCGTGGTGGAACTCGGTCTGGGTCATGGGGATCTCGGTATGCCTGGTCCCATCCACCTCGTAGGCCACGCAGATGGGCACCTTGTCCAGCCCGGACAGCACGTCGAGCTTGGTCAGGAAGTAGTCGGTGATGCCGTTGACCCGGGTCGCATACCTGGCGATGACCGCGTCGAACCAGCCGGTGCGGCGCTCCCGGCCGGTGGTAACGCCGTACTCGCCGCCCGTCTTGCGGAGCCATTCGCCTTGCTCGTTACGGAGTTCGGTGGGGAAAGGCCCCGCGCCGACCCGGGTCGTGTAGGCCTTGAGGATGCCGATCACCTTGGTTATCCGGGTGGGGCCGATGCCCGAGCCCGCGCAGGCACCCCCCGCGGTCGGTGAGGACGAGGTCACGAACGGGTAGGTGCCGTGGTCGACGTCGAGCAGGGTCGCCTGACCGCCTTCGAGCAGGATGGTCTTGCCGTCGTCGAGGGCCTGGTTGAGGATCAGCCCGGTGTCGGCCACGTAGCGCCGGATCCGCTGGCCGTAGTCCAGGTACTCCTGCGCGACAGCGCCGGCGTCGATGCCGCGCCGGTTGTAGACCTTGGTGAGCACCTGGTTTTTCTCGCGGAGCACGAGATCCAGCTTCTGGTTGAGGATGCCCGGGTCGAGCAGGTCCTGGACCCGGATGCCGGTGCGCGCCACCTTGTCGGCGTAGGTGGGTCCGATGCCACGCCCGGTCGTCCCGATCCGTGCGCTGCCAAGATAGCGTTCCGTCACTTTGTCGAGCGCTCGATGGTGGGGCATGATCAGGTGCGCGTTCGCGGAGATCAGCAGCCGGTCGCAGGATACGCCGCGCTGCTGCAAGCCCTCGATCTCGGTGAACAGGAACTCGGGGTCGATCACCACGCCGTTGCCGATCACGGGTGTGACGGCGGGTGAGAGCACGCCGGACGGGAGCAGGTGCAGCGCGTAGCTCTCCTCGCCGATGACCACCGTATGCCCGGCGTTGTTGCCGCCCTGGTACCTGACGACGTAGTCGACGCGGTCCCCGAGCAGATCGGTCGCCTTGCCCTTGCCTTCGTCGCCCCACTGTGCGCCTACCAGCACAACGGCCGGCATCTGACCAGCCCCTTCCCGGCGTTGCCCGCGCGCGGAGTCCCGAGGCTACCGGACGGGTGTGACCTGCCGTGCAGCCAGGAGCGCTCTGGCGGCCGCGCCGTCGCGTCCAGTCAAGAGTGCCCTACCTGCGGCGCTGTGATCCGGCTCCGTCCTGCCCCGTCTCGCGGTGCGGTCAGGAGCGCTCCAGCAGCGCCGCCGCGGTAGCGCTGCTGTCGCGCAGGAACGTGGCGCAGCGTATGGCCTCGTCGTCTTCCCCGATCGCGGCGGCGGCCCGGCCCAGCGCGTGCAGCGATCGCAGGAAACCCTGGTTGGGCTCATGCTCCCAGGGGATCGGGCCGTGCCCCTTCCAGCCTGCCCTGCGCAGCTGGTCGAGGCCGCGGTGGTATCCGGTGCGCGCGAACGCGTAGGAGGTGACCGCCTCGCCCTTCTCCATCGCCAGGTCCGCCAGGGCCCCCCAGGCGGCCAGGAAGGCCGGGTGCTCGGCGGCGACGTCGTACGGGTCTGTCCCTGCGGCAAGCTGCGCCGCCGCTTCCTCGTCCTCGGGCAGGTAGGTGGCCGACGGCCCGCTGAACAGGTTCTGATGGTCCATAGGGTCCATCCTGCCGTGCGACGCCAGCCCACCCGCGCGCACTACCCCCTACCTTTCACGGGTTGATGACCTTTCACGGGTTTGGCGGCGCATTCGGGCACAAACCGGACGTGATCATGGTCGCAGCACGTGAAATGTCGGTGCTACCGGGCTCACCGCCACCTTGACTGGCCCCGAACTGGCCCGGACATCAAAGCCATCGTGGACTGGACGGACGTGAACCAGCCGGGCTAACGAGCTGTCAGCTCATGCGCTTGCCTGCACACATGAGGTCTTCGCAGGCCTGTACGACGCGGGCGGCCATGGACGCCTCCCCCGCCTTGCCGTAGGCCCGGGGGTCGTACGCCTTCTTGTCACCGACCTCGCCGTCGATTTTGAGCACCCCGTCGTAGTGGGTGAACATGTGGCCCGCGATTGGCCGGGTGAACGCGTACTGGGCGTCGGTGTCCACGTTCATCTTGACCACGCCGTAGGAGATCGCCTCGCGGATGTCTTCCAGGGATGACCCGGAGCCGCCGTGGAATACCAGGTCGAACGGCCTTTCCTTACCGAACTTCGCGCCGACCGCCTCCTGGATGTCCTTCAGGATGGACGGGCGCAGCGTGACGTGGCCTGGTTTGTAGACGCCATGCACGTTCCCGAACGTCGCGGCCAGGATGTAGCGTCCACGCTCACCGAGGCCCAGCGCTTCGGCGGTGGCGAGAGCGTCTTCCGGCGTGCTGTAGAGCTTCTCGTTGATCTCGCCGACGACGCCGTCCTCCTCACCGCCGACCACGCCGATTTCGAGTTCCATGATCGTGTGCGCCTTGGCGCACTCGTCAAGCAGTTCCGAGGCGATCGCGAGGTTCTCGGCCAGGGGCACCGCCGAGCCGTCCCACATGTGCGACTGGAACAGCGGCTCCTCACCGCGGGCCACCCGCTCCTGGGACAGCTTGACCAGCGGCCGCATGAAGCCGTCCAGCTTGTCCTTGGGGCAATGGTCGGTATGCAGGGCGATATTGACCGGATATTTCACCGCGACCGCACGGGCGAAGTGGGCCAGTGCGATCGACCCGGTGACCATGTCCTTGACCGCGGAACCCGAAAGGTAGTCGGCGCCCCCGGTCGACACCTGCACGATGCCGTCGCTCTCCGCGTCAGCGAATCCGCGCAGCGCCGCGTTCAGCGTCTGGCTCGACGTCACGTTGATCGCCGGGTAGGCGAAGCCGTGCTCCTTCGCCCGGTCGAGCATCTGTGCGTAGACCTCTGGGGTCGCGATAGGCATAGCTTTCGGCTCCCTGTCTCGTGCTTGGTTCTAGTATCCCGGAGGCACGCCTCCGGGTTGCACCCGAGGGTCAATCCGCCTGGCACCTGAGGGTCAATCCGCTGGGCACCCGACGGTCAAGAGGCGGCTCGCTCCGCCCGCTGGCCCCCGACCGGGCGCTCGCGGCGGGTGAAGATGGTGGTAAAGGGTTTCCTAAGCTCAGCGGATCTGGTGCGGTGCACACCTCCACATGCTGTACAACAGGGACCTATGGAGAGCTTTCTCAGTGAGGCAGGCCTGGCCGCGGTCTTCTTGTTCGGGTTCCTGGAAGCATGCTGCGTCCCGATTCCCTCCGAGATCACGTTCGGATTCGCTGGCGTGCTCGCCGGTGAGGGCCACCTGAACATTGTTGCCGTGATCATCGTCGGGACGGTCGCCGAGCTGATCGGCTCCTTTGTGGCCTACACAGTCGGCCGGGTGGGAGAGCGGCCCCTGGTCGACAGATTCGGCCGTTACCTGCTCATTACGAGTGCGGACATCGACCGCGCCGAACGCTTCTTCGCCAGCCGTGGCGCATGGGCGCTTCCCGTGGGGCGGGCTCTGCCCGTGGTACGGACGTTCGTGTCAATCGTCGCGGGATTCATCAAGATCCCCCCGGTCCTGTTCGGGGTCCTGAGCCTGATCGGCACGGCGGTGTGGGTGACCGCGATTTCCCTGATCGGCTACGGCGTCGGCAGCGCATGGCACAGCGTGGCGCACGGCATCGCTCTCGCCGGATACGTGATCGCCGCCGCCGTGGTGATCGCTGTCGTCGGCTTTATCGCCTACCGGTTGCGCGAGGTCCGCAGGGAAGCAGCGGAGGTGCGGGAGCCGGTAAGCCAAAACGAGGATCAGGCCAGGCCCAGATCGCCCATGTCGTAGGCGGCGCGGAAGGGCAGTCCTTGCTCGGCCACCCGCGGCCGGGCGCCGCGCTCCACGATGACGGCCACCCCCACGACGTTCGCGCCTGCCTCGCGCAGGGCGTCCACCGCCGTGAGAACCGAGTTGCCCGTGGTTGAGGTGTCCTCCACGGCAAGTACGCGGCGACCGGTGACATCGGGTCCTTCGATCCTGCGCTGCAAGCCGTGGGCCTTTCCCTCCTTGCGCACCACGAAGGCGTCCAGAGTCCTGCCCGCTATATGGGCGGCGTGCATCATCGCGGTCGCTACCGGATCGGCGCCCAGTGTCAGGCCGCCGACGGCCTCATAATCCAGGTCGGCGGTAGTGTCCAGCATGACCCGGCCGGCCAGCGGCGCTCCGCGGCCGTCGAGCAGTACCCTCCGCAGGTCGATGTACCAGGTTGCCCGCTGGCCGGAGGACAGGACGAAGTCGCCGTGCACGACGGCCTTTTCCTTGATCACCCGGAGCAGATCATCGCGGTCGGTCACGATTGGCGAGCCTACCCACAGTCTGCGCAGGTCAGCTTCGCAGGTCAGCTTCGCAGGGCCGCTTCGCAGGTCAGCTGCACAGGTCAGCGTCGCAGGTCAGCTGCACAGGTCAGCGTCGCAGGTCAGCTTCACAGGGCCGCGTCGCAGGTCAGCTTCACAGGGCCGCTTCACAGGCCGGACAGGACTGCCTGTTCCTTGGCCGGGTCCAGGCCGATGCCAGGCCGCCGCTCGAACTCGATGGCGGCCCGCCCAGTGGCCGCGGCCTCCCGCCGCAGCCACAGCCAGGTATCGCGCACGGTGTCGGCGAGCGGTCGATACCGCATCCCGGTGCGCACCGCGCGATCCCCGGAGACCTGCCAGATCGCGGCGAGTTCCGGGGTGTCCGGCGCCCACATGGGCAGTTCCATCCACGGCTCGACGCCCGCGTCGAGCAGCACCTGGTCGGGCACCCATTGGATCGTGGCCGGGGCGGCTCGGGCTGCCTCAGTGATCTCGCCGCACAGGGCGAGCAAATCACCGAATGTGGTCCCGTCGGCGCCCGGCACATTGACGGTTCCGGGGATGCCCCGCCGGGTGTTGTCGACGAGCCAGGACGCGAGATCCCTGGCATCGGTCATCTGGATCGGGCGGCCCGGCTCGCCCGGTGCGAGCACCGTCCCGCCGCGGGCGAGCCGCGTCAGCCACCAGGGCAGGCGGCCGACATTCTCATGTGGCCCCACGATCAGTCCTGGCCGGACGATGAGGTGCCTGCCGGGCAGCGCTGCGGCCACGGCACGTTCAGATCCTGCTTTGAGTTCCCCGTACCCGAGGGTCTCCACGGTTCCTGTGGCGTCGGCCGGACAGTCGAGAACGGCAGAGTTCTCGGTGACCGGATCACCCGGGTAATCCCGGTACACCGAGATAGTGGAGACGTAGGTGTAATGACCCACATGGCCGGCGAGCAGACGAGCGGCCGCGGCCACATGCGCCGGGGCGATCACGGAGGTGTCGATGGCCGCGTCAAAATCTCGCTCAGCCAGCCTGAGCAGGTCCTCGAAGCTGGTACGGTCTCCGTGCAATGCCTCGGCACCCGGCCGGGGCTCGCCGCTCAACCCCCGCGAGAAGGTCGTGACGTCGTGGCCACGCCTGATCGCTTCGTCCACGATGGCACGCCCCAGGAACCGGGTACCCCCGAGAACAAGAAGTCGCATGGCGGAAGATTCTGCCGGGCTAAGAGGAGTCCGCGGGATGCTTCTGCCGAGAGCGCACTTCTTAGGCTGGGGATACCGGCGATCTGTGCGCGATCCGTTACGGAGGCGGCTGAGCGCTGGTAACGTCTCGCGTCGAGGGAAGGACGGTGTCGCGTGGATCGTTGCGCGCTGTTCGTGGACGCCGGTTATGTGCTGGCGGATGGCGCGATGGCCGTCCACGGAACTCGCCACCGGGAGTCCGTTTCCTGGGACTACGCAGGTCTTCTCCAGTTTTTCGGGAGCATAGCGCGGGATCGGACCGGCCTCCCGCTGCTGCGGTGCTATTGGTACGAGGCAACTGTCGAGGGCCGTCGCAGCGCCGAGCACGACGCACTGGCCGACCTGCCCGGCCTCAAGCTGCGGCTGGGCCGGATGAGGCCAGGACGGCGCGAGGGCGTGGAGAGCGAGATCCATCGCGACCTGGCCACCCTGGCCAGGAACGGCGCGGTCACCGATGCCTTGATGATCAGTGCCGAGGAAGACCTCGCTCAGGTCGTGGCGGATGTGCAGGATCTCGGGGTCAGGGTGACCATCGTGCACATCACGGTGGATGGCAACTGGACCATCTCCCGCACGCTCCGCCAGGAATGCGATGACATCATCGAGATCGGCGACGCTCACCTGAGGCCCTTCGTGGAACTGATCGCGGGCGCTGAGCCGCTGCGAGACGATGAGCGGTATCAGGTGCCGGCTTTCGCTGGGCGCGCGCTGACCAATGGTCACGGATCGCTGGCCGGTTCCCTCGGTCACCAGCAGGCGTTGCCCGCAGGCTCCCATCCGGCGCCTCCTGCCATCTACACCGCACCGGTGGTCGCGGAATATCAGCGTGCCGCCCAGCCGGCGGCGAACGCGCACCAGGCTCCGCTGCCGCATCGGGAGCCGCCTGCGCCGAGCGACAGGCCTGCCCCGGCCCCGCAGAGCCTGCAAGTCTCGCAGGGCCAGGTCCCACAGGGCCAGGTACCGCAGGGCCAGGTACCGCAGGGCCAGGTACCGCAGGGCCAGGTACCGCAGGGCCAGGTCCCACAGGGCCAGGTCCCACAGGGCCAGGTCCCGCAGAGCCAGTCGGCCCGGCCGGGTTCGCCATCGGTCCAGAATCCTTCCGGCGCGCCGGCTGCGTCCGTCCCGCAGGGTCAGCATGGCCAGCCAACCATGCCGGGACCCTCCACCGCGCCAGGCCCGCTCGGCGCAGCGGCCGCGCCGGGCCAGCGAAGCCCATCCGCGCCAGGCCAGCCTGGTGTCCAAGCTTCGCAGGGCATGCCGGGCCAGTCAGCCGTCCACGGGTCGCCGGGGATGCCAGGCCCGGCCCGCGGCTCGCACGGGCTGACGTCTCGCGCCGACGAACAGAACAACCAGGCGGGGAGCCCGCAGATGTACCCGGCTCCGACCGCCGCGCAGTTCCGCGGCCCGGCCCAGGACATGCAGACGGGCCAGGCAGGAGCGAGACCACGGCAGGCGATGCCGGGGCCAGGCGGCCCGGGGGCACAGGGCGTCCAGGCCGCCCAGCCGCTCCATGGCGCCCCGCGGCCGCAATACCAGCCGGAGCAGTATCAGCCGGACCAGTACCAGCAGGACCAGTACCAGCAGGACCAGTACCAGCCGGGCACATTCCCCGGCGTGCCTCACGATCAGGCCGTTCCCGGGCCGTTCCCCGGCGCCCCGCCTGGCCAGCATGAGGCCACGAGTGCCGGGCCGCCCGCATACGTGCCGCAACAGGGCCCCTACAGTGGGCCACAGTCGGCTGCTCAGCATGCTCCCGTTCCACAGCCCGTGACAGTGTCGCTGGCGGACGCGGTCCAGTCGGCGCACTCCGAGGGCTTCGAGTTCGGACAGTCGGTGGCCCGTGAGGCACCGGCGCTATGGCTGGAGGCTGTCCTTGCCCGCAAGCCGCGCATGCCGTCGGACCTGGAGGCCAGGCTGCTCCAGGATTCCGCGCTGCCCATCGACTCCCTTCTGCACGACGAGGTGCGGCACGCGCTTCGCCGCGGGTTCTGGGACGCGTTGGAGCGGTCGCGCAGATAGCTGGGTTTCTCCGTGACTGAGTTCATTCGCGGCGTTGAAACTGGGGCTGGGCTGGGTAATTTCCCCGGTGTGGTTGTGCTGACCCGTGACTTGTTCGACGCCATCGAGTTCGAGGCCGCGTACAGCGGCGATCACCGGACAGCGGCACAGCAGATGAGCGATCTGGCTGCTACCGGCACGCAAACCGATGCCTTTCCCCGATCAGAGGCATTCGTGAGGGCAGGCGAGCAATGGCTGCTCGCGGATGACCCCGCAGCGGCCGCGACCGGGTTCCGGTCTGCCCTCGCTGTGGAGGGGGAAGGGGAGGTGGGCGGGGGCCCGGCCCTCAGCGATCCGCGGGTGCCCTTGGCGCGTGCCTTGTTCCTGATGGAACGGCCGGCCGAGGCGGAGGCGCTGATCGGCCAGCTCGAAGCGGAGCAGCCACGCGATCCCCGGCTCTGCGACCTGGTCGCGGAGCTCCTGGTGGAACGTTCGGATCTGCCGCGCGCGCTGCGCTGGGCCACCGCCGGCGTCGAGCTGTGCCTCGGCGGCGCAGTGGGCTCAGATTCCGGCGGCTCGGGTTCCGGCGGCTCGGGTTCCGGCGGCTCGGGTTCCGGCAGCGAGGACACCAGCGCCGTACCGGCGGCAGCCGAGCGCTTGCCGGTGCTGCCCGACGGCGACCGGACCGAATTGCAGCTCCTGCTCCGGCTGCGGTACCGCGTCCGCAACGATCTCGGCCTGCCGGAGGACAGCTACGACCTGCTGCTCGACGGGTTAGGCGGGTTAGGCGGGTTGAGTCACGAGCCGGCTGGCACGCCAGACGCCGGCTGACCGCCGCGGACCGTCAGCGTGTCGGACGCAGGATCCAGGTCGGCGGTCACCTGGTCGCCATCGCTGATGTCCCCGGCGAGCAGGGCCCGGGCCAGCTGGTCGCCGATGGCTGACTGAATGAGCCGGCGCAGCGGACGCGCGCCATAGATCGGGTCAAATCCGGTGAGCGCCAGCCACTCCCGCGCGGCCGGCGTGACCTGGAGCGCCAGCCTGCGGTCCGCGAGCCGCCTGCCCAGCCGGCTCACCTGCACGTCCACGATCTGGGTGAGTTCCTCGGTGGACAGCGCGTCGAACAAGATCACATCATCGAGGCGGTTCAGGAACTCAGGCTTGAAAGTGGCCTGCACGACGCCCATGACCGCGTCCCGCTTCGTCTCCTCGCTGAGAGCCGGGTCGGCGATGTACTGGGAGCCGAGGTTGGACGTGAGGATCAGGATCGTATTGCGGAAGTCGACCGTGCGTCCCTGGCCGTCGGTGAGCCGGCCGTCGTCGAGAACCTGAAGCAGGATGTCGAAGACCTCCGAGTGTGCCTTCTCCACCTCATCGAGGAGGACGACGCAATAGGGCCGGCGCCGGACGGCCTCCGTGAGCTGGCCGCCCTGCTCGAAGCCGACGTATCCGGGCGGGGCGCCGACGAGCCGGGCAACCGAGTGCTTCTCTCCGTACTCGCTCATGTCGATGCGGACCATGGCGCGCTCGTCGTCGAACAGGAACTCGGCGAGCGCCTTGGCCAGCTCGGTCTTGCCCACTCCGGTGGGGCCGAGGAACAGGAACGATCCGGTCGGCCGGTCTGGATCCGCGATGCCAGCGCGTGACCTGCGGACCGCGTCCGACACGGCCTGCACCGCCCTGGCCTGGCCGACCAGTCGCTTGCCGAGCTCCGCTTCCATACGCAGCAGCTTGCCTGTCTCGCCTTCGAGCAGGCGGCCAGCTGGAATGCCGGTCCAGGAGGACACCACGTCCGCGACGTCGTCGGGACCGACCTCCTCCTTGACCATGGGCGCGCCGTCGGGGACCGTGGGATGGCCGGCCGGCTCGGACGCCGCGGCCAGTTCGCGCTCCAGGGCCGGAATCTCCCCGTACATGATCTTGGACGCGTTCTCGAAATCGGCGTCCCGCTGCGCGCGCTCGGCCTGACCCCGGAGGTCGTCCAGGCGCTTCTTCAGCTCGCCGACCCGGTTGAGGCTGGCCTTCTCCTGCTCCCAGCGGGCGACTAGCGCGGTCAGCTGCTCCTGGCGATCGGCCAGATCCGCGCGGAGCCGCTGCAGTCGCTCCTTGCTGGCCGGGTCGGCCTCCTTGGCCAGGGCCAGCTCCTCCATCTTCATCCGGTCCACGGACCGCTGGAGCTCGTCAATTTCGACGGGCCGTGAGTCGATCTCCATGCGCAGCCGCGAGGCTGCCTCGTCGACCAGATCGATCGCCTTGTCGGGCAGGAAGCGGGCGGTGATGTACCGGTCGGACAGTGTCGCCGCCGCGACCAGCGCAGCGTCGGAGATCTGCACTTGGTGGTGTGCCTCATAACGGCTCTTCAGGCCGCGCAGGATCGCGATCGTGTCCTCAGCCGATGGTTCGCCGACGAACACCTGCTGGAAGCGGCGCTCCAGCGCCGCGTCCTTCTCGATCCGCTCCCGGTATTCATCCAGGGTGGTCGCGCCGACCATGCGCAGCTCGCCTCGGGCCAGCATCGGCTTGAGCATGTTGCCCGCGTCCATCGAC
>Ga0070706_100002344_pt1 | contig 19124 bp, 17 predicted proteins | sample KBSK5501metaG_FD_65476 | JGI IMG/M metagenome (GOLD analysis project Ga0070706, IMG submission 65476) | Corn, switchgrass and miscanthus rhizosphere microbial communities from Kellogg Biological Station, Michigan, USA - KBS K5-50-1 metaG | ecosystem: Host-associated > Plants > Roots >... | reverse complement strand
AAGCCCCAGTATGGTCAGATGATCAGAGTTGATCCACCCCGGCGTGCGCTCCGCCATCCAGGTCAGCGCTCGCTGTTCCCAAGTGCTCGTCAGACCGTTGTGGATTCGCCGGGCATTCTCAAATCGGTTCACGCGCCGTACTTCATCGAGAACCCTCGGGTTTGCCGGCTCGCAGAAATCAATGGGTTGACTTGCCATGCCGCCCTCCGAGAGCCAGTTTGTGCGGAACGCAAGCCTTCGGCAATGCACAGGAGGTAAACTAAGAGTCATGAGGAGATTAACTGTTAAGGGGTTGAAAATAAACACGATAGGCAGGAGTAGTTCGTAGCGCCGGCGTCCTGCCGGCGGTCGGAGGCGTCTCGCCTCCACTGTTGTGACCTAGGTATGCTCCGTCGGGGCAGGCTACTTTGAGCCGTTGCCGGCTTCTTCGATCGCTTCCCGCAATTGCTGCACAGCGCAATCGATCTGCTCGGCGGTGATGACCGCAGGCGGCGCGATCAGCAGATGGTCGCCAGCTATTCCATCGACGCATCCCTGGATTGGATAAACCAGCAACCCGCGCTTCAGGGCGGCTGCCGTCACGCGCGAGGCAAAGTTCAACTTCGGGTCAAAAGGCCGTTTGCTGTCCTGGTCGGAAACGAACTCCACGCCCCGCAGCAAGCCGATGCCACGCACATCGCCCACAGTCTTCACGTCGCGTAGCGTGGCAAGCGAGCGCTCCAACCGGGCGGCTACTGTTTCTCGCTCAGCGGAGTGGGCAGCCTGCACCAGTTTCCGCCGCTGCAGATGGTGTAGCACCGCACGCCCCGCCGCCAGGGATACCGGATGGGCGTTGTAAGTAAACCCGTGCAGAAAGACTCCGGAGGCAATCGCGTCCACAACTTTCTTGGTCGCAATGACGGCGCCTAACGGAGCATAACCGCTGGAGAGACCCTTGGCCGCGATCAGGATGTCCGGCGCAACCGCCCAATGATTAGCCGCAAAGTTGCGCCCGGTTCGGCCCATGCCGGTCATCACCTCATCGGCTATCAGCAGGACGCCGTGGCGCCGGCAAACTTCGGCGATTTTTTGCAGATACCCAGGCGGCGGTACTACCGCGCCCAGCGTAGCGCCGCTGACCGGTTCGAAGATAAACGCAGCCGCTTCGCCGTTGGCGGACGTAATGGCATTCTCCAACTCAGCCGCATATTCCTGTCCGCAGTTCCGGCAGCCATCGGTGCAGTCGTAATTGCAGCGATAGCAATAGGGAATGCCCACATGCGCGAACTCGCGCACCATGGGCAAATAAATTTCCCGCCGCCGCTTGTTGCCTGAAACTGAAACCGCCCCGAGAGTGGAACCATGATAGCTTTGCGTCCGGCTCAAAACCTGGTGGCGTTTGCCTTGTCCGGTTTCCACCTGAAATTGCCGCGCCAGTTTCATTGCGGTTTCGACCGATTCCGATCCGCCGCAGGTGAAATACACTGCCCCGCCACGAAAGTTGTCACCGGCAAACTCGATCAATTCCTGCGCGTATTCTTCCGCGACCGGGGTTGTGAACTGGCTGGTGTGAACGAACTCCAGTTGCTTCGCCTGCTCCACCATCGCCACCGCGATCTCCTGCACGCCGTGTCCGATAAGATTCACGGCCGCTGATCCGGAAAAATCGAGATAGCGTTTGCCGTCCGAATCCCACAGGTACACTCCTTGGCCGCGGACAGCTGAAGGGAGGGTTTTGTGGAAGGACCGCCGCCAAACAGCGGAGCGTGCAGAGTTCTGAACCGGGGTTGGATCGGGAATTGGATCAGTCACGTGTCGGATTATCGGGCGGGTGAAGCGCGGGTGTCAAAAGCCAGTGCAAAACACGGAAGGCCGGCTTCTCAGCCGGCCTTCACGGTGCGGAAAGCTAGACTACTTCTTCGGAGCGATTGCGTCCTTGGTAGCTTTAGCTATGCGGAACTTCACCACCGTCTTGGCCTTGATCTGGATGGGTTCGCCGGTCTGCGGATTGCGTCCCATGCGGGCCTTGCGGTGAGCCTTCACCAGCCGGCCCAGTCCGGGGATCACGAATAAGCCGTTCTTCTTGGTTTCTTTGACAGCGGTGTCGGTCAGGTGCTCGAGAAACGCTGCCGCGGTCTTGTTGTTAGTCTCAACTTTCTCGGCCAGATGGCGGACGAGTTGAGTCTTGGTCATGCCTGAAGCCATGAAACCTCCTCGTGAATTAAACTAAGATTTTCCTGCGGTGTCCGTTATCTTATACCAGCGTTCTGTGGAAAAGTAGCGTTCCAGCCGCATTTTATGCGGATGTTGTTATGGGTGGTGCTGAAAAGGCCACAAAAACCGCCGTAATCCGCGCCTGGAAGTCCCAAAATGGCCCATTCGTGCGGCCAAACGAAACGAGTAACTGGCGACTTTTGCCAAATTTCTTCACCGCTTTTGCGGATCAAAGATTTGACCACCAAGCGCGGCCCAGTCGACCCCAAAGAGCGCAACTGGACATTTGTCTAGGCGTGAAGCCGAACCAGGCTGTTCAACCGATTGCTTACCCGCGCTGATGTCATAATGTTTTCCGGAGGCTTTGCACCCGTGAGCTGCGCGATTTGCGGAAAGCGCAAGGAGAAACGCTTCTGTCCGGCTATCCATGGTCGCATTTGCCCGCAATGCTGTGGCGAGCAACGCGAAGTGACGCTCGACTGTCCCAGCGACTGCGTATACCTGCAGCAAGCTCGGGAGCATGAGAAGCCGCGTGGCATGGCCGATGTGAACCCGGCGGATGTCTTTCTGCAAGTAGAAATCGGCGACGAGTTTCTTTACCAGCGCGAACATCTGATTATGGGCCTGACCTTCGCTTTAGCCAAGAGCGTTCGCGCAGAACGCAGTCTAAGGGACACCGATTTAATCGCTGCAGTTACGTCCCTAGCGAAAACCTACGAGACGCTGGTCAATTCAGGATTGCACTACGAAACCCCCATCCCGAACCCAGCTCAGCAGGCGGTGGCGGCGGAAGTACAGAACCTGCTGAAGGAATTTCGCGAGGCTGAACAGAGGCACATGGGATACGTGCAACTGCGCGACTCGGAAGTGCTGCGCGCGCTCGTCTTCCTGGTGCGCATGGCACACGGCCGCACGTCGGGAAGGCCGAAATCACGAGCTTTCGCGGAGTTCCTACTCACTCAGTTTCCGGAGAGCCCGGGTGGGATCGCCGCGCCAGAGGAAGCCGGCAGCCGGATCGTGTTTCCGTAGGCCGGATTTCCAGACGGAAGATTTCCGATTTCAGATTGTTAAGCCGAGAAACTTCAGCAAGCGTGCAACCAATCTGCAATCTGAAATCTGCACATCTAGAATTTGCCCACACACTTGACCATTTGTCCCGCCGGCAACGCATCCCGCAACTCGCGCACGCTGCGCTTGAACACCGGGTGGCGCAAGTCGGGAGCGATTTCCGCCAGGGGTTCCAGCACGAAACGTCGCGTGTGCATGGCGGGGTGTGGAATGGTCAAGCCTTTAGTCGCAATGATCGAATTTCCGAACAGAAGAATATCGATATCAATGATGCGCGGACCTTTGTCCCGCACCCGCCGTCGTCCCATCTTTCTTTCGATGTGCAGAACTTGGTTGAGTAGTTGCCTGGGCATTTTTTCGGTGTTCAGCTTCACCGCGCAGTTCAGAAACCAGGGCTGGGCGGTGAATTCGATCGGTTCGGTTTCATAAAAAGAAGAGACTGCCGCCACTGCGCCCAAACTGCCCAGGCGATCGATGGCTGCCTTCAAGTTGGCCGCGCGCTCGCCCAGGTTCGAACCCAGCGAAAGATAAGCCATCTTATGCACCGCGGAGCTAGTCTCCTGTTTCCTGGTCCGGGTTTCCATATGAAAATCGCCCTTGACAGTAAAGCCTTTGTCCACGCGAGTTTGCCCGTATTACCCTGGGGTGCCACCCCCGTTGACCTTTAGGGTCCTTCACGAAGTCGGACCAGAAAGTTACCATCAGATTTCTATGCCGTTGGAATCGCTGCTTCTGAGCCGGGATCCCGAGGTGATACGTGTGCTCCAGCCAGCCCTGGAGAAGCTGTCGGTTGATGTCGAAGTGTGCCGCGGAGTCAGTTCCGGGGAGGAAATCCTGCGCATGGAGAAATTTGACGCCATCATTGTAGACTGCGACGACCTCAAAGGTGCCTTGACTGTGTTGGAGAGTTTACGCAAGAGCGCCAGCAACAAGAATTCCGTTACCTTCGCAATTCTGAACGGAGGCACCACCACCCAGCAGGCGTTCCAGATGGGGGCAAACTTTGTTTTGCAGAAACCAATTTCTGCGCTGAATGCCAAGCGCTGCTTTAGCGCTGCGATCAATTTCATGATTCGCGAGCAGCGGCGTTATTTCCGCCACCCGGTGGAAATTCCCGCCACCATCGCGTTTGGCGAGAGCCAAAAACTGAAGGCTACGGTGACCAACATCAGCGAGGGCGGCATGGCCGTTTTGTTCCGCGGCCAGTTGCCGAAAGGCGCTGTCTCCACAGCGAATTTCAAGCTGCCGGGAGCCGCCACCCCCCTGCAACCGAAAGTACAGATCGCCTGGATGGATGAATCTGGCCGCGCCGGCATGCGCTTCACAGACATGCCCAAGGAGTCGCGGGAGCAGCTGGATCGCTGGCTGGCCGAGCAGGGCGAAAAAATCGACGAACGCCCCCACTGAATGACGGTGTGGGGCGGACGCTCCAGTCCGCCGCCTTTGATCTTGCTTCTGATTTTGCCCCAATCCCAACTTGACGGCGACGCTATCTCGCGGGCTCGGCACGACCCTGCCGCCCCACCGTACCCACTTTGGGACTTGCGCATTTCCCCCTTGCCCGTCACGCTGGAAAGAAACTTACATCAAGTGCAGGTCTTATGCTTTCGATTCATGTGAGGATTGATCGCGCCCAACGTTTGTTGCGTATGCTGGAACAGGACGCACCGCTGCTGGCGGTCCGAGTTGCGGAGTTAACTCCGGAGCATCAACAATCGGCCAAGACCTACGCCGCCCAGCTGACTGCCCATGCCCGCGCTGAACTCGAGAAGCTTCTGGAAGAGGGTTCCTACTGGGACTACAACGATCCAACACCGCACCCTGCGGACTAGCCTTCACCCCGAGCCACTGTGGGGACAGCCGCCCGGCGATCGGGCGGAGACGGTTGGTCTGGATCCTCTAGAACATCGGGGATGATTGCTGGCCCTTGCCGCACGCAATGTCCGCAGGATTTCGCCCAACTAGAGAACCCTAGGAAAGGTGTGCAACGTTGCGATCCGCACCTGCCTTGGTGAGCTTCCTTCGCTGCCCGCGTGGCCCCTTATACTGCAGATTGCGCTACCGCAGGGGCAAGCGGTGTAACCGTTTCCGAGTCCTCGTGCACCGTAGTCTCTTCCCAGAGGGTTCGATCACGCAGGATGCGGGACACCAGTGCCGTATGCATGGCGTGTCCTGCCCGGTCCGCCACCACGTTGCCCAGAATCTGCTTGCCCAGCAGCGCCAGGTCGCCGATCAGGTCCAGAACCTTATGCCGCACAAATTCATCGGGGAAGCGCAGCGGAGGATTCAACAGGCCCTCCCGCGTCAGCACAATAGCGTTTTCCTGCGACGCACCACGGATCAGGCCCTGTTGCCGCATGGCTTCAGCTTCATGCAGAAAACCGAATGTCCGAGCCGCGGCAATTTCGGTCAGGTAGTTGCCATCCGAAAGATCAACCATGAAAGTCTCTTTCCCGATCAGCGGATGGAGAAAATTGATGGCGTAGGAAACCGAATACGTATCCGCCGGATACACCGCAATAAACTTGTCGCCTTCCCGCACTTCAAGTTCGCGCCGAATGCGCAGATAGGTGCGTGGCCGCCGCTGCTTGCGGATTCCCGCCTGGTGTATAGCTTCCACAAAAGGAAGCGCGCTGCCATCCAGGATTGGTAGCTCCAGGTTGTCCAGTTCAACGATGGCATTGTCGATGCCGCAACCGATCAAGGCGGAGAGAAGATGCTCGGTGGTGGAAATGAACACACCTTTTTTCATCAAACTGGTGGCATAGCTGACTCGCGCCACATTCGTGCTCACCGCCTCCAGTTCAAAGCTGTCGAGATCGGTGCGGCGAAAGACAACGCCCGATCCGGCAGGCGCCGGCAAGATCCGGAGCTCCACTGGAGCCCCGCTGTGAAGCCCCACGCCGCTGCATTGCACTGGCGTCCGGATTGTCTGCTCGTGTATCAAACGGAGTCGGATGTCTGGGTTGTTTGATGACGAATCTATCCTGTCCGGCGTGGGTTCGACTGTGGCTAATTAACCACACTATGTGTTCGCCGACGGCGCGAGTTCATGCCTGCGCGCAATCCATCCTATTGACTGGGATGGACTTATTTTAATTTTGGCATGGCACCGCCGAACCCAAGACGTTACTGCCCCGGTGAGTACAGTTTGTTGTCGTTTTCAAACTGCGCCGGAATTGTTGCCCTGCGCCGGGCTCAGGGCTTCTTTTGCGCAGCCCCCACCTCGGCGGCGAACTGCGATTCGCTGACACCCTGGTTATAATTCACCGAGGTCATGAAGCGCTGTCCAGACATATCGCCGTTGTAGAACCGGGTTACCGTATACGGAGTCGGTATGCCTTGAACCACCCGGTAATTGTCGTAGACTTCATCTTCCACGTTGCGTTGCTTGTCGGTCGGATCGCGCCAGGTAAAAGTCTTCTTCACCGGTAAGTGATCGGCGACATCAAGGTACAAGGTCACGCCCTCGTTGCGAGCGTTCATGACCGTGACTTGGTCGACGGTTTTTCCCTCGGCTACAGTTTGGCCCTCGTAAAACAAGGCGACGCCCGGTTCCGACAGCCACTTGCGCAACACCCAGTCGAGCGCGTACTTGCGCCGCCGCAAGTAATCGGTCAAGTCCTTGGGATCCTCTGCACGCGTGCCCTTGTAAGTGATCTCGTATCCCTTGTCGCCATTGTAAACGTAGATCACATCGCGCTTTTTTGTGAGCTCAATCCGGTCTTTGTCAGGAAATTTGTAAAAGCGCCAGAACACGATGCCCAAGCTGTTGGGCCGCCCGTGATAAAAGCTGTAGTTCCGGCCTTCCTGGCTCATGTCCTGAATGTTGAGATAGGCAGATCCGCCCAAAGCCTGGATGGTCTGGTCGAGCACCGCTCTGGCTTTGCGCGCATTTTCCTGATCCACAGGAACGGACTGTGAGGGTGGTGCAAGCTCAGTCTGCGCCAGGGCCAAGGTGGCCAGGATCAGGGTTGCCAGGGCAGAGATCGATAGAAAAAGCTTCATGGTCGATGTTAATCACGTTAGATGCAGGGAAGCTCGTGATTGTGTAAAGGTGATCGGACCGAAGTCGAAACCCCTGGCCCGGACGGGGCATAGCCCTCTCTTACACAGTTCTCCTTTGACGGCAAGTCCCCGCTTGCCGCGCGGCCCGGCTAGCCCACCAGCACTGCCCCCCCGTTTACGTTGAACACCTCGCCGGTGATGAACCCGGAGTACTCCGAGCATAGAAAAAGTATGGGCCCGGCAATTTCCTCCGGTGTGGCCACGCGGCCCAGAGGGATCGCGGCAAAGATGCGCTTGCTGGTCGCGGCATCGTTCAAGGCGGCCGCCGACATATCTGTATCCACCCAGCCCGGCGCCACCGAGTTGACGTAAATCGCCTCCCCCGCCAACTCCGTGGACAAACCTTTGACCATGCTGATGAGGGCTCCCTTGGTGGCAGCGTAGTCGCAGTGAAATGCTTCTCCGCGTTGGGCAGCAGTGGAACTGACCAGCACGATGTGCCCGGCGGAGGTGCCCGATTTCCCCTGCTTCTTCATTTGCGCCACCGAGTGCTTGACCAACGCGAAGACACTGTCGAGATTGATGGCCATGGTACTGCGCCATTGCGCGTCCGACATCTTTTCGATAGGCGCGTCCTGGGGCGGCCAAACTCCGTGATTTGCCACCAGGATGTCCAGTCGCCCGAACCGCTTTACCGCGGCCGCGACTAGTTCGTGCGCCGTCTCGGTACCCGAGAGATTGCAGGCCACAGCGGCACAGTTTTCCGGTCCGAGTTCTTTGACCAGTTGTTCGGACGGGGCCTTGGCCTTTTCGTAGTTGAACAGCACGTGCGCCCCCGCAGCGACAAACATACGAACTGTGGACGCACCGATGCCGCGCGAACCGCCAGTAATGAGGGCGACCTTGCCAGAGAGAGATAGAGGGATAGACATGCAGAGATAGTTTCCAGTTTCAAGTAGGAAATGGCAAGTAGCGGCTCAGCACCGGAAGGGCATCGCTCGCCAAGCCTTCGGAAAGACGCCACCCTGGATCGACTGGGGAAGCCGCTGCAGTGAGCGGTTGTCGTCCTCGCGTCAGTTTTCTGCAGCCCGTGCACTTCCCTCGGGATCAGCTTCCCCAGCTCGACGCCCTCTCCCCCTTGAGAGCCCGGAGCAGTATGCGCACCAGCATCCCGTCGTAGCGGGTGCCGCTCATTTTTTCCAGCTCCGCCAGAGCCTCCTCGCTGGTTTTGGAGGTGGCAAACGAACGCTCGGTGGTCATGTTCACATAGGCGTCGGTGATGGCCAGGATGCGCGCCCAGAGCGGAATCTGCTCACCCCGTAGACGGTCAGGATAGCCTCCGCCGTCGAATGACTCATGGTGGTGGTGGACCGACTCCTGCAGTTTCTTGGCGTCGGGTAAGGTCGCCAGGACTTCTCCCCCTACCTGCGCGTGCCACTTCAGCAAATAAAACTCCTCCTCGGTCAGAGGGCCAGGTTTGTTCAGGATTCGCTCGGGAACAAAAATCTTGCCAACGTCGTGCACCCGGGCGGCGAACGACAGATCGGCCACTTCTTCTGCAGGCAGGCCCAGCGAGCGCGCGATGATCTCACTGTAACGAGCCACCATCTCACCGTGACCGGAACTGTTCAGCTCGCGCGATTCCGCGGCGCCGGTCAGAGTTTCGATGGCCTCCCGCAGCACCGTGGCGTTGCGGTCGCCCTCACCCACCATCTTCTTCAAGGTCGAGATCAGCTCTTCCAGATGCTCCGGACCGGTATGTTCACGTTGCAGGAAACCCTCGATGTAACCAGAGATCAGCCGCCGGCGCACCGCGGCAGTTTCTCCTTCCGAGAGCTCTTCAGCCGTGGAGACCCGGTCGCCGCCCGCGTGCTTGGAGACGTACATGCCCGCGTCGGCGACGCGAATAATGTCTTCCATGGTGAAACCGTGTACCGGGAAACTTCCCACCCCGAAGCTGCCGGTAATATGGTGCTCACTGAGCGCCGGGTCTTGGGCCATCCACAGGCGTAGTCGTTCCGCCAGGATTTGTGCCTGCTCCACTCCCGTCTCCGGCATGAGGATGATGAATTCGTCGCCGCCGTAGCGGGCCACCACGTTGGACTGCCTGCACTTCTGTTCCAGCAATCGCGCCACCCGCGCTAGTACCAGATCACCCTCCAGGTGTCCCTTGGTGTCGTTCACTGCCTTGAATTTGTCCAGGTCCATCAGCACCACTGAGATAGGACGGCCGGAGCGGGATGCTCGCTTCAACTCCGAACTCAACGCTTCGAAGAAAAATCGCCGAGTCTTGATGCCGGTAAGCCCATCGGTGATGGATTGCTGCTGCAGTTTCTGGAACACAAACGCATTGTGCAAGGCAGTGGCCAGCAAGTCGGCGAGGGTATTCATGATCAGCCGGTCTTGTGGCGTGAAGGCGTCCTCTTTCTGGCTCTCCACGTTGAGCACGCCCAGCAAGCTTTCGCCATAGGCGATGGGGATGCAAAGAACGGAGCGCGCCCCCGGCAGCACACCCTGCAGGTGGCCGTCGCCTGTGGTCTGTACCAGCGCGGCCTCTCCGGTCCGGGCCACCCGGCCGAGAATACCCACTCCCAACGGGATGCTCTTGCCCAGGGCCTGTGCGGTGATGCCGGCCTCGGCCTTGATTTCGATTTCCTTGGTCACATAGTCCAGAATTCCGATACCGATATGGTCGAAGCTAAAATTCTTCTGGATGTGGCCAACGATATCCGCCAGCATCTGCTCGGAATCCTCGCTCGAAATCGCGGTCTTGGAAATATTGTTCAGGAATGCAAACTGGCGGGAGCGTCGCTGCTCCTCCGCGAACAGCCGGGCATTCTCCACCGCGACCGAAACCTGTCCGGCTGCGGTCTGCATCACTTCCAGGTCGCGCTGTTCGAAGACGTACTCGCGCTCCGTGTTTTTGGCCGCCATAACTCCGGCGGGTTTGCCCCCCAGCAGGATCGGCGCGCCGCAGAAGCACTTGGCCGGTCGCAGCGGGACAAATGTGACGCCCAGCCGCTCGCGGGTCTTCTCTAACTCGGCCCGGATCACCACCGGCTGGCCGCTGCGGATGATGTACTCGGTCAGGCCGTTGGCCACTTTGCGCGAACGTTTGGGTAAAATCTCGCCCTTCTCCACTTCCAGCTCGAAACGGATCTCGTCGCCTTCCTGGAATGCGATGTAAAAGTCGCTGGTATCAAAGATCTGGCCCAGCTCCTGATGGACGGTGCGGAGAATCTCGTCCTGGTTCAGTCGCGAACTAATGGCCTGCCCGATCTCGGTCAGAAGCGCGAACTCCTTGGTGCGCCGCTGGGCGTCGTGCATGATCACGTAATTTTCCAGGGTCAGGCCAATCTGCAGCGCCAGGCCAATGAGCAGGCGCAGGTTCGACGAACCGAACATCCGGCGCGCGGTGTGGGGGAACAGAATCACGCCGAAATTGTGCTCGCGGGTCTGCAGGCTCACCGCGGTCACGTTGTAGATACGTTCTTCGGTCAGCACCTGCCGAAATTGCGTGAACCGGCCGCCCGGAAAAACAGGCAGCGGTTCGGGCATTTCCGGCACACTGCGAAAGGTTACAAATCCCCCTCGCCGGTAAGCCAGTTCGCAAACGTATTCTCCCGCTCCGCTCTTTTCCAGTCTGCCGATGAACTCCGGAGAAAAACCACGCTGCACCGAAGGCAGAACGGCGCGCCAGCGCTCCGAGATGCAGATGACCGCTCCGCCCGCCGGCAAAGGTGCGACCAAGCGGTCGAGAATGTTTTGCATGCTGGGCACCAGATCATCGGCCGAGAGCAGCCGTGTCGGATCCACACCCAGGGTGGAGAAGGCGAGAGCGTTCTCCTGCACCGCGTTGCGCTCGGTTTCCGCCAGTACCATCACCATCGCGATCCCCAGCGACAGTTGCGGGATCGGGCCCAACAGATCGAATAGCTGTACGTAGGAATTGCTGAATTGCCCGAACAGCATCAGCACCGACCACAGCGCCAGCGACAACGCCAGCAGGGTGAAAGCGAGCGAGTTTTTCCGATGGGCGTAGCTGTAAAAGTAAAAGGAACAATACAGCAGCACCAGGGCCACGCCTACTTCGAGGCGAAAGTGCGGCGGGGAGAGTAGTTCGGAATGAAACACTCCGCCCACCATATGCTGCTTCAGATTCCAGAAGCTTAGCCCTGCTCCTGCCGCGCCTACCACCACGTCGTACCAGCGCAGGCGGAATCTTTCGCGCATGAGCCGAGTCGAAATGAAGATGCAAAGGGCCATCGCCGCCAGAAGCAGCGAAGCCAACAGCGATATCACCGCGGAGGGGTTGCGGAACACACTCCAGGCATCCAGAACATAGTGGAGGCTGTAGGCCCCCCAGCCCAGTTGCCAGGCGCGAAAATAGTCCTGCCTGGTCTGCTCATAGAGGTGAGTGAAAACCAGGAAGAGCAGCAGGGCCACCACGCCGGGCACAACTACCATATTGATCGTGACGCTGTTCATGGCGCGCGCAAACAGCTACCTCAGCCAGAGTGATAAGCAATTTATAACTAATCAATGGTTTCACACCGGTTGGGGCAAGACAATAGTCTTGTGTAGAGCGCTTGCAGACCATATTGGATCGGCGTTTCCCGTTATAGATGAGCTACTTGCATCGACTTTCCGTCTGCTGGCAGCTTGACGCTACATTTCCTCAGCCCGTACCATCGGGACACGTCCTTTGGTAATGTCCTCCTCCTCCAGTTCGCTCCCACGCGTCCGCTTCGCACCCTCGCCCACCGGATACCTGCACCTAGGCGGAGCTCGCACCGCGCTGTTCAACTGGCTTTTCGCCCGGCACTATGACGGAACCCTCGTCCTGCGCATTGAAGACACCGACCTCGAGCGCTCCACCGCGGAAATGGTTGAGGGCATCCTGCAGGGCATGCGCTGGCTCGGTCTCGACTGGGACGAAGGCCCCTACCATCAAACCGAGCGCATGGAAATGTACCGCGAGAACGCGGCGAAACTCGTGGCATCCGGGCACGCCTATTATTGCTTTTGCACCAAGGAAGAATTAGAGCAGCGCCGTGCGGCCGCAGCTGCCGCGGGCCGTCCGCCACGCTACGAAGGTATATGCCGCAAAATTTCTCGCCCGGAAGGCGCTCGGCGCAGGGCTGCAGGAGAGGCCGCCGCCGTCCGCTTTGCCGTACCCGAATCCGGCAGCACGTTTTTCGACGACGCCGTCTTCGGCCGCGTGCAATTCGCCAACAGTGAACTCGAAGACTTCGTTCTGCTGCGTTCCGACGGCGGTCCAACTTACCACTTGAGCGTGGTCACCGACGACGTGGATATGCGGATTACCCACGTCATCCGCGGCGCGGATCACATTTCCAACACCCCCAAACAAGTTCTGCTTTACCAGGCGCTGGGTGCCCGATTGCCGGTGTTCGCCCATATGCCCCTAATCCTCGGCCCGGACAAAACGCGCCTCAGCAAGCGCCACGGCGCCACCAGCGTCATCGCCTACCGCGACGAAGGAATCGTGCCCGAGGCATTCCGTAATTTTCTGGCGCTGCTAGGATGGACTCCCCCCCCGGCTGCATCGCAGGCGGCTGCCACGGAAATTCTCGGCGACCAACAACTGATCCAACTTTTTGATCTGGACGGAATTTCACACTCCAATGCCGTTTTCGATCGCGCCAAGCTGGACTGGTTCAACACCGAATACATCCGCGCCTACCCGGCAGAAAAATTGCTGCCGCTCATTCAGGAGGAATGGAATAAGGCCGGTCTCGAGCCCGCACACACGGATCGGGGCTGGCTGCTCGCTACCATCACCTTGCTCAAGCCGCGCGCCCGCAGCCTCAAGGATTTTGCCACATCCTTCCGCGCCTTCTTCACCGACACCTTTCAACCCGATCCTGCTGCTGTCGAAAAATTCCTGCAGGATGAACGAGTGCGCCAACTGCTAGTGGAACTGGGCGAGCGCTACGCCGCTTCCGAAGACAGCTTCACCGAAGTGGAAACCGAAAGGTTGCTGCGCGACTTCGCCGCAGAAAAGGACATGAAGGCAGGCGCGCTGATCAACGGCGCGCGCGTAGTGTTAACCGGACAAGGTGTTGCGCCGAGCCTGTTCGCGGTGATGCTTGCGTTAGGGAAGGAACGGACAGTGGCCCGTCTCAAAGCCACGCAAGAACTGGCCGCGCGAGCGATGACCCCGGAAGTCTAAAAGCCACGCTGTTCAACCCAAACCGAAACTTCGGCACCTTCGTTCCTCACTGATTACTCCGCCAGGAAGCTGCCGCTGTCATAATGGGCTATCTATGTGGCCCGTCATTTCCCTAAGACTGGACGATCGTTGGTTGCCTAAATCCATCCTGTGCCTGCGGGAATATAGCCTCAACAAATTTCTGCGCGACGTCATCGCCGGAATCACTGTCGGCCTGGTGGCGCTCCCACTCGCGATGGCTTTCGCCATCGCATCCGGCCTGACGCCGCAGGCGGGCATCTATTGCGCGATCGTGACCGGCTTCCTGATCTCCGCGCTGGGTGGATCGAAAACTCAGATCGGCGGCCCTACCGGCGCGTTCGTGGTGGTGGTTGCGGGCATTGTCGCCGTCCACGGCATCGATGGCCTGTTCATGTGTACGGTCATGGCGGGCGCGATACTAATCATCTTGGGCGCAACCGGCATGGGCACTGCCGTGAAGTTCATCCCCCGGCCAGTGGTGATCGGCTTTACGAATGGCATTGCAGTCCTGATCGCCAGTACTCAGGTCAAAGATTTTTTTGGCCTGCACCTGGCCAGAGTTCCCAGTGAGTTCTGGCTCAGGTTGAAAGCGCTCGTCGCTGCATCTCCTACCTGGTCTCTGCAAGCCACGCTGCTCGCGGCCAGCACGGTGGCTGTGATTCTGTTGTGCCGTGCGATTTCCAACCGCATTCCGGGAGCGATTGTCGCCATGCTGGGCGCCACGGTGGCCGCGTACCTCCTCAGGCTGCCGGTAGAAACCATCGGTACGCGTTTTGGCGGGATACCCAGTGGGCTGCCTCATTTTGCCTTGCCGCAGTGGCACGCCCGCTTGGTGCATGGCCTGCTCGGACCGGCGTTCACGGTTGCAATGCTGGGAGCCATCGAGTCGCTAATGTCGGCGGTGGTGTCGGACCGCATGAGCAACGACCGGCACAATCCCAACGTCGAACTCATCGGGCAGGGAATCGCCAATATTTTTTCTCCCATGTTCGGCGGCTTGCCCGCGACCGGCGCCATCGCTCGCACCGCAACGAATATCCGTTCCGGGGCGCAGTCGCCGGTGGCGGGAATGATTCATGCCCTCACCTTGTTGTGCGTGCTGCTGTTTGCCGCGCCGCTGGCCAGCTACATCCCCATGGCTGCGCTGGCGGGAATTCTGATGGTTGTGTCCTACAACATGGGCGAGTGGCGCGAGATCCCGCAACTGCTGCGCCTGACCAAGACCGACATCAGCGTATGGCTGGTCACGTTTGGGCTCACGGTCTTCGCCGATCTCACTGTAGCCGTCGAAGCGGGAATGATCCTGGCCGCGTTGCTTTTCATCGCCCGCGTGGCCGAGACCACCACGGTGTCGCAAGTGACCGGCGATTATGTTGAAGACGGGCGGCTGCACATCCTGCAGGACAAGGAAATCCCGTACTACGCGACCATCTTCCGCATTCATGGGCCGTTCCTGTTCGGCGCCACTGACAAGATTGCGGCGGTCACGGAAAAAATGCACGAGCTCCCCCCCATCGTCATCATTCGCCTGCGCAACATGACCGCCATCGATGCCACCGGACTATTCGCACTGGAGGAAATCGCCAAGCAACTGCACGCCACTAAGCGCACGCTAATACTGTGCGGCGCACGCGAGCAGCCCGCACAGTTGATTCACCAGGCAGAATTCGAAGAGGTGGTGGGACGCGAAAACATTTGCGCCAATGTTCAGGAAGCTCTGCGCAGGGCCGAAGCGGTGTTCGAAAAGATCGAAGCCAAAGCAGCCGTGAGTGCGAAGTAGTGAGTGCGAAGAAATGAGTGCGAAGTAATGAAGCGACGGGTGTCCCGGGGATATCCGTCGCTTCATCGTCTTGCTGGTTAGGCGGCTTCGCTTGTGGCTACGGATTCATCCTGGAGCATGGAACGAATCTGCTCCCGAAGTTCAGCCGAGTCGGCGTGTCCGTGGACGGTGCTGGCATGAAGGACCGCCAAATTTATCACTTCGTCTTCCGTCCCCGAAATGGCGATCGAGCAGGGCTTCTCTGCAGGAAATTGACGACAGTCGATCACTTTCCGTGTTCCGGCCATGTTGCCTCCTTAGGTTCTTGTTTGAAGCAGCGGGATTATAGTCCGGGTTTTCGGAACATTCAATTCAATGGCCGTGTCGGCCGTGTCGGGCCAATTCAAGACGGTGTGGGGCGGACATCGCTGTCCGCCCCGCACGAGCACGGGCGCTGAATTGCTGTTGTGCTAGATTCACTGTTGGGGGGCCCTTAGCTCAGCGGTTAGAGCAGTGGACTCATAATCCTCGGCGCAGCACCTGCCTTCACGGTTCTTCAACAACTTAGCCGGAAGTCTCCGGGAGTTTTTGGGCCTGTCTGACCGGGTTTTAGGACCAATTCTGGGACCAGTTTTGGGACCACCACGATGCGAAACCTTGAATGGCCGGAGAGGTGGCGGAGAGCTGAAGGCGGCGGTTTGCTAAACCAGCCTGCCCTGTTTGCACACACCGTTTTTCACGCGTTTTGAATAACCTAGGACCTTCCCATTTTCACCGAAATAGTCCCATTTGCAGGCCAGAGTGCACCAAGAGTGCACCCGATTTCTCGTGCCCTTAGCGGACAGGATTACAACGCTTGGCACTTTGCCGAAGCCTTGTTGAAATTTCCGACAGCTCACCATGTCAGCCGATTGAACCGGCTTAAATGGAATGCAAGATCGGCCAGTTTGTCGAAGAACAAAAGGACCCCAACACTGACAAGCATAACTCCGGCAAGTCGCTCCACCCAAAGCAAGTGCCGGCGCAATCTCTGATACAGCAAGAGGAACCGGCTGATGCTGAGTGCCACGATGACAAACGGAATAGCGAGCCCTGCGGAGTAGACAGCCAGAAGCCCAGTTCCCTGCCAAACAGACTCGCGTGTTGCAGCCATCATAAGCATGGCGGCCAGGACAGGACCGGCACACGGGGTCCAGCCAAAGGCGAAGGCCAGCCCGAGCAAGAAGGAGCGCAGCTTTCCTTGCCGTATTTCGCGCTGGAATCGTATATCTCGATTCAGAAATTTGAATGGAACCAACCGCAAGAGAACCAGCCCAAAAAAGACGATGCCCGCCCCGGCCAGCCGGTTCAGCCATTCACGGTGGGCCGAGAGGAAACGGCCCACCCCGCCCGCCGAAGCACCAAGAGATATGAACAGGACGGAAAAGCCGATCACGAAGAGAAAGGCATTGATGAGGATCGTCCGCCAATACCATTTGCCGCTCTCGTTCAACTGTTCCACGCTGAGACCAGTAATCATTCCGACGAACCCCGGCGCCAATGGCAGCACGCATGGCGACAGGAAAGAGACAATCCCTGCCAGAAATGCAGTTGTGTATGTTAGCTCCATCGCTTATTCGGCAAGTTCAATTCGCGGCAGCCGTTTTGTAGCTTGCGGCTAGAAGCTTCTGGATCTCATCCGCAAACTTCCGGCCATCCAGACGGCGTGCACGATCCATTCCATCGCCTCCCTGGTGCATCCAACCCGTCGGCGCGGGAGCGCGATCCTCCCAGCGAACGTCGGCGCTAAAGGCCAGGTACACATCCCAGGCAGGGCCGTGGTAAGGAATGTTCAGAATTGGCGAGTACTGTTTACCGGAGAACCCGTTCGGATCGACAAAGTGGGTCGCCCGCGAATCCGACACACGAGTGGATTCTTTCTGCCCGTTCCGTTGCAGGGTGGCCTCGTCCTGAAAATTCAACACAGGCAGCCAAACAACATAAACCGCTAGTTGCTTGCTGGGAATCGTCTCCAACACCTGTTTCTCAATTTCGGATGCTCCCCAGCGGCAGGGAGGGCAAGTTGGGTCTACGAGCACGATCAATCGGACTTTCCCAATATCCTGATTGAACCGGGCACGCAGCGGATCAAGTCTCTGGTCAAGCGCCGGAAGCGTTTGCTGTTGCGCGCGTACTGGGGCGAGGGTTAGTAAGACCAGGGCGCCAAATAATGTCAGCAACGCGGTGTTGCCGCCTTTCTTTCTTAAAAACGTCTGCATGACCTCCTCCATTAGAAATTTGCCAACGACCTACCGCGAAGCAGGGGGCACCAATCCGTTCAAGCGGTAGTAAACCGCCAGGTTGCCGTAGTGTTCGCTCGCATGAATGAGCACATCGAGGTCGAATTTGTCCGGTTTTTGCCCGACTACCTCCTCCAGTTCCTGGAATGATTTCTTCAGCTTGGCAACCGCCTCTGCTTTCGATTGAAAGGCAAACTCGCGGACATCCTCGGATTGCCTCCCCATTGCATGCGCGGCGACTAGATGGTTGTACCGCGCAACGTGGAGGACAATCTCCCCAAAGGTTCGCACATCTTCGGTCGGCCTGTAACCGTACTTGTCCTCCGGGAATTCCTCCGCGGCCTTCACAAAGTGATCCCGTACGTACGACAGGTCGTGTCCCCAAGCAAATGTTCCGGCGGCCACCTCGCCCGCCGTTCGAGCCCGCTGGTTTTTCTGATCCTTCTGATCCCTCTGGGCAAACCCGGGAACAGCCATGAGAGCCAAGGTGCAACTCAGGCCGATAGCTGGTAAGAACCTCATCATGTCACCCTCCATTAGGAACCGACTGTCAGAGCCTATCGAGAGGCTTCGAACCTGTCTTGCACGAGCGAAGCTTTTGGCTGCGATTAGCCTCGACGGGAGTTGGACCGATACTCCGAGGGGGTCAGACCGGTGAGACGCTTGAACGTTCTGCAGAGGTGGCTCTGTTCGGAGAAGCCAGCGGAGAAAGCGATCTCCACTAGAGGTGCGTCCGAGGCGGTGAGTTTTTGACAAACAAATTCGATCCGAAGCTTGCGAACATACTCGCCGACAGTACAATGATGCGTACGCCGGAAAGCGCGGGCCAAAGAAACAGGATGTACATCCGCGAACTCAGCCACGTCGGAAAGAGTGAGCGGCTCGCGAAATCGCTCGTGCAGAAAGTCTCTGGCCTTGTTGAGCCAACTTGTAGCTCCGTTCTCGGAGACATGAGCACTTTGACGGGCTGCCCCCGCTATGAGTTCCAGTGTCAGCCCCTCGATTGCCAGTGATGTTAAATCGTCCTCCTCCCGGAATTCGCGGTAGAGCCGCATTGCCAACCACGGCAGCGAGCCGGTGTCGAACTGGCCCGGACCTCGCAGGAATTTCAAGTGTCGGTTCGCTCGCTCCAGCCAGTGTGGCGTCATTTCTATGGCAAAGCAGCGTACTTCCTGACTGTGTATCCGATTGGAATGAATCTCACCACTGGTCGTAAAAGTCAGGCTACCGGGTTTACGAAGCAACATCTGTTTGCCACACGTTATGTCATACCGGCCCTGCAGAAGGAGACAAAAGCACGACTGCTCATGCGAGTGCTGCGACAATCTTAGGCCAGGAGGGTAGGTCACTTCACTGAGTCTGAGGCCGGCTACCTCGCGGACCCGGAGGACATTGGCTTGGGAGCAGCCATCGAAACAGCATGACTCGGCTTTACGACCCGCGCGCGGCATGGACATACTATCCAAAATGCCATCCTCATATCTGTAAGACGCCGGCTTCTTTTGGCTGTGAGCCATGCCTTCGTCTAACTACCAGCCGTCAGCGCTGTTCGTCCAGTACCTTCTCCAGCCGCGGAGCAATTCGAAAAACCGGTCCGTTC
>Ga0070706_100002340_pt1 | contig 19146 bp, 14 predicted proteins | sample KBSK5501metaG_FD_65476 | JGI IMG/M metagenome (GOLD analysis project Ga0070706, IMG submission 65476) | Corn, switchgrass and miscanthus rhizosphere microbial communities from Kellogg Biological Station, Michigan, USA - KBS K5-50-1 metaG | ecosystem: Host-associated > Plants > Roots >... | reverse complement strand
TTTGCTACAAGGTTGAATCGCATGTTACGGCTTCTTCTGCTCTTCTTAATCCAGTCGAGTGCGGTGCAGGCCATGGAGATACTGCGGGACCGGCACGCTGGCGAGGAGTATGTCTTTGAAGCTATCCAATCAGAGATAACTGCAACGGTGGACGCAGCAGGGGCCACGGCAATCGCTACCGACCGGGCTACGCATTTTTACGGCGACCTTCTCGGTGTCGAAAGCTGTGAATTTCGGAACAAACCGATTCGATTTTGGCTAATTAGTTCCTCGGACCAGACTTTTACTACTGTAGCGGAGGCTGGAACTATTCTACCGTCAGTACCTGTGCCTGCCGGTTTTGTATTATGCTGGAATCAAGATTTCACCTCCGGGGCGTATCAGTCTTCGTTTAACGGGCCTCCCAAAATCAGTTTGAATGGCCCTCCCGAGGCTGTTTGGCAAGGGCAGGAGGGTACCGCTAACACCAACATATACGTCAAGTACGACGGAACTGAGGGTGATCCTTACTCTACCGCTCAAGGATATCTGACCATTCACGCTAACGGCAGCGGCTCTCATCCGGTTGCTTATGGTGGACAGATGCGCTCGCTGGCTTCTGATTTAGTGACGGGATTCTCTGCGTCTGATGCCTATTGGGAAGCTAAGATCAAGTTACCGCAGGGCGGCTCGTCACAATGGCCTGCTTGGTGGTTATACGCCCCCGTGCCTAACGCCAGCGGATACCGGGGCGAGATCGACATCATGGAGTTCGGCTATCAATATCCGGAACAACCAATGGCAGCTACCAATCATCCCTGCACAAATGGCCCGGAGGATCCACTGATGGGAGCTACTCGGCACCCTCAATGCCAATCACCTCGGGAGATTGGCACATCTGGAGTTGTTTGGTGCAGCCTGGGGTAGTCAAAATTTACCTGGACGGAACGCTTGCCGTCACTTGGTCCAGCCTATCATCGGCCTTCAGTGGATGGATGCAGGCCATTTTGGACTTCAGCTTCGGTCCAGGGTTTCCATCGACCGGGGCTTCAGGAGATTTGAGCTGCCAGTATTTCCGATGTTGGGCGCTTCCTGGAAATGCTAAAAATTGCGTGCCTAATGTCGTCGGTGTTTCTCAGGCTGCAGCGTCTACCGCTCTTGCGAATGCCGGGTTTGTTCTAGCAGGTGTTTCAACTGAGCCGAGCAACAGTGTTGCGGCTGGACTTGTGTCTGGTCAGTCTCCTGCGAGCGGGATAGTGATTGCAACTGGCGCTTCTGTTAACCTGATTATTTCCAGCGGTCCAGCCCCGGCCCTGCCTCCCCAGCCCCAGGGGAATAACCCGTTTGAGCCGCCGGTCTTTAAAGACACCGTTCCCAAGGGCCTTTGGAGCACCTGGACTGGACCTCATTGCACGGCACCGGATAGTTTTGCGCAATCCAACCGCAGAGAAAAGGTCTACGCGGTTGTACTCCCAGACGGCGTTATCGTCGAGCCACACACATTGAGGCGCAGCTGAAAGGTGGCCCATCCATTTAAGTTATGTGTGGCCGGTACCGAAGAACCACCAGAGAAGAAGAGCTAGCGCGGATCTATCATATCCCGATTCCAGCCCAGCCAGATTTGCCGATCAGCTATAACATCGCGCCAAACCAGCCAGTGCTCGCGATCCGATTCAATGCCGACACGAAACAGAGGAGCTTGGATACTTTACTCTGGGGCCTGGTCCCTTACTGGAGCAAGGATGACAAAACGGGTTTTATCAACGCCCGAGCGGAAAGAATCGATACGGCTCCAGCCTTCCGTCGCCCTTTTCAGAAGCGCCGATGCTTGCCCAAAATGAACATGTCCGCGTTGCCACAATCGGGCAGAAAGCAACCATCCTGCGGTTGACTGCACATTCGGCGCAAAGCAAGTCCGGCCTCACCTTTGGCGGAGCTTCGGTCGACCCAAACGGTGACTGGGCACCACGAATGGCGGAGCCAGTGACGCTCAAATCGGATCGCTTTGTCGTCGAAGTGCCAGCGGCGAGTGCCGCAGTCGTCCAGATTCACACTGGATAGACGACGGATCAGAATTTTACCTTTCTGAAAATGCTCTCTGGAATAAGCTTGATGAAGAGCATAATCCAACGCCAGAACCACGGAGTGTAGATGACACATTTGCCCTCTTCGGTTCCCCTTACTATTTCACACGCTCGGTAAAGAGACTAAGAGGCTGGAATGTAGCTTTCATTTGCACTCGCTCCGACTGACCAATTTGCAGCTCATCCCCGACTTCAGCACTTGAGCATCGTTGAGCGTATGAATTCAGATCCCGAAAACTTTAAGCATCTGAATGCTGCATAGCCGCGATGCCGTAAAGACAGGCCCCGCCGGGACTGAATGATAGTGACCCAGCACTTTAGGTGCTGGGTCCTGGAGTTTCGTGCTCACCGATCCGCCCTATCTGCTCCGCTATCAAGCATCGTCAGGGACGCCGTGTCGCGACCTGGCACGGTGTAATCTCGTCCCATATACGCACGTTGTAAGATCAAGGGCAATCAATAGGGCGCAAAGAGCCAGCAACACTAACGACACCGCGAGACGCACAACTGAGTCTCCTTCGACAAACAGAAAAGAGGAACCTCCTCCTTTGAGCCTCTGTGCCGTGTGAGCCAGGCCTAATATAATTGCGAAAATGATAACTGGAACCCGCCATGAAAGGACAGCAGTTGTTACGCTACCTCCAGCGCTAGCTCTTCCAAAAAAACGCGCAAGAGCTACGAAGGGGAGATATACAAGCACGTGGATATGAAACGGGATATTTAGAAGCAGGGCGTTCGCTAAATGAAAACAGGTTGCGATTAGAATCCACGCGCGCCAGCCGGCGCGTCCCGCGAACAAAAAGAAGAACGGAGAAAGCTCAAATGCCACTGCGGCAAAATCCAGAATCTTAATTGACTGCGGTGGCACCTTAAGCACGAAAGGGGCGAGCAGAAGCTTTCGATCAAGTGTGTAATACCCGGAATAAAACCAGTTGAGGAATCCGCTTGTCGAAAGATCGAAGTTAATCCAGTGCAGCGCCTTATCAAAGCCTGCCGTGAACATTGCGAATGCGATCAATACCCCGGCGGTCGCCAAGGCTCGCGCTGCCACCTTAGGATTGATGCGCCGATCGGGGACGAGCGCGTAGGTTACTCCCCAGTCAGTGAACGCCAAGCAGAGCGCAACAGCCCATAGAAGGATATCGTGACCGATCTTCCCGAACGAATACGCGAAGTTAGTCGAAATAAAGGTCAACAGACACAGGACGATAGTGCAAACTCGTGTCTTAACGCCTATCGTGATTAGAACCACAAGCCAGATCCTCACTAAGTCTCCAGCAAGCATCAGCCAATACGGCGGAAATCCAGCGAAAAGAAAAGCAACGCTTAGAACGGGCGGATTGTAAAAGGATTGTGGAACCTGACCAACCCAAGCGGAATAGGGCGCGACAAACAGCAGCACGAAGATGCCCCAGAATATTCTGAAGAGTCCCAGTGAGCGCGCGTCGTTGCTACACGTATCTTCGAGCCTCTGCCAACAAATCGTCAGAATCCGTTCAACGAAGGTCAAAGACTTTGTCATTTTGGTATCGAACCGCTATTTCCGCCCCGTCTGATCGGCGAAGCGTTGCGACCTCTTGAGTGATGCGTAGTACGCTGTCATCGCAGCCACTTCCGTTTAGTCTTGCACGGAGCCATTGTTTGGCATTCCTAATCTCTTCCTCGCTGACTTTGTGCGCGTCGATCCGAATCACCGCGCCCCCCTTAATCGTATGGGTAATAGGCTCAATAGGGCTCAATCCGAAGTACCGTTGTGCGAGTGGGGGGAAAAATTCACGGGGAACAGGGTTCAAAAATTGTGACGGAGATAGACGAGTCCAAGCGTCACGGCCGGCTACTCTCCCATAAATCGCTGTTCTGTTGAAATCGATCTGATCTTCTGTCGTCTTAATCCTTCCGGCCCAGGATGGTAGAAGCACAGCCGGATATGGCTCTAGCGTGGGTGCGAGGTAGCCGATTGCAAAAGGAACGAGCAGAAATGCGGATAATACCGTCGTGTATAGCAGATTCGGGTATTTCATTGGCAGATAAACCGGGCTCTTTCATCGGCAGCTAATAATCTGCAATCATTCTTCCCTAATCTTGGAATATGCTTTCGGAAACGCGAAATCACTGAATAGCAGTAATCTCGAATGAGTTTCGGAATCACAAGACCGAATGCCAGGAAGCGTGCAGGGGTGTTGCACAAGGATACGCACGCAAAACAGCAGAGCTACTCATGTGGATCTTTGTTCCGTCGAAAAAATACGCCGTTGAAAGATCCGGCTCCTCAACACCATGTTCCCTGCAGAGCGCATGAGCATAATCGGATTGTAGGGCGCAAAAGGCCAGCCGATCCGCCGCCGTGTTGTCAAGGAGGAAGATCACGGTGGAATTGCAAAAACCACACTCACCATCGTAAAGAAAGATCGCGCTCTCTTCTTTCATTCGCCCAGCGCAGATTTGCACATGCCGTGGTCGCTGACAAGACGGTTCTTCCGAGATCGAGCGGCCCAGGCCGTAGGCGTCAGTTCAGCGACCGACAATTCCCCATCCATGCTGCCAGATCGCAATCAGCGCCCAGATGTTATAGACGTTGTTGACGATCATACCAACGATCGGCAAAAAGAGCGACAAGCACGCTAGCAGACTAATCCACCAGGGTAGTCCGATGATCGCGCCTAAGACTTGTAGGATGATCGTCATGACGATTTTCTCGCTCTCACTCCCGCGTCGTGTCCGCTCTCAGCGCTAACCGCACTGCGTTCGGTAGCGGCTACCGAGCACTAGTTCCCGATATAACCATAACTGTTACTAATGGGCTGAAAATGGCGACAGCCGATGGATCGATGGCAGCTTCGCGTAACTCTGAGTACTACTATCATACTTGGCGCAGACGGCTTTAACGCCGTTCTTTTCGCCTTCTTTCAGAATCGCCAACTTTTGTTGTTCGTTAAAGCGGGGACCGCGACGAGCCTTAAAAGCTAAAAGAAATCGTCCCAGTGACCCCATTTGCGCTATAGTTATCCCGCCCCAACTGTCCCTGATAGCCGACATAAGTCGAAATTCGAGCAGTCCATTGGGTTCCGACGCCGGCATTGATAATTGCGCTATCATGACCCTCGTGCGGGCCGAAAGTCGTTGCGGAGACTCCCGGAAAGACCACTGAACTGAAGGTTACGGGCAGCCTATTGTATTTGTATTCATGATCCCAAGCGGCCCAGAGACTTGGAATTACGATAATGTTACCAACGTGCCAGGTGTAAGAGGCCTGCACCCCTAGATCCGTCCTCCAGGATTCTTCGGAATCGCCATGAATATTCAGAGGCAAAAACGCACCGTGTTCGGTAAAGCCGTCCACATGTACGTTTGTGTACTGAGCCGCGAAAACTGGCCCGACACTGAGGTTCCCAAAGTGGAAGTCGTATCCAGTGTCAACGAAGGTACTGAATTCGTAGCCCTCGGTGTCCCCATTTGCCAAGCGCCCCTGCAACAACGTTTGCCGGCTGGTATCGTAACTATTGTAGCCGCCGTATATACCTCCGTTCACATAAAAGCCGTGATTCCAGTAGGTGGCATACACCCCTCCGCGGCCGGTATTAACATCCACGTCTCCGGGACTCAGGCTTGTCCAGGTATGAGCATAGGTGCCAAAGATCCCAACGGCCAGGCAGTTGGTGATCCGGTAATCAAGCCCGACGCTCACGCCTCCGGTCGTGAAATCATAACCCTTTATGGAGTTATCACTGTCAACTGAGACCCAGTCGCCCCAGCCGTTTACCCAAACGCCCCAGCGGTTGGTCGGGCCGGGTGTGAACACCGGAGGAATGACCTCTTTTTTCCCAATGTCTTTGCCGGTAGGGGCCGGTGGTGAAACCGGGGAAATGGGGGAGACAAATCCGGTTGAACCCCGTTGAATTTGGGTCATGCGATCGGTCAGATTAAACCTCTGGGTGTTTGCCCCCGAGATAGAGATCTCAAACATAGAGGTCAGCTGTTCGACGGTCGGGTTCAGGATCTGAAGCAAGAAGCTGAGCGATAGCGGTCTGTTGGGTTCTATCGGCGGAAGCGGAGTGGGAATCACATCTATAATCGGTGGAGCGGGACTAGGCCCCGCCGTCGCCACGTAGGCTATGGCTGCGCCATTGGGCGCGTAAATATCAACCCTCGTAAGTTTGGGGTTGGTATTTAGGTTATCGGTAACGCCATCGAATGGTGTTGGGGTGCGGCTTTTCGAATTAATAATTTCAAAGAAATTGCCGTTGCTCGGGCGGAAATTGTTTAGGGAATTAACGACCAGTGTTCCCCGCAGATTGATATTTCCGCCGACCAATAAATGGTCGTATTGGCTGCCGTTAAGGCCTCCTACCCCGACTGAAAGGCTGGATTTAGAATCCATCTGGAAGTTGCCCTTGATAGTCAGGACGGACGCTTGGCCCGTCGTCGCGAATTTCGGGGCGCTAATGAAATTCAAGGCGCTTTGACTGAGAACCAAGTGGCCCAAGATGGTCGAGTCATCAGGAGTATTCCAGGTACTCGAATTGGAGAGATTAACATCCGTGGCTCCGTTAATGATACCGTTAAGGATTGAGTTGTTGAGGTTGATGGTGACGGTGGAAGGATCAACCAGAATATTCCCGGTCAGAGTGGATGAGTTGACGGTGAAATTGACAACCGAATCGAAAGGGGTTCCAGCCCTATCGATTGAAGTGACGTTTAAAAGAAGGTTTTGAGCGCCTGGCTTAACCGTAACGCTGTTGAGCGTAATATTAGCTTCCGCCCCGTCTACCCGAAAAGCCGCTTCGCCTGCGCCTGCGGCTGTAGCGGTAATTGTAGAACTTGAAACGATGAGGGTACTCGGTCCAAGGTCGTGGACATCGTCGCTGATGCGGATGCCGTTGGTGCCGCCGGTCAGCGTGCTATTGGTGATGTTCATGACGCTGTGGTCAACAACTTGCCCCGCATTGGCTTTCTCCGCGGTCACGGTGGAGCCGGTAACATTCACCGTAGACCCGAAAAATGAATAAACACCGTTGGCATTCTTGCCGGTGGTCGTAATCGTCGAACTGTTAAGGTTGACGATTCCGCCGAAAAGAGCAATGGCTCCATAAGCGGCCTGCCCTGATGTCGTGATCAGCACGTTATCGGCGTCTATCGTTGACTGTCGGCCCTGAATCGGGCCGAAGGTGGCATTTTCTGCCCATATCCCGGCTCCGCTGTCTCCTGTGGTTTCGATCGTGGTTTTTCCGATCGTGTTGTTTTTCAACACGATTGTCCCACCCTGAGCAAAAGCGCCCAATTCGTCGAATTGACTGGTTGTTATGTGAATGTTTTCCCCGCTGATCGTGCCACCTCCGCTAACTTCCAAAGCTCCATGCTGAGCCGCCGTTCCAGGCGGCGTTGCGAAGTTTTGCGTTATGCTGAGGTTGAATAGTTCAATGTGGCCGCCGGTGCTGGCCTCGGCTGACTTGTGGAATCCACCGCTGATAATGGTTCCATCGGCAATCAACGTGGCGCCGTTTGCAGCCCTCAGACCAATACTTTGGAGGCCGCCACCGCCCGGGGTGTTGTCGTTAATGAACCCGCCGTGTAGGGTGAGTGTGCCGCCAGCGCTGAGGACTGCTGCTCCAATTTGGGGTGGGTTTTGGAGTGGGGTTGGAGCCTCCAGAACAATAAAGAGATCGGTCGCGTTGATACTGCCAGTGCCGACGCCAAGGCCGAGCTTGGTGACGTTGAAGGTTCCACCGGTGATGGAGATCGTTCCTCCGTTATCGACAGAGGCGCCGACCCCTGCGCCACTAAGGACAACCCCATCGGCAGTAATTTTAGAGGGGGTTCCCGTCACAGGGTCGGTTCCTGTCGCTCCAAGGCCGGTGTTATTGCTTCCGGTGACGATAAAGGCAAGTCCGCCTGGCGCGGTAATAAGCGAGCGGTCAATAATGGTCTCAGGTAATTTGCGAATAGCTGCTATCACCTTTGGGCTGAAAGTTCGAAAGCATTCCGGTTCTAGCGTGTTTGGATTGCAAACCACGGCAAATTTTCCGCGTGTATGGCCGCTATTGACGATTCGACGCAGATCTTCGTTTTCCTTGGTCAATAGAAGTTCCCCTTCGTCAATGAGCACGGTCGGACACCATCGATCAACTGCTCGGAAAAGAGCTGCTGGCGAGATATTAACGGTCGATAAAGGTTTGCGTACCAGCCGTTCCAGAACATCAATCAACGTAGTTTTACCACATCGCTTTTCTGGGGAGATAAGGCTCAGGATTGGTAGATAGTTGACCCACTCATGTACGTAAGTGAGAATGATCCAGAGACTAGTGGTTAGGATTTGATTGGCTTCGATCACCACGTGATCGCGAACAATGGTACAAAGATCGCCTAAGAGTAGTTCACCATCGACCGGGTCTGGCCACGGTTCGATTGAATCAGCGAGTTCGAAGCTGCGCTCAAATTCCCCCTGGTTCTTCTCCTGGGTTGCCTCGCGTAACGCAACGACCGGAACAGCGAGTCTATTGGCAAAGAGCTTGGTCAATTGAGTCAATTGGAGCGGGAAAAGTTTTGCTCGCTTCAATTCTCTGCGAACCAGTTCCAGATCTTCCTCGCCGAACACTTCGTGTACACAGGCTGCAGAGGCCAGGAGCTTGCTAAGCTCTTTGGCTTGCGCTTCAGCCTCAGTTCCTGCCAGCTTGACAAGATAGTCGTCAATGCCTTTGCCTGAAGAAGCCGGCCACCGGAGCAATCGAACGGACGCGCTGGCATAGTAGAGCGCCAGATAGAGGCGCAACAGCGCTTGGCGGACGCTAAAGTTAGAACCATAGTCCGCGTCGAAGGCTAGATAAACCGTTCGCCCGTAAAGCTCAAAGCTCTGAAGCTCCGGTGCGAGCCGAATGGGTTCATCGTCACCGTCTGCTTTGATTGTTCCATTCCAAACGCCGCCAAGTGCAACCGGGAAAGCGCCGGCTTGCATCAGCGCTAAGGCTTTCACCGGACCTTCAGTGATGATGAGAGGTTTCGACGATTTATCTTTAACCCCCCAAGTCACCGACGGAATGAAAGGGTAGCTTGGGCGGCCACGGGGCTGCACGAATTTCCTATCAGAATGGGTTGGCAGAGGCCGCGCGACCCATTGCTTGATCTTTGCCGCCCCGTTCCGGCAAGGAAACCAAATAAATGCTCTCACTGTCAGCGGCGAGACTGACCGCCTCATCGGAGTGAAAGCGGAGCCGATCAATAATCTTCTCCGCACTTGGCGGCTGTTCTATCTCGACACCCTCAGCTAGCAACACTCCGCGTTCTGCCAGGTACTGGGTGCCGATTATACCCGAGTTCTTTGGCTGCTCTTCGGGTCCCACTGTTGCCGCTGCGGGACCCATTTTCGTAGATTGCGGCGTTGATGTGAGTCCATCCAGTGGACGTGAATGCGTAGTGGCCTTCTGGTCCTTCGCCTTGAATAGGGGAGGGACACCAGCGATGCGGCAGAGTGTATCCGCGCAGTGTTTTAAGTCCCAGCCGCGTTCCTCTTTCAGGTACGTCGAAAGCCGAATTGGTTTCTGCCCGTTCTTCCAACAAGTCACCAGCCCCGCAAATTCACCGGTGAGCTGAGCGGTGATCTTTGCTTTAGGTCCGTGTGGATGAAAGCTGTCGCCCTTCCTGACTCCGTTGGGCCATAGCGCCGGGAAAATGATTCCTGCATACGGTTTGCCCACCGTTTCATGGAGCCGGTCACTGAGGGCTTCGCTCATAAGTGCCGTCCGTCGCGCTCATAGCTTCGGTTTTGTTGGTAGTTTCGATTTGAGCCGCACCGCAAAGAACTCATGGCCATTGCAGTCGAGGCGCCGGTAGAGGTTGATCCAATATTTACCAGCCTCTGGGATCACGATGACCCCGCTGTAATCCGCCGGTGTCACCCCTTCGGGTGCTGGTCGCCGTGACGCAAAGCAGAGTGCCGCGTTTGGGCGCTCTTGGCTAATAGGTGCTAAGCCTTGCGGTCGACAGTAGATGCGATTATTAGGACGGTGATCTAAATTCATATTTTGACGCGAGCGCCAGCACTTCCAAACCGGGCGGAATAGAAGCCAGTCTGGCGTTTGTCGTTTTATGAGTCCTTGCAGGCCGGGGCGAAGCTAACGTCTTTGTGCTTACGGTTGGACATCCCCTTCCTTGATGGACGTTTTGATCTGTTACTGGCCGCGTTTAAAGCCTTCATCTCTGCAGCCTCCATCCGACTTGGCGTAACGGTCCGAAGAGTTCCAGCCTCGGCGTGTTCAAGAAACTTCAAAACCGCCGACTTGCGGTAGAGATATCGCCGCGAATTGATTGGAATTCCCGGAAGGGATTTATCCTTGCGTCGCCGATACAGTGTCTTATTCGTGCATCGAAGAATCTGGCGAACTTCTTCCTCGCTCAGGATCTCGTCGTCGAGCAGAGATGGGACATGTTGCTTTAACATGTCCAATCTTTTACCAGACAATTTTGGATGCTAGGGGGGACGTGAGAGCACGAAAGCCAATGTCCCTGATGACAGCACACACTAACCGAACTTTGTCCGGAAACTTGCTGCACTTGTCTGGTACAGAACCTCTGTTTGAAACTCGTCTGTCCGCAAATTGGGGTATAGGTGTCCGGAGCAAAATGTTAGAAATTTAGCTTCACAATAGTTTCAGGCATCCGAGGACCTGCGCCTTGCCTCTCTTTTCTTTTTCGCGTCCTGCTCGCGCTCTTTTTCTTTGCGGATCTCAATGAATTTGTTGAGAAAGACTCTTGAGATAATTCGCTCTTTACTCTGCTCTCTTTGCTCCAGTTGAGATGATCTTGTTTGCAAGAAGGTTTCGCTAAGCACGTAGCTAGGCAGCTTTTCCTTGTCGTAAGCTTCGAGGAATCCTCCCAATGTCTTAAACACTATGCCATGCCCATTTAGGTAATCGAGCATGCGGCTAACATCTGTTGGATCGTTCAGTCGGAGATACTCCTCTGAGGTGCGCAACTCGCGGGCCACCTTAGCCGATTCGGAGCTAAACCTAGCGTTCCAAACTGCATTACGCTCGATAAACTCGGCGCCGCCTTGCAGAAACGCGAGCGCCTTCACATACGATTCTTCCGGACTTTCCCTGGCTAGCGCTGGATTCAATGATTGTGCCAGTTGCGCAAACTGGAACGGAGTCACATGATTCTTCAGTACAAAGGGAGTCTTTGGTCCCGGAGGTTCATTTAAGCCTTGAGGAATTTTGAACGGATCGCCCGGCTCACTCATTTATTACCTCCCCCTTCCGCTGCGGATCGATCTCGATTACGTTGCTTGGTTTCAACAAATGTCCTAGGCCAAGGCTCACTCGTTGTTTCTGGCTGGCATAAAACTGCTCTGTTACCTGGACGCTTGAATGTCTTAATGCGCGACTCGCAACAAAGATTCCGTGCGCCTTCGTGAGCTGGCTTCCGTACTCTTTCCGCAAGGTATGGATTGGGCTTTTGGTTCTAACGCCATGTTTACGCAGCCAGAAAATCAGCCGGTTGAAAACAATCTGACATCGGTAGTGGGAGTATTTTGCTCCAACCTTCGGTTGAACCGGGTACTCGACAACGAAGGGACCTTTGGTTTCGACGCGGAAGGCACGAAAGAGGCCAGTGATCTCGGGATCAAGATAAATATCCTCATGCGACTCGGAGCTTTTGCCTTCAAAGAATTCAGTCGGCACGATCCGCACGAATCCCTGATCGAAGTGGAAACTCGACCACTGCAGCTTGTCTATTTCGTTCCTTCTAAGGCCGGCGCAGGCCGCCAGCAGAAAGACTTTGAAGAGTTCCCTGTTTTCGGCATTCGCCAGCTCAGCACTGGCTGCTGTCAATAGCTTCTCGAAATCAATGTCGCTTCGATACCTGAGGGAGACCTGTTCGACTTCAATGTCTTCAAACGGCGAGGTCTCGATTCCTCCCAGTTGGATCTGCTTGAGCATCTTTCGGCTAAAGAGAGCCTTGCCGCCACGAATGAACGAATTCGCGGAGATTCGAAGATGCTTGAGCTTTACCGGGTCGTTTTTTGCTCGGGCAAGGAACAGCGAATGCCATTGGCGAATCTTATCCGGTGTAATCCGGTCAAGCTTGACTGCGCTTACCTTCTCAAGCCAGGCAGCATGTCCGCCTTTTTGATAGTCGAATTTCGAGTTGTCGCATTCAATGCCGGCGATATGGGCGGTGATCAAACGCAAAGCGCGTGCATAATCCGCAAAAGTTTTTGAACGAACCCTTAGGTACTTCTGAGCCTCGGTAAGGAACTCGCCTACGGTTACGGGTTTGGCTTTTTGTTGGATCGATCCTTTAAACCTTGCAAATGCTGCATCCCAGCCGTTGGCTACGATGCAATTGTAAATGTCCCTAGCCTTTATTCCCGCTGCAGCTCGATTTGACGTCCCAAGTGGGAATGTGGTACGCCGACCGCCGAATCCAATCCGGACAACGTAGTTTTCGGACTGCTCGATTTCTCCATTCCGTCGATACTGTGGCTGGTAAACGACGTCCTGCCAGTAACGCAAATCGCTTTTCGGCCATCCGCTGCGAACTCTTTGCGCCCTCGCAGACCCATTTTTTTCAGATGGTGCGCTTTCTTTGCTTTGCCTATGCTTTGCCTCTAATTTCATTCTGAACTGTCTAGAATTGGCTGTTCTTGAACGGCGTTCAAACGGTTCAAACAGCTCGCAGAACGGCTTGGACACCTGGACAAACAAGTCAATAAGAGACACTTCACGACATGTCAACTACCGATTTTTAATCAGCAGGTCATCGGTTCGAGCCCGATTGCCGGCTCCAGCAAAGCGTAGCGTCGTACTCCCTCCTGGCTGCTCACGGCCGCAAAAGGATCAAGTCGCCGCAATCACCTTCCGTAGGTTTTGTTTCGATGCGAACGATCACGCGGCGCCTCCTAAGGATTCATCGGAGTCTTTTGATCACAAAGCGAGCCCGCAAACGAGCCACTTCGGTCGCGAGGCCTGCGCGTTCCACGCTACGCAACACTTCGTCGAAGTCCTTATAAGCGGCTGGGGCTTGCGCTTCCACCGGTGCAGCTTTCAGGCGCCCGGTCGATTGTAATCAGCAGGTCATCGGGTCGAGCCCGATTGCCGGCCTCACCTATGAAAATGGTGGCTAATTCCTTTTCCGCGACGCATCTTCGAAACAGCCAGCCGAATTAGCGTGCATGGGTCAGTTGGTCTGGTTAGTCTCGCTGGAGTCAGTGCAACCCTTAAGCGGAGAGCTTCCCATGCCACTGTTGAAGCCGGATCCCACGTTCTATCCCTCACCGCGGCTGGCGGCCCAGGGACCGCCCGAAAAGTTGGCCTATATCGCTGCTTTGAATCCGCCTGGAAGCCGAAATAACGACGCTATGCTCGTCGTAGATGTCGATCCCGGCTCGTCGACTTTCAGTCAGGAAGTTGGACGATGTACGCTGACTAATTTCGGCGACGAACTACATCACTTTGGATGGAATGCCTGCAGTTCCGCGCTTTGCCCTTACGCGCCGCATCCGCACATGGAACGGCGCTATTTCATCGTACCGGGAATCCGGTCGTCACGCCTTTATGTGATTGATATTAAACCTGACCCCCGCAAACCACAGATCGTCCGCACGATTGAACCGGAGGAAGTGGCGAAACGCGCGGGCTATTCACGACCGCATACCGTTCATTGCGGGCCAGAAGGAATCTACGTGAGCGCACTCGGTTCGCCCACGGGCGATGGCCCGGGAGGTATCTTCTTGTTGGACCATTTTAGCTTCGACGTGCTCGGACAATGGGAAGTCGATCGCGGCGATCAATACCTTCACTACGATTTTTGGTGGCACCTTCTGCACGACACGCTTCTTAGTTCGGAATGGGCGACGCCAAAGATGATTGAGAACGGCCTCCAGCCAGACCTGCTGATGAAATCCGAATATGGCCATCGGATGCATGTCTGGGATCTGCGCAGACGAAGAATCACCGACACCCTCGATCTCGGAAAGGAATACCAGATGGTTCTTGAGATGCGGCCTGCGCACGATCCGAGAAAGACCTATGGCTTCGTTGGTGTGGTTGTTTCCCTGAAGGATCTCTCAGCATCGATCTGGCTGTGGCATCGCCCGAACGGTGCTTGGGAGGTTAAGAAAGTCATCGAAATTCCCGCGGAGCCGGCGGAGCCAGATCTATTGCCGCCTGCGCTGAAGGATTTCAAGGCAGTTCCACCTCTCGTTACCGATATCGCCCTCTCCGTCGATGATCGGTTTCTTTACGTTTCCTGTTGGGGCACGGGCGAAATGCGGCAGTACGATGTTTCTGATCCCTCGAGTCCAAAGCTGACCGGTTCGGTGCATATCGGTGGGATTGTTCGCCGAGCGGCGCATCCGAAGCATCCCGATCGGCAACTGCGTGGCGGACCGCAAATGGTCGAAGCTAGCCGTGATGGACAGCGGGTCTACTTCACTAACTCGCTTTACGCAGCCTGGGACGAGCAATTCTATCCGGAAGGCGTCGGGAACTGGATGGTGAAGCTCGACGTCGCCGGGAACGGCGGAATTCAATTCGATCCTAAATTCTTCTTCGATACAAAAGAATATCGGCTGCATCAGACTCGCTTGGAAGGCGGCGACGCTTCGTCGGACTCCTATTGCTTCTCTTGAGGAAACCTCTGATTCGCGCAGAGGCCGCAGGGTCTGCAGAGGTTCAAATGAAGGGTCCTTGATTCTCTCCGCGGACTCAGCGTTCTCCGCGTGAGACCCAGCTTCCACCTTCTACAATGACTCCGATCTGGCCGTGGGTTGTCCTGTTTGCATTAGGAGCGTTCCACGGAATTAACCCTGGGATGGGATGGCTCTTTGCCGTTTGCCTTGGGTTACAAGAACGGCGGCGCAGCGCAGTGCTGGCCGCGCTGCCGCCAATTGCACTTGGACATGCACTATCGGTAGGGCTAATCGTGTTTCTTGTCGCAGTGCTGCGAAACAATCTACAGCCGCGCGTGCTTAGATATTCCGCCGCTGCCATTCTTATCCTCTACGGTTTGTACCGCGTTGTTCGTCAGCGACATCCGCGGTGGGTCGGGATGCGCGTCGGGTTTCGCGATCTCACTTTCTGGTCGTTTCTGATGGCGTCAGCACATGGAGCTGGATTAATGCTGATCCCGATATTTCTCGCGACGACTTCGTCCGATCATGATGTCGCCATGGGCGTCACCACGCCCGCCGGGTCTCATGCTTCGCATTTTTCTGTTGTCTCCGGCCCCGCATCTTTGACAGCCGCGGTCGTCATTCACACTTTGGGCCATTTGCTTGTGGCCGGATCAGTAGCTTTGCTGGTCTATGAAAAGGTCGGTCTAGCAATTCTGAAGACCGCCTGGTTCAACATCGACTTCGCCTGGGCGTTAGCTCTCATCGCTACCGGCGTGATTCTCGTGTTGATGTGAAGTCTAGTTGGTTGTGTTTGAAGCTGCCTAACTATGACCAACTGGCGATTCATTGCAGGGTTTATAATTTGGTAGATCATCGGTTCGAGTCCTGGACGGCGCAAAATCAGGCCTCGCTGTTATCGGCAGGAAGAAAAGGGATTGGGATCGAATAATCGATGCCCTATTATGTTCGCAGGACGCGCTAAAACCTCTATGGCCTTGCCCGTAACTGTTGACCCCGGTACAGCTGCTGCGCGCAACGCCACAATCGCATGTTTACACCAGTTGTTGGGCGATCGGCTATCGACCGCCGCGCCAGTGCGGGAGCAGCACGGTCGAGACGCCTCCTACCATCCCTGCACGCCGCCGGATGCGGTCGCCTTCGCGCAGTCGACCGAAGAAGTAAGCGAGATCGTCAAGCTCTGTGCACGGCATAAGGTACCGATTGTGCCTTTTGGCGCCGGCACCGGTTTGGAAGGCCATGTCGCAGCATTACGTGGTGGGGTATGCATCGATCTCTCGCGAATGAACCAGGTCTTGGAAGTCAACGTAGGCGATCTCGATGCAACTGTGCAGGCGGGCGTAACGCACGAACAACTGAATGAGCGTCTGCGCGGCAGCGGCCTCTTCTTTTCAGTTGATCCGGGTGCAGACTCTACCATCGGCGGTATGGCGGCGACGCGTGCTTCAGGCACTAATTCGGTGCGCTACGGCACGATGCGGGAAAACGTGCTGTCGCTCAAAGTCGTGCTGCCGGACGGAGGCGTGATTCGCACGGCGCGCCGCGCGCGGAAATCCGCTGCAGGATACGACCTAACTCGACTCTTTGTCGGCTCCGAGGGAACTCTGGGAGTAATAACTGAGATAACAGTCCGGCTCTACGGCATCCCGGCGGCAATTTCCTCGGCGGTCTGCTCTTTCTCCAGCATTGACGCCGCCGTCATGGTCGTGATTGAGACCATCCAGGCTGGCGTGCCCGTGGCGCGTATCGAGCTGGCCGATGAAGTACAGATGGACGCAATCAAGAGATACTCAAAGCTCGATCTGCCAGTCGCACCGACTCTGTGGCTCGAATTCCATGGGACTGACGCCAGTGTGGCGGAGCAGGCTGAAATGGTCCAAATAATCGCTTCTCAGCACGGCGGCACCAATTTTTCCTGGGCAACTAAGCCGGAGGACCGCCAAAGACTTTGGCGCGCCCGCCATGACGTCGCCTATGCCAATAAGGCGTTGCGGGAGGGCGCTCAGCTCTGGGCGACAGATGTTTGTGTGCCGATTTCCCGATTGGCTCAATGCATTACCGAAACGCAAAAGGACCTCACTGGCTCCTTTCTACCTGCGCCGATCGTTGGTCATGCCGGAGACGGCAATTTTCACATCGGCTTCGTGCTCAATCCGAACGACCCAAAAGAGATGGCGGAGGCTGAACGCCTCAGCCAGCGGCTCGTTCATCGCGCGCTCTCGCTTGACGGCACCTGCACAGGCGAGCACGGCATCGGCTGCGGCAAGATCGATTTCCTGCTCGCCGAGCATGGCGAGGCCGTAAACGTCATGCGCGCAATCAAAGCGGCAATCGATCCCGACAATCTGATGAACCCAGGTAAGATCCTGAGGATGTAGTCCCCGAGCATGCGGCGCCTCACGGAACCCGGTAGAATGGGTTGGGCAAGAGAAATTTCTTTTCTGCGTGGCCGCCGCGCAAATCGGAGGGCTGATCGCCCATGTTAGCGATAATGGTGTATCCTTCCTCCTGGATCTTTGCTCGGGCTGGCGTCTTGAAATCAGCGGCCGAGGCGAAATGCGCGCCGTTTGGCACCATAATAAGCCTCGCATAACCGCCGTAGCCTGCCCGGCGCAGGTTCCGCTCTGTCGCCGCGCGCTGATTTTCCGGCCGGCCAGTGATAAAGAACACGGCGACATTCGCGGCGCGAGCCTTCTGGAACACCTGCAACGTCGGCCCGATAGCAGGATCCCTGGCAAGCTGATCCCAAGCTGCCCAGCCGCACGGCGCACCCGAGCCAGGGTCGCACGGACCTGCGATTGGCCGTCCGAAATCGTCCAGCTTGATGATCTCCCAGTTCGAGAGCGCAGTGTCGTCAATATCTAGCACGAGCGCAGGGCGGCTTGCGCTGGGGGCGCGCTCGCTGATCCAGCTGGCGGCTTTCCCGGCAACGAGGGCAAGGTCGCGATCGTAGGCACCCGAATCGTGGTAGGCCCGCGCCGCGATCCCGGCGTCGCCCACGTTGCCAGGCTGACCGCCGACCGTGATAAACGCGGACCGCTCAGATGACCTCGCGGCACATGAGGCAAGTGCCGCGCAACATGCGACTAGCGCAAAAGGCAAAGCCCGATTCAGAGCGCGACCGAACATTCGCCTTGCTCTTATATTATTGCTACTGGGCGAACAAGCGGGAATTAGGGCTACAGCTTCGCGAAGGACAGGAATCTAAAGCCGTTATCGATCGGAGCGCATCCATGCTTATTGTCACAAGAAGGTTTGCCGCTACTTCTGTATTTTGACCACGATCTTGCCGCGGACATGGCCTCCGGACAAGCGCTCTAGCGCTTCCGGAATTTCTTCGAGGGTAATTTGCTCGGTTGCGATTGATCTGACTTTCTTGTCCTCGACTAGCGCCATTAGTTCTGCAGCCATTTTCCCTAGATCTTCCTGTCTTCTACGAAAGGCCGGCGACGCGAGAACACCTCCCAATCCGATGTCGTGAATAGAGATCGAATAGGGGAGATCTGGCACCACGGAAAGATCGGGAAAGCCAGCGATGAAGGCCACGCCCCCTTCCGGTCCCAGCAACTTGAGATTATCAACGCCGTTGCTTGGGCCAACGGTATCAACGATCGCATCCACGCCGCGGTCACCAACGATTTCGTTTACCCGGTTAAAGACATCTTCCGAGCGGTAGTCGATCACCTCGTCAGCACCCAACCCCTTCACATAATCTTTATTGTGTCCTGAGCAGGTGCCGATGACGAAAGCTTTTGCCGCCTTCGCCAACTGAACAGCGAAACCACCGACGCCACCCGCGGCAGCATGCACGAGAGCGATGTCTCCCTCGGAAATATGCAGTCTGCGATAAAGTGCCGAATATGCCGTTAGACCGGCAACGGGTAGCTCCGCGGCTTGCTCGAACGAGATACCGCTCGGAATTGCAGCAAATGTGCGGGCCGGCGCTACATTGAATTCAGCGTAGGATCCCGGTCTTCGCCAAGTTGTGTGGTAGAAAACTTTGTCTCCAACACGCCAGTTTTTGGCTCCTTCGCCTACAGCCTCGATCACGCCAGCTACGTCGACTCCTAAAATATGCGGGTAACGCCATTGATGATATCCTTGGCTGGCGACCTTGTAATCAACCGGATTCAAGCTGGTTGCATAGACCCGAACTAAGGCTTCTTCTTTTCCAGGAACTGGAATATCGGTCTTGCCAATCCGAAGGCTGGAAGGTGGACCCGGTTTATCAAGAAGAACTGCTTTCATATTAATTGAGATTTGAGCTCTATCGGGGCGGTCTCCGCTTCGACACACCAAAACTCCTCTTGCGCCTTTGTTCGCCTTGTGACCCTGAAGGCGGCGCTGCTTCTCTCGGCCAAGCCAAAAGAGCCAGATCCGCAACTTTTTCCAACTGCTGCCGCGTTGCTCCGCTGGCTGCTTGAACCGCCATTCCCTGGATGACAGCGATGAAAT
>Ga0070706_100002337_pt1 | contig 19150 bp, 20 predicted proteins | sample KBSK5501metaG_FD_65476 | JGI IMG/M metagenome (GOLD analysis project Ga0070706, IMG submission 65476) | Corn, switchgrass and miscanthus rhizosphere microbial communities from Kellogg Biological Station, Michigan, USA - KBS K5-50-1 metaG | ecosystem: Host-associated > Plants > Roots >... | reverse complement strand
TATTTCCTGGGCTTCTTCTTTTCAGAATTGGCCATCCTGCTGCTGCAGCGCAACCCGGACAAGGTGTCGCCGCTGTTCCCCCTGCTGGTTTGCATCTACCCGGTCTTCGAGACCGTGTTTTCGATCTACCGCCGCCGCTTCCTGCGGGCTCTCCCCCCCAGCATGCCCGACGGCATCCATCTGCATTCGCTGATCTACCGGCGCATCATGCGATGGGCGGTGGGTGATCGCAGCGCGAGGGCGCTGACGCGGCGCAACTCGATGACCTCGCCCTATCTGTGGACGCTGTGCAGCCTCTCAGTGGTTCCCGCCATGCTGTTCTGGGACAATACCGCAGTGCTGGCGGTGCTGATCGGCGCCTTTGGTGTTTCCTACGTCGTCTTGTACTGGCGCATCGTTCGCTTCAAGTCGCCGCGCTGGTTGACGTTTTTACCTTCGCGCCCGCGTCCCTTCCCCGAAGGGGACGGTCAGAACACTTGATCGATGATCAATCTGCGGCTAGGGGATAATGCGGACCAATGACTGACTCCGCCCCGATCGGTGACCTCCAGCCGGCGCTCCCCACGCGCTTCGACACCCTCGCTCTCGACGACAAGCTGCTGAGGGCCGTGATCGCCCAAGGCTACACGTCGATGACCCCCATCCAGGCCAAGGCGATCCCCATCGTCCTGGCCGGCCGCGATGTCATGGGCGCGGCCCAGACCGGCACCGGCAAGACCGCCGCGTTCTCGCTGCCGCTTCTGCACAAGATGCTGAAGCACGAGAACCCGAGCATGTCTCCGGCGCGGCACCCCGTGCGTGCCCTCGTGATCGCGCCGACGCGCGAGCTCGCCGACCAGGTCGCCGCCAACATCAAAGGCTATGCCGCGCAGACCAAGCTGCGCGTCGCGGTCGTCTTCGGCGGGATCGACATGAAGCCGCAGACGCTCGAGCTCAAGGCCGGCGTCGAAGTGCTGGTCGCAACGCCGGGCCGGCTGCTCGACCACATCGAGGCGAAGAACTGCGTGCTGAACCAGGTCGAGTACGTCGTGCTCGACGAGGCCGACCGCATGCTGGACATCGGCTTCCTGCCCGACCTGCAGCGCATCCTGAGCTACCTGCCGAAGCAGCGCCAGACGCTGCTGTTCTCGGCGACGTTCTCGCCCGAGATCAAGCGGCTGGCCGAGAGCTATCTGCAGGAGCCGATCATGGTCGAGGTGGCGCGCCCGAACGCCACGGCGACGAATGTCGAGCAGCGTTTCTACAGCGTCGCGCCAGACGACAAGCGACGCGCTGTGCTCAAGCAGCTGAAGGAGCGCTCGATCACGCAGGCGCTGGTGTTCGTCAACTCCAAGCTCGGCTGCGCGCGCCTCGCGCGCTCGTTCGAGCGTGACGGGCTGCGCACCAACGCACTGCATGGCGACAAGTCGCAGGACGAGCGCCTGAAAGCGCTCGATGCGTTCAAGCGCGGCGATGTCGACGTGCTGGTCGCAACCGACGTCGCCGCGCGCGGCCTGGACATCGCCGACCTGCCGGCGGTCTTCAACTTCGACGTGCCGTTCAACGCCGAGGACTACGTGCACCGCATCGGCCGCACCGGCCGCGCTGGCGCGTCGGGCCTGGCGGTGACGCTGGTCTCGCGCGAGGACACGCGGCTGGTGTCCGATATCGAGAAGCTGATCAAGAAGAAGATCGACCTCGAGCCGCTCGAGCTCGACGACGCTCCGCCGCCGCGGCGCGACTACCGCGAGCGCGTGCGCCACGACGACGCCGGCGAATCGCGTTCGGCCCGGCCGGGTTCCTCGTCGGGTCGTTCGACGCCGAGCTACGCGTCGCCACGTGCGCCGGCCGATCCGTTCTTCGACAAGCCGTACGAGCCGAGCGCCGCTGTCGACAAGGAGCCGCCGGCGTGGGAGAAGACGGTGCAGGCGCCGGCCGTCGCGCGCGGAATCTCGGCGTACATCAAGCCGAAGAAGCGCGTCGCCGCGCTGTTCGGTGCGAAGGTGCCCAGCGCCGAGGAAGAGACGGCGTCCTGACGCGCGCCGTCAGCTCGCTGCGAGCAGCGAGAACACCGCCGGAAGATCGTTCGGCAGCGGCGTCGGCGCCGCCTTCCACCCGGCGACGGTGTCGGACCGCGAGAAGCCGTGGTCCAAGGTCAGGCCGCAACTGATCGCCAGACGTGTGCCGCCGGCGAGGTGCGCGAGCAGCGCCGACAGCAGGGCCTCGTTGCGGTACGGCGTTTCGATCATCACTTGGCTCTGCCGCTCGCGCTTCGACAGCGCTTCGAGCTCGCGGATGCGCGCGCCGCGCGCGTTCGCGTCGATGGGCAGATAGCCGACGAATGCGAAGCTCTGCCCGTTGAGGCCGCTGGCGGCCAGCGCGAGCAGCAGCGAGCTGGGGCCGGGCAGCGGGACGACGCGAATGCCGTCACGGTGTGCCGCGGCGACGAGCGCGGCGCCTGGGTCGGCGATCGCAGGCAGGCCGGCTTCGGAAATCAGCCCGATGTCGTATCCCTGCTGCACCGGTGTGAGCAGCGTGGCCCATTCGTCGGCAGACGGCGGCGATGCGGCCGGCGCCCGCCCGCCTTTCGGGGCGCGCGGCAACTCGCGGATGTCGATCGCTTGCAGCGGCTGCGCGAGCGGCACGACGGCGTCGACGCGTTTCAGGAACGCGCGTGTCGTCTTCGCGTTCTCCGCGACCCAATGAGGGAGCCGTGCCGCGATCTCGATCACGCCCAGCGGCAGTACGTGCTGCAGCGGCGGCACGCCCTGTTTGGCGCCGAAGTCCAGTGTGTTCGGGACGAGGTACAGCGAGCCGCGCGAGCTCGCCGTCATAGCGCTTCGGTCGCGAGCGGATCGAGGCCGGCGGCGCGCAGCAGCGCGCTGGTCTTGATCAGCGGCAGGCCGATCAGGGCCGTCGGGTCGTCGGACTCGATCGCGTCCAGCAGCGCGATGCCGAGCGTCTCGGCCTTCGCGCTGCCCGCGCAGTCGTACGGCTGCTCGGTGTGCAGGTAGCGTTCGATCTCGGCATCGCTGAGCTGGCGGAAGCGCACCGTCACCGGGACCAGCGCGGTGCCGACGATGTCGCGGCCGCCGTCGCGCACGACGGCGATGGCGGTCTGGAACACGACGCCGCGCCCGCGCATGCGGCGCAGCTGCGCGACCGCGCGCTCGTGCGTGCCGGGTTTTCCGATCGCGTCGCCGTCCAGCTCGGCGACCTGGTCCGAGCCGATCACGACTGCATCGGGATGCCGCTGCGCGACTGCCTGTGCCTTCGCGAGCGCGAGGCGCTGCGCGAGCGCGGCCGGTGCCTCGCCGGCATGCGCGGTCTCGTCGACGCTCGGCGCCATCACGTCGAACGGCAGCCTCAGGCGTTGCAGCAGCTCGCGCCGGTAACGCGAGGTCGATGCGAGGATCAGCGGCGGCATGCGGGCTGGGTGCTCATCGCGATCATCGGCAGGGGAGCGCCTCAATCGAACGAGGCCGCCGCGCCGAGCAGCGGCGCTTGCTGATCCTTCGCCGAAAGCTGCGGGGCCATGCCGATGTCAGGCCAGGCGATGCCGATGTCGGGGTCGTCCCAGCGCACCGAGCCTTCGGTCTGGGGCGCGTAGAAGTCGGTGGTCTTGTAAAGGAAGTCGGCCGTATCGCTGAGCACCAGGAAGCCGTGCGCGAAGCCCGGAGGGATCCAGAGCTGGCGATGGTTCTGCGCGTTCAGCTCCACGCCGACCCAGCGGCCGAACGTCGCGCTGCTGCGGCGCATGTCGACCGCGACGTCGAACACCGCGCCGCTGACGACGCGCACCAGCTTGCCCTGCGCATGCGGCGGCAGCTGGAAATGCAGCCCGCGCAGCACGCCTTTGCTCGAGCGCGAGTGGTTGTCCTGCACGAAGTTGTGGCCTGCTCCGGCGGCCGCGTCGAACGCACGCTGGCTGAAGCTTTCGAGGAAGAAGCCGCGCTCGTCGCCGAACACCTTGGGTTCGAAGACGAGCACGTCGGGCAGGGCGGTGGCGGTCACATTCATCGGGCGCGATCTTACCGGGCGCACTCTCTTTCCGTGCTGCCGGAGCGGGATGCTGGCGTGGCTCGCGCGGGAGCCCGGTCGTACACTTTGCCGATGGCTGCTCGCGAGTTCGATCCGTTCCGCCTCGATGTCGAGGTTTTTGCAAAAGAAGGCGCGAGCCTCGAAGGCCGCTGGCCGCTCGTGCAGCTCGATCGCCTGGCCGAATCGTCGTTCGCCGATCCGGATTCGACCGGCGGCGGCGACCCGCTGGCCGACTGCGAGGTGACGTGGCGGATCCGCGGCGAATGGCGCGCGGTGCGCGGCGGTATGGACAGCGATCGGCAGGTCTGGCTGCACCTGAACGCCCAGACCGAGCTGCCGCTCGAGTGCCAGCGCTGCCTGAAGCCGGTCACGGCCCGCGTCGACACCGATCGCAGCTTCCTGTTCGTCCGCGGCGAGGACGCCGCGGCCCAACTCGACGCCGACAGCGACGAGGATGTGCTCGCGCTGACCCGCGCGCTCGACCTGCGCGAGCTGATCGAAGACGAATTGCTGCTGGCGCTGCCGCTGGTGCCGCGCCACGAGGTCTGCGAGACGCCGCCGATGCCCGCCGCCGAAGGCCAGAGCGAGCCAGCCGACAGCGACGCGCCGCCGCACCCGTTCGCCGGTCTCGCGGCGTTGAAACGCGGCTCGCGCCCGAACTAGCCGCCGGCGCGCGACGAGCGGAAACATCAGCGTGCTAGAATCTTCGGCTTTCCCGCCTTCGACCGGCAAGTGCGGGACCCGACGCTCCACCTTCATTTTCCGAGCGCCGGCCCGACCGATCACGCCGGGCCCAAGGAGAAATTTCATGGCTGTTCAGCAGAACAAGAAGTCCCCGTCCAAGCGCGGCATGCACCGCGCGCACAACGCCGTGGCCCAGCCCGGCACCGCGATCGAGCCGACCACCGGCGAAACGCACCTGCGTCACCACATCAGCCCGACCGGCTTCTACCGTGGCCGCAAGGTGCTGAAGACCAAGGCCGACGCCTGATCCGTCCCGGGTACCGCCTTGCCCAAGGCTTGACCGCCTCGCGATGACGGTTCGCATCGCCGTCGACTGCATGGGGGGCGACCACGGCCCGGCCGTGACGCTGCCCGCCTGCCGCGCTTTCCTTGCGGCGCATCCCGAAGCCGAGGTCATCCTCGTCGGCCGCGCCGAGGCGCTTGCGCCAGCGGCGCAATGGGAGCGCTGCACGATCGTCGCGGCCAGCGAAGTCGTCGAGATGGACGATGCGATCGAAGTTGCGCTGCGCCGCAAGAAGGATTCGTCGCTGCGCGTCGCGCTGAACCAGGTCAAGCCCGATGCCGCCGGCGTTGCAGCGGCGCAGGCCTGCGTCTCGGCCGGCAACACCGGTGCACTGATGGCCGTCGCGCGCTACGTGCTCAAGACGCTCGACGGCATCGACCGCCCGGCGATCGCGACCGTGCTGCCGAACGAACACGACGGCGGCACGACGGTGCTGGACCTCGGCGCAAACGTCGACTGCACCGCCGAGCACCTGCTGCAGTTCGCGGTGATGGGCAGCGCGCTGGTCGCGGCCGTCGACGGCAACCCGAACCCGAGCGTCGGTCTGCTCAACATCGGCGAAGAGGCGATCAAGGGCAGCGAGACGATCAAGCAGGCCGGCGAGCTGCTGCGCGCCGCCTCCAGCCACGGCATGCTGAACTTCTACGGCAACGTCGAGGGCAACGACATCTTCAAGGGCACGACCGACATCGTCGTGTGCGACGGCTTCGTCGGCAACGTCGCATTGAAGACGTCCGAAGGGCTCGCGTCGATGCTCTCGAAGTTCGTCAAGCAGGAGTTCACGCGCAACCCGCTGACCAAGCTTGCGGCGCTGGTCGCGCTGCCGGTGCTGCGGCATCTGCAAAGGCGCGTCGACCACCGGCGCTACAACGGTGCGGCGCTGCTCGGCCTGCGCGGCCTGGTGTTCAAGAGCCATGGCTCGGCCGATGCCTTCGCGTTCGAACACGCGCTGAGCAGGGCTTATGATGCCGCGCGCAACGGCTTGCTCGATCGGGTGCACGATCGGATTCTCGAAGCGCTGGCCGCTGCGCCCGCCTCGGCCAAGCCGAACGAATCGGCCGCGCCCAGCAGCGCGGCGCTCACTGCATGAGACCAACCCGCGCATGACGTCGACCCCGAGATATTCGCGCATCACCGGCACCGGCAGCTACCTGCCGCCGAACCGCGTGACCAATGAAGAGCTTGCCGCGCAGCTCGCGCGCGACGGCGTCGAAACCTCCGATCAGTGGATCGTCGAGCGCACCGGCATCAAGGCGCGCCACTTCGCTGCGCCCGACGTGACGAGCAGCGAGCTCGCCGTGCAGGCCGCGAAGCGTGCGCTCGAAGCGGCCGACGTCGACGCCGCGAGCATCGACCTGATCATCGTCGCGACCTCGACGCCCGACATGGTGTTCCCGTCGACCGCGTGCCTGGTGCAGCAGAAGCTCGGCGTGCACGGTTGCGCCGCGTTCGACGTGCAGGCCGTGTGCGCGGGTTTCGTCTACGGGCTGACGGTGGCCGATTCGATGATCCGCACCGGCGCGGCCAGCAGGGCGCTGGTGATCGGCGCGGAAGTGTTCTCGCGCATCCTGGACTTCAAGGACCGCACGACCTGCGTGCTGTTCGGCGACGGCGCCGGCGCCGTCGTGCTGCAGGCGAGCGACACGCCGGGGCTGCTCGCGAGCGAACTGCATGCCGATGGGCGGCACGTCGACATCCTGTGCACGCCGGGCACCGTGTCGGGCGGGCAGATCCTCGGCGATCCGCTGCTGAAGATGGACGGCCAGGCCGTGTTCAAGCTCGCGGTCGGCGTGCTCGAGCAGGTCGCGCGCGCAGTGCTCGCGAAGGCCGATCGCACCGATGCCGACATCGACTGGCTGATCCCGCACCAGGCCAACATCCGCATCATGCAGAGCACGGCGAAGAAGCTGAAGGTGCCGTTCGAGAAGCTGATCGTCACGGTCGACGAGCATGGCAACACCTCGGCCGCATCGATCCCGCTCGCGCTGGATCACGCGGTGCGCGCGGGCCAGATCAAGCGCGGCGACACGGTGATGCTCGAAGGCGTCGGCGGCGGCTTCACCTGGGGTGCGACGCTGCTCGACCTCTGAGCGCATGTCGCACGCTCGATCCAACGACGACTCCATCTCGAGACAAGACTCAACGCGATGACGACGTTCGCATTCGTATTCCCCGGCCAGGGTTCGCAAGCGGTCGGCATGCTGGACGCCTGGGGCGATGACGCGGTCGTGCGCCAGGTGCTGGCTGAGGCCTCCGACGCGCTCGGCGAAGACGTGGCCAAGCTGATCCACGAAGGCCCGAAAGATCAGCTCGACCTCACCACCAACACCCAGCCGGTGATGCTGACCGCCGGCATCGCGTGCTACCGCGCGTGGATCGCGCAGACCGGCCTCGTGCCGAGTGTGGTCGCCGGCCATTCGCTCGGCGAATACACCGCGTTGGTCGCCGCCGGTGCACTGAGCCTCGCCGATGCATTGCCTCTGGTGCGGTTTCGTGCGCAGGCCATGCAGGAGGCGGTGCCAGTCGGTGCCGGTGCGATGGCGGCCATCCTCGGGCTCGATTCGAGCGCCGTGCGCGACGTTTGCCTCGAGGTGGCGAGCGGCGAGGTCGTCGAGGCAGTCAATTTCAACGACCCGAAGCAGACGGTGATCGCCGGCACGAAGGCAGGCGTGGACAAGGCCTGCGAGGCGCTGAAGGCAAAGGGTGCGAAGCGTGCGCTGCTGCTGCCGGTGTCTGCGCCGTTCCATTCGAGCCTGATGAAGCCGGCGGCCGAGCGGTTGAAGGACAAGCTCGCGGCGACCGCGTTCGCGGCGCCGCAGATCGCGGTCGTCAACAACGTCGACGTGGCGGTGCAGACCGACCCGGCCGCGATTCGCGATGCGCTGTACCGCCAGGCATTCGGCGCCGTGCGCTGGGTCGAGGTCGTCCAGGCGATTCGCGCGCGCGGCGTTGCGCACATCTTCGAATGCGGCCCCGGCAAGGTGCTGGCGGGAACGGTCAGGCGCATCGACGGCGATGCCGTCACCGGCGTCGTGCTCGATCCGACCTCGCTGGCCGATGTGAAGGGGATGCTGGCATGAGCGACGTGCAGATTGCAGGTCAGGCGGCGCTGGTCACCGGCGCCTCGCGCGGCATCGGCAAGGCGATTGCGCTCGTGCTCGCGCAAGCCGGCATGAAGGTGATCGGCACCGCGACCAGCGACGCCGGCGCCGCCGCGATCGGCGAGGCGCTGGCGGCTTTCGCCGGCAGCCGCGGCATCAAGCTCGACGTCAACGACGGCCCGGGGGTCGATGCCGCGGTCGACGCGATCGTCAAGGAGCACGGCGCGCTGCACGTGCTCGTCAACAACGCCGGCATCACGCGCGACACGCTGTCGATGCGCATGAAGGACGACGACTGGGACGCCGTGCTCGACACGAACCTGAAGGCCGTCTTCCGCACCAGCCGCGCTGCGATCAGGCCGATGATGAAGCAGCGCTACGGCCGCATCGTCAACATCACGTCGGTCGTCGGCGCGAGCGGCAACGCGGGCCAGGCCAACTACGCGGCGGCGAAGGCCGGTGTCGCGGGCATGACGCGCTCGCTCGCACGCGAGCTCGGCAGCCGCGGCATCACGGTCAACTGTGTCGCCCCCGGCTTCATCGAAACCGACATGACGAAGGCGTTGTCCGAAGCTCAGACCACCGCGCTGATGGCGCAGATTCCGCTCGGCCGGCTCGGTTCCGCGGCCGACATCGCGCATGCAGTGGCGTTTCTCGCGTCGCCGCACGCCGGCTACGTCACCGGCACCGAGCTGCATGTCAACGGCGGCATGTACATGAGCTGAGGGGCAAGCGCGAACTCGCCCCGCTGCACCGTTTCAACCCAAGCAAACCCCTGTCCGCGACGTCGGTGGCTGTCTTCGTGACGACACCTTGAAAGCCTTAGAATCGCGGGCTGTTTCCGTCAAACACTCCCGGAGGAGTCCATGAGCGATATCGAAGCCCGCGTCAAGAAAATCATCGCCGAACAGCTCGGCGTGCCAGAAGCCGACGTGGTCAATGACAAGGCATTCGTCGCCGACCTCGGCGCCGATTCGCTGGACACCGTCGAACTGGTGATGGCGCTGGAAGACGAATTCGGCATCGAGATTCCCGACGAAGAGGCGGAGAAGATCACCACGGTGCAGCTCGCGATCGATTACGCGGTCAAGCACCAGAAGGCCGCCTGAGCGGCACAGCGAACTTGCTGCACATGAGCCGTCGTCGTCGAGTCGTCGTCACCGGTCTGGGCCTGATCAGCCCCGTGGGCAACACGGTGGAAGAGGGCTGGGCGAACCTGGTGGCGGGCCGTTCGGGCATCGCCACGATCACGAAGTTCGATGCGTCCAACTTCGCCTGCAAGTTCGCCGGCGAGGTCAAGGGTTTCAAGGTCGAGGACTACTTCTCGGCCAAGGAAGCCCGGCATATGGACACCTTCATCCACTACGGCCTTGCGGCGTCCATCCAGGCGATCCGCGACGCGGGCCTGCCGACTGGCGACGCACTGTCCGAAGAGCAGGCCGAGCGCATCGGCGTGCTGGTGGGCTCGGGCATCGGCGGGCTGCCGCTGATCGAAGACACGCATGCCGAGTTGACTGCGCGTGGCCCGCGGCGCATCACGCCGTTCTTCGTGCCGGCCTCGATCATCAACATGATCTCGGGGCATGTCTCGATCATGCATGGCTTCCAGGGGCCGAACCTCGCGATCGTGACCGCATGCACGACCGGACTGCACAGCATCGGCGAAGCGGGGCGCATGATCGAATACGGCGATGCCGACGTGATGGTCGCCGGCGGCGCCGAATCGACGATCTCGCCGCTCGGCGTCGGCGGCTTCGCGGCGGCGCGCGCGCTGTCGACCCGCAACGACGACCCGGCCACCGCCTCGCGTCCGTGGGACAAGGACCGTGATGGCTTCGTGCTCGGCGAGGGCGCGGGCGTGCTGGTGCTCGAGGAGTACGAGCACGCGAAGCGCCGCGGCGCGAAGATCTACGCCGAGCTCGTCGGCTTCGGCATGGGCGCAGACGCGTACCACATGACCGCGCCGAACGTCGACGGCCCGAAGCGCTCGATGAAGGCGGCGCTGCGCAACGCCGGCATCAGCGCCGACCAGGTGCAGTACCTGAACGCGCACGGCACCTCGACGCCGCTGGGCGACGTCAACGAGACCAACGCGATCAAGCTCGCCTTCGGCAGCCACGCGAAGGACAAGCTGGTCGTCAGCTCGACCAAGTCGATGACCGGCCACCTGCTGGGCGGCGCCGGCGGCATCGAGTCGGTGTTCACGGCACTCGCGGTGCAGAAGCAACTCGTGCCGCCGACGATCAACATCTTCAACCAGGATCCCGAGTGCGACCTGGACTACTGCGCGAACACCGCGCGCGAGATGAAGATCGAGTACGCCGTGAAAAACAACTTCGGCTTCGGCGGCACCAACGGCACGCTCGTCTTCAAGCGGGTTTGACGACGGGCGCAGCCGGAGTCGTTGGCCGCAGAGCCGATGCGCGCATCGCCGGCCTTTCAGTTCACGTTGAACCGCATCGGCGTCTGGCGCCTGGGCGTCAGCGCGCTGGCCGCGCTGGCGCTCGCGGTGCTGCTGGCCTGGCTCGCGACGCGCGCCGAGCCGCTGCCGTCTCTTGCATTGCTGGCCTGGGCTGGCACGTTCCTCGCAGTCCCGCTGGTGGCCGGCTCGCTGCTGCGCATGCCCGCGGTAACGCTGCGGTGGGATGGCCGGCAGTGGTGGCTCGTGCGCACCGCGTCGGCGATGGGCCCGGCGGCGGTCGAGGTCGATGCGACGCCCGGGGACATCGAGGTCGCGCTCGACCTGGGGGGCTGGATGCTGCTGCGATTCCAGACGCATTTGCCGCCACAACCGCCGCCGCAACCGCAGTCGCGACCATGGTCGCAGCCGCGGCGGCTTCTGGCGCTGACCGACACCCGCTCGACCTGGCTTCCGGTGCAGCGCCGGGGCCTCGAGTCGCACTGGCACGCGCTGCGCTGTGCGGTATATTCGCCCCGGCCCGCGCCCGTCCGGGATGCCGCGGAACCCTCTTGAGCCTCCTCCGATGAACGCCGCGGACGCCGACGCCCCGCTGATCGCCCGCGTCAAGGCGGGCGACGTTCGCGCGTTCGAGATGCTGGTGGTCAAGTACCAGCGGCGCATCGAGCGGCTGATCGGGCGGATGGTGCGCGACGTCGACCTCGTGCCCGACATCGCGCAGGAAACCTTCATCCGCGCCTACCGCGCGCTGCCGCAGTTCCGCGGCGACAGCGCGTTCTATACCTGGCTGTACCGGATCGCCGTGAACACCGCGAAGAAGTCGTTGATGGAGCTCAAGCGCGACCCGCTCGTGACCGAATCCGCGCGCGCTTCACGCGACGAGGAAGACGAAACTTCCCGGGTCGAGAACGAACTAAGCGACGGCGCAACGCCCGATGCCCTGCTCGCGAGCAAGCAAATCGCCGCCGCTGTGAACTTTGCGATCGAGGCGTTGTCGGATGATTTGCGCCAGGCGATCACATTGCGCGAAATCGAAGGGCTCAGCTACGAAGAGATCGCGGAGTTGATGAACTGCCCGATCGGCACCGTGCGCTCGCGGATTTTCAGGGCGCGCGAGGCGATCGCGTTGCGCCTGCGGCCGCTGCTCGACACGCGCGACGGCGAGCGCTGGTGACGGCACGACGGGCAGCGACGGAACGGGCGGAATCGCGGAATCGGGTCGAACGGTGATGGAGAGATGAACATGGCAACGGATTCGGCAGACGGCGCAGCCGCTCATCGCGAGCGGCTTTCGGCGCTGGTCGACGGCGAGATCGACGCGAGCGCCACCACGCAAGCCTGCGGCGCATGGCGCGACGACGGCGAGGTGCGTGCGACCTGGCATGTCTATCAGCTCATCGGCGACGTGCTGCGGTCCGAGGATCTCGCGGCCGATCCGGCCCGCGATGTCGCGTTCCTCGGCGCGCTGCGCACGCGGCTCGCGGCCGAGCCGGTCGTGCTCGCGCCGCAGGCACCGGCAACGGCGGAAGGTGCGGCGGCACCTGTGGTGGGGATGGGCATTGCACCAGGGGGCAGAGGCCGTGCCCACAGGCGAGCGTGGGTCGGCGCGTCGGCCGTAGCCGCCGGCTTTGTCGCGGTCGCCGGTGTGCTGGTGCTGACCCGCACCCCGGGCGTGACGCCGGCCTCACTGCAGCCCGGCGGACCTGCTGCTGCACCGGAGAGTCTCGCCCTTGCCCCCGCCGCGAGCCCGCAGACGGTCGAACCGGCCGCGCTGGTGCAGCAACCCGCCGCGAATGTTTCGCTGGAGCCGCAGACGATGACCGCGAACGGCAAGCTGATCCGCGACGCGCGGCTCGACCGCTATCTCGCGGCGCACAAGCAGTTCGCCGGCACTTCCGCGCTGGGGGTGCCGTCGGGGTTCCTGCGAGCGGCCACGTCGGAATCGATCGATCGCTGACAAGCGTTCTCAGTTCCGTCGAACCTTCGAACCGAGCGCCCGACGTGCTGCTGCCTTCTTTGCCGTTGTCGCCGTCGATGCTGCCCCGCTCGATCCGCGCGCTGATCGTGGCCGGCGCGGCGGTCGCCGTGTTGGCGTCGTCCGCGTCCGCCGCGCGCGCCGGTGAGGGCACGCCGGCGCAGGCGCGCGAGGTGCGGAGCTGGCTGCTGCGCATCCACGAAGCGGCCGGGCATCGCAATTTCCAGGGCACGTTCGTCGTCAGCGGCGGCGGCGGCGTGTCGAGCGCGCGCATCGCGCATTACTGCGAAGGCAAGAACCAATTCGAGCGCAGCGAGTCGCTCGATGGCCAGCCGCGTCGCGTGTTCCGCTACAACGACGTGGTGCACACCGTCTGGCCGGGGGCGCGCCTCGCGGTGGTCGAGCAGCGCGACCTGCTCAGCTCGTTCCCGGCGCTGCTGCAGGCCGGCGACGATCGCATCGCCGAGTTCTACGAGGTGCGCAGCCTTGCGCCCGATCGTGTCGCCGGGCATGACGCGAATGTGCTGCAGGTCAAGCCGAAGGATGGTTACCGCTACGGCTATCGCCTCTGGGCCGATCAGGCCTCGGGGCTGCTGCTGCGCGCCGACGTGCTCGGCGAGCGTGGCGACGTGCTCGAAACGTCGGCGTTCTCCGAAGTGTCCATCGATGTGAAGCCCCAGCCCGAGAGCGTGCTGCTGCCGATGAAGAGGCTGGAAAAGCTCGACGGCTACCGCATCGTGCGCCCGACGCTCGCGCCGACCACGCTCGAAGCCGAGGGGTGGACGCTGCGCGTCGGCGTGCCGGGCTTTCGCCAGGTAAGCTGCGTCAAGCGGCCGATCGAAGGTGCGTCGCCCGATGATCGCGACCCCTCGATGCTCGCGAACGGCCCTGCGGCGACGCCGGTGCTGCAGACGATCTATTCCGACGGCCTGACCTACGTGTCGGTCTTCATCGAGCCCTTCGACCCGCAGCGCCATACCCGGCCGATGTCGACAGCGGTTGGCCCCACGCAGACCCTGATGCAGCAACAGGGCGACTGGTGGGTTACCGTGATCGGTGACGTTCCGCCGGCGACCTTGCGCCAGTTCGCGAAGGGGCTGGAGCGCAAGGGCAGCAAGTAGGCGCGGGCCGGCGGCAAATCAAGTCATTCACCCTTTCGGGAGGTTGTAGGAACATGCAGATGCACCTGGGGCGGGTCGCCGCCATCGACTTCGCGCTGCGTCGCCGCTTCTGGCTGTGCGCGGTCACGCTCGGACTTGCGGTGACCGGCGCGCTGTCGGCCGAGCCGGTACGCGCGCAGGCGCTGCCCGATTTCACCGAGCTGGTCGAGCGGGTCGGCCCCGCGGTCGTCAACATCCGCACCACCGAAAAGGCGCGGCCCGGGCGCGGCGCCAACCCCGAGATGGACGAGGACATGCTCGAGTTCTTCCGGCGCTTCGGCATCCCGATCCCGAACCGGCCGAATCCGAACCCGCGCGGCCAGCAGCCGCAGCCCGACGCCGAGCCGCAGACGCGCGGCGTGGGCTCGGGCTTCATCCTCAGCGCCGACGGCTATGTGATGACGAATGCCCACGTCGTCGACGGCGCCGACGAGGTGATCGTCACGCTGACCGACAAGCGCGAGCTGAAGGCCAGGATCATCGGCGTCGACAAGCGCTCCGACGTCGCGCTGGTGAAGATCGACGGGACCGCGCTGCCGTTCGTGCGCGTCGGCGATATCAACCGCCTCAAGGTCGGCGAGTGGGTGCTCGCGATCGGCTCGCCGTTCGGGCTGGACAACAGCGTCACCGCCGGCATCGTCAGCGCGAAGTCGCGCGACACCGGCGACCTGGTGCCGCTGATCCAGACCGACGTCGCGATCAACCCGGGCAACTCGGGCGGGCCGCTGATCAACATGCGCGGCGAGGTCGTCGGCATCAACTCGCAGATCTACAGCCGTTCGGGCGGCTACATGGGGATCTCGTTCGCGATCCCGATCGACGAAGCGATCCGCGTCTCGGACCAGCTGCGCGCGAGCGGGCGTGTGATCCGCGGGCGCATCGGCGTTGCCATCGCCGACGTGGATGCGAAGGTCGCCGAATCGATCGGTCTGGGCAAGGCGACCGGCGCGCTGGTGCGCAGCGTCGAGAGCGGCGGGCCGGCCGAGAAGGCCGGCGTCGAGCCGGGCGACATCATCACGAAGGTCGAAGGCAAGGCGATCGACAAGCCCGGCGATCTGCAGCGCAGCATCGCCGGCGTCAAGCCGGGGACAAAGGCGACGCTGCAGGTGTTTCGCCGTGGCGGCTACCGCGACCTGACGGTCTCGGTGGTCGAGTTCGAAGCCGATCGCAACACGCGCACCGGCGAGCGCGACAACAGCAACCCCAAGACGCCGCCGGCGACGACCGTGAGCGGCCTCGGTCTCACCGTCGCCGATCTCACCGATGCGCAGAAGCGCGAGCTGAAGGTCAAGAACGGCGTTCGCGTCGAGAGCGTCGAGGGCGCCGCCGCGCGCGCCGGCCTGCGCGAAGGCGATGTGTTGCTGTCGATCGAGAACAGCGAGGTCACGAGCGCGAAGCAGTTCGAAGCAATGGTCGGCAAGCTCGACAAGGCCAAGTCAGCGACCGCGCTGGTGCGGCGCGGCGACACGGTCAACTTCGTGATCATCCGGCCGGCTCGCTGAAGACGAGCGGGGCACGCGCGCCGGTCGGCACGAAACGAACGGCGCCGAGTGAGTCGTCGGGTCTTTTCGTGATGTGGGAGCCCGGGCGAATGTTACAGGTTCGGTTTTCCAGGTCCGTTCGGACGGCAATTCGACGCAAAGATGTTTGCGGGCGCTAACATCCGAGGCGAGCGGTTCGATTGTGATGGCGCGCCGCTACAATCGAGCCAGCGCGCAGGCCCTTTTAGCCAGTTTTGGCAACGAAGCGAGGGCATCGTAACAATCCCCAGCCCATCCACAAGGCTGTGTGGATAACATGTGGATGCTTTTTGCTGTTGGCCGCCTGCAACGACGAGAAATCGAGCAATGGCGCGGTTTTCAGCGAGGTCGTTTTGACTACAATGAAAGCCCAACAAGCAGTTGCCATACGTTTTGTTGGAAGGCGCGTCACCGTTTCGACGCGCCTTTTTTTATGCCCTGTTCGGTGATGGACCACATCCGGAATTTTTCGATCATTGCCCACATCGACCACGGCAAGAGCACGCTCGCCGATCGGTTGATCCAGCGTTGCGGCGGCCTGAGCGATCGCGAGATGGAGGCGCAGGTGCTCGACTCGATGGACATCGAGCGCGAACGCGGCATCACGATCAAGGCGCAGACCGCGGCGTTGCAATACACCGCGCGCGACGGTCGCATCTATAACCTGAACCTGATCGACACGCCGGGGCACGTCGACTTCTCGTATGAAGTGAGCCGTTCGCTGTCGGCCTGCGAAGGCGCGCTGCTGGTGGTCGATGCGAGCCAGGGCGTCGAGGCGCAGACGGTTGCCAACTGCTACACGGCGCTGGATCTCGGCGTCGAGGTCGTGCCGGTCCTGAACAAGATGGACCTGCCGCAGGCCGACCCGGTGCGCGCCAAGGAAGAGATCGAGGACGTGATCGGCATCGATGCGACGGATGCGATCCCCTGCAGCGCCAAGACGGGCGAGGGAATCGACGACATCCTCGAGGCGGTGATCGCGCGCATGCCGGCGCCGCGCGGCAAGCCGGCGGCGCCGCTGCGCGCGATGATCATCGACTCGTGGTTCGACAACTACGTCGGTGTCGTGATGCTGGTGCGGGTGGTCGACGGTTCGCTCTCCAAGGGCGAGCGCATCCGCCTGATGGCCAGCGACGCGGTCTACGGCGCCGAGCAGCTCGGCGTGTTCACGCCGAAAGCGGTCGCGCGCGAGGCGCTCTCGGCCGGCGAGGTCGGTTTCGTGATCGCCGGCATCAAGGAACTGCAGACCGCCAAGGTCGGCGACACCATCACGCTCGAGAAGAAGCTGCCGAACAACCTGGGCGCCGCGACCGAGCCGCTGCCGGGCTTCAAGGAAATCCAGCCGCAGGTCTTCGCCGGCCTGTACCCGACCGAGGCGAGCGAGTACGACCAGCTGCGCGACGCGCTCGAGAAGCTCAAGCTCAACGACAGCTCCCTGCGCTACGAGCCGGAAGTCAGCCAGGCGCTGGGCTTCGGCTTTCGCTGCGGTTTCCTCGGCCTGCTGCACATGGAGATCGTGCAGGAGCGCCTGGAGCGCGAGTTCGACCAGGATCTGATCACGACCGCACCGTCGGTCGTCTACGAGGTCGAGCTGAACAGCGGCGAGGTGATCCAGGTCGAGAACCCGTCGAAGATGCCCGACCAGGGGCGGATCGCCGAGATCCGCGAGCCCATCGTCACGGTGCACCTGTACATGCCGCAGGACTATGTCGGCCCGGTGATGACGCTGGCGAACCTGAAGCGCGGCGTGCAGCTGAACATGGCCTACCACGGCCGGCAGGTCATGCTGACCTACGAGATGCCGCTGGCCGAGATCGTGCTCGATTTCTTCGACAAGCTGAAGAGCGTGTCGCGCGGCTACGCGTCGATGGACTACGAGTTCAAGGAGTACCGCGCGGCCGACGTCGTCAAGGTCGACATCCTGCTCAACGGCGACAAGGTCGACGCGCTGTCGATCATCGTGCACCGCAGCCAGAGCCAGTACCGCAGCCGCGCGGTCGTCAGCAAGATGCGCGAGCTGATTTCGCGCCAGCAGTACGACGTGGCGGTGCAGGCCGCGATCGGGGCCAACATCATCGCGCGTGAGACAATCAAAGCGCTTCGCAAGAACGTGATCGCCAAGTGTTACGGCGGCGACATCACCCGCAAGCGCAAGCTGCTCGAAAAGCAGAAGGCGGGCAAGAAGCGCATGAAGCAGATCGGCACGGTCGAGGTGCCGCAGGAGGCGTTCCTCGCCATCCTCCAAGTCGAAGATTGAGCCAGCAAAGACTAGAAAGACCGAACAACCGATGGGTGCACTGACCGGACTGCTGTATGCCTTGCTCGCGACCTTTCTCGGCGGCTGGTACTTCGGCAAGTGGAGCGGCAACTTCTCGCTGCTGCTGCTGATCCTGACGATCGTCACGTTCGCCTACTGGCTGGCCGAACACTTCCGCTTCAAGCCGCTGCGCCTTGCGGCCGCGGATCAGCTCGAGCAGCAGGATGCCATGCGCCGCGAGAAGCTCGCGAGCCAGGGCATCACGAAGGTGGACACCGACGTCTCGCGCGCCCGCGAGACCCTCCTGATGCAGCCGTGGTGGCTGGACTGGACGGCCGGACTGTTCCCGGTGATCCTGGTCGTCTTCCTGCTGCGCTCGTTCCTGTTCGAGCCGTTCAAAATCCCGAGCGGTTCGATGAAGCCGACCCTGCTGATCGGCGATCTGATCCTCGTGAACAAGTTCCACTACGGCATCCGCCTGCCGGTCGCGAACAAGAAGATCATCGCGAACCACGATCCGCAGCGCGGCGACGTGATGGTTTTCCGTTATCCGAAAGATCCGAGCACCGACTACATCAAGCGCGTCGTCGGCGTCCCCGGCGACGAGATCGAATTCCGCGACCAGCACCTGTACGTCAACGGCAAGGCCGCGCCTCTGACGGCACTGCCGCCGCCCGGTTTCTACGACGAGGACATCAAGCGCTACGTGCCCGAGGCGATCGAGACGCTCGGTGCGGTCGAGCACCATGTGCTAGTTGACCCGAAGCTGCAGCCGCTTTACCGCAACGAGAGCTTCCCTTTTCGCGAAAACTGCCGCTACAGTGCCGAAGCGGTGACTTGCAAGGTGCCGACCGGACACTATTTCATGATGGGCGACAACCGCGACAACTCGGAAGATTCGCGCTGGTGGGGGTTCGTACCCGACGAGAACATCGTCGGCAAGGCATTCTTCGTGTGGATGAACTTCGGCAACCTGAAGCGGATCGGCTCGTTCCAGTGAGAGGGGTTTCAGTGAGGAGAACTGAAGTATGACGATCGGGTACCACAGGGCACGCGCTCAGCGTGGCGTCACGCTGTTCGGGTTGATGTTCTGGGCCATCGTCGTCGGCTTCGCCGCGCTGATCGTCATGAAGGTCTTGCCGACCTTGAACGAATACTTCACGATCCAGAAAGCGGTCAACAAGCTCGCCCACGAGGGCGGCTCGACCGTCCCCGAAATTCGCGCCGCGTTCGAGCGCACCAAGGACATCGAATATTCGATCCAGTCGATCACGGCGAAGGATCTGAACATCACCAAGGAAAACGAGAAGGTCGTGATCACCTTCGCGTACGACAAGGAGATCGAGCTGATGAAGCCGGTCTATCTGCTGATCAAGTACGAGGGGCGCTCGAAATAAGAAGGCCCGCGAGCCCGGACCTGTGCCCCGCCTATCGGATGAATTGTTTGCCATGGATGACAGCCGGCTGGATACCCTGCAGCGGCGCATCGGCCACCGCTTCGGCGACCCGCGCCTCCTGACCCGCGCACTGACTCACCGCAGCTTCGGCGCCGACCACAACGAGCGCCTCGAGTTTCTCGGCGATGCGGTGCTGAGCCTCGCCATCTCGCACCTGCTGTTCGAGCGCTTCGGCGGCTCCGACGAGGGCGACCTGACCCGCGTGCGCGCCCAT
>Ga0070706_100002334_pt1 | contig 19175 bp, 15 predicted proteins | sample KBSK5501metaG_FD_65476 | JGI IMG/M metagenome (GOLD analysis project Ga0070706, IMG submission 65476) | Corn, switchgrass and miscanthus rhizosphere microbial communities from Kellogg Biological Station, Michigan, USA - KBS K5-50-1 metaG | ecosystem: Host-associated > Plants > Roots >... | reverse complement strand
AAGCATCCTTGGTGAGAAAAGTTGGAACGGCACTAGTGGAGATCCCGGAGCTCGACCTCACCCGCGGCGCGCCGGTGATCCTCTACCTGCAGGCGCCGAAAGAGAAGATCTGGGGGATCCTCGTCTCCCTGAGCCCGTCGGGCGTCGTCGTGAGGGGCCTGGACCTGGTCGTGTTCGACGAGTGGATGCGGCAGGAGGCCCGCGGCGAGGAAGCCGGGCTGGGCCTGGCGACGATCTTCTACCCGATGGGCCGGCTGGAGCGCATGGAGCGGGACGAGAGCCTCGGCCCGATCGCCAGCTACGCGGACCGCTTCTTCCGCGCGGTCGGCCGCACGGTTCATGACGCGGCGGGTCTCGAGGACCGCGGCCAATAGTAGACTCGGAGGTAATGGGCAAGGAACTCTACGGGCTGAAGATCCTGGTCGTGGACGACGACGTGGACACCCGCGAGCTGATCGAATGGGTGCTGAAGCGCGTGGGGGCAGAGGTGAGGTCGGTGGGCTCGGCGCGCGAGGCGCTCGAGGTCCTCGAGCGCGAGAAGCCTCATCTCCTCGTCAGCGATCTCGCCATGCCCGAGGAGGACGGCTACTCGCTCCTCAAGAAGATCCGCGCCCTTCCGCCGGAAAGAGGCGGCCGCACGCCGGCGGTCGCCCTGACCGGGCACTCGCTCGTGCAGGACCGGCTGCAGTCGCTGAGGGCGGGGTTCCAGAGCCACGTTCCCAAGCCGGTCGTCCCCGAGGAGCTGGTGGAGGTGGTGGCCAGCGTCATCCACCTCCGGCGGCCGTAGCGTCCGAGCCGCCGCGCAAACTTCCCCCGGCGGCGCGGCGTCCAAAGACCAGACGGCTTCTGGGGAGCCTTGACGCCGGCCGCAGGCCGCCCGTGGTAGCCTGCCCGGCAGGCAGGAGACCGATGACTGGACGGCCCGGGCTTCGCTTCGCCCTGACGCTGCTGGCCTCGCTGGCCGGGGGAGCGTCGTGCGGGACCGTGGCCGGCTCCGGCAGCCGGCCGGCCGGCGGGGAAGCGGTCGTCGCCCGCCGCCTCGTCGAAGACGTCTTCCTGCTGAGCGGCGAGCTGGCGGCCGTGCGCTCGGCCTCGATCGTCGCGCCCCGCGGCGACGCCCTCCAGATCCGCTGGATGGTCGAGGACGGGTCCGACGTCAAGGAAGGCCAGCGGGTGATCGAGTTCGATTCCACCCGCCTCATCCAGAACATCGAAGAGCTGCGGTTGAAGGTGAGGCGGGCGGAGAACGACCGCGAGAGCCGCGAGCGCGCGGTCGTGGCCGAGGCCGACGGCAAGCGCGTGGCGGTCGACAAGGCGGAGGTGGAGGCGGAAAAGGCGCGGATCGACGCGGAGGTGCCACGGGACCTGCGGCCCGCGGTCGAGTGGACGAAGTTCCAGGCCACCTACGCGGAGAGCAGGGCCACCCTCGAGAAGGCGAAGCTCGACCAGCAGGCCTTCCGGACCGCCTCGCGGTCGGACCTCGAGGTCCTGCGCCGCACCGAGGAGAAGGCGCGGCGCGAGCTGGAGGTCGCCGAGAAGGGTCTGCTCTCGACGTCGGTCCGGGCCCCGCGGAGCGGCATCTTCCTGGCCGGGAACTTCTGGCAATGGGGACCCGAGGGTCCGCGGAAGCTTCAGCCGGGAGACACGGTCTGGTCCAATTTCCCCGTGGCCTCCCTTCCGGATCCCACGCAGATGGAGGTCTCCGCCGTCCTGTCGGAGGTGGACCACGGCCGGATCGCTCCCGGCATGAAGGCCCGCTGCATCCTCGACACCTACGCCGATCGCGTCTTCGAGGGCCGCGTCGAGGACGTGGGAGCGGTGGCGGCGGAGGCGGGGCGCTCCTTCGGGTTCTCGGCCGCGCGCGCCGGATTCCCGGTCCGCGTCTCGCTGGCCGTGACGGACCCGATCATGCGGCCCGGGCTGTCCGTCCGCGTCGAGGTCGTGCGCGCCGTCTGGCCCGACGCGCTGGCGGTGCCGCGCCACGCCCTCCGCTTCGAGAAGGACCGGACCGTCGTGGTGCGGAAAGGCCTGACCGGCCGGAGCGTCGTGCGCGTCGCCGGTTGCACCCCGGTGGAGTGCGCCGTGGAGTCGGGTCTGGAGGAAGGAGACCGTGTCGTCCTCCCTTAGGTCCCGGCTGCGGTGGCCTCGCACCCGGAGCATGCTCGCCGGTGCGGCCGTGCTCGTCCTCCTCGCGCTCGCGGGGCTGGGAGGCTCCCCGGCCGACGTGGCCAACCCCATCCCGGTGCAGCGTCAGGACCTCGTGCAGACGGTCGAGATGGAGGGCGAGCTGCAGGCGGTCCGCTCCACCGAGATCGGCGTGCCGCCGGTGCAGGACGCGGAGTTCAAGATCGCTTTCCTCGTACCCGAAGGAACGACGGTCAAGAAGGGCCAGCCGGTCCTCGGGTTCGACACCGAGGCCCTCCAAAGGCAGCTCGTGCAGAAGCAGGCCGAGTTCCAGGAGGCGGCCAAGAAGGTCGAGCAGAAGGAGATCGACCTCGGCCTGAAGCTGCTCGACGTCGAGCAAAAATCCGCCCAGGCCGTCGCCGACCTCGGCAAGGCGAAGCTCAAGGCGGAGGTCCCCGCCGAAGTGCAGCAGCGCATCGAGCTCGAGAAGGCGCGGCTCGACCAGAAGGGCCGCGAGCGTGACCTCGAGAACCTGCAGGTGGAGCAGCGGGTCACGCGAACGCTGGGGGAGTCGGAGCTGCGTTCGCTGCGCAGCCAGCGGGACCGCGCCCGGGGCCGCGTGGAGGAGCTGAAGGCCGCCATCGAGAAGATGAGCGTCAAGGCGCCCCACGACGGCATCGTGGTCTATCGGACCAACTGGCAGGACCAGAAGAAGAAGGTGGGCGACTCCATGTGGTTCGGAGAGACCGCGCTCGCCATCCCCGATCTCGCCGAGATGCGCGGCGAGGGCTTCGTGGACGAGGCGGAAGGAGGGCCGGTGGCCGAGGGCCAGCCGGTCACGCTGCGGCTCGAGGCGCGTCCCGACCTCGACATCCAGGGTCGGGTCAAGGCCGTGGGGCGCACCGTCCGGCAGCGATCGTGGAGGACGCCGCTGAAGGTCTACAAGGTGGACGTGACCTTGACCGGCACCGACCCCGCCCTGATGCGGCCCTCGATGCGCTTCCGGGGCGAGGTCGAGACCGGCCGCGTTCCCGGGCTGCTCCTCGTCCCGCGGGAGGCGGTGTTTCTCCGCGAAGAGGGACCGGTCGTCTGGCGTCGGCATATCTTCCGGTGGGCCGAACGGCCGGTCCGCCTCGGGCGCAGCAATCGCCGGCGGGTGGAAGTGGTCTCCGGGCTCCGCGAGGGCGACCGCGTGAGCCCGATCGATCTTCTCGATGCGGCGCCGGCCGGGCGGGCGGCCGAGGCGAACGGCCGATGAGGCTCTCCCTTCCCCCTCGGCTCCTCGCCCGGCCGCGGCTCCTCGCCACCGCCGCCCTGCTCCCCATCCTGGTGCTGCTCGCGGGCGCGCGCCTGCTCCGCTCGGTCCGCCCCGACGGCATCGCGACCTTCGAGGTCCGAGGCGGACGCTTCGTCCGCGAGGTCACGGCCACCGGCACGCTGAAAGCGATCAAGGCCACGCCGATCGTGGTGCCGGTCGAGACGGGCCGCTCGCAGAAGGTCGCGGCCCTGGCCCGCGACGGAAGCCTGCTGAAGGCCGGCGACCTGGTGGTCGAGTTCGATCCCTGGGATGCGGACCGCGAGGCGGCGGACGGCCAGGCGGATCTCTCCGCGGCGCAGGCCAAGATCGAGAAGACCCGCGCCGACGGCGGCAAGACCGCCCGGTCGCTCACCCTGGATCGCGACGTCGCGAAGGAGCAGCTCGACCGGGCGCGGACCTTCCTCCTCACCGACGACCAGTTGTTCTCCCGCAACGCGGTGATCGAGTCGGCGCTCGACCGTGACCTCTACGCCAAGAAGGCCGACGTGGCGGAGCGGAAGCTGAGCCGGAACGGCAGGCTCTCCGCCGCGGAACGCGCGCTGGGCGAGATCGAGGCCGGCAAGGCCCGGAGGAGCATCGACAACGCCGAGAAAAGCCTCCGGGCCCTCCGCATCGTCGCCCCCCACGACGGGCTGCTCCTGCTCGAACGAAAGTGGACGGGCGAGCCTCCATTCGTGGGGGACTCGCTCTGGCCGGGCCAGAAGGTGGCGGAGATCCCCGACCTCTCACGGCTCGAGGCGAAGGTGTTCGTCCTCGAGGCCGATGCGGCGGGCCTGAAGCCCGGCCTCGTCGCCCGGCTCGCGATCGAGGGCCGTCCGGGAACGGAGTTCGCGGCGTCCGTCGGGCGCGTGGATCCGCTGGCCAAGCCGCGCGACCGGCAGTCGCCGGTCAAATATTTCGAGACGGTGCTCGCGCTCGAGAAGCCGGACCCGTCGTTCATGAGGCCGGGCCAGCGCGTGCGCGCCGTCATCAAGATCGAGGAGGCGGACGGGGTGGTCGCGATCCCCCGCGGCGCGCTGTTCGAGAAGGACGGCAAGCGTGTCGTCTACCGCCAGGAGAACGGCGGCTTCGTGCCGGTGGAGGTCAAGGTGGGCCGCAACAGCGTGTCGCGAATCGTGGTGGAGAGCGGTCTGCGTCCCGGCGACCGCGTCGCCCTGCGCGATCCCTCCCTCAAGGCCGTGTCCCCGGCGGGAAGCGTCGGCGCGGCGGCGCCGGCGGAAGCGCCCCGGTGATCGAGGTCCGCGAGGCCCTCGGCTCGAGTGTCGAGAGCCTGCGCAGCCATGGCCTGCGGGCGGTGCTCTCCACCCTTGGGATCATCTTCGGCGCCGGCGCGGTCATCGCCATGCTCTCGATCGGCGCGGGGGCGGAGCGCCAGGCCCTGGAGACCATCGACGCCATGGGCCTGCGCAACGTGCTCGTCAAGGACAAGGTCTTCGACCGCGAGAACGAGAAGCAGGAGATCCGCCGGAAGAGCGCGGGCCTGGCCTTCCGCGACGCCGACGCCGTCCGCGATGCCGTGCCGGGGGTCGAGCGGGTGATCGCCAAGATCGAGGTCGAGCCCTGGAAGGTCATGTCGGCGAGCGCCCGCGCGAAGCCCAAGGTGATCGGCGTCTCCCACGACTACCCGGAGCTCGTCAAGCTGCCCGTCCGCGAGGGTCGCTTCTTCGAGCGCATCGACGAGGAGACCTACGCCCAGGTGTGCGTCATCGGCGACGGCGTGCGCCGCGAGCTGTTCGGCTTCGACCCCGCGGTGGGGCGTCCCCTGAAGATCAACGACCAGTGGCTCACCGTGGTCGGCGTCCTCGCGGCGGGGGGAGGCCCGCGCGAGGTGCAGGGGGTCACGCTGACCGGCACCTCGAACGACATCTACCTGCCCGTGACCGTGGCCGAGCGCAAGTTCGGGCGGGCGCCGCTCAAGAGCGCGCTCGACGAGCTGACCGTCCGCATGGCTCCGGGCACGCCGGTCCAGGAATCGTCCACGGTGATCGCGAGCCTCCTCGACCGCCTCCACGGCGGCGCCCCCGACTACACGATCACGGTCCCCGAGGCGCTGCTCGAGCAGAGCCGGAAGACGCAGCGGCTCTTCGACGTCGTCATGGGCGCGATCGCCGGCATCTCGCTCCTGGTGGGCGGCATCGGCATCATGAACATCATGCTCGCGACCGTCCTCGAGCGGACCCGGGAGATCGGCGTCCGCCGCGCGGTGGGGGCGCGGCAGGCCGACATACGGAACCAGTTCGTGATCGAGGCCTTCACCATCACCGCCGCCGGCGGCGTGCTCGGCATCCTGATGGGCCTCGCGATCGCCAAGGGCGTCGCGTTCTACGCGGGATGGAAGACGATCGTCACCCCGTTCTCCGTCCTGCTGTCGGTGGGAGTCTCGGTGGGCGTCGGGCTCATCTTCGGCATCTACCCCGCCCTCCGCGCCGCCCGCCTCGACCCGATAGAGTCACTGCGGTACGAGTAGCCTGACCAGAGTTGCCTTTTAACGCGGAGGACGCGGAGGAGAGGCGAGCGTTGCCCGAGGACGCGGAGGAAATGAATCTGTGTTCCTCTGCGTCCTCTCCGTTCGTTCTCCGCGTCCTCCGCGTTGAAGAGGCTTGCGGAAACTAGCGGTCGCCGAGGAAGATGCCGCTCAGGGGGCCGATGGGGGCGAGGAAGGGGGCGATCAGGTACAGGTCGCCGTTGTCTCCGATGCGGCGGCGATAGCTGAGGATGAGGCCGCCGCGGCCACGGCCGGAGTACCCGCTCGACCAGAACCGCGAATACCCGTAGTCCCGGCCGCCGTCCTGCCGGTAGAAGCCCGCGATGGGATACCGCTCGCTCATCCCGGGCGTCTGGTATCCGAAGTAGTCTCCCTCGTGCGAGCGATAGAAGGAGGCGATGTCGTACGGGTTCTCCAGGACCCGGATGTGGCGCCGGGGCTCGGGGCGCGCGTCCGGCGCGGCCTCGTCCTCGGAGGGCTCCCGGGCGGGCTCCTGTGCGCGGGCGGTCACGCCCGCGAGGCACAGCACCACGCCGGCCAGAAGCGTCGTCTTGAGCGCCTTCATGCGACCCTCCTCCGGGCAAGGCGCCCGGATTGGCTAGAGTATACGGTGACGGTCAGGGCCGGGTTGTGAGGCAGCGTACAGGAATGAGGATCTACCTCGACCATCACGCCACGACGCCGGTGGATCCGCAGGTGCTCGCGGCCATGCTGCCGTACTTCACCGAGAAGTTCGGCAACCCGTCGAGCCGGCAGCACGTGTTCGGCCAGGAGGCCGCCCGCGCGGTGGCGGAGGCCCGCGCGCAGGTGGCGGCGCTGGTGGGTGCGCAGCCGGAAGAGATCGTGTTCACCTCGGGCGCGACCGAATCCGACAACCTCGCCCTCCGTGGCGCCGCGCGCTCGCTCGCGGCGCGGGGACGGCACGTGGTCACGACGGCCATCGAGCATCCGGCCGTGCTGGAGCCGTGCCGCACGCTCGAGCGCGAGGGGTTCGAGGTCACCCGCGTGGACGTCGACGCGGGCGGCGTCGTGGACCCGGCGCGCGTGGCGGCGGCGCTTCGCGCCGATACCGTCCTGGTGTCGGTGATGGCGGCCAACAACGAGATCGGCACGATACAACCGGTCGCGGAGATCGGCCCTCTGTGCCGCGAGCGCTCCGTCGTCTTCCACTGCGACGCCGTGCAGGCGCTCGGCCGCATCCCCGCCGACGCCGCGGCGTGGAACGTGGACCTCATGAGCCTCTCGGCCCACAAGATGTACGGGCCGAAGGGTGTCGGCGCGCTCTACGTGAGGCGCGACCGCAAGCCGCGACTGCGCCTCCAGCCGCAAACGGAAGGCGGGGGACAGGAGAGAGGACTCCGTTCGGGCACGCTCAACGTGCCCGGGATCGTCGGCTTCGGCGCCGCGGCGCGCCTGGCCGCGCAGGCGATCGCCTCCGGAGAGCCGGAGCGCGTGCGGGCCCTGCGCGACCGCCTCCTCGCCGGGTTGAGGGAGCGCATCGCCGGCGTGGAGCTCAACGGCGCCGCCGAGCCGCGCCTGCCGGGAAACCTCCACGTGTCGATCGATCGCGCCGAAGCGGAAACGCTGATCCTTTCCCTCGGAGGCTCGATCGCCCTCTCCTCGGGAGCAGCGTGCGCGGAGGCGGAAGGGAAGGGCTCTCACGTGCTGCGCGCCCTCGGCCTGCCCGACGAGCGCGTGTACACGGCTCTGCGGTTCGGCCTGGGCCGATATAATGACGCCGGAGAGATCGACAGCGTGGTGGAGGCGCTCGCCGAAGCAGTGAAAGCGGCGCGGGAGCGTTGGCAGCCGGCGTCCTCCTAGCGCAAAAGCCCATCACGCAAATCGCGTGCCTCCGTCACGCTGCTGTCACAGAGTGCAGATCGCACCAAGACACGGGGCTGGAGAGACTTAGGCCGGGACTCCAGCGAAGTTTCCACAAGGTTTTCCACAGTTTCTGTGGATGCGTTATCGAGGTGATCGTCGACGATGCTGAGGAAGTCGAGGCTGTTCACGCCGGGTCCCACGCCGCTTCAGCCGGCCGTCCAGGAGGCGCTCGCCCGGCCGATCCTGCATCACCGGACCGACGAGTTCCGAGCCGTCTTCAAGGAATGCACGGCGGGGCTCCAGCGGTTCCTGAAGACCGGCGACGACGTGCTGATCCTGGCCTGCTCGGGCACGGGAGGCATGGAGGCCGCGCTCGTCAGCGTCCTATCGCCGAACGACGCCATGCTGGCCCTCGTCGCTGGCAACTTCGGCGAGCGCTGGGCCGCGATCGGACGGGCGCACGGCATGGCGGTCACGACCCTCGAGGCGGAGTGGGGGGAGGCCGTCGCCGCCGATCGCGTGGCCGAGGCCCTCGACCGCGACCCGCGCATCCGCGGGGTCTTCGTCCAGCTCTCCGAGTCGTCGACCGGCGCCGCGCACGACGTCGAGGCGCTCGCCCGCGTCACGCGGGCGCGGAAGGACACCGTTCTCGTCGTGGACGCCATCTCGGGAGCGGGAGCGCTACGCCTGGAAACCGCCGCCTGGGGGGTCGACGTGGTCGTCGTCGGGAGCCAGAAAGCCCTCGCCCTGCCTCCGGGCCTCGCCTTCGTCTCGATGAGCGCCAAGGCGTGGACGGCCAGCGAGTCCGCGAAGGCGCCGCGGTTCTACTTCGACCTCGCGCGCGAGCGCAAGGCGCAGGCGGGCGGCGAGTCGGCGTTCACGCCGGCGATATCCAACGTCGTCGCGCTGCGAGCCGCGCTCGCCTTCGTGGAGTCCATGGGCGGTGTCGACGCCCTCGTGGGCAACGCCGGCGTCCTCGCGGCCTCCACGCGGGCGGCGGCCAAGGCGCTGGGCCTGCCCCTGGTCGCGCCGCGCGCCCACGGCGACGCGCTGACGGCGCTCTATCCGCCGTCCGGCGTGGAGTCGGGCGCGATCGTGAAGGCGCTGAAAGCCGAGTTCGGCTCCACGGTGGCGGGCGGCCAGGGGAAGCTCAAGGGCAAGATCCTGCGCGTCGCCCACCTCGGCTACTACGACGCGACCGACATCCTGGGGCTGCTCGCGAGCCTCGAGATCGTCCTGCGCCGCCTCGGCCACCGCTTCGAGCTGGGCGCGGGGATGGCGGCGGCGGAGGCGGAATACCTGCGGCTCACGCCGTGAGCCTCAAGATACTGGTCCTCGAAGGCATAACCGACCGCGGCATGGAGGTCCTCAAGGCCGAGGGGTGGGCGGTGGACCTCCGCAAGGCAATGCCGCCCGCGGAGCTGGCCTCCATGGTCGCTCCCTACCACGCCATGATGATCCGCAGCGGGACCCAGGTCACCGCCGGGGTCCTCGACGCGGCGCAGAACCTGCGCATCATCGGGCGGCCCGGCGTGGGCGTCGACAACGTCGACCTGGAGGCGGCCACGCGCCGGGGTGTGGTCGTGATGAACTCGCCCAGCGGCAACATCGCCTCCACCGCGGAGCTGACGCTCGCCCTGCTCCTGGCCCTCGCCCGGCACGTGCCGCAGGCCGACGCGTCCATGAAGGCCGGCCGCTGGGACCGCAAGGCGTTCGCGGGCGTCGAGCTGCAGGGCAAGCGCATCGGGGTCGTGGGCCTGGGACGCATCGGCCGCGAGGTCGCCGCGCGTTGCCGCGCCCTCGGCATGGAAGTGGTGGCCTACGATCCGTTCGTCGCGCCCGCGCTCGCAGAAGAGCTTCAGATTCCCCTGCTCTCCTTCGAGCAGGTGATGCAGGGATCGGACTTCCTGACCCTCCACACGACGTTGACGAAGGAGACGCGCCACCTGCTCGGCCGGGAGGCGCTGGCCCGGGCGAAGCCCGGGATCCGCATCGTGAACGCCGCGCGCGGCGAGCTGGTCGACGAAGAAGCGCTGCTCCTCGCCCTGGAATCGGGACGGGTGGCGGGGGCGGCGCTCGACGTCCACGCCCAGGAGCCGCCCACGGACTGGCGCCTCGCCAAGCATCCCCGCGTGGTGGCGACACCGCACGTGGGCGCCGCCACCGCGGAGGCCCAGGAGCGCGTCGGGACCGACATCGCGGTCCAGGTGCGCGACTACCTGAAGGGCGGGCTCATGCAGCACGCGGTCAACTTCTTCTCCCTCACCGGCGACCTCTACGACCGCGTGCGTCCCGCCATGGACCTCGCCGAGCGCCTCGGGCTCTTCCTGGCCCAGGTCTGCGACGGCTCGATGGAGCGCGTGGAGGTGGGCCTCTACGGCGACTTCAAGGAGATCGACGTCAAGCCGATCCTCTCCGCCGCCGTCTGCGGCGTGTTGCAGCCGGGACTGGCGGGCCGCGTGACCCTCGTCAACGCCCGCGCCCTGGCCGCGGAGCGCGGCATCGACGTGCTCGAGTCGACCTCGACGGCGCGGGTGGCCTTCTCCAACCTCATGGTCGTGCGCCTCAAGACGAGCGAGTGCGACTTCTCGGTCGCGGGCACGCTCTTCGGCCGCAACCACCTGCGGCTCGTGGACGTGGACGGCGTGGAGGTGGACGCGATCCCGCAAGGGCACGTCCTCTTCGTGAAGAACGACGACACGCCCGGGGTCGTCGGGAGCCTGGGCACGGTCCTCGGCGAGCGCTCGATCAACATCGCGCGCATGACCGTCGGCCGCAAGCCGGGCAGCGGGCGCGCGGTGATGATCATCGAGGTGGACGGACCGGTGCCCGCCGAGGTGACCTCCGCGGTGGCGGCGATCCCCGGCGTCCGCGAAGCGCGCGCGATCGGCCTGGAGCCCGCCGCGCGTTAACTCCGGATGCGGCGCGCTGAGTCATCCGGATGCGGCACGCTCCGCTCCGCACAGTTCGTCATCCAGCGTCTCGCCTCGGAGTGAATCCTCAGCGAGACGACGAAGGAGATGCTCCGCTGCGCGTGCCGAACACTCGCGCCGGAGCCGATTCTCAACGGCCTGCTATACCTGGGGCAGCTCCTCGGAGGTCGCCACCCGCGTCACCGGGGGACGGACGTGACGCAGCGCCGCGCGCCGGTAGGAGTAGAGAGCCCGGCGGTCCGCCTCGGGAATGCGCGTCCCCCAGATCACGTCCCAGAAGCCGCTCGTCAGGCCGTACCCCACGTCCGAGCCCTTCGGGCTGTGGTGGTAGAGGTGGTGGCGGCGGATGTAGCGGAAGTACCGGTTGCGGAAGTGGTAGAAGTGGACCGAGTGATGGACCCACTCCTCGATCACGTAGGCCTGGAGCAGGCCCGCCACGAACATCGGACCGGTCTCGAGCGGCACCAGGAAGGCGACCGCTGCCAAGAGCGCGGCGAAGGGCAGCGTGTCGCGGATCCGCCCGTTGATGTGCTCGCCGTCCCAGGGCCGGGCGTGGTGCTCCCAGTGCAGAGGGTCGAAATACCGGTGCGTGAACGAGCGGACCGGCCCGCGACCCTCCGGGAAACGGCCGTGCAGCACGTAGCGGTGGACGACGTACTCCAGTATCGTCCACGCCGCCATCCCGCCCGAGAAGTACGACACCGCCATCAGCCGCTGCGACGAGCGGAGCCCCAGCCACAGCAGGGCGAGGGAGTAGCTCGTGTAGAAGGCGGTCCCCGGGTACAGCCGGCGGCGCGCCTTCGTGGCTTCCCGCCGCAGCCTTCGCTGGGCGGCCGTTTCGGTGTTCGTCGATGTCGATGTTGTTGCGGACATTATCGCCTCGGATTCAAGGCCGGAATCCTTCCAGATAGGCCACGGCCATGCGCTTGGAGCTTTCCACGGGATCGGCCCGCCGGCTGGCTTTGGAGAAGAGAAGGGCGCCTTCGAAGAGAGCGAGGATCGCTTCGGCCGCGGTTCGCGGCTCCAGCTCGGGCCGAAAGTAGCCCGAGGTGCGTCCCCGGTCGAGGAAGCTGGCCAGCTGGTCCGTCCAGTAGCGAAGGAACTCCGACACCCTGACCCGGATGGTCTCGTTGTGGTCGCTCGCCTCCTGGGCGAGGTTGCCCAGGAAGCATCCGCCGCGGCAACGGCGCTCGCGCATCCCGCGCCCGGCTTGCTCGAACATCGACGCCACCGCGCCCACCGGATCGCGGCCTTTCGCCGACAGTTGAGCTTCCACCTGCTCCTTCATCTCGCTCGCGGCCTGCTCCAACACCGCCAGCTCCAGGCACTCCTTGCTGGGGTAGTAGTGGAAGAGGTTTGCTTTCTTGAGTCCGGCCGCGCTCGCGACGTCCTCCATGCTAACGCCCCTCAATCCCCTTTCGAGGAAGAGCTCGCGGGCGGCCTCGAGGATGCGGCGACGAGCTTCTACGTTGAGCTTGCGGGTCATGACCAACCGGATGGTAACTATACGGAGACCCGCGCTGTCAAGTTCCATGCAGCGTGAAAACGAGCGACGCCCCGAGTTAAACTTGGCGCCCCATGTCCAGCGCCAACGCCTCCCCGTCGGCCGGAGAGAAGATCACCATCTCGGGCGGCGTGCTCCGCGTCCCCGACCATCCCGTCATCCCCTACGTCGAGGGCGACGGCACCGGCCGCGACATCTGGCGTGCCTCCCAGCGCGTCTTCGACGCCGCGGTGCAGAAGGCCTACGGCGGCCGCCGTCGCATCGCGTGGAAGGAGGTGCTGGCGGGGGAGAAGGCCTTCAACCAGACGAAGGAATGGATGCCGGCCGCGACCCTCGACGCCTTCCGGCAGTTCCTCGTGGGGATCAAGGGCCCGCTCACGACGCCGGTGGGGGGCGGCATCCGCTCGCTCAACGTCGCGCTCCGCCAGGAGCTCGATCTCTACGTCTGCCTCCGCCCCGTCCGCTATTTCAAGGGCGTGCCCAGCCCGGTGAAGCGCCCGGAGGACGTGGACATGGTGATCTTCCGGGAGAACACCGAGGACATCTACGCCGGCATCGAGTGGGCGGCGGGCACGGCGGAGGCCCGCAAGGTCATCGCCTGGCTGCGCGACGAGATGAAGGTGAAGAAGATCCGCTTCCCGGAGACGAGCGGCATCGGCATCAAGCCCGTCTCCCGCGAGGGCACGGAGCGGCTCGTCCGCGCCGCGATCCGCTATGCGCTCGAGTTCAAGCGCAAGAGCCTGAGCCTCGTCCACAAGGGCAACATCATGAAGTTCACCGAAGGCGCCTTCCGCGACTGGGGCTACGCGCTCGCGGCGCGTGAGTTCCGGAGCGAGACGGTGACCGAGCGCGAGAGCTGGGTGCTCGGCAACAAGGAGAAGAACCCGTCGATCAGCGTCGAGGAGAACGCGGCCGCCATCGAGCCCGGGTACGGGCTCATGACCGACGAGCAGAAGGCCGGGGTCCGGCGCGAGGTGGAAACCGCCCTCGCGCTCCTTCCCACGCACGGCGGCGGGACGTGGAAGTCGAAGGTGCTCGTCAAGGACTCGATCGCCGACATCACGCTTCAGCAGGTCCTGACCCGGCCGAAGGACTTCGACGTGATCGCCACCCCGAACCTGAACGGCGACTACCTCTCGGATGCCTTGGCCGCGCAGGTCGGCGGCATCGGGATCGCGCCCGGGGGGAACATCAACTACGAGACCGGCCATGCCATCTTCGAGGCCACGCACGGCACCGCACCGAAATATGCCGACCTCGACAAGGTCAACCCGGGTTCCGTCATCCTCTCCGGGGGCATGATGCTCCGCTACATGGGCTGGCGGGAGGCCGCGGACGACATCGAGGCGGCGCTCGAGAGAACGATCGGTCAGAAGCGCGTGACCTACGACTTCGAGCGCCAGATGGAGGGGGCGAAGGTGCTGAAGACGTCGGAATTCGCTTCGGCGATCGTGGAGAACCTATGAACAGGAAGGTGACGGTGGTAGGGGCGGGGAACGTGGGGGCGACGCTGGCCCAGCGCCTCGCCGACCGCGAGCTCGCCGACGTGGTGCTCATCGACATCATCGAGGGCATGCCCCAGGGCAAGGGCCTCGACATCATGGAGGCCACCCCCGTCGAAGGGTCCGACGCCCGCGTGACCGGGACCAACGACTACCGGGACACCGCCGGCTCGGCCGTCGTGGTCATCACCGCCGGCATCGCCCGCAAGCCCGGCATGAGCCGCGACGACCTGCTGAGCACCAACTACAAGATCGTCAAGGACTGCACGGAGAACGCGCTCAAGCACTCGCCGGACGCGATCCTCATCGTGGTCTCCAACCCCCTCGACGCGATGTGCCAGGTGGCCTACAAGGTCGCGGGCCTGCCCCGGCACCGCGTGTTCGGGATGGCCGGTGTGCTCGACAGCGCCCGCATGCGCACGTTCATCGCGATGGAGCTCGGCGTGTCGGTGGAGAACGTGCACGCCTTCGTCCTCGGCGGGCACGGGGACACCATGGTCCCGCTCCCGCGCTACTCCACCGTCGCGGGAGTGCCCATCACCGAGCTGCTGAGCGCCGAGCGGGTCGACGCCATCGTCAAGCGCACCGCAAACGGCGGCGCCGAGATCGTCTCGCTGCTCAAGACGGGCTCCGCATACTACGCCCCCTCCGCGGCCACGGCGGAGATGGTGGACGCCGTGCTGAAGGACAAGCACAAGGTCCTGCCCTGCTGTTGCTACCTCGAGGGCGAGTACGGGATCCGCGGCCTCTACGTGGGCGTGCCCGCCCAGCTCGGAGAGAAGGGCATCGAAAAGATCTGGGAGATCAAGCTGACCGATCCCGAGAAGGCGGCGCTCCAGAAGTCCGCCGCCGCCGTCAAGGAGCTCGTCGACGCCCTCAAGCTCTAGAAACTGCATCCGGCTCTTGACGCACCGGTCGTGGGCGACGTAGCGTAGACAAGACTCGAACAACCGGAACCCTGCCAGAGTCTTCCGGATCCCCTGGACACTTCTGTCTCCGCGCTGGAGGACCTCGATGATCGAGACGACGCGTCGCGCCTTCCGCTTTGCCGGTCTCCTCGCCGCTGGGCTCACCGTGCTCCTCGCCGCGCCCGTCCGGGCCCAGTCCACGGCCACCCTGCAGGGAACCGTGACCGATGCCCAGGGGGCGGCGATACCGGGCGCCGCGTTGTCGGTCAAGAACGTCTTCACGGGCGTCCAGCGGGACGTCGTGACCGACAGCCACGGCGATTACCAGGTGGCCGCGCTGCCGGTGGGCCTGTACCGCGTGGAGGTGAGCGCTCCCGGCTTCCAGACGCAGGTCGCGAGCGAACTCCGGCTCGAGGTCGCGCGGACCGTGGTCCAGAACTTCCGGCTCAAGCTGGGCGGCGTGGCGGAGGAGATGACCGTGACCGCGGAGGCTCCCGTCATCGAGACCGCCACCAGCGCGGTCGGCCAGGTCATCAACCAGCGCACCGTGCAGGAGATCCCGCTCAACGGGCGGCACTTCGTCGACCTGGGACTGCTCATCCCCGGCTCGGTCACGCCGCCGCAATCGGGCTTCCTCACCGCTCCCTTGCGGGGCCAGGGCTCCTTCGCCTTCAACACCGCCGGCAACCGCGAAGACACCGTGAACTTCATGATCAACGGCGTGAACCTCAACGACATGGTGCAGAACCAGATCACGTTCCAGCCGTCGATCAACACCGTCCAGGAGTTCAAGGTCGACAACCAGACGTTCAGCGCCGAGTACGGGCGCAACTCGGGGGCGATCGTCAACATCGCCACGCGCTCCGGCACCAACGCCTTCCACGGCGAGGCCTTCGAGTTCCTGCGCAACGAGCGCTTCGACGCCCGCAACTTCTTCAACCAGCTCCCGGCGCGGAAGTCGCCCTTCACGCGCAACCAGTTCGGCGCCAACGTCGGCGGCCCCATCGCCCGGAACAAGACGTTCTTCTTCCTGAGCTACGAGGGGCTGCGCCAGCGGCAGGGCATCGACATCAACAGCCCGGTGCTCCGGAGCGACGAGCGGGCGGCGGTCACCGATTCCGTGTCGCGCCGGCTGCTCGCGCTGATTCCGGAGGCCAACACCACCGGCTCACGGGGAGAGGGCCGGTTCGTGGGCGACGCCACCGCTCCCGTCAACATCGACCAGTGGACGGGCGACCTCAACCACCTCTTCGGCGCGAACGATACGCTCCACGCCTATTATGCCTTCCAGAAGGACCTCCGGGGCGAGCCGGTCCTGCAGGGCAACACGATCCCGGGCTTCGGCGACACGCGCCAGTCCCACCGTCAGATCGGCACCCTGAACGAGACGCACATCTTCGGGCCGGGGCTCGTCAACGAGGCGCGCTTCGGGTTCAACCGCATCCACATCACGTTCTCCCCGAACGCACAGCTCAACCCGGTGGACTACGGCATGAACGTGGGCATCACCACCGCCCTCGCCCTGCCCCAGATCACCGTCAACGGCCTGGGCCTGAACTTCGGGGGGCCGTCGGGCTTCCCCCAGGGCCGCACGGACACCACGATGGTTCTCTCGGACACCGTGAGCTATCTGCGCGGGCGGCACTCCTTCAAGATCGGAGGGGAGTGGCGGCGGTTCGAGAACTCCAACTTCACGTCCGACCCGGGCGACTTCCGCTTCGCGAGCCTGGCCGACTTCCAGGCCGGCCGCGGCAACTCCTTCGCGATCACGCTCGGCGACCGGCCGAGCGACGTCGTGGAGCAGGCCTTCGGGCTCTTCGTCCAGGACAGCTTCAAGGCGGCCTCCAACGTGACGCTGGACGTCGGCCTTCGCTTCGACCGGTTGATGTCGCCGACCGACACCCAGGACCGCTTCGTCCTCTTCGACGCCGCGACCGCATCGCTCGTCCGCGTGGGCTCCGGACGCGACCGCGTCTACCCGAGCGAGAACGCCTTCCAGCCGCGCGTCGGGATCGTATGGGACCCATTCAAGGACGGCCAGACTTCGGTGCGCGCGGCGTATGCGCTCTTGCGGGACCAGCCGGTGACCAACGTCGTGACGCCCACGGCGGCGAACCCGCCCCTGGCCGTGCCCCTGACCTTTGCCGGCCTGATCCGGCTCGACAGCGCGGTCGCCACCGCTCGGGCGGCCGGCCTGTCGCCGGCGTCCGTCGCTCCCGACTTCCAGCCCCCCCGGCTCCAGACGTGGAACGTGAACGTGCAGCGCCAGATCGGCCGCAATCTGGGCGTCATGGTCGGCTACTTCGGGTCCCGAGGGGACCACCTCCGCGTCGCCCGCAACGTCAACCAGTTCGTGAACGGGGTGCGGCCTTTCCCCGCCCTCTCGGCCGGCAGCGCCATCCAGCCCGGTAGCGCGCTCGGCAACATCACCGAGATCACCAGCCGGGGTTACTCCCGCTACAAGGGGCTGTGGATCACGGCCAACCAGCGGCTGGCGAAGGGGCTCCAGTTCAACGCGTCCTACACGCTGTCGAAGTCCAGCGACACCAACTCGCTCAACTCGCAGGGTGTGATCCTCCAGAACAGCTTCGACGTCACCAACAACTACGGTCCGTCCGATTACGACGTGAGGCACCGCTTCGTGATGAACGCCATCTACGAGCTGCCGTTCAAGGGCAGCCGGCTCGCCGAAGGCTGGCAGATCGGCGTCATCACCCAGCTCCAGAGCGGCAACCCCATCAGCATCGTCACCGCGATCAACACCTTCACCGGCGTCAACAACGCGCTGCGGCCGGACCTGGTGGGGGATCCGCGGATCATCGGGGCGCCGAACCAGTGGTTCGACAACACGGTCTGCGACCCGCGCGTGGCCGGCTCCTGCACGTCCAGCTCGGTCTTCGCGCTGCCGGTGTCGCCCGCCGGCGCGTTCCACTTCGGGAGCCTCGGCCGCAACGCGATCTACGGCCCCGGCTTCGCCAACACCGACCTTTCGCTCATCAAGAACACGAAGATCGGCGGAACGACCCGGCTGCAGCTCCGCGTCGAGGCGTTCGACGTGTTCAACCACGCGAACCTGGGGCAGCCGGGCCGCATCGCGGCCGTCGGCAGCACGGCCTTCGGTGTGATCAGCAATACGCGGTTCCCGACCGGGGACTCCGGTTCGTCGCGGCAGATACAGTTTGCGGTCAAATTGCTGTTTTGAAGCCGTGACCCCGATCGCTCTTGATGGCAAGGAGGGCCCCGCGGTAGCATCGGTGGTTCTAGATTGGTGTGAGGAGTGCGTTTGCCGGCCGCCGGAGCAGACTCCGGCGGCAGAGAGCGTCGATGCCCTATCTGCTCATCCTGCTGCTGGTCCTGCTCGCCGGCTGCGGGGGCGGCTCGCCCACGACGCCGGCGGCGGCCGTCACGTCGCCGTCTCCCACCCCCTTCCCGCGCCAGGTCGTGATCGTTTCCATCGACGGCCTGCGGCCCGACGCCATCGCGAAGGCCGACACCGGCAACATCAAGGCGCTGGCAGCGCGGGGCGCCTACACGTGGGAGGCGAGGACGATCATGCCTTCCAACACGCTTCCCTCCCACGTCTCGATGCTCACGGCGTTCCCGGCGGAGGTGCACCGCATACTGTGGGACGAGTACCTGCCGCTCCGCGGGCGCCTGACCGTTCCCAGCGTCTTCACGGCCCTGCGGGCGGCAGGCATGCGCAGCGCCATGATCGTCGGCAAGAACAAGTTCGACTACTTCAGGGACACCGGCGTCGTGGACGCCTCCGTCGTCGTGGCCGGCGGCGACGACGAGGTCACCGCCCGCGCGCTCGCGGAGGTGCCGTCCGGCTTCAACGTGATGTTCGTCCACTTCCCCGATGTGGACCTCGCCGGCCACTCGAGGAGCTGGATGTCGTCCGGCTACCTGGAGCGCGTGGTCCACGCGGACCAGGCGGTGGGCCGGCTGGTCGCGGCGCTGCCCTGGTGGGCGACCGTGATCCTCACCGCCGACCACGGTGGCGGCAGCCGCGCGAACAACCACGGCACCGCGGCCCCCTGCGACATGACCATCCCGTGGATCGTGAGCGGGCCCGGCACCTTGCGAGGGTATCGCTTGAGCACCGAGGTGCACACGACCGATACCGCCGCCACCGCCGCCTATCTGCTGGGCGTGGACCTGCCCGCGGGTGTGGTGGGAGAGCCCGTCACCGAGGCCTTCGCTCCGGGGCGCCCCGCCCGCTGAGCACGCTCTCCGGCCAGCCGTCTACTCGCCGCTGGATACGCTGCGGACGCCGGGGTGGTGCATGAGCCCGATCAGGAGCTGGTCGTGGAGCCGCTTGGGCCCGCGCAGCTCCAGATCGACCACGAGGTCCACGTTCTCCTGCCGCGCCTCGATCCGCTCGAGGTCGAGGCCGGTCCTCTTCACCAGGTCCTCGATGCTCTCCACCACGTCGCCTCCCGGGCGGGCGTGGACGACGAGGCGGGTGACGCTGGAGCGGGCCGCGACGAGCCTCTCGAGCGAGGCCAGGCCCGTGAGCACGACGATCACGACGACGGTCGTGCCGACCGCCTCGACGTAGGCCCCGGTCCCGAGCG
>Ga0070706_100002333_pt1 | contig 19175 bp, 16 predicted proteins | sample KBSK5501metaG_FD_65476 | JGI IMG/M metagenome (GOLD analysis project Ga0070706, IMG submission 65476) | Corn, switchgrass and miscanthus rhizosphere microbial communities from Kellogg Biological Station, Michigan, USA - KBS K5-50-1 metaG | ecosystem: Host-associated > Plants > Roots >... | reverse complement strand
CGAGGCTCCCAGGTGCGGCGTCGCCAGCACACGCTCGTGCGAGATCAAGCGACGGAGCACGGGATCACCTCCAATCGGTTCCTGACTGAAGACATCGAGCGCCACCCCGGCCACCCTGCCCCGCTCGAGCGCTTCCAGTAGGGCGGCCTCGTCGAGCAAGCCGCCGCGCGCACAGTTGACCAGGAATACGCCCGGCTTGAGCAGCGCCAGCTCTCGCGCGCCGAGGATGTGTATGCCACCAGGAGGTGCGGCGTGCAGCGTTACTACGTCGGCCTGCCGCAGGACCTCCTCTTTGCCAAGCAGTGTTACCCCTACGTGCCGTGCCTGCTCTGCCGAAACCACAGGATCATACCCGAGGAGCCGCATGCCAAATGCTTGGGCACGAAGGGCCACCTCGCGGCCGATCTTGCCAAGACCCAAGATCCCCAGTGTTTTGTTGGCGAGTTCTACCCCGACCAGGCAGCGTTTCTCCCACCGATCAGCCTTGAGACTCGCATTGGCCGCCGGAATCTGTCGCACCAGTGCGAGCAGCAGCGCCATGGTGTGTTCCGCCACTGCCACGACGTTGCCCCTGGGCGCATGAACCACTAACACTCTACGCCGGAAGGCCTCCTCCAGATCAATATTGTCGATCCCTGACCCGGCGCGTCCAATCACCTTTAAGCGGGGAGCCGCCGAGAGTAGCTCATCGGTCACCTGCGTCTCGCTCCTGACGATGAGCACGTTGTACTTGCCAATCAAGGCGCGCAACCGTATGGGGGAGAGCCCAAAGCGTTCATCGATGCGCGCCTCGGGCAACTCGCGGCGCAAGAGATCCACTCCTACAGGCGCAATCGGCTCAGTAATCAAAATGCATTCCTCATGCGTTGCTTCTGCAAACAAGACAGCCATCGTTCTTCCCTTCCTATGTAATGTTCATTTACCAGGCCGTTCGAGCCAGGCCCAAGGGTGTCGCATGCGCTGTGTGCCTGGTCACTCTAAGGACGGCTCGATGAGGCGTTATGGCGCGGCGCAGCTTCGGAATGAGGACAACGACCGCTGCCCCAACTAGCAGGACGACGAGGAAAGCCAGGCCCACACCGACCAGCACCGGGTCAACAATGCCGCGAGCATCAATCAGCCAGCCCAGCAGCGGTGTGAGCAGCGCAATGAGCAGCCCTTCGACCGTTGCGAGGCGGCGAGTCACCTGCGCTTCTTGCGCACTGCTATGCGCGAGGTAGAGTGTCGTTGGGAGCGGCAGACCTTGCCTGAGCAGCAGGTGACGTTGTGCCTGGACCTGCGTCGAAACCGTGGGGCGGAGCCTGGGTAACAGCAGACCCCAAATCGCGCTTGCGAACGTATACCCGGCCAGGCTCACGGAAAGCCACCAGGGCGCCTGGAGCAACGGCAGGCCAAACCCCACCAGCCCGGCTGCCATGCCCAGCGGCACAACCGCTGCCAGCAGGCGCGCCTGAGTTTGCCAGGAGGGTGGCACCAGTCGATCAGGGAAACCAATCACACCTCGCCAGGTGAAGGCCAGGAGCACCGCGCCGAGCGAAACGACGGCGAGCTGTCCCGCGAGCAGCCAGTCCAGCTTCGCCAGGGAGTGTGTCACCGCTAACCCAGCTGCGAAGGGGGTTGGGATCGCGCACCAGATGCTTCCCAGAATGACTGCGACGCCGCTAGCGAGCAGGGTAAGCCAGAGATATCCTTTTGAGGACTGCGAGCGTTCCATGAGCCAGGTCCAGTACCAGCCCTTTGGGAGCGCCTGTTGCTCCAGTTGCAAGGGAGGCAGCTCCACGCGCCAGTAGCGGTCAATCCAGGCCGCCGCTCCACTGCCCCGCAGAGGGAGTGGAGCGCGACGAGGGGAGCAGGCATCCAGGATAAGCAGCGGAAGGCAGCACGCCAGCGCAAGCAGGCCAACCAAGGTGGGCAGCGTCCACACCACGACCAATCCGACCGTCAGTCCCAGCAGGCTTCTTGTGAGGGCGGTGCGCTCCCCTGCAGCAGGCCAGGAGCGCGGCTGCGCGAGCCAGGCCGTGCTGCTGGCCCCCAGGAACACCGCGACCAATGCCAAAGGCACAATGCTCAGCATGAATGGTGGCGCGCCCCACAAGGGCAGATGCCACATCACCAGAGACGGGCCAGCAAACCAGAGCAGGGCGAAAGCCGAGGTCACGGCCCCCCACGCGCGAGTGGCATTCGACAGGCGCAAACCCACGAGCGTCCCAAGTATCCAGACGCTCATCAAGCAGGCTGGGACCAGCGCCTGCTGGCTCTGTTGCCAGGCCTGGGCCAGCAGGCGTAGCTGCAGAATTGAGAGGCCGAGGCTGGCACTGAACCAGCAGGCAGAGAAGACGCGCCTGCCCACGACCAGATCCATGGGGCGTCGGGCAGCGAAGATGTTGTTCATCGCGATGGAATTCCTTTCCGCAAGAAGCGCTAGACTGCCTCCCTGATCGGGTGCAGCAAGGGAAACGTGCTCCGGGCCAGAGGCGTCGTCGATGGGTCAGATGCGGCCGAGGAATCAGGCAACACCCCTGACGCAGTAGTTGGAGACAGGCCGTGATCGCAGTGCCGTACCCACTGCTTGATCTCGCAACGGAGCGGCTCCAGCTCTCCACGGGGGATGGCGCTATACCTGCGGCAGGTATCCACAAACGAGGTGAACAGGCCCATCACCCAGTGCAGCTGCGTACTCCACTCCGGGTGGAACTGGGTCGCTACCCACCAGCGGGCAGGAGACCCGTCCTCGAAGGCTTCAATCACCCCGTCAGGGGCCGTCGCGGAGACCGCCAATCCAGGCGCAAGTAGCTCGACCGCCTGGTGATGCATGGAGAGCACTGCGTCGAGCATCCAGCGGCCCGGTTCGCCCCTGCCTTTCAAGGCCCTCGCCAGCCGGCTCTCGGGGCGGGCCAACTGCACCGGGTGCGTGACCCAGTTGGAGGACGACACTCGTCCCCTGGCGCGGTGGCGCAAAAGCTGTGGGCGCTCTTTGGGCCACTGGGTACGCAGGTCCTGGTAGACGGTCCCACCGAGTGCCACATTCATGAGCTGCATCCCCCGGCAAATGCCGAAGGTAGGCACGCATAGCACCCAGGACAAGAGTGCCAGGTAGCGCTCCCAGACATCCCGCCAGGGGTCGGGCGTCTCGCTCTGCGGGTGGGAGGGTTGCTCGTACAGGCACGCGGAGAGATCGCCACCACCTGAGAGTACCAACCCATCCAGGTCGCGCATCAGCGGCCAGAGGAGATCGAAGAACGCGGCAAAGGTGTGGTCATCCTGCCAGACCTGGAAGGGATCGTAGCCTTCCAGCAAAGGCAGCAGTGGGATCAGGCAGGGAAAGCCACCCGCCTCCAGGATGGCCTGCGCCGTGGGTGCGTCAGCCCCGTAGACCGGCCAGCCCCCATCGCGCAGCGTGCCGAGACTTCCCACCAGACCGATGCGCGGCCGGCTGCGCACCGGCGCAGGGTCGTGTTGCAGCTGCTCACCGACCCACTGCTCCACTAACTCGCTGACAGAAGCGTCTTCCACCACGTACCGAGCAGGTTGCCCAGCAAAGCTCATGCGCTTCCTCCTTTTTACTTTCAGCAAATACCCACAGTGCGCGCGATGGGCGCCTGCGCCTGCTCCGCGCTCTTGCCCCTTGCGCGGGTGCGCAAGGAGATAATTGGTTCCACGCGCCCATCGCGCAGAGATAGAACAAGTGTACCTGATCTCTCTACCCAATTTTCGAGGAACAGTGTCCGCGTATGCGCGATGCTCCCTCTCCAAAAACGCTGAGCATGTGACGGAAAAAGTCGGTGAGAAGATCACACCGCCAGGGAGAAAAACCAGGTACGCTTGTTCTAGTTGCCTTGATCGAGCGTCAAGCCGTCGTTCTCTGGCAACCCAGGAAGAAAATGTGATCAAACAACAGGAAGGAGGAGCGTAAAGAGGTACTGGCTTCGGTTCTGGAGTACAGGTTGAGCCGAAGTAAGAGGTGAGGCCGTCATCCGGCTCTCAAACATGAGGATACCATGCAGATCGATCAGCGCCGGCACGTAATAAACCGTGTGCGGTGTTTCGCAACTGTGCCGATGCGACGAGACGAGGCGGGAAGCAGTCTGGCTGCTCGCCTCGTCCTGCCCCAATTGGGACTGAACCTCGAGACAACGGCGGATGTCCAGTCCTGTTAGGAGGCTTGCCCCAGGTAGCTGAGAATAGTGCGGGCATAAATCTCGGTGACTCTCCGCAGGCTGGCCAGTCCTACCCATTCATCGGCACCGTGCACGCCACCGCACTCGACCCCGTATCCGCAAATGGTCTCGATACCGCGCGCGCTGAACATCCACCCATCGCAGGCCGGACCTGCGCCCTCTACCCTGGGTCTCGTTCCCGTCACTTCCTCAATAGACCGAGCCAGCGTCTCCACGATCAAGGCGCTGCGCGGGGTTTCCACCGCCGGGACAAACACTACCTCTTGCAGCTCATAGGCCAGATCCAGCGGGCGAAGGCAGCCCTCGATCACGTGGCGAACGTCAGACGCTGAGAGGCCGGGCATCAGGCGCAGGTCACCGTACGCTTCGCACGACTCGGGCACCATGTTGATGCTGCTCCCACCCTGGATGAGGGTCGGGAAGGTGAGCACGTTCTTTCTCCCTGGAAAGGCGTTAGACCTAATGTGCGGGAATGCGCACGAGGAGAGCGCCTGGATGATGCGGGCCATGTCAACGGCGGCGTTGCGTCCCCTGGTTTTGAATTCCCACTCCTGCAGCCCGGTATGCACTGACTCGCCCCGGGTCCGAATCTTGAAGCGGTACACCCCCCTGTGCCCGCTCGCCACCTTGCGGTCTCCAGGTTCGCCGACAATGGCCGCGTCGCCGTTCACCAAGCCCTGCTCCAGGAGATAGCGAGTGCCATAGGGGGAGCAGGCCCCCGTTTCCTCATCGACGACGAAGGCGAGTGTGAGGTTCCCCGCCAGCTGAACGCCAGCCTGTTGCAGCGCATAGGCGGCATAGATAAACGCGGCGATCTGCGCTTTGGCATCGGCTGCGCCGAGGCCGTAGAGCCGTCCGTTCTCGATCTGGGCGCCCCAGGGATCGCGTGTATAGGCCTGACTCGCCGGCACGGTATCCATATGTATCGTCAAAATAAGCGTTCGCCCGACTTCTTCAGCGCCCGGCAGCGTGCAGAGGACGTTTGGCCGCTCCGGCGAGACACCGTGCATGGCGGGTCGCCACCCAAGCTGGCGCATCTTCTCGTGGATAATGGTAGCGACCTCCGCTTCGACCGGCACGTCCGGCGGAGATGCCTCAGCGGTATACGGGTTCACGCTGTTGGCGCGCACCAGCTGTTGGAGAAATTCGATCTCGCTCTCAAAGTGTTCACGTATAATATGCGAAAGGATCGGATAGTTTTCCAAAGTGGTTTCCTTGTGTGGAAGTTGATCATGTCATGCTCTCCCCTATTGTATAATTTTTTGCGGTCTTGTCTCTTGTCGGAAGGCGGAAATGGCATGAGCGATCTCCTCCTGCTCCTGCCAGTCTCCCCACTCCTGGCCGCGCCGGGAAAGCTTTTCAAATGTGGAACGGGTCGTCTTGCCCACCGAGCCCGGTGGCATGAACTGCATCGGGGTGCCGGGGAGGGGCATGAAGGTGTGGCTGTGAATGCAGACCTTCGGGCTCAGGCGCGTCAGGCGCTCCATGAGCTGCTGGCTCATGGCTTCATCCTGGGTGGTTTCCCCTGGAAGGCCGGCGATGAAATCCACGTACACTTTCTTGAGCTTACGGCAGTGGGCCACGAGGTGAGAAACGGCGCGCTCCACGGCGGCGACGTCGTGTTCCCGGTGCATGGCTTCGAGCATGCGCTCGCTGCCCGATTGCGCCCCGATCGCCACGTAGGCGGCGTCCGAGTAGCGGTCGATGAGCTGGGCCAGTTCCGCTGTGATGTACTCCGGGCGCATCTCGCTCGGAAATTCTCCGAACTTGATCTTCGCTCCCCGCGCCGCCTCGCGCATGGCCACCAGGGCCTCCTCCAGCCTCGCGTAATCGGGATGCACGCCGTCGTCGGAGAGGTAGGCCAGCGCATCCGGCGTCACGAAGCGGATATCTTTGAACCCGGCCTCGACCAGCTGCTCGATATGCCAGAGCACATTGTCCAGCGGTCGGTATCGCATGCGCGCCCCGTGCAAAAAGGGGGTTTGGCAGAAGCCGCAGGCGTGCGGGCAGCCACGCCCGATCTCGATGGCCCCCAGGCGCCGGTGGCGCACACCGATGCTCGGGTAGCGCGCGTCGAGTGCTATCGGCGCTGCGCGGCCAGTGCGCACCACGCGGGGCTTTTCGCCCTTCCCATCGAGGAAGGCCAGTCCAGGTATATCCGAGCAATCGCGGCGGGCCTCGGCCAACCTGCGCAAGAACGCCGGAAACGAGCGCTCGCCTTCGCCGATGAAGACCACATCAAAGCCCATGGCCAGCGTCCCGGCGGCATCGCCCGAGGCGTGCGGGCCTCCCGCCACAAAGAGGACGCGTTCCCGCACCTCGGCAAAGGACGCCTGCAGGTGCTCCAGCGCTTGGCGGGTGGAGAGCAGGGCGGAACTCATGAAGGAGAAGGCCACGACGACCGTCTCGGCGTTTGTCAGCAGCCGCGCAATCTCCGCCTGCGCATCGCGCGGATGCGGGAAGGCCAGGGTGATTATCGGCAGGGTTTCGTCCTGTTCGATGGCGCCCGTGAGCGCATTGATGCTGAAGCGGTTGACATCGCTCGCCAGGAACGCCACTGCCACTTGTGCCTGATGTTGTCTCTGCTGCATGAAGCTATTCTCCGAAGGGCTGTTTCACGACCTGCGTGTGGCCGCGCCTGTTCATATCGACCAATCCCGCTGTTTCGGCGTACCAGATGAGCCAGACCTCGGCCAGTTGGAGCGCCACCGGGCGCAGGCGGTGACGGATGGCCGGATCCGTTTCCTTCTGCATGCGCTTGAGGAGCACGAGCAAAAATTCCCGGTCGATGGCGAAGATCTGCATGGCATGGTCGGCGACGGCGCGGCGAATAGGGATATCGGTATCGCCGGCCAGGGCCAGGATGATGAAGCGCGCCAGGGCGCGTACCGGCAGCGACGTTTCCTTGAGGCAGTGCAGCAACGCGGGGAGCGCCTTCGCCACCGGCCGGCGCACATTCTTTTGCGTTGGGGTGCGGAGGAGCAGCTCATACAGATGTAACGCTTCTGCTGGTCTGGCCGGCAAGACACGTTCCAGGTAGCGGACGGTGACCAGCTGGATCAGCATCTCGTGAGATCCTATCCCCTCGCGCAGGGAAATGAGCAGAGTATCGGGAGCCGGCAGCAGGTTATGGAGGGCCATGGAGAACTGCAGGCTCTCCTGCTCGACACCCTCCCTGCTGGCGAGGATCGCCCGCTGGATTCTGGCGATGTCTGGCAGCTGGCAGGCGACCTGCTCTTCGAGATCGGGCGCGCCCCGCCCCTCGCTGTGCTCCAACAGGTACCTGGCTCCGGCCTGGATGTCGCCACAGGCTTCCACGGTGGCCAGGGCCACGTAAATGTCGTCGTCCGGTCGTGGTTGGAGTAAACGCACGATGGTCGGAAGCGACTGTGGCGCGACGCCAAAGAGCGCGGGCAGCGCCTCGATCACGCGGCGCCGAATATCTGGCCCGCGCCGGTCGTCGAGATCGGTGCGCAGCGCCTCCATCAGGCGCTCTGTCCCGGCGATGTCCAGGCGGCTCAGAGCTGGCAGCGCTTCCGCGATGCGTCGCCTGATCTCCCAGGGCGTTCCTTCACCCAGCATCTCCAGCGTTTGTGTCACCAGCTCGGGATGGTAGGCACTGGCCGATACCTCGCCAGACAAGAGATTGCCGATGAGGTGGTCGATCGTGGACAAGGTATCCTCCGCCATCTGCTGCGCTGCTTCAGCGCTATCGCTCCCCCCGACGCGGAGTTCCCCAACAATCTGCGCGATACTATCGAGGTGAGCCTGGTCGCCAGAGAAAGCGGAGGACACTTCTGGAAGCATGAGCGTCCTCTCAAGATCAAGCGGTGACGTGCCACCGCTCAAGATGTATTTGTAACGGGCATAGCCGAGCAGGCACCGCATCTCTTCCAGAAAGGGAGCGTGCAGCCGCTCAGGCACGTCCTGCACCAGGCGATACAATTGCTGCGTTAAGCGGTTGGCCTGGTTGGGCGCTTCCAGTGACGGAGCGACGATCAGCCCGTCGGTCTCGATGCGATCACCAGCAGCGAGGAGGGCAATTGGAGGAGGGAAGCCCGCCGCAGAGAACAGCTCAGCCGCTTGTTCGCCGGACAGGTGCAGCGCCCGCGCCAGGCTGAAGACAACCTGATCGCTCGGACGCCTCGTCCCAGACAGGAGGCGCGTCAAGTAGTTATAGCTGATGCCGGCAACCGACGCGACGTGCGTGCGCTTGATGCCAGAGCCGTCCATATAGCTTTGCAGGAGTTGCGCAAAGTTTTTGTTCACAGCCGATCCCCTTCGCGAAATACTCGCTATTTGCCAATTGTCAACACCGGTAGTCACAATTTTCAGTGACAGGTATAAGAAGCATTTTATACGTCTTAACAAGTGAAAGCATACCACATCTTCCCCAAAACTGTCAATGAAAAAATTGACAAATTTGTCTCACTTTATATTGACTAATTGCGCGAATGTCAGGTAAGCTTGACACGAAAGGAAGATTAGCCCAGAAAGCACAAAACGCTTGGTTTAGGTAGTCCAAGCGTTTCATGCGGTCTTTGCTCAGTCTGTTGGGTACTGTCAGCCTGGTAAGCACATGCAGGACCCAACAGCAAACCAGCTCCTTTTTACTGTTGTCCACAGTGACGGGGCGGCTTTGTATGCCGCTCTGTCAGGACGGGTCAGACCTTGTGGTAATATGCCACAAACGCCTTGCCCTGTCAATGAGAGGGAAACATCATGCAGGGCTTCCACCCACTATTTGACGGGTATCCGGCTGTTTTGCCGCAAGAGACAGACACGGCAACCGCCCGTAGCCCCATACCCATTTACTACATTCACTCGTTAACGCACCCCTTTTGTGGTAACGCTCTCTGTGCGTGCCACTGCAGGAGTCGGGACATCGCCAGGCTCTTCGGGTACCTCACGGAGGGCGTTGTCACGCTTCGGTCAGCAGCAACCCTCCTCGGCGAGGGCAACGAGGCGTCTTTGAGCGACGGCGCCGGAATACTCCCAACAATTCACACCGCTACCGAACGCGGCGGAACAAGCGCCGATGATCTGCCCGCTTCCTGTCAACTCTACGGGCACTCCTGGGAGCCAACCGACACTCCTGCCGTGAAGGCATGTGCGCTCTGCGGCATACGCGGGTACTGCCCGGGGTGTACGCCCCTCGCCCCGCAAGGGACGCACCCATTTTTCTGTACCGCGCACACCCGACAAAGCGAGGCGCATTCATGAACCATGACAGACAAACAAGAGAGCGCCGGCCCGTTCGGCGCCTCGACGGGAGACAGGCGTTACCGGAGCAGCACGCATTTTACTATACGGATCACCAGCAATCGCAGCGACCACAACAACGCTCTGGTGATCAAGCCCTGTTAAGCCCAGGCCCGGACCAGCCCCAGAACAGGCGTTACCCGCTGGTCAGCACCCATCGAGCGGGACACTATAGCGGCATCCATCCCGAAGATACACCCTATACGACAGGCGATGACATGGACGGAGGAGAACCAGACGAGCCATATTATACCCGTTCTCACACCAGCATCAGGACCTACAACCAACCCGCCGCTCCGACCAGGGGGAACGTCCGCTACGAGTTCCGACCCAATCAAACCATCCCCCGCCGCGCGCACGCAGCGCAGCCCCCTGCCCCGCCTGACACAGACGGTGTAGCCGCCGCAGCCAGGCCAGGGGGCAGACAACGGCGCGGACTTCGCTTCCACGCGCTGGTGTACTTGGGGATCGGGATGCTGGTGATGCTTGCGCTCTGGGTCGGGATACAGTGGGTAGAGGCATGGTGGCAGGTGCATACCGACGACGCGATGTACGGTCGTCCCCGCACGTACCAGTTCGACGCCGTGTTCGGCCACAGCGATAGCGCGGCCAACCCGACCCACATCATCATTGTGAACCTCAACCGTCACATCATCGTGATTGAGCTTCCAGGCGGCGACGCTGCCCACGCACGCATCTATTCAGGCCCGACACTGCTCGGCGATGGGCAGGATCTCACGCCCGTGACGGGCAAGGCCATCGACGTAAACGGCGACGGGAAGCTCGATCTCGTGTTGTTTATCCAGGATCAACGCCTTGTGTTTATCAATGACGGGACGCAGTTCCGACCACTCAAGCCGGGAGAACACGTGACACTCCCGCAGTAACAGGGGGGGGATTCCTCCCTCGATAAGTGAAAGGGAAGAGATATGCAGAGCCAGTACGCGAGCGCGGTCCCCGCGATTCTAGAAGAAATGGAAGAGGCGAGACAAGCGGACGAAACCACGCGGCCCGACCAGGTCGGAGAAGCGGGCGACAAAGTAATCTATGTCTACCCTCTCGAAGGAGGGGGCCTGGTGTTTACGGACACCCCCATCGAGGACGAGCCAGACCCCCCCATCGTTGACAGCCAGGGGCCAGAGCCGGACACGCGCCCGACCAGGCGCCGACAGCCACCATACTTTTTGCATTTTCTCCTCATGCTCTTCGTTTTTCTTGGCCTGGATAACCTTGACACGGTGTTCGCGCAGTTTGTGCCCACAGTGAGCGTCACCATCACGCCCGCCGTGAAAACCATCACCACCAATGCCGCCTTCCCCATCGGGACAGGCCCAGGCGATGTACAGGGGCGGGTCCTACCGGCCCTCACCCTTTCTCAATCACAAACGGTTGCGGCAACGGGGAAGGGACACCAGGACGCGACCCGCGCAGGGGGAAACCTGCTCTTTTTCAATGGCTCGTTTGCGGCGCAAACCATTGACGCGGGAACGGTGTACACCGGGCGAGATGGTGTACAGGTCGCAACCGATCAAACGATCACCATCGCCGCCGCCAACCCGCCCTATGTCGGACAGGCAACGGTCAGCGCCACAGCCATTCACGCAGGAGCACATGGGAATATCCAGGCCGGAGACATCAGCATCACGACAGCAACCCTGCAGGTGAGAAATAGCCAGTTCTCAGGCGGAAAGTCAGCGCGGGATTTTACGTTCGTCACCACAGGCGACATTCAGCAAGCAACGCACGCACTGATCCTCCTGCTTGTACAGGGCGAGCAGGGCGCACTCGGCGGGCAGCTCCAACCCGGTGAAGCCCTTACCACACCTACCTGTACACCTGGTGTTCTATCCAGTAAACACCCAGGAGATGAAGCGGCCAGCCTTGAGGTAATAGTTTCAGAGACGTGCAGGGCCATCGCGTACAGCCAGCAATCACTCCAAACAGTAGCAGCACAATTTGTGCGCGGCAGACTCACCCGCCCCACTACGGGCTATCAGCTCGTCGGCACGATCCAGATAACGGTACGCTCAGTTTCTATACAAATCGGCAACCCAACCCTTACCGCAACACTTCATGGGGTCGGAGTGCACCAGATCAATGAGTTTCAGGTGAAAACCCTTGTGGCCGGCAGGCCAAGACTCACAGCGATCCGTCTTCTTCAAAGGCTCCCCGGTGTACAAATGGTCAGTATCACCGGAATATCAGATAACCAGCGACTTCCCACCGACGCGACGCACATTCACCTGAGTATTTTTTATCTTGCTTCCTGAGAGTGAAAACCTATTGTGAGGGCCATACGATGAAATACTTGTCAAAGAGGCGGTTTTCAGGGTATCATATGCGCAGGTATCCTCAATACGCGGGTGTACAACATTTTGCACCCGTGTATCTTTCACGCCTCTTTCCTCACTATACACCATGCACGAACAGCACCCACCCACAGGCAATGCGCAAGAGCCTGTACCACCCAGCGAGAGAGAGCAGCTTCTTAAATTCCTCATAGGCCTTCGGCTCTTAGGTGAGGCAAAAACAAAGCGGCTACTTTCCTATATCAACGTGCTGATCAAGGAGCAGGAACAGAGGGAGAAAAAGGATGAGTTTTAAGATCGTGACGCTCCAGCAGAGGCAACCCGTTTTTTACCGAAACGTTCAGCTAGACCGTTCACGCAGCACCGCCATTCTCATACGGCAGTCGAAGCGGGGCAGCGACGCCGAACACTACGAGGGCAGACTCTTGCAAGAAAGCCTTATTCCTTTCGTGCAAGTGGCGCGCGAGGAAGACGACCTGGAACACATTCACATCTTCGATGAAGGCGCGGGGGTGAGCGGCACAAAGGGCGTCGACAAGCGCAATAAGCTGAAAGATTTACACGTAGAGATCGCGGGCAATTTGATAGGGGACGTTGTGCTCGCCCGGCCAGACCGCCTGTTCCGTGATAAGCACTTCGACAAAGTCTCTACCTTTACGCAGCTCGCCGAGCAGATGAGAATAAAGGTCGTTGTGCCAACGGATAGAGGGGTTATCGTCTACGATTTTACCAAATACGAGGATCTGAAAGAGTTTCAGCGGGCGATGCAGGAAGCCTACGCCTATATCGTGAACCAGATAGGCTACATGAACCGGGCGCGGGACAGTAAAATGGCGCGTGGTCTGTACGGTGGTGGCTGTATCCCTCTGCCCTACGTGCTCGACCGCGACATGGCGAAGGAGATCCAGGTACCGGAACTCTACGACCCCTGGGTGGAGCCGGCCCTCGACCTGTTCAAAAAATTCAAGGAGTTTAACTTCGAGTCGGGGCGCATCGCCCGCTACGTGGAAGACAAGCCGTGTGTTTTCCCCTTCATGCCGCCCGAGCATCTGGTCGAGTACCTCCCGGTAACGAACATGACCCGCACGCCGCAGGGGTATACGTTCTCCAGCATCAAAACCATCCAGTACTACCTCTCCAATCTCGTGCTGGGCGGGTACGCGCACGGGGGGAAAGACGAGAACGGCACGCCGATCCTCATCGAGGGGGCGTTCGACGCAGCGATCCCAATCGACCTGCTAGAGCCGTGCTACGCGGCAATCAAAGGCTACTACCTCGACGGCACGCCGTTTATCAGGCCCCAGGCGGCGCGGCAGTACAGGCGGCAGGGCATTGAAACCGACGCCATCCTACACGGCCTGTTAACCTCCGATGACGGGACGATCAGCACGTTCGCCCAGCTCGACGACGATTACCCGATCTACGCGTGCCTGAAAGGGGGATACCTGGGGCAGACGACCCGCGCGGGACTAAGCCGCGTGCTCAAAGCGTGGACACTTCCCGTCCGACCAATCGACCAGATTCTTTTGGACCGGCTCATCGCCCTCGCGGAACACGACCCCAAAATCGACGAGAAAGTGAAAGTGTACTTTGCCAACGCCTCACAAGAGGGGGAGAGCACCCTGACCGTACTCGATACCGCCATTCACCAGACCAAAAAAGCGCTCAGGCGGGTGAGCAAGACCATTGTGGCGCTGACAAAGCAGTTGGCAGAAGGGGATGAGGGCCTCGAAGAAGACGATCCAGAGGGCGCACTGGAGCTTGACCCCAACGACCCGATCGTGAAAGAGCACCGGCAGTTGCAGGCGGATCTGCGCCGCTTACAGCGGCAGCGGGAGGAAGCGTCCCGCACGCTGAACGAAGACCCCGCCAGATCGATAAGCGACTTTTACCATACCCTCACGCACCTGCGCACCGAGTTTCACAAGCGCAAGCCGCAGGACAAAAAGGACATCATCAGAAAGCTGGTCGATGAGGTGAAGATCAACTCCATATCGCCCCACCTGTACACGCTCCAGATCACCTGGATCAGGCCCCTCACCGATGGGCGAGACGACGTGGCCTTACTTTGGAGAAGCGACCCGACGAAAGACGAAGAGGTCATCAGCTGGGCGGAGGAGGAGGAAGCCGCATTGAGACTACTCTACCCCGGTAGCGTGCAGTTCGAACTCCTGCGGGCAATGCCGGGGAAAACACCGGGGCAGATGAAAAAGCGGGCGAACCAGCTGGGCGTGAAGCGGGATTACTGGCACATCGACCAGTCGGAGCGTTTTTACTGGACCGTCTGTTACAAGGACCTGGCGGCCCTCGAAGCGTACACCGGGGACGCGGAGGAACGGGACTACCTCTGGAGAGCGGTGAACCGCATGGCAGAAAACACCAGGCGCGGGCAGATTTCGGCCCTGTGGTTCATCCCCGTTGACATGATCTCTTTTTCGCAGTATCTTAGTGTTACCGGCATGATTGAGAGCGGAGTGCCGAGAACATCGGTGTGATGGCGGTGACGCGTATCTACTCCACGGTCGTCTTCCTGATCGCCGCTGTCGTTGCCCTCTTGCTTGGCTTCTGTCCCAAGTTTGGGGCATTGATCCATACCATTCCCCTGGGTGTGCTTGGCGGACTGACCATTGTCCTCTTTGGCCTGATTGCAGCCACCGGTGGACGCATCTGGGTACAAAACAGGGTCGATTTCTCCAAGAGCCGCAACCTGGTGACTGTGGCTTTCGCCTTGACGGTAGGAGCCGGCAACTTCTTCATCAACATTGGGAGCTTTACCTTAAGCGCCATTGGTTTTGCAACCTTTGGGGCAATCATCCTCTACCAGATCTTGCGCGAGCGCGAACCCCAACCCGAGGAAATGGTCAGCGCCGATTCAGCCGTCGGCCTGGATCCCGGTGCTGAGCCGCAATCTGGAGAATAGATATTACTCTACAAGAGAGCAGTATGCTTCAATAGCACGGCATGGTACAATTCAACCAGGCAACATCGTTATCGCTACAACGCACCTGGAGATTGTACCATGCAACAGTATGCTGCGGCCCCCCAACTCACCGGCGAGTACCTCGCCTCAGTATGGGAGGCACTCCCACGTTATGTAAGACCCACCTTGCTCTTGCCCAGTCCGGCGCTCTCGGCACAGCTGGGCTGCGATCTAAGCATCGCCAGCGAGACCTTTCAGCATACAGGCAGTTTCAAATTCCGCGCAGCCTATAATCTGCTCTCCAGTATCCCTCAGCAGCACGTGATCACAGCCTCCTCGGGCAATTTCGGACAGGCAGTCGCCTATGCCTGTAAATTGCTCGGCAAGACGTGCACCGTGGTCATGCCAGCAACCTCAGCCCAGGTCAAAGTTGCCGCTGTACAGTCCTACGGGGGTGCAATCGATTTAATCGATGTACAGAAAATAAGTCGCGGCGACCGCGTTCAGCAACTCCTGGCGGAACAACCCGGTGCGTTCTACGCCCAGGCCTACGACGATTATCGCGTGGTGGCAGGTAACTCGACCCTGAGCCAGGAAATTTTGAGCACCGCCGATTTCGATATGCTTGTTGTGCCTGTAGGAGGCGGCGGATTATGCTCTGGGCAGATTATTGCACGCGACTACCTCCATGCACATACAGAGATTATCGGAGCAGAGCCGCTGCCGGGCAATGATGCAGCACGTTCACTACGCGGCGGACAGCTCATTAGCAACGAGCAGGAGCCAGATACGGTAGCCGATGGCGCACGCACCTTGAGCCTTGGCGCACTCAACTGGGAAATTATACAGCGGGGCATAGCCGGTATCATTGAAGTACCCGATGTGCTAACCCTTGAGGCCCTGCGCCGCTATTTCCTTTATGCTAACCTCAAGGTAGAACCAACGGGAGCTTTGGCTCTGGGAGCATTGCTGGCCCAACCCAAACGCTTTTATGGAAAACGTGTCTGCTGCATCGTCAGTGGTGGTAACGTCGATCCTGCGTTGTACGCGCAGGCCTTACTGGAAGAATAGTGCGCCGGATCAGCTAAGGAATAGTTCATGTCGCAGGAAATATAGCCAGGTGACTAAAGGTTGCCTGGGCGCCGGCGGCCAAAGTAGGAAGGTTTGAAACGAAAAGCGCGACCGCACCGTTCTTGTAATTGTTGTCGACATAGGTATATAGCGTCTGCTGGTTCACCATGAACGTCATAGTGCTCCCCTTGGCGATGATGGTGATATGATTGACCTGGCCACCTTTCAAAATAGCGGAACTTGCCGTATAATTGTGGACTATGTTGTTCAGGGCATTCCCACTGGTGGGATCCAATGATCCCTTGAAAATAGCGTAGGTGCCATCGCCATAGAGCTCAAAACGGTAATCGGTGTTTAAATTACCATCTGGACCCAGCCCCCCTCGAATAAACACACCGTACCCATTGCTTGGATCGCCCTTGCTGAGACTGGCATCAACATCCAGGCGAAAATCAACCAGGTTATTCCCAGGCACCACTTCCATAAACAACTTGTGTTCATCGTCTTCGAGCACCATCGAGCCGCCGCCGATCTTTACCGAAAATTTGCCTGGCGTGCTCGACAAATCCCAGTTATTCTGGTTGTTGTTGAAAGCATCGCTGAACAATGGCTTTACCGAAGGTGTCGTTATGCTGGTGGGTACTGTATTGCTATTCGGGTTCTGGTTTTTCAGAAAAATGTACCCGGCGAATGCCCCGCCTGCGATGAGGACGACCAGGAGGCCAATTACCAAGATAACGAGGCCGAGTTTGGGCCCGCGTTTCTCCTCCGGAGGTTGATTATAGCCTGTGGGGGAGTAACCATTCAGGTTACTGCGCTGCAATCCATCGTATGTGGCTGGTGGTGAAGAGTAAAAAGCGGGTTGTTGAGGCGCTCCATAATATTGCTGGTTCTGTCCAGGCGGGCCAAAGAAATTGTTCGGAGAAGGTATCGATTGAGGCGGGCCTGAAGGATGAGGTTGTGCCGCCGGTTGTCCCCATTGGGAGGGAGAGGCGGGAGATGGCCCCCATTGTTGACCAGGGTATTGACCGCCAGTAGGCGGCATTTGCGGCGATGAACCTCCCCAGGGGGCTTGCCCTTGTTGAGGAGAGCTTCCAACGGGATTATGCGTGCCACAATTCGTACAAGTTACTACATCAGGTGGCAGTGGCATACCACAACGCAGGCAGCGTCGTGCCGGTGGACCCCCGTACGGCGGATACACTGAGGACATACTACAAAATCTCTCCACTAAAGGCTACAATACGGTAGGCAGAGTATTGCACATTGTTGCTTGCATGTCTACTGAATAGTATTTTTGGGCAGACAGTTCTTCACCAGTCTCGAATCCGGAAAACAATAGCTACTGATCCTTTGCCTCGCGCAAAATCTCATATAACCTGCGTGGATGCAACGGCATCTCCCGTACTCGTATCCCAAACTCCGAGAGTGCATCATCAATCGCCGAGGCGAAGAGGGCAGGCACGGGAATGACGCCAGCCTCGCCGGCTCCTTTCACGCCTAATGGATTCAGCGGTGAGGGTGTCTCGACATGATCTACCGTGATAGGGGGAATTTCCGCCGCCGTCGGGAGCAAATAATCCATAAAGCTAGCGTTGATGAGCTGCCCCTCGTTATCATAGACGAGTCGCTCATAAAAGGCTCCCCCTATACCCTGCGCCACGCCGCCATGCACCTGCCCTTCGACGACCGTGGGATTAATCACGCGCCCGCAATCGTGCACAGCCACGTATTTGACGAATGTCACCATGCCCGTTTTTGGATCAACCTCGATGATCGCTCCATGGGCGCCACTGGCAAAACTGCCATGCGGCGGGCTGTAAAACTCGCTGGCTTCAAGACCTGGCGCTCCACGCTCTGGCGGCAAGGCAGGTCCCGGGCGTGGGCCTGCCAGCTTGATCGACATGAGCTTGCGCGCATTTTCACCGTAGGCATAGCGCAAGGGATTGGCTGAGATCGCCACCTGGCCCAATGTCAGGGAACGGTGAGGAGCATCTTTCACAAATACCTTACCATCGGCAAGCTCGATATCATCGGGCGAAGCTTCAAAGAGATCCGCTGCTACCCGTTTGGTTTTCTCTCGCACTTTAGCCGCAGCCAGGTGCATGGCAGTACCGGCAATCGTCGCGGCACGGCTGGCATAAGTGCCTACGCCCCAATAGAACGCCTGGGAGTCGCCTGTTGTCACCAGCACATCCTTCGGATCTACCCCCAACTGGTCAGCCACGATCTGGGCGAAGGTTGTAAAGTGGGCCTGGCCCTGCGTTGTTACCCCCGTCGAAGCAAACACACGACCATCCGACTCTACGCGCACCTGTGCTCCCTCGTACGGACCGATGCCCGTCCCCTCGACGTAACAGGAGATGCCGATACCCAGGTAGCGACCCTGCTGACGCGCCTCGGCCTGCATTGCGGAAAAGTTGTCGTAATCGAGCAGGGCCTTCAGCTTATCCAGCCCGGCCTGGTAATTGCCGCTATCGTATTTTGTCGGGCCGCCATCCTGGTACACGAGACCCACGTCCCATGGGAACTCATCCGGCTGAATAAAGTTGCGCGAGCGCACCTCGGCGCGATCAAGATTGAGTTCCTTTGCAATGCGGTCCATAATGCGCTCCATCACGAAGACCGCGTGTGGTCTTCCCGCGCCACGATATGGGCTGACAGGTACTTTGTTGGTATAGAGTACTGTGAACTCGCTGTAGTAGTTCCTCAAGCGATAGGGGCCAGGTAACGTACACGCCGAGATAATCGGCACAATGATGCCATAGGGGGTATAGGCACCGGCATCATGCAGGAACTTGTCTCGCACGGCCAGTAAGATGCCCTGGTCATCAAAGGCATACTCCACTTCATGAATTTGGCTGCGCTCCTGGTTGGCGGAGATAAAGTGCTCGCGTCGATCCTCGATCCACTTGACTGGCCTACCCAGGTGGATTGCAGCAAAAGGTGTCAGGATTTCTTCGGGATAGAACAGCATGATCTTGGTGCCGAAACCCCCGCCTACATCGGGTGCAATCACGCGCACTTTATGTTCGGGCAGGTGAAAGATAGCTGCCAGGCCATTGCGAATAGGAATTGGTCCCTGCGTCGAAATCCAGCAGGTGAGCATAGTCTCGTGCGCATCCCAACGTGCGAGAACCCCCCGGCACTCCATCGGCATCGCGGCGCCGCGATCCATGACGATCGTCTCGCGTATAACGTGTGGCGCGTCCTCAAAAACAGCATCGGGATCACCAACCGTTTGCACCAGGTGGGCGGCAACATTGCCCGGAACGTCAGCATGCACCAGGGGCGCATCCAGGGCCTCGGCAACCTCCAGGCTGTGGACGACTGGCAGAGGCTCGTACTCGACCTCGATCAGGTCTAGCGCATCTTCGGCGATGTAACGGCTATCGGCGACCACAAAAGCGACGGCTTCACCGACATAGTGGACTT
>Ga0070706_100002328_pt1 | contig 19184 bp, 18 predicted proteins | sample KBSK5501metaG_FD_65476 | JGI IMG/M metagenome (GOLD analysis project Ga0070706, IMG submission 65476) | Corn, switchgrass and miscanthus rhizosphere microbial communities from Kellogg Biological Station, Michigan, USA - KBS K5-50-1 metaG | ecosystem: Host-associated > Plants > Roots >... | reverse complement strand
CTCGGCCCCGGCGAGCTGGCCGAGTACCTCCTCCTCCCCGGCGACCCCGATCGCACCCAGCGCATTGCCCGGCTGCTCGACGACGTCGAGCTCGAGCGCCGGCATCGTGAGTTCGCCACGGTCACGGGCACCTACCGTGGCCAGCGCGTATCGATCGTGTCGACCGGCATCGGCACTGACAACGTCGAGATCGTGATCGCCGAGATCCTCGCGATCACGAAGCGGCCGACCATCATCCGCGTCGGTTCGTGCGGCGCCCTCCAACCGGAGATGGCCCTCGGGGATCTCGTGATCACCACGGGCGCGGTCCGGCTCGAGACGACCACGAGCTGGTTCGTCCACGACGGCTACCCGGCCGTGGCCGACTACGAGGCGGTTGTCGCGTTGATCGAGGCCGCCGAGCGGCTGGGCAATCGGTATCACGTGGGCATCACGGCCACGGCGCCGGGCTTCTTCGGCGCGCAGGGCCGCCCGATCCCACAGCTTCCCATCCGGTACCCTGACCTCGCCGAGGACATGGCGCGCGAGCGTGTCATGAACTTCGAGATGGAAGCCTCGGCATTGCTCGTACTCGCGGGACTGGCGCGATGTCGGGCCGGGGTCGTGTGCGCGGTCTTCGCGCAACGCACCACGGGGGACTTCGTGACCGGTGCCGCAAAGGACGCGGCGGAGCTGGCGTGCGTGGAGACGGGGCTGGAGAGCCTCCTGATCCTCGCCGAGATGGACCGCCGCAAGGCAGCAGCGGCGACGGATCGCTGGAGACCGTCGCTGGGAATCTGAGCGCAGCGTGACTCCGGGCACGGAGCCCGGGGCACCATCAGGAGCTTTGGGAGGACCTGAACCCATGGCACAGGCCTACTGCGTCAAGGACAAGATGAAAGTCGAAGTCATGAACCCGCAGATGATCACGATGAAGAACGGCAAGAAGGCGCTCCAGGGCACCTGTCCCAAGTGCGGGACCAAGGTGTTCAAGATCGGCGGCTAGCCACTCGTCATCGAGCACCTTGGACCCCCGCCGGGCCGAACCGGCGGGGGTCTTGGTTTTTCCGGCCCTTGCCGGGCGAAACCCGCCGCTTCGGTAGAATTCATCTCGAAGCACTTCTGACCGAACGCGAGGTTCGCCCTGTCCTCCCAGCCCGTCATCGCCGTCGACCTTGGCGGGACCCAGATTCGCGCCGCGGTCATCCTGCCGGACGGGACCCGGCTCGCGCGCACGGATCGTCGTACCCCGACAGCGGAGGGTCCCGAGGCGGTCGTCGACGACTGCAAGCGAGCCGCTCGAACGGCGCGAGACGGCGTGGCGCGCGACGTAGCGGATGCCATCGTCGGCATCGGCGTCTCCTCGCCCGGGCCGGTTGACCCGCGCACGGGCTACGTGGTGGAGCCGCCGAACCTCGGCCCCACGTTCCGCGACATCCCGCTTGCCCCAGCCCTGGGCGAAGCGCTCGGGCTGCCCGCGTTCCTCGACCGCGATACGAACGTCGCTGCTCTGGGCGAGCACGCCTTCGGCGCTGCGAGGGGCGAGGACGACTTCATCTACCTCACGGTCTCGACCGGTGTCGGCGGCGCGATCATGACCGGCGGCAGGCTCCTGCACGGACCGGATGGCCTCGCGGGGGAGCTGGGACACGTGCCCGTGACGCTCGATGGGCCCGTGTGTGGCTGTGGCGGCCCGGGCCACGTGGAGGCATATGCCAGCGGGGCGGGCCTGGCCAAGCTCGCTCGCGCACTCGTGGAACGCGGCGAATCGCCGTTCCTGGAGGACAGGGCAAGGGACGTCGGCGCGGATCAGCTAACCGCGGTGGACGTCTCGGCGGGCGAACACGCCGGCGACCCGGGCTGCATCGGCCTCATGACCCGGGCGCGGCGAGCCGTTGCGGTGGGCTGCGTCGGCTACGTGAACGCGTTCAACCCGCACCGGATCGTGATCGGCGGCTCCATCGCGGAGGCCGAGGGCGAACGCCTCCTCGGCGAGGTTCGCGAGGCGATTCGGACGGAGGCATTCGAGGCCCTCGCCCGGCACGTCACCGTCGTCCCGGCGGGGCTCGGCGGCGACGTCTCGCTCGCGGGCGCCCAACCGCTCGTCATGAGCAGGCTCCAAGACACCACGCTCCCAACCGCATCGACACAACAGCGATCGGGATCGCCGGTCGCCGTCCCAGGAGGTACCCACGCATGACCGTCCGCGTCGGCATCAACGGCTTCGGCCGCATCGGCCGCCAGTCCCTCAAGGCCATCCTCGAACGGGCGCCTGATGTCGAGGTGGTCGCCGTCAACGACCTCGTCGACACGAGCATGAACGCGCTGCTGTTCAAGCACGACTCCACGTACGGCGCCTACGCGGGCACGGTCGACCACACCGATGACGCGCTGATCATCGACGGCCGCGAGATCAAGGTCCTCCAGGTCAAGGACCCGGCGGCGCTGCCGTGGGCCGACCTGGGCGTCGAGATCGTGCTCGAGTCGACTGGTCTCTTCACCGACGCGGACAAGGCCCGCGCGCACATCGATGCCGGAGCCCGCAAGGTGATCATCAGCGCCCCGGCCAAGGGCGAGGACATCACCATCGTGCTCGGGGTCAACGAGGACAAGTACGACCCGGCGAGCCACGACGTGATCAGCAACGCGAGCTGCACCACGAACTGCCTCGCCCCGGCCGCCAAGGTCGTGCATGACACGTTCGGCATCGAGCGCGGGCTGATGAACACCATTCACAGCTACACGAACGACCAGCGGATCCTCGATGTCGCCCACAAGGACCCGCGCCGGGCGCGGGCGGCCGGCCAGAACATCATCCCGACGACGACCGGTGCCGCGAAGGCACTCGCGCTCGTGATCCCCGACCTCAAGGGCAAGTTCGACGGCTTCAGCCTGCGGGTGCCGACGCCGACGGTGAGCGTCGTCGACTTCACCGCGGACGTGTCGAAGGCGACGACCACCGACGAGATCAACGATGCGTTCCGTGCGGCCGCCGCGGGCCCGATGAAGGGCATCCTGGGCGTCTCCGACGAGCCGCTCGTGTCGTCCGACTTCCGGGGCGACTCGCGGTCCTCGATCGTCGACTCGGCGAGCACGATGGTGCTCGGCGGGACGATGGTCAAGGTCATCGCCTGGTACGACAACGAGTGGGGCTACAGCTGCCGCTGCGCCGATCTCCTGGCGCTCGTGGCCGCGAAGCTCCCGGCCCGCGCCGGCTCCGCCGCCTGAGGTGGACAAGCTCACGATCCGCGACGTCGACGTCACCGGCAAGCGCGTCTTCGTCCGCGTCGACTTCAACGTCCCGCTGGAGGACGGCAAGGTCACCGACGATTCGCGCATCCGTGCCGCGATCCCGACGATCCACTACCTCCTGACCCACGGCGCGCGGGTGATCCTGGCGAGCCACCTGGGGCGGCCGGACGGCAAGGTCCAGGACGGGCTCCGCCTCCGACCCGTCGCCGAGCGGCTGTCACAGGTGCTCGGCCGGAACGTGCCGGTCACCGGTGACGCGCTGGGCATCGGGACCGTGGATGCCGTGAAGCGCCTCCGCAACGGCGAGATGCTCCTCCTCGAGAATCTCAGGTTCCACGCCGAAGAGGAGAAGAACGACCCGGGGTTCGCCGCGCAGCTCGCCGACTACGCCGAGCTGTACGTGAACGACGCGTTCGGCACCGCCCATCGGGCCCACGCGAGCACCGTCGGCGTCGCTCAGCTCCTGCCCGCGTACGCGGGATTCCTGATGGAGCGTGAGATCGCGATGCTCTCCCGCCTCCTCGAGGACCCCGGCCGGCCGTTCGCCGCGATCGTCGGCGGCGCCAAGGTCTCCGGCAAGCTCAAGGTGCTGGACACGCTCCTCGCCAAGGTCGACGTGCTGGTCCTCGGCGGCGGCATGGCCAACACGTTCCTGCTCGCCCAGGGCAAGGCCGTGGGCAAGAGCCTCGCCGAGCACGACATGGTCGAGGAGGCGCGCCGGGTCCTCGCGCAGGCCGAGAAGCAGAAGGTCCGCGTGATCCTGCCGGTCGACGTCGTCGTGGCCAAGGAGGTAACCCGCGGCACCGAGTACAAGACGATCCCGGCGGAGAAGATCCCGGCGTCGTGGCACATCGTCGACGTCGGCAAGGAGACGCTGGAGCTGATGGAGGGAGCCCTGACCGTCGCGCAGACGGTGTTCTGGAACGGCCCGCTGGGCGTGTTCGAGATCCCCTCATTCGCGCACGGCACGCGGGCCATCGCGCGATTCCTGGCAACCCGCGCCGACGCCGGAGCGACGGTGGTGGTCGGCGGCGGCGACTCCGTGGCGGCGATCCAGCAGCAGGGCCTGGCGGAGCGGTTTACCCACATCTCGACCGGTGGCGGGGCGTCGCTCGAGTTCCTCGAGGGTCGCGAGCTGCCGGGCGTCGCGGTGCTCCAGGACCGGCCGGTGCTCACGCCGGCGGAGAAGGGTGCCGCGACGAGGCGGGCGAACGCCGCGAGGGCCCGGGCGTGACGGGCGAGCCATGCGGGCTCGCGTGACCGACACGCGTATCGCGCGGGTCCACGGCCGCGAGATTCTCGACTCCCGCGGCAATCCCACGGTCGAGGTTGACGTCGTCCTCGAGGACGGGACCCTCGGTCGCGCTGCCGTTCCATCGGGCGCCTCGACCGGCGCCAACGAGGCGGTCGAACTGCGCGACGGCGACAAGTCACGCTTTGGCGGCAAGGGCGTCCTGCGCGCGGTCGCGGCGGTCGACGACGAGATCGGGGCGGCGCTGCGCGGTCTCGATGCGACTGATCAGGCCGCGGTTGACCGGACGATGATCGAGCTCGACGGCACGCCAAACAAGGGTCGGCTCGGCGCGAACGCGATCCTCGGCGCTTCGCTCGCGACCGCGCACGCAGCGGCGGCCGCCGCGGGCCAGCCGCTGTATCGCTACCTCGGCGGCGAGGATGCGGCGGTGCTGCCGGTGCCGTGCTTCAACATCCTCAACGGCGGCAAGCACGCCGTGGACTCCACCGATTTCCAGGAGTTCATGGTCGCCCCGGTCGGGGCGGCATCGCTTGGCGAAGCCCTGCGTGCGGGTGCGGAGGTCTTCGCGGCCCTCCGCGGCCTGCTCCACGACGAGGGCCACGCGACCGGCCAGGGCGATGAGGGCGGATTCGCACCGACCCTGCCGACCAACGAGGCGGCGGTCGAGATCATCCTCCGGGCCATCGAGCGCGCCGGCTATCGACCTGGCGAGGACGTGGCGCTCGCCCTCGATCCAGCAACGAGCTCGATCCTCGAGGACGGCACCGGCGACGGCGAGGTCCCGGGCCGCTACCGCCTCGAGACCGAGCGGCGGACGCTCGACACGGACGAGCTCATCGATCTCTGGTCCGGGTGGATCGACCGCTTCCCGATCGTCTCGCTCGAGGATGGCCTCGCGGAGGCGGACTGGCCGGGTTGGCGCGCGCTTACGAGCCGGCTCGGGAGCCAGGTGCAGCTCGTCGGCGACGACCTCTTCGTGACGAACCCGCTCTTCATCCGCCGCGGGATCGAGGAGAGCGCAGCGAACGCGGTCCTGATCAAGCTCAACCAGATCGGGACCGTGACCGAGACCATCGGTGCGATCGAGCTCGCGCGGAGCGCCGGCTGGGGCGCGATGATCAGCCATCGCTCGGGCGAGACCGAGGACACGACCATCGCCGACCTCGCGGTCGCGACCGGTACCGGCCAGCTGAAGAGCGGTGCCCCCTCCCGCTCGGAGCGGGTCGCCAAGTACAACCGGCTGCTCCGGATCGAAGAGGAGCTTGGCGGGCGCGCGCGCTACGCAGGACGCGATGCGTTCTCGCGGAGCCTGGGAGCCGGAGCCACGGCCGCGCGATGAGCCGGCTCGTGGATCGCGGCGCGGTGATCGCCGCCTACGTGGGCGTGGGCATGGCGGTGACGATGGCGATCGGTTTCCTGCTGGTGATCCCGATCGAGCCGATCTACCTCCTGCTCTCGTTCCCGGCCGGGATGATCATCGGCTACTACGCGAACGCCCGGTCCGGACGGGAACGCGGGGCGTGGCGGCGGATCGTCCCGAATGCGCTCCTCGGCGGCATAGCCACGGGCCTCAGCCTCGCGGTGCTCCTGCTCGCCGTTCGCGCGCTGTTCTTCTACGGGGACTCGGGCTATCCGACGTTCAATCGCACCGACGAGCACGGCACGCCGATCGGCGAGACCTGCCGGTCGGGCGCGGACTGCGTCTACCGACGCTACCTGGCCGTCGAGCCCGCCACGCTCGGCGATGCGGGCGTGACGGACGCGAGCTCCTTCGCCGACCTGTACTGGACAGGCCAGTGGTCGAGCGCGCGGCTGATCCTCGCCTCGACGACGCTCGCCGCGCTCCTCGGTGGGTTCGTCTTCGGGGTCGCCGGCCCGCGGCGAGGGGCCGTTCCGGCCCGGAGTGCCGCTTCAGCCTGACGTCGCACGCGAAGATTGAGTCGCGATGCCTCGGCGCCCGCCCATACGTAACGAGGGCGCCGGAGCGACCGGTCGCCCGACGGGAGGGGCATGGATACCGAGGTGGTAGTTCGGGCGCGTTGATGGCCACACTGTCGTGATCACGGAGCAGATCGGCCCGGCGAACACCACCGGAGTCTTCCAGGCCGCGATCAAACGGCCTTGAGCTGTTGCTCAATTCGGTCAGCTGGGAGTGACGACGCATGGACCGTCCGATCCCGAGGTGATCGCCCGAGAATGATGGTCTCGAGAACGTACAGCGCCGGCGAGAGCTCGAGCTCCGCCGGCGTTTTGTTTGGATCGACCCGGGAATGACAAGCCGCGAGGTCGTGCGACTCATACGTGGTGACGGACAGCGGATGATGCGATGCCGTCACTGCGGAAGAGGCAATGAAGACCGATCTCGTGATCCTTGCCCAGCACGGTGACAAAGGGGCTTTCGCCCTGATTGCCGCCGAGATCGCGGATCGGTTTCTTGCCGTGGCGCGCCGGATCCTGCGCGACATCGATCTCGCCGAGGACGCGACGCAGCAGGCGCTGTTCGCGATCTGGCAGCGGCTACCGCAACTTCGCGACCCGGCGCATTTCGATGCCTGGTCGTACCGGCTCCTCGTGCACGCCTGCTACGCCGAGGGTCGGAAGGAGCGGCGCTGGGCACCGAACCTCCGGCTCCTGCCGGCGGACGAGCCGACCGTGGAGGGCGACCAGAGCTCGGTCGTCGATCGCGATCAGCTCGAGCGCGGCTTCCGCCGCCTGTCCCTCGATCACCGCGCGGTGGTGGTCCTGTACCACTACCTCGACATGCCGCTCGACGGGATCGCCGAGACCCTCGACATCCCGGTCGGGACGGCTCACTCACGTCTTCACCACGCGATGCGCGGGCTGCGCGCGGCGCTCGATGCCGATGCCCGGCCGCCGGCCCAGGAGGTTGCGCAATGAGCGCCGAACGGGACACCACGCGCATCGTCCGGTCGTGGCTTCAGGTCGACGAGCACGAGTCGGCGGACCGCGTCCTCGAGATCGTCCTTGCAGGCTTGGTCGCCGCTCCACAGCGTCGCTCCTGGTGGCCGACGTGGAGGTTCGCAACCATGAACAACATTCGCATCGCGATTGCGGCGGCCGCCGTCGTCATCGTGGCCGTCATCGGCTACAGCCTGCTGCCGGGGACCGGCGGCGTGGGCGGCCGGGCGACGCCCGCACCGTCGGCGACCCCGACGGCTCCGGTGCCGTCGCCCGAACCAACGCCGATCCCGTTCTCGTCCACCCCGGCCACCGGCGTGCTCGAACCCGGGTCCATCGTTCTGGACGGAGCCTTCCCGCTCGCAATTGTCTTCGACGTCCCAGCGGGCTGGTCCCGCCAGGGCTCCCCAGAGCTGGCCGATCTGGCCGCCGTTCACAAGATCCGCGGCAATTCCAGCCCGGCCTGGTCCTCGTGGACCACGATCACCAACGTCTACGCCGACCCGTGTCATGCACTGTCTGGACCGATGAATCCCCCTGTCGGCGCAAGCGTCGACGACCTCGTCACCGCGCTTACCGGCATGGCCGGATTCGAGTCCACGAACCCGACCGACGTCACCGTCGATGGATTCGCGGGCAAACGGTTCCAGTTGTCCAACACCATCGACCCTGCGGCCGCCGGGTGCGATGACAGCGTCTGGCTCTCGCTCTGGCAACCCTCGAGCGGCGGGGCAACCGGTGCCGTCCCGGGGGCGACGACGATGCAGTTCTGGGTGCTGGATGTCCGTGGCACACGGCTGGTCATGTTCACCGAGGCGTACAACGCAACGCCGGCGGAGATTGCCGAGTCAGTCGGCATCCTGGAGTCGGTGCGCTTCCAGTAGACAACGCTCGGCATCGCTTGCCGAGTTTGCACGCCGCCGGCGAGAGCGACCGCTCCGCCGGCGTTTTCCTAGGCGGACATTGAAGGTTCCACCCGGCCCGCCTGCCCATACCGTGTGAGTGCGCCGGCTTGGAACGGCGCCAGAGCTGCGGGTGGGACGTGGATACGGATCTCGTGGTCCGGGCGAGGAAGGGCGACAGGGCAGCCTTCGGGCTGCTAGCTGCCGAACTCGCATTCCGCTTCCTGGCAGTTTCGCGGAAGATCGTCCGCGACGTCGATCTCGCCGAGGATGCGACCCAGCAGGCGCTGGTAGCGATCTGGCGAGACCTGCCGCAGCTCCGCGACCCGGCGCGCTTTGACGCCTGGTCGTACCGGCTCCTCGTGCGCGCCTGCTACGCGGAGGGCCGACGCTACCGCCAGTGGTCACCCAACCTTCGGATCCTGCCGGCTGACGAGCCGTCCGAGTCCAGACCACTGGACGCCATCATCCAGCGGGACCAGCTCGAGACAGCGATCCGACGCCTGTCGGCCGAACATCGAACGGTCCTGGTCCTCCACCACTACGCCGACATACCCCTCGAGCGGGTCGCCCAGATCCTGGAGATCCCGCTCGGCACGGTCAATTCAAGGCTTCATCACGCGATGCGAGCCATGCGGGCGGCACTCGATGCCGACGCGCGTCCGGTGGCAGCCGAGGGTTTCCGATGACCACCGAACGTGACTCCCGCACGCGGATCGTCCTCTCTTGGCTTCGCGAGGACGCGAACCAGGACGCGGAGCCGGTGCTCCTGCGCGCCCTCGACGAGGTCGACCTGACGCCGCAACGCCGCTCCTGGTGGCCGGCGGTGCGCGTCGCGCAAATCAGGCGCGTTCGTATCGTCATCGCTGCTGCGGCCGTCCTGGTTGTAGCGATTGCCGGCTACAAACTGCTGCCGCGCTTGAGCTCCATCGGCGAGCCATCCAGCCCGAGCGCACCTCCAAGTCCCGCCCGAACGTTCACACACCCCGACGCTGTCAAGCCTCGGCCAATCCCCTCGGGCTCGATGGCGCCTGGGACCTACCTCGTCAGCGACCCGACCCTGACACTCCGCCCGTATAGCGTCGTCGTTCCAGCGGGCTGGATCGGCGGCGACGGCGCGAGTCGTGGCGATGCTTTTGAAGGCACGGGCGTCGAGCTCACGACGTGGTTGATCACCCATGTCTATGCCGACTCGTGCCACTGGACCGGCACCCTCGTTCCGGTCGCCGACACGGCGGCCCTCGTCGCGGCCCTCACTGCGCAGGTCGGTCACGCTCATTCGGCGCCTGTCGCAACAACGATCGGGGGCCTGCCGGCGACGAAGCTGACGTTGTCGCTCGACGCTCCGTCTGATGTGACGGGCTGCGAGGTCGCCGGACACGTCCACATCTGGCCCGCCCCGGGGGCCGACGAGAGCGGCGGCTGGGCCATGATCCCGGGTGAAACGATCACGGCCTACATCATCGAGAAGAGCCCACAGCTGATGGTCCTCATGACCGTCCAGCACAAGGATTCGCCTCCTGCGGACGTGGCGGGGCTCCAGCAGATCCTCGATTCGGTGGAGTTCCAGCCGTAGCGCGTCCGTAGCCGAAGCCGACCTGTCCGTTGCAATCAACCCCTGATTCACCGTTTGCCGGAGACCGGATGACACCGGTCCGGCTTGGAGGATTTCACCGTGACAACCATTCGATTGAGCACGCGCCTCGCCATGGCCCTGGCCCTCGCCGTCGGATCCGCGTGGGTCGTGCCGGCGGGCCTCGCCGCGGCGGGCGATGAGCCAGCCACCGCCGTCCTCGACTGGAACCTCAACGCCACGACCGCGATCGTCGCGGTCGCAAAGCAGCCACCGGCCGCGGCCATCCAGAGCTATGCCATGGTCCAGGGGGCCGTGTACGACGCGGTCAACGCGATCGACGGCGGCCACCAGCCGTACCTCGTCGCCCCCGCGGCGAGCGGCTCCGAATCGAAGACGGCGGCGGCCGCAACCGCGGCGCACGACGTCCTCGTGGGACTCTTCCCGACCCAGACCGCGACCCTCGACGCCCAGCTCGTCACGACGCTCGCTGGGGTGCCGGACGGCATTGCGAAGACCGCTGGTGTGGCGATCGGCCAATCGACGGCCGCAGCAATGATCGCGGCGCGGACAAACGACGGGCGGTTCGGCCCCTCGGTGGTCACGATCGGCACCGACCCGGGGGAGTGGCGCCCGACGCCGCCCGCCCTCGCGATCGACCCGGTGAGCTGGGTCGCCAACGTCAAGCCCTTCGTCCTGCCGCGTGGCGACCTCTTCCGGTCCGATGGCCCGAACGTTTTGACGAGCGCCGCCTACGCGGCCGACCTCAACGAGGTCGAGTCCATCGGCTCGGCGACGAGCACGACCCGGACGGCCGACCAGACCGACGCGGCAATCTGGTGGCAGGACCATGGCACGGCTCTCTGGAACCGGATCCTGCGCAATGTCATCGTCGACCAGGGGCTCGGCATCGTCGACTCTGCCCGCCTTCTCGCGATGACCGACCTCGCCGGGGCCGACGCCCTGATCACCTGCTGGAACGACAAGTACTTCTGGAACTTCTGGCGGCCGATCACCGCGATCCGCGAGGCTGCTACGGACGGCAATCCGGCCACGATCGCTGACCCAACCTGGACGCCGCTGATCGCCACGCCGGCCTTCCCAAGCCACCCATCCGGACACAGCTGCGTGTCCAGCGCGATCGTCCACGTCCTCCAGGCGTTCTTCGGCACCGACAAGATCGCGTTCAGCGCGTTCAGCAACAACTCGCACACGACCCGTAGCTTTTCCCGGTTCTCGGGGGCGCTCAAGGAGGTCCTGGACGCCCGCATCTGGGGTGGCATTCACTTCAGGACCGACGACGTCCAGGGCTCGGTCATCGGCGTGAAGGTCGCGCACTACCTGGTCAAGCACTACTTCGCGCCTGTCGAGTAGCAGCCGAGACACGAGGCGGCGCCCGGTCGGGCGCCGCCTCCGAATCGCATCCGAAGTAACGCAACGCCGGCGGGAGCTCAGCTCCGCCGGCGTTTCTTGATTCCTTGCCGTTCAGCGGCCTCAGCGGCCGCTCCGAGCTACTTCTTTGCGCCCGCCTTCGCCGGCTTCTTGGCCGCTGGCTTCGCGGTGGCCTTGGCGGTCGTCGCCTTCTTCGCGGCGGGCTTTGTCGCCGTCGCGGCCTTCGCGGCCGCCTTCGGAGCCGTGGCCTTGGCGGCCGTAGCAGCCTCGGCGGCGGCCTCGGCGCGGGTCGTCTTGCTCAGTGCGGCGCGGGCCTTGCCGGCTGCGGTCTGCGCGCCCTTCGCCTTGCCGGCCTTGCCGGCGGCGATGCGCTGCTTGGCCGCCTTCTGCGCCTGGGCCTTGCCGACGCTCTTGGCCTTGCCACGCGCGACGACCGCAGTGCCCGCCAGGAGGTCATTGACCTTGATGGCGAGGCGCGACTTGCGGCGCGCAGCCGCGTTCGGGTGGATCGCGCCGGTCTTCGCCGCGCGGTCGAGGGCGCTCAGCGCCGCGATCAGGCTCGCCTGGGGATCGCCGTCGCCAGGGTTTGTCGCGACATCGATCGCGCTGCGGACGAGGGTCTTCGCGGCAGCGCGACGCGGCCCGAGGACCTCGTGTCGCCGCTCCGAGCTCCGGACGCGCTTGAGCCCGGACGGGGAGCGGGCGCCTGTCCACTTGCGGGGCGTTCTGGCCAAGTCGATGGGACCTCTCGATCGGTGTGGGGCGCGGGCGCGGATCGAGCGCCGGGCGGACGCCGGATGGTAGCAGAGGGCGGTCTGTCACACTCGAAATCGATGGTGGCGATCCTCGGCGGCCTCGGTGCCGCAATTTCGTGGGCCATCGCCACCCTGGCGTCGTCGCGCTCCAGCCGGATGATCGGCCCGATCTCCGTCCTGGGCTGGGTCATGGCGGTCGGCCTGGCCACGGCGATCGTCCCTGCCCTGGTTGCGCGGCCGATCGCACTCGACCCGGCCATGCTCATCGGCCTGGTCGTGATCGGCCTGGCCCACAACATCGGGCTGCTGCTCGCCTACGCGGCCCTGTCGATCGGCCGGGTCTCGATCGTGGCGCCGATCGCGGCAACGGAGGGCGCTCTCGCCGCCGTGCTGTCGATCGTCTTCGGTGAGCCCCTCGCCCCGCCGACGCTGGCGCTCCTCGCTGCGATCGCGGTCGGCGTCGTCCTGGCGGCGGCCGAGCGCGCGGCCGATCGACCAGATGCCGCGAACATCGCTCCGAGCCAGAACCGTCGCGCTGCCGTCCTGGCAATGTGCGCCGCGCTCGTCTTCTCGATCGGGCTGCTCCTCTCCGGTCGCCTGGGTGCAGCGGGCGTGCCACCGGCGTGGGTGATGGTCGTCTCCCGCAGCGTCGGAGTCGTGCTCATCGTCGTGCCGCTCATCGTGACCCGCCGATTCCAGCTGACTCGGCGCGCGCTGCCGCTGGTCGTCGTCACCGGGGTCCTGGAGGTGGTCGGTGGCGCGATCTACGTCGTCGCCGCAAGCGAGAGCGTCGCGGTCGCGGCGGTCCTCTCGTCGCAGTTCGCCGCGTTCGCGGCGCTCGGTGGGTTCGTCCTCTTCGGGGAACGCCTCCAGCGCCTCCAGCTGGTCGGTGTCGTCACGGTCGCGATCGGGGTCACCCTGCTCGCGGTGTTCCAGACCTGACGTGCATCCCTCGCAGACGCGTCGCTATGACATCCAGGCGCTCCGGGCGCTGGCGGTCGGGCTGGTGTTCGCCTACCACCTGTGGCCGTCACGCCTGCCCGGCGGCTTCATCGGCGTCGATGTCTTCTTCGTCATCTCGGGCTTCCTCATCACCGGGATGCTGGTACGCGAGGCCGAGGCGACGGGATCGATCCGCGTCGTCGCATTCTGGCTCCGCCGGGCGCGCCGGCTTCTACCAGCAGCGCTGATCGTCCTGGCTGTCGCCGCCGTCGCGACCCTCGCCCTCGCGCCCGCAAACCTGTGGCCCCAGTTCCTCCGCGAGATCCTCGCCTCCACCTTCTACGTCCAGAACTGGTTGCTGGTCAGCGACTCGGTGGATTACCTCGCCGCGAACAATGCGGCCTCGCCTGTGCAGCACTTCTGGACGCTCTCGGCCGAAGAGCAGTTCTACGCGGTGACGCCGCTCGTCCTCCTCGCATCCGTGCTGCTGGCGCGCCTGCTCGGGCCTGGGCCGGGGCGCCGGAGGCGGGCGCTCCTTGTCGGCGTTGCGCTCGTCACGGTTATCAGCTTCGCGGTCTCCGTCTGGCTGACCGCGGTGAGCCCGCCGCAGGCCTACTTCGCAACGGTCACGCGGGCCTGGGAGTTCGGCCTCGGGGCGCTGCTCGTGTTCCTCCCGGCGCCCGCTTCATCGCTCCACGCAAACGCAGCCGTCGCGGCCGGCATCGCCGGGATCGTGACCTCGGCGTTCCTGCTGTCGGGCGGGACCCCGTTCCCCGGCTGGATTGCCGCCTGGCCGGTCGTGTCGGCCGCCGCCGCAATCTGGGGCGGATCTGCGCTTGGTCGCCGAGGGCTGCGTCTGGCGCGCCTGCCCCCGATCCAGCTCACGGGGGACGTCTCCTACTCGATCTACCTCTGGCATTGGCCGCTCATCATCTTCGGCGCCTACCTTCTGGATCGGCCCCTGGGTGTGGTCGAGAAGGTCGTCGTCGTCGCCGCGACGTTCGTGCTGGCCACGATCTCGACGAGGTACATCGAGGATCCGATCCGCCACGGACGCGTCCGCTTCTTCGGGGGGACCTCGAGCCCCCGGATCCTCGTGCCGTCCGCGATCGGCATGGCGCTCGTGGTCCTGATCGCCGGGAGCGGGCTCCTGGCGTCCGAGTCCCGTCGGGCCGCCAGCGCCCAACGGGTCGCTCAGGTCACCGCAACCGAACCGGATTGCCTGGGCGCGATGGCGATCTGGAACGCGGCAGCATGCAGTGCGACACCTCCCTCTTCGAACGTCGTGCCCGACCCGGCCGAGGCGCCGAACGACAGCTGGAACCTGCCCGAATGCTGGGCGACCGTCGAGTCGAGCGAACTGCATGTGTGCTCGTTTGGTCCCGCCGATGCAACGGTTCGACTCGCGGCGATCGGGGATTCGCACAGCAACTCGCTGCTCGTCGCGTACCGTGCGGTCGCGGAGGCGAACCACTGGCGGGTCGATGTGGCGGGCCACAACGGTTGCTATTGGACGACCGCGGTGCAACGGAAGCCGGTGCAGGCCATGGTCGACGCCTGTGAGGCCTGGAAGCGCAATCTCGAGGCATGGCTCGACGGGCAGCCACCATATGCCGCGATCCTCGTCACGTTCGCGCGCGAGGGCGCCGAGACGATCGCGCCGGACCCTCGACACGAGGACCAGGTGACGGTCGATGGGCTGCTCGGGGCATGGGGTCCGCAGATGTCACGCGGCTCGACGATCGTCGCAATTCGGGACAATCCGGCGATGGAGGCGGACGTCGTGACCTGCGTTGTCCGACACGTCGCGACAGCCAACACGACCTGCGCGCGACCCGAGCGTGAGGCCGTTCGTTCGCCGGATCCGCTCGTCGAGGCCGTGCAGCGTGCCGATCGGGCCAGGCTGATCGACCTGACGAGCATCTACTGCCCGCAGCACCTGTGCCTGACGATCATCGGCGGCGTTGTCATCTATGCCGATCGGGCTCACGTGACATCGACCTGGGCAGCGTCGCTCGGGCCGATCCTCACGAACCAGATCGCTGGCGCGCTCGCCGCGATAACGCCATGACAGCACCGACCGTCCGGCCAGCCATCACGACAGAATGACGGGATGATCACCGAGGTCGAGCTGGTCCGCCGGCAGCTGATCGAGCTGCTCGAGGCGAAGGGCGCCCATATGCCGTTCGAGACTGCCCTTGCCGACTTCCCGACCGACGCGATCAACCGGCCGCTGCCCGACTTGCCCGCCTTCACCCCGTGGCACCTGCTCGATCACATCCGGTACGCGCAGTGGGACATCCTCGACTACATCCGGAACCGTGACTACCTCGAGGCGACCTGGCCGGACAACTACTGGCCGCCCCTCGGTGCCACGGCCACCCGGGAACAGTTCGACCAGACGATCGCCAGCTTCCACCAGGACCGCACCGCCCTGCGCGCTCTGGTCGCAGACCCCGCGACCGACCTATTCGCGGTCATTCCAGGCACGCCGGGGCACACGTTGTTCCGCGAGATCCGGATCACCGGCGCGCATAACGCCTACCACATCGGCGAGTTCGCGATCCTCCGGCAGGTCATGGGCACCTGGCCCGTGAACCGGGCGGAGTAGCCGTTGGCGGGCACGGCAATGGGTGTCCTTCGTCGGTTCCGCGCGAAGCTGCTCCGACCGATCGCCGCGCCGCTCAAGGCGTTGGCCGCGGACCAGCGGGCGATGGGACGCACGCTCGATCTCCTTCGCGAGGACGTGCGCCAGGTCCGCCTCGCGGTTGCGTCGTTGCGGGCGTCCCAGGCCCGCGCAGCGGCCACGCTCAGCGATGCCGAGTTCCAGGGGTACTCGCAATTCGGCGAGGACGGTGCGATCCAGTGGCTCCTGGCAAGGGTGCCGATGGCGAGCCGCACCTTCGTGGAGTTCGGCGTGGGCGACTACCACGAGTCGAACACGCGGTTCCTGCTCGAGCATGATGGCTGGCGGGGGCTGATCCTCGATCGCGATGTCCGGCACATCCGCTTCCTCCAGGAGAGCGGCCTCGCCTGGCGCGGCGTGATCGAGGCCCGCTCCGGCTTCATCACTGCCGAGAACATCAACGAGCTCCTCGCCGGCATGCCGGAGGACATCGGCCTTCTGTCGGTCGACGTCGACGGCATGGATTACTGGGTTCTGTCCGCGATCACGGCAATCCGGCCGCGCATCGTGGTCTGCGAATACAACAGCCTCTTCGGTCCTACCGCCGCGGTCACCGTGCCCTACGACCCGTCGTTCGAGCGCACCGCCGCCCACCATTCCACGTTGTATTTCGGCGCATCGATCTCGGCGCTGGGCCACTGGGCCAGCCAGCGTGGCTACAGGCTGGTCGGCAGCAGCGCCGAGGGCGTCAACGCGTTCTTCGTCCGGGAGGACGTGGCCGGCGACCTGCCGAATCTGCCTGGCGCGGAGGCGTGGGTGGCGACGCCGGTCCGCCAGGCTCGAGACGCCGAGGGACGCCTGACCTACATGAGCGGGCTCGACCGGCAACGGGCCCTGATCGCCGATCTGCCGCTCGTCGATGTCATGACCGGCTCCGCGCTCAAGGTTGCGGACCTGCCCCCGATCGGCGACTGAGCGGGAGGATCTCCCCCAGCCGGCTCGAGAGCGCGGCGCCGATCACCGCGGCATTGAACTTCGAACGCATGTCGGCCCGAGCCCGGGCGCCGACCTCGTAGCCCACAACCGGGTCGTCGACGAGGCGGCGCATGACCTCGATCGCCTGGTCGCGATCGGGCTCGGCCCAGACCTGGCCCTCCGGATACGGATACTCACCCGCGCCGACAGGGACGAGCTGATAGTCGAGCAGGAAGCTGTTGCTCGCGTTCATGAATGCGAGGTTGCCCGAATACGCCGTCCCGATCACGGGCTTGCCCAGGAACATCGCCTCGGCGAGCCCGAGGCCGAAGCCCTCGCTGCGATGCAGTGACACGTAGCTGTCGACCACGCTCTCGAGCCCGAAGATCTCGTCGCGCGCCAGGTAGCGGTCGATCACGGTGATCCGTGGATCACCGTCGATTGCTGCGAGCAGCGGCCGCATCCGATCGCCGACCCGATCCACGTTCGAAGGCTTGAGCACGAGCGCGACACCGTCATTGCGCCGCGGGAATGCGTCCCGGAACGCGGTGATGAGCCCGATCGGGTTCTTGCGCGCGGCGTACGAGTTGAAGTTGAAGGTGAACAGGAACGTGAAGGCGTCGTCCCGGAGTCCGAACTCACGGCGGCTGTAGGCCCGGCCTGGCGTGGCATCGACGACGAGGCCGACCGTCGAGACGGGCTTCGAGGTGGCCGCAACGATGGTCTCCCGAACGAACGCGCTCGCCGCCCAGATCTCGTCGACGCGGTCGATCGCCGGCAACCAGGCGGCCGGAAAGCGCGACAGCTCCCAGAACCAGAAGCCGATCGTGTAGCGGCCCGACGTTCGGTCCGGCCCCAGGCCATCGAGCAGGCCGACGGTCTCGTTGGCGTTCACGCACACGACGCTGACCGGGTGCGGGGTTGTCGTGCCGATCGAGCTCGCGAAACGCAGCTCGCGGCCCCGCCCATCGGCCTCGCTCGCGCTGACCAGCGCGACATCGACGTGGGCAGCTGTCGCTGCCGTGGCGACCGAGCGGGCCACCTCGGCCATCCCGCTCGAACCCCGGAAGTGGCCGATGACGTTGATGCCGTGGGTGCCGTGGGCTGACGCACGGCCGTTCGAGGAGGAAAAGCTCGCGCCGTCGGAGCCTCGGGTTGGGGAGCGACCGAGCAAGGTTCGAACGCGCCGCCGAGCGTCGGGCGAGAGCCGTTGGAGCACCCAGCGCACCGGCCGGCTTCGTCGGAGGGCGCCGCGTGGCCTGGTCGCCATTCCGGCAGCGTAGTCGGGGGAACCTCACGCCGCGGCTAGACTCCCGCGTCGTGACCCCGCACTCCCCCTCGACCATCGCGCACTGGCGCATGCACCTCTGTTCAGATCGATCATCGCGGCGGACGAGGATCCGGCGATGGACCGAACACGGCTCAACCGATCCAAACGGTCCAGTGCCCTGGGAGATCCTTGCCCATCGCCCGGAGATAGATGCTGACCTTGGCGTAGAAGATCAGCAACGCCTCCCGGTAGATGTCGAGCTCCTGTGCCGCGAGCGGCGAAAACCCTTCAACGTCGACGTCATCACGGCTGATCCTTCGGTTCGTCACATCGTCGTCAGTGAGCGCCTCGATGGCGGCCAGCAGGCTCCGGTCGAGGTCCGCGAACCACGTCGACAGGGCCGCAACGGCTCGCTCCACCTCCGGATCCGGGTTGCGCCACCCGAAGTCCTGGCGAAAGGTCTTGAGCGCCTCGATATACGAATGCTCGATCTCACCGATCTCCCGACAGAGCTCGCCGAGTGTGAACGCGGCCGGGCTCGGTCGGAAGGCCAGGTCGTCGTCACGGAGGATGTCCACGAGCTCGTTCCGGAGGACCTGGTACTCCGCGAAGAAGGTGGCCGCGAGATGGTCGCGGATGAGCGTATTCATCTCCCCTCCGCCCTGCCTTTGCGTCCAAGTCTCGCAGAGCAGCAAGCGCTCGGTGGGCCCGATGGCTGATCAGGTCCCGCAAGCACGTCTGCGCAACTTCTCGATCATCGCCCACATCGACCACGGCAAGTCCACCCTCGCCGATCGATTGCTCGAGCTGACGCACGCGATCGATCCGCGGCAGATGACCAGCCAGGTCCTCGACTCGATGGACCTCGAGCGCGAGAAGGGCATCACGATCAAGGCCCGCGCCGTTCGGCTCGAATACACGGCGAAGGATGGCCTGACCTATGGGCTCAACCTGATCGACACGCCGGGCCACGTCGACTTCAGCTACGAGGTCAGCCGGAGCCTGCAGGCGTGCGAGGGCGCGATCCTCGTCGTCGACGCGGCGCAGGGCATCGAGGCACAGACCCTCGCCAATGTGCACCTCGCGCTGCGCGAGGGCCTCACGATCGTGCCGGTCCTCAACAAGATCGACCTCCCTTCCGCCCAGCCAGAAGTCGTCATGGACGAGCTCGAAACGGCCCTGGCGATCCCGCGCGAGGAGGTGCTCCTCGTCTCGGCGAAGGAGGGGACCGGCGTGCCCGACGTCCTCGAGGCGATCGTCGAGCGCATCCCGGCGCCGAAGGGCGACCCGTCGGCGCCCCTCCAGGCGCTCGTCTTCGACTCGCACTACGACGCGTACAAGGGC
>Ga0070706_100002327_pt1 | contig 19185 bp, 13 predicted proteins | sample KBSK5501metaG_FD_65476 | JGI IMG/M metagenome (GOLD analysis project Ga0070706, IMG submission 65476) | Corn, switchgrass and miscanthus rhizosphere microbial communities from Kellogg Biological Station, Michigan, USA - KBS K5-50-1 metaG | ecosystem: Host-associated > Plants > Roots >... | reverse complement strand
CCGATATGCAACCAGATGAACGTGGGGCTGCCGGCGAACTGCTCGATCGTCGCGGCGAGCCGGTCGGTCGTCGTTGCCGGCCGCAGCGCCTTGACGTCGAGCCGGTGGATGGCCTCGACGTTGGTGCGCAGCAGGTCGTTGACCGTCCGCGGCGCAGGCCCGCCGTGCTGCTGTCGGCCACGGTCCGGTTCGTCCGGTTCGGCACTTCGGGCGGCACTTCGAGCGGACTGCTTCCCCATCGTCCCCATCGCGGCTCTCCTGAACGTACGGACTGAAGAGGGTACGGCGCAGCGCCGCCCAGCCCCGTCGGAGACCCGCGCGGCGACGCGTAGGACGTCTCCACGCGCCATGCAGCGACTTGCGCCACCGCCCGATGCCCGAGTGCGCCGCCGTCCTACACGCGGCATGGCGCACGCGCCGCAGACTGCATTGAGCTGCGCACCGAAGGCCAGGCACCGGAGACCGACGTGACCGATCTGCTCGACCAGCACGAACGCGACGACGCCACGCGTGCGGCCCACGCTGCGCGCACCGAAGACAGCCGCTCGACCGCGACAGCCGCCTCCGTGATGTTCTATCGCTGCCATCCCGAAACCCCGCGGCACGACCACGATCTGCAGACGAAAGCCGAAGTCGCGCGGGCGATCGCCGGACTGCTAGGCGGCGCCTACCTGGGCGACTACGGCGAGGCCGACGTCGACCAGGCCTGCGCCGCGCGGGGCGACAGGCCTGGCGCCGGCACGCCGTACGTGGTGCCGAGCCACACCTTGGTCGGCTCGCACGCGGCGCGCAAGCTCGGCATCCGCGAGCTGCGCGACTTCTTCGGCGGCGTCGTGCCGCACCGGTTCGTCGCGACCAAGGCGATCACCCATGCGCTGGTGCGGCCGGGCACGAGCGCACCCGACGGCTGGTCGCACGACCATGCCGAGCTGATCCGCAACGTAGTGCTGCCGGGCTACACCGCATTCAGCGTCGCCGATGCGGCGAGCGCCGCGAAGATGCTGCTCGAGCGCGGCGCGGTGCGGCTCAAGCACGCCGAGGCCGTCGGCGGCGCGGGCCAGGCCATCGTCGCGAACCGCCGCGAGTTCGAGGCCTACCTGGCCGCCCTGGACGGCGACTTGAGCGAAGGCTTGATCCTCGAGCTCGATCTTGCCGAGGCAACCACCTGCTCGATCGGGCACATCCAGGTCGGCGACCGGCTCGCGTCGTACGTGGGCACCCAATACCAGACCACCAACGGCCGGGGCCACACCGTCTACGGCGGCTCGGACCTGCGGGTCGTTCGCGGCCGCTTCGAGAGCCTGCTCGGGCTCGATCTCGAACCGGCGCTGCGGATCGCGGTCGCGCAGGCGCTGTACTACCACGTGGCCGCCGCGGCGTGTTACCCGGGCCTCATCGCATCGCGCAGCAACTACGACGTGGTGCAGGGCCTGGATGGCCAGGGGCGCTGGCGCTCGGGCGTGCTCGAGCAGTCGTGGCGCATCGGCGGTGCCAGTGGGGCCGAGATCGCCGCGCTGCGTGCGCTGCGCGACGATCCGGCGCTCTCGATGGTGCAGGCCAGCACGCGCGAGCTCTACGGCGCGCGCGCGGACGATCGTTCGGCGGTGCCGGACGGCGCATGGGTCCATTTCGACGGGGTCGACCGGCACGGCGAGCGGCTCGTCAAGTACGTCGAGGTCCGGCCCGACGTGCACCCCGGGGTTCGCGCCGATGCGCAGATTCATTCCGGAGGTTCGTACGCGTGAGCAGTTATGACGAGACCGTCTCGATCGACATCGATCGCGACAACCGCATCGCCGGCACCTTGATCACCCCCGGCACGCTGGTGCCCGGCGTGCTGTTCGTGCACGGCTGGGGCGGCAGCCAGGAGCAGTACCTGGCGCGCGCGCGCGAGGTGGCCGCACTGGGCTGCGTGTGCCTGACCTTCGACCTGCGCGGTCACGCGCAGACGCGACGCCAGTTCGAGACCGTGTCGCGCGCGACCAACCTCGCCGACGTGCTCGCCGCGTACGACCTGCTGGTGCACCGGCGCCATGTCGACGCGTCGGCCATCGCCGTCGTCGGCAGCAGCTACGGCGGCTACCTCGCGGCTATCCTGAGCGCCATGCGGCCGGTCAAGTGGCTCGCGCTGCGCTCGCCGGCGCTGTACCTCGATTCGGGCTGGGACGTGCCGAAGCTGCAGCTGCACCGCGACCAGGACCTGCCCACCTACCGCAGCAGCATCGTCGCCGCCGCGGGCAACAAGGCCCTGCTCGCGTGCCAGGCGTTCGAGGGCGACGTGCTGCTGGTCGAGTCCGAGCACGACGACATCGTGCCGCGCACGGTGCTGACGAGCTACCGCGAGGCGTTCCGCAAGTCGCACTCGCAGACCTATCGCTGCCTGGCCGGAGCCGATCACGGCCTGACCAGCGAACGCGACCAGCGCAGCTACGGCACCGTGCTCGTCGGCTGGCTGCAGGAGATGCTCGCCGGTGCGCGGGCCGGCACGGTGGTCGCGCACGAGGCCAAGGCCGAGCCGGCCGCGACACCCGAGGTGCCGCCGCATGCGGCGAAGCAGGAAGCCGCCTGAGCAGCAACGGCGCGCTCGAGTGCCAGATCACGTGAGGAATCGATGACCACGCCAACAAGGAACCGAACCACGCCGAAGACCGCGAAAACCGCGAAAACCGCGAAGAAGGCGGGCTCGACGCCTCCGTCGCGCCGGTGGTCGCAGCGCGTCACCGAGAAGAGCGACGCGCTAGCCCTCGAGCCCGGCGTGTTCGCGCAATCCGACCCGAAGAAGATCGCCCGCTCGCTGAAGCGCTCCGCCGAGCACAGCGAGCGGCGCAAGAGCTCGCCGTTCCGCTCGGCGATGTCGATGCTGACCTTCTACGTCAACCGCGCCGGCCAGACGCTGCCGGACACGCAGCGCAAGCGCCTCGATGCAGCGAAGGACGAGTTGCGCGCACTGTTCAAACGCCCGCGCCACCACCCCGACTGACTCCCGTCCCCTCTGCGTCCCCTCTCCCGGGGCCACGAAGGGGCCCCTTCGTGGCCCCGGGAGAGGGAGAGGGAGGGAGAGAAGACGTAGGAAGACACCGACGTCCGCTGGAGGCTTGCGCTGACAGGTCGCGGAGCCGGCACCGACTACCCTGGGCCTTTCGCGCGGCGGCATCGTGCACCGGGCCCACCAAGAGGAGTCTGCAGGTGTTGGGCGAGCAGGATCGACACTATTTTCGCGAAGGCACCCATGCCCGGTTGCATCGGGTGCTGGGCTGCCGACCGGCGGCCGACGATGGCGGCGGTGCGCGGTTCGCGGTCTGGGCGCCGAACGCCGAAGCCGTGTCGGTGATCGGCGACTGGAACGGCTGGGATGTCGATGCCGACCCGCTCGAGCGCAGCGCCGACGACAGCGGCGTCTGGCACGGCCTGGTGCGCAAGGCCGGCGTCGGCCAGGGCTTCAAGTACCACCTGATCGGCCGCGGTGGCGTGCGCCTTCCGGACAAGGCCGATCCGTTCGCGTTCCAGGCCGAAGAGCCGCCGGCCACCGCGTCGCGCGTGTGCCGGCTCGACTACGACTGGCACGACGCCGACTGGATGGCCCGCCGCGCTCGGCACAACGCGCTCGATGCGCCGATCTCGATCTACGAGCTGCACGCCGGCTCGTGGCGGCGCCAGGACGGCGCGCCGCTCGGCTACCGGGAGCTCGCGCACGAGGTGGCCGACTACGCGCAGCAGCTGGGCTTCACCCACGTCGAGCTGCTGCCGGTGATGGAGCACCCGTTCTACGGCTCGTGGGGCTACCAGACCACCGGCTACTTCGCGCCGAGCGCGCGCTACGGCTCGCCGCAGGACTTCATGTACTTCGTCGATCACCTGCACGGCCGCGGGCTCGGCGTGATCCTCGACTGGGTGCCGTCGCACTTCCCGACCGACGGCCACGGCCTCGCATACTTCGACGGCACGCATCTGTACGAGCACGCCGATCCGCGCCAGGGCTTTCACCCCGAGTGGAAGTCGAGCATCTTCAACTACGGGCGCGGCGAGGTGCGCAGCTTCCTGCTCTCGTCGGCGCTGTTCTGGCTCGACACCTATCACGTCGACGGGCTGCGCGTCGACGCGGTCGCCTCGATGCTGTACCTGGACTATGCGCGCCCGGCCGGCGAGTGGGTTGCGAATCCGCACGGCGGCAAGGAGAACCTGGACGCGATCGCGTTCCTGCGCGCCCTGAACGAGGCGGCATACCGCGAGCACCCCGACTGCTTCACGATCGCCGAGGAATCGACCGCCTGGCCGATGGTCTCGCGCCCGACGACGATGGGCGGGCTGGGCTTCGGCATGAAATGGAACATGGGCTGGATGCACGACACGCTGGCCTTCATGCAGAAGGACCCGGTGCACCGCCGCTACCACCTGCAGGACCTGACGTTCTCGCTCGTCTACGCGTTCAACGAGAACTTCGTGCTGCCGCTCTCGCACGACGAGGTCGTGTACGGCAAGGGCTCGCTGATCGGCAAGATGCCGGGCGACCACTGGCAGCACTTCGCCAACCTGCGCCTGCTGTACGCGCTGATGTGGACGCACCCCGGCAAGAAGCTGCTGTTCATGGGCGGCGAGTTCGCGCAGCGGCGCGAGTGGACGCACGAGGGCGAGCTCGACTGGCTGCTCGCCTCGCAGCCCGAGCACCGCAGCGTGCGGCATCTCATCGCCGACCTGAACCGCGTGTATCGCGACGAGGCGGCGCTGCACCGGCGCGACTTCACGGCCGACGGCTTTCGCTTCATCGAGTCCAACGATTCGCGGCACAGCGTGATCGCGTTCCTGCGCTTCGCCGGCGACGGCTCCGACAGCCCGCCGGTGCTGGTCGCCTGCAACTTCACCCCGGTGCCGCGCGAGAACTACCTGCTGGGCGTTCCGGCGCCGGGCCTCTGGCGCGAGGTGCTCAACACCGATGCGAAGGACTACGGCGGGTCCGGCTGGGGCAACCTGGGCGGCGTGCAGTCCGCACCGCTGCCGGCCCACGGCTGGACGAACTCGGTGCGCGTGGTGCTGCCGCCGCTGGGCGCCGTCGTGCTGAAGAACGATGCCCATGAATAAGGCGGCCGGCCCCGCAGCACGCGAACGCGCGAGCCGGCGGCCCGCGGTCGTGGCCACCGCGCAGCCCCTCGAGAGGCCCGACGACACGGCCGCGGTGAACACGCCGCAGGCCGACGGGCGCGTTCGGGCGGTCATCGATGCCGTGATCCCGTCGGTGGACGGCGGCCGCTTCGCCGCCAAGTGCGTGGCCGGCGAGCCGGTGCCGATCGAAGCGCACTGCTTCGCCGACGGCCACGACGAGTTGCGCGTGCTGCTGCACTGGCGCCCCGAGGGCGGCGAGTCGTCGGCCGACACGCGCAACGTCGAGATGCAGCTCGACGTCAACGACGAGTGGCACGCGCAGTTCACGCCGCCCTCGCCCGGGCGCTATGCGTTCAGCGTCAGCGCCTGGGTCGACCACTTCCGCTCGTGGCGCCACGAGCTGGAGCGCCGCGTCGACGAAGCCGACATCCGCATCGCCGCGCGCGTCGGTGCCGACCTGGTCGACGCCGCGGCGGCGCGCGCCGCGGACGACGACCGGCGCGCGCTCGCCGAGCGCGCCGCGCGGCTGCGCGGCGCGGCCGACACGCTGGGCATCGAGGCGCTGAAGGCCCTCGCGCTCGACGCGACGCTGGCCGCGCTGGCCGACCGCTACCCCGACCGCAGCGCGCAGACCACGTTCCCCGAGCGGCCGCTGGTCGCCGACCGTCCGCGCGCGGCGTACAGCACCTGGTACGAGCTCTTCCCGCGTTCGCTCGCAGCGAAGCCGGGCCGCCATGGCCGGTTCGCGGACGTCGAAGCGCACCTGCCCTACGTCGCCGAGATGGGCTTCGACGTGCTGTACTTCCCGCCCATCCACCCGATCGGCCGCGAACGGCGCAAGGGCCGCAACAACGCGCTCGCCGCGCAGGCCGACGATGTCGGCAGCCCGTGGGCGATCGGCGCGGCCGAAGGCGGGCACAAGAGCATCCTGCCGGCGCTGGGCACCGCGGACGACTTCCGCCGCCTCGTCGCGAAGGCCCGCGCGCTCGACATCGAGATCGCGCTGGACATCGCGTTCCAGTGCGCGCCCGACCACCCGTACGTGAAGGAGCATCCGCAGTGGTTCCGCTGGCGCCCGGACGGCAGCGTGCAGTACGCGGAGAACCCGCCGAAGAAGTACCAGGACATCTACCCGTTCAACTTCGAGACCGACGACTGGCGCGCGCTGTGGCAGGAGCTGAAGAGCGTCTTCGATCACTGGATAGGCGAAGGCGTCAGAATCTTCCGCGTCGACAACCCGCACACCAAGTCGCTGATGTTCTGGGAATGGTGCATAAGCGAAATCAGGCGGGCGCATCCGGACGTGCTGTTTCTCGCCGAAGCGTTCACGCGGCCGAAGGTGATGCACCGCCTGGCCAAGCTCGGGTTCAGCCAGTCGTACACCTACTTCACGTGGCGCAACACCAAGCGCGAGCTGATCGAGTACTTCACCGAGCTCTCGCAGGGGCCGGGCCGGCACTACTTCAGGCCGAACGTCTGGCCCAACACGCCGGACATCCTCAACGAGCACCTGCACGGCACCGGCCGGCCGGCGTTCGCGGCCCGGCTGGTGCTGGCGGCGACACTGGCGTCAAACTACGGCATCTATGGCCCCGCCTTCGAGCTGATGGAAAACCGCCCGCGCAGCCCCGGCAGCGAGGAATACCTCGACTCCGAAAAGTATCAGCTCCGCCACTGGGACGTGCAGCGGGCCGACAGCCTGCGCGGCCTGATCGCGCGCGTCAACCAGATCCGCCGCGACAACCCGGCGCTGCATTCGGACACGAGCCTGCGCTTCCTCGACGTCGACAACGACCGCATGCTCGCCTACGTGAAGCGCACGCGCGACGGCCGCAACCAGATCCTCACGGTGGTCAACCTCGACCCGCACAGCACGCAGTCGTCGTGGCTGAGCGTCGACCTGCGGCTGCTGCAGATCGAGCCGGACAGCGAATACACCGTGCACGACCTGCTCAGCGGCCAGCGCTTCATCTGGAAAGGCACGCGCAACTTCGTGATGCTGGACCCGCAGTACGCGCCGGCCCACATCCTGCAGGTGCACCGCTCGGCCCGCACCGAGCGCGACTTCGATGCCTTCCGGTGATGCGATGAAGGCCTCGAGCACGCCCACACTCGAAGAAGCGGAACAGGGCGCCACCGAGCCGAGATCCGAAGAGGCGCTCTGGTACAAGGACGCCGTCATCTACCAGCTCAACGTCAAGGCCTTCTTTGATTCCAATCAAGACGGCATGGGCGACTTCAAGGGCCTGGCGCAGCAGCTCGACTACGTCAAGGACCTGGGCGTCAACACGATCTGGCTGATGCCGTTCTACCCCTCGCCGCTGCGCGACGACGGCTACGACATCGCCGGCTACGAGAACATCCACCCCGAATACGGCACGCTGGACGACTTCCGGCTGATGCTCGAGCAGGCGCACAAGCTCGACCTGAAGGTCATCACCGAGCTGGTCATCAACCACACCTCCGACGCGCACCCGTGGTTCCAGCGAGCGCGCAAGGCGCCCGCCGGCTCGCCCGAGCGCGACTTCTACGTGTGGAGCGACGACGACACCAAATACCGCGGCACGCGCATCATCTTCACCGACACCGAGACCTCGAACTGGACCTGGGACCCGGTCGCGAAGGCGTACTACTGGCACCGCTTCTTCAGCCACCAGCCCGACCTGAATTTCGACAGCCCGCTGGTGCTCGACGCGGTCTTCAAGACCATGCGCTTCTGGCTCGACATGGGCGTCGACGGCTTCCGGCTCGACGCCATTCCTTACCTCGTCGAGCGCGAGGGCACGAGCAACGAGAACCTGCCGGAGACGCACGCGATCATCAAGCAGCTGCGCGCCGCGATCGACTCGAACTACAAGAACCGCTTCCTGCTGGCCGAGGCCAACCAGTGGCCCGAAGACGTGCGCGACTATTTCGGCGACGGCGACGAATGCCACGCGGCCTACCACTTCCCGCTGATGCCGCGCATGTACATGGCGATCGCGCAGGAAGACCGCTTCCCGGTGGTCGAGATCATCGCGCAGACGCCGGAGATTCCGCCGAGCTGCCAGTGGGCGATCTTCCTGCGCAACCACGACGAGCTGACGCTCGAGATGGTGACGAGCAAGGAGCGCGACTATATGTACACCGCGTACGCGGCCGATCCGCGCGCGCGCATCAACCTGGGCATCCGCCGGCGCCTCGCGCCGCTGCTGGACAACGACATGGACCGCATCAAGCTGATGAACGGCCTGCTGCTGTCCATGCCCGGCTCGCCCATCATCTACTACGGCGACGAGCTCGGCATGGGCGACAACGTGTTCGTCGGCGACCGCAACGGCGTGCGCACGCCGATGCAGTGGAGCCCCGACCGCAACGCCGGCTTCTCGCGCGCCGACCCGCAGCGCCTGTACCTGCCGCCGATCATGGATGCGATCTACGGCTACCAGGCGGTCAACGTCGAGTCGCAGATGCGCGATCCGTCGTCGCTGCTGAACTGGATGCGGCGCATGCTCGCGATCCGCAAGACCAGCCAGGCCTTCGGCCGCGGCTCGCTGACCTTCCTGACCCCGGGCAACCGCAAGGTGCTCGCCTACGTGCGCGAGTACGGCGCCGACACCATCCTGTGCGTGGCGAACCTGGCGCGCTCGGCGCAGCCGGTCGAGCTCGACCTGTCGGCCTACAAGGGCCGCGTGCCGGTCGAGATGCTCGGGCGCACCGCGTTCCCGCCGATCGGCGAGCTGCCGTACCTGCTGACGACGCCGGCCTACGGCTTCTACTGGTTCCGCCTCGCAACCGACGTGCAGACGCCGGCCTGGCACGCCGGCGTGCTGCCGGTCGAGGAGCGGCCGGTGCTCGTGCTCTTCGACGGCTGGCTCAGCCTGTTCCGCGACCAGGTCGTGCCGTGGCGCATCGGCCTGGCCGTGAAGACGCGGGCGCAGTTCGAGGCCGTCACGCTGCCGCGCTATCTCGAAGCGCAGCGCTGGTATGCCGCCAAAGGCACGCGGATCGAGCGCGCGAAGCTTGCCGATCACGCGCTGTGGGAGCTCGACGCCACCGGCGCCGACACCGGCAGCTGGCTGCTCGCGCTGGTCGAGCTCGAAGGGCCCGAGCCGGCCACCTACTTCGTGCCGCTGGCGATGGCCTGGGAAGAGCGCGACGACGAAGGCGTGCGCGCGCTGGCCGCGAACGCGGTCGCGCGGGTGCGCCAGCAGGCGAACATCGGCGTGATGGGCGATGCGTTCTCCGACGTGCGCTTCTGCCGCGCGTTGCTGGCCGCGCTCGGCGCGGGCCTGGAGTTGAAGACGGCCGTCGGCCAACTGCGCTTCAGGCCGACGCCGCGCTACGCCGCGCTCGCCGGCGAGGGAATCGCCGAACAGCCGGTCACGGGGCCGAACGCGCTCAGCAGCAACACCGTCATCACGATCGGCGAACGGCTGTTCATCAAGGGCTATCGGCAACTGCGGCCCGGCATCAGCACCGAGGTCGAGATCGGCCGCTTCCTCAGTGAAGTCGCGAACTTCGAGCACTGCGTGCCGGTCGCCGGCGTGCTGGAGTACACCGGGGCGGACGGCGTGGCGACGTCGCTGGCGATCGTGCAGGGCTATGTCGCGAACCAGGGCGACGGCTGGAGCTACACCACTGACTACCTGCAGCGCTATTGCGAGCTGCGCCGCGCCAGCATCGAGCCCGACCCGCCCGACGTGCACGGCGGCAACCTGGCGCTGATGGAAGTGCTGGGGCAGCGCACCGCCGAGCTGCATCGCGCGTTCGCGCAAGCCAGCGGCGATGCGGCGTTCGACCCGCAGCCGCTGAGCGCGGAAGACGTGGCGCTGGCGCGCGCGGCCATCGCCGAAGACGCCCGCGCTGCGCTCGATGCGCTGCAGGCACGCTCGCTGCAGCTGCCGGCCGACGCCATCGAAGAAGCGCAGGCGGTGCTCGACGCGCGCAGCGCCATTCTCGAGCGCATCGCCGAAGCGGTGCCGGTTCCGGCCGGTGCGCTGAAGACGCGCCTGCACGGCGACTACCACCTCGGCCAGGCGCTGTTGACGAAGAACGACTTCGTGATCATCGACTTCGAAGGCGAGCCCAGCCGCCCGCTGGCGGAGCGGCGCGCCAAGCAGTCGCCGCTGCGCGACGTGGCCGGCATGCTGCGGTCGTTCGGCTACGCGCGGGTCGCGGCCCTGAAAGCCGTGGCAACGAACCCCGACGAGTTCGCGCTGCTGGCGCCGCTGGCCGCGCAATGGGAGCAGCAGGCGCGCGACGCTTTCGTGAGAGGCTACGACGCGGCGGCGGCCGCGGCGGGGCTGACCGATGCGACGACATCGGGCCGCGGGCTGGTGGACCTGTTCGAGTTCGAGAAGGTGTTCTACGAGCTCAGGTACGAGCTCGACAATCGGCCCGACTGGGTGCGCATCCCGCTGCAGGGCATTCTCGGGCTGATGCATGTCGCCGCTGGTGCGGCTGGAGGCGGTCATGGAACAAAAGGTTGACATGCTGCTGGCCCCGCTGCAGGCGCTGCTGGTCGAGATCGGCGGCTTCCTGCCGCGGCTCGGCCTCGCACTGGTGGTGCTGCTCGTGGGCTTTCTCGTCGCGAAGGCCGCGCGCTTCACGATCGAAAAGGGGCTGCGCGCGCTCAACCTGCACGTGGTCACGCGCCGCTCCGGCATGGACGACGTCATGCAGTGGGGCGGCGCCCAGATCGACACCGTGTCGGTGTTCGGCCGGCTGGTCTACTGGGTCGTGATCCTGGCCGCGCTGATCGTCGGCTTCAACAGCCTGGGCCTGACGCACGTGACCGAGCTGCTCGGGCGCCTGATGCTGTTCGCATCGCGCGTCGTGATCGCGCTGCTGATCCTCGCGTTCGGCAGCTACTTCGCGCGCTTCGTCGGCAACGCGGTCAGCAGCTATTGCGGGCGCATCGGCATCCACGGCGCGACCGGCCTGGGGCGATTGGCGCGTTATGCGGTGCTCGTCTTCGTGATCATGGTGGCGCTGGACCAGCTCGACATCGGCGGCGCGATCGTGCGCGACGCCTTCCTGATCGTGCTGGCCGGCCTGGTGCTCGCACTCGCGCTGGCTTTCGGCCTCGGCGGCCGCAAGTGGGCCGCCGCGCGGCTCGAAGAGTGGTGGCCGAGCGAGCGGCGCGAGCCGGATCGGTGAGGTGACCCGGCGCCCAGGTGACTTCTACACTCAGCGTCGATGCGGCCCGAAACGGGCCGCCGAGCTGAAGGGCCATCGATGGGACACGCCAGGGCGCTGCCGCACAGCGCCGCCGAACAAGCGCAACACGTACAGCAAGCACAACAAGCGCAGATCGAGCGCTGCACCGCGGAGTCGCTGCAACTGCTGGAGCGCAACCTGACGCCGCGCGGCATCCTCGCCGCCACTCGCACCGAGGCCGCCGAGGCGCGCAGCTACACGCGGGTGTTCGGGCGCGATGCCGCGATCTGCGTGCTGGCGATGGCGGGCAGCGGAATCGAATCGCTGGAGCGTGGCGCGGTCGCCAGCCTCGACGCGCTGGCCGACGGCCAGGCCCCCAACGGACAGGTGCCGAAGTACGTCGACCCCGAGGGCCGGGACGCCGATTTCTGGTACCTCGGCTGCATCGACGCGACGCTGTGGTGGCTGATCGCGGTGGACCACGTGCGCCGCCGCGGCTCAGTGCCGGGCATGGCCGAGCGCTGGCGGCCGCAGGTGGCGCTGGCGATCCAGTGGCTGCTCGCGCAGGAGCATCAGCGCTTCTTCCTGCTGCAGCAGAACGAGGCCAGCGACTGGGCCGACATCATGCCGCGCTCCGGCTTCGTGCTCTACACCAACGCGCTCTGGTATCACGTCAAGCGGCTCTACGCGCTGCCGCGGCTCGACGAGACGCACTACCACTTCAACCACCTGTTCCACCCGTTCCAGCGCGACCTGCCGGACTACCGCCGCAGCCGCCTGCTCGGCCACTACGCGCGCCGCGGCCAGCGCAATCGCGGCCTGTACCTGAGCTTCGTGAACCTGTCGTTCTGCGGCGATGAAGGCGACGTCTTCGGCAACGTGCTGGCCGTGCTCTACGGCCTGGCCGGCGACTCGATGACGCAGCAGATCTGCAAGACCTTGTTCGCCGCCGAGGCCACGAATCCGTATCCGGTGCGCGCGGTGACGCAGCCGATCGCGCCCGACGACCCGCTCTGGCGTCTGTACATGGGGCGGCACCAGCAGAACCGCCCGCACCAGTACCACAACGGCGGCATCTGGCCGTTCATCGGCGGCTTCTGGGCGATGGCGCTGGCTGCCGTCGGCAAGAAGGATCTCGCACGCATCGAACTCGGCAAGCTCGCGCTCGCGAACGGCGTCGGCGACTGGCGCTTCACCGAGTGGTTCCACGGCAAGACGCTCGCGCCCATGGGCATGCCGGGGCAGAGCTGGAACGCCGCGACCTTCCTGTTGGCGCGGCGCGCGATCGACGATGCGCAGCCGGCGCGTTAGTCCCTCGGATCAATCAGCGATCGGGCAACAGCAGGTCGCGCTGCGACAGCGAACTGCGGATGTGCACGAGGTCGCCCGAGGTCACGGCGCGTTCCTTCAACTTGGGCCTGCTGCACGAGAAGTTCGCCGCATCGTCGATGTCGCCGCTTCCGTTGTAGACCGCCTCGGCCGGGTACGGGCACACCGGCCGCGAGCGCGTGGGCTGGCCACTCGCGTCGAATTTCGTCGCGATCAGTTTCTCCGGCGCGATGCCCTGCTCGACCCATTGGATGACGGCGCTCACCGCATGATGGTCCGCGTCGCGGTAGGCTTTCGGCGGCTCGGGCATGCCGCCGCCGATCGCGTTCGGGCCGGTGCTGTTGCCGCAGTGGCCGGTCGCGGGCAGCATGAAGAGCCGGTGGTACTGCCGCACCTGCTGGCCGAACGCGTTCGCGGTCGCCGCGACGACCTGCGGCGTGAGTTTCGCGACTTGCTTGTCGATCTCGCCGCCCGGCAGCGTGTGCAGCTTCTCGAACAGCGTCAGCGCGAAGAAGTAGCCGATCGAGCCGTCGGGCGGCACCACCGTATCGTTCCAGCCGTGCACCTGGATCAGCTTGCCGCCACGCTGCGCGAAGCGCCGGATGTCCGGGCTCGGGGCGGCCGTGACCGGTGTGAGCCTGGCCTTGACCTCGTCGTAGACGCTCGACCAGTTCACGTCGCGCCGCCAGTCGTACGGCGGCGTCAGCAGCGAGTAGACGGAGTGCCCGATGAACGGACCATACCCGCCGTTGTCGGCGAACAGCGGCGACCAGTCGGCCTCGGAGCCGTACTTCGCGCCGGTGTAGCGCTGCGCGCCGGTGCGCTCGTCGTGCGTGCCGCCGTACATCGCCTCGGCCACCCTCACCTCGTCGGCGGTCAGCGTGCCGTCGCCGGTGGGGCCCATCGTGTGGATGTCGAACGTGCACGCGCGCGGATTCGTGATCTGGCCGTCGACGAGGCCGTCGTCGGCGTCGCAGGCCTGCAGCGCGCGCTGCGTGATGGCGGCGCGCTTCGCGCCGCTGATGGACGGCGGGCCGAACGGGGCCGAGGGCGTCAGCGTCTTGCCGGTCCACAGCAGCCACATCAGCAGGTCCGGGTAGAACATCGACGGCGCGCCGGCGACGATGCCGTCGAACAGCTCGGGATAGTTCTGCGCCACCATCATCGCCTGGCGGCCGCCGTTCGAGCAGCCCTCGAAGTACGAGTGCTGCACCGGCGTTCCGAAGTACGCCGCGGCCAGCGCCTTGGCCGCGGTGCCGACCGAGTAATGCGCGCGCAGGCCCCAGTCCCGGACCTTCTCCGGATGCCCGAGCGTCCAGCTCGCCGACTCGCCACCATCGTGGCCCATGTTGCTGCCGGCCGTGACGAAGCCGTCGCCGATGTCCTGGGCCAGGCGAGCGTAAGGCGTCGCGCCGGCGTAGCCGCCGGTGCCGTTGACCTTCATCCGGCCGGTCCAGTCCGCGGCGGCGAGCGGCAGCCAGACCTCCCACTTGATCTGCGAATCGCTCGAAGGCTGTGCGACGCCCTGCACGCGGCAGAACGCAGCCGGCACGGTCACCCCGCTGATGACGGTGCCGGCAGCGACCACCGTTGCCGCGCTCACTGTCGAATCGCCGGTGGTGACGGTCGCAAGGCCAGCACAGTCGGTCGCGGCATGCGCGCTGCCGCAGGCGCCGGCGACCGCCAGCCACAAGAGGTTTCCGGCGACCGGGCCGACGCGATGCCGGCGCGATGAGATGGGCGTCATCGGGTCTCCTTCTTGGTCTTGTTCGTGGCTCGCATCGCAACGCCACCGACCCGATTCAGTCTACCTGGGTCCCCTCTGCGCAGCCGAGAGAGCGCGAGCATCGCAGGGAACGCTTGCGCAGCGAGGGCAAGCAGTGAAGCGCTGACGGCTGCCCGCCCGCGCCTCTGCTCGCGCCTACCGTCGCGAGAGCCGTGCCGATCTCGGAGAAATCAGTGACCGCGCTCGTGATCGAGCAGTTCGCGCGCGTACAGCGCGGTGTCCGCCGCGTCCGAGAACACGCCGTCCACGCCGAGCCGGTAGTGTCGTAGGTACTCCTTGACCGGGTCGCCCGCGGCGTCGAACGGCACGTTGTAGTAGCCCTTCTCGCTTCGGAACGTGTACTCGTGGACGAACAGGCCGGCGCGGTGCGCGTTCGCGACGAGCAGCGTCGCGGGCTGCTGGATCGAATCGGGGTAGCCGTCGAAGCTGCCGCTGCCGTCGAGGTCGCGGCAGTTGCCGGCGCCGTCGAGCATGCACTTGACCGGCACGATCATCGGCTTCCACGGGCCGATGCCGTCGGCGTAGGTCCTGATCTGCGCGAGGCCGGCGGGCGTCAGCATCGAGTCGAACAGTTCGTCGCGGCCGGCGAGCTTCCAGTCGGTCGGCTGGCTGTAGACGCGGTGAGCTGCGTCGGTACCGTAGACCATCTGCCCGGTCTTGAAATCGATGTCGTACGCGTCGATCAGCTGCACCTGCTTGACCCGCGAGCCGATGCTGCGCATGTATTGCAGGCTCGTCGGCTCGAAGCTCTGGACGTAGATCGGCGCGTCATGGTCGTTCAGCCCGTTGGCGCGCAGCGTCGCCATCAAGGCGTCCTCCAGGCGTACCGGCACCTTGCCCGTGCGCCACAGGTTCAGGTGGTAGCTCGGGTTCTTCGTTTCCGGGTAGACCGCGGCCACGCGGCCCGTCTCCTTGGCCTTGAGCTTGATCAGGTCCAGGATCTCCTGGAACGTGGCGATGCGGAACAGTCCGTTGTAGGCCTGCGCCACCGGATGATTCGGCGACTTCGCGCCCAGCGTCTTGAGCTCAGCCAGCGTGAAGTCGCAGACGAACCAGTCGGCGGCCACGGGCTCGCCGTCCCCGTTCTCTCCGGAGCGCTGGCGCGACGCGAACTCCGGATGAGCGGCCACGTCGGTCGACGTGGCCAGCGTGATGTCGTGGCGCGCGATCAGCACGCCGTCCTTGCTGAGGACGAGATCCGGCTCGATCGCGTCGGCCCCGAACGCGATCGCCAGGCGATAGGCCTCGAGCGTCTCTTCCGGGAAGTAGGCCGAAGCACCGCGGTGCGCGATCACGAGCGGCGCTCGGCGATCCAGCGTGTTGTAGTCGCCGCGGCGCTCGTGTGCACGAGCCGCTGCGGGGTCGCCGCGAAAGCCGTTGTCGTCGCCGTCCCACGCGTGCGCCAGCGTCGCGCCGGCACACAGCGCGGCGATGGTGAAGAGCGAGCGCGCCGTGCGCTGGTGGAATGTCATGTCGGTGTCCTCGTTGGCAAGAGATCGGTGCTGCCGACGATATGGGCGGTCCATGGCGAGACGATGACAGCTTCGACGCAAATAGCCTCTAGAGTTCGACCCGACATGTGCCCCGCCGCTTCATCACCCTCCTTCCCTTCCCGCCTGCGTGTGGCCGTCGTCGGCGCCGGCATCGTCGGCTGCTGTGCGGCGCTCGAGCTGGTCAAGCGCGGCGCCGATGTCACGCTGATCGATCGCGACGAGCCCGGCAGCGGCTGCAGCTACGGCAACTCGGGCGCCCTCAGCCCCGGATCGGTCGCGCCGCTGGCGATGCCCGGAATCCTGGCGGGCTTGCCGCGCATGCTGTGGGACCGCGAGAGCCCGTTGTCGCTGTCGCTTCCCTATCTGCCGCGCGCGCTGCCGTGGTTGACGCGGTTCGTGCTGTCCGCGACACCGGCGTCGGTGGAGCGCTCGGCGGCCCGGCTGGCGGCGCTGCACGCCGGCGCGATCGAGGCACACGAAGCGCTGACGCGCGAGGTGGGCGTGCACGCGCTTTTCATGCGCCGCGGCCATCTGCACCTCTACCCCGACGCGCAGTCGCTGGCCAAGGACGCGGGCTCCTGGCGGCTGCGCGAACGCCATGGCTACCGCTTCGAGCGACTGGACCGCGGCGGCATCGTCGAGCTCGAGCCGCACGTCGGCCCGCGCTATCGGGTCGGCATCTTCATGGCCGACCACGCGACGATCCGGGACCCGTTGCGCTATGTCCAGGCGATCGCGCGCACATTCGCCGCGCGAGGCGGGCGCATCCTGCGCACCAAAGTGCGCTCGCTGAGCCGGTTGTCCAGCCAGCGATGGACCTTGCGCACGACATCGGATGCCGATGCGCAGGCCGGCGAGTTCGACCGCGTCGTGCTCGCGACCGGCGCGTGGACGCGCCGCCTGCTGGACCCGCTGGGCCTGCGCCTGTCGCTCGAAAGCCAGCGCGGCTACCACGTGCAGTTCGACGGTGCGCACGATGTCGTCTCGCGCACCGTCGTGCTGGCCGACCGCAAGGTGTTCGTGACGCCGATGGAAGGCGGCCTGCGTGTCGGCGGCACCGTCGAGATCGCGGGCCTCGCACGTGCGCCCGACATGCGGCGTGCCGCGATGCTCGAACGCATCGCACGCAGCACCTTCGAGGGGCTCGGCGGTCCGGCCGCGCGCTGGATGGGACATCGGCCCTGCATGCCGGATTCGGTGCCCATCGTCGGCCCTGCCGACGGGCTGCCCGGGCTGTGGCTCGCCGTCGGCCACGGGCATCTCGGGCTGACCGGTTCGGTGAACTCCGCGCGGCTCATCGCCGACGGTCTCGTCCCCCGCTGATGGCATCGAGCTCGAGGCAGGCGCAAAGATTGCTCTCGACCTCACGCCGGGCACCGACCCGACACACAGGGCCAGTCGAGCCCTCATCGGAACCGAGTAGAAGGAAGCGCATGAACCGCAAGCGCACGAGCCCGCCGCAAGACAAGGGGACGCGAAACCGCGCTCCGACCATCCGACCGGCGACAGCAGCAGCCGCGCCATCGAAACGCCGCGTCCGCGAGAAACGAGAAGGACTGTTGCGGCGAATCCGGCAATGGTTCGGGCGACCGCTGCGCATCGTGCGGCGCGGTCTGAACTTCCACATCGTCTTCGCGTCGCCAGGCGGCGCGCAAGGCAAGCTGCCACCTGCTGCAGCCCATTCGGCTCGCTCCGTTGGCGTGACGGGCGATGCCAGCCTGGACCCGGTGGCGCAGGAGGTGCGGCAGATCAGCAAGCAGCTGCGGGCCCGGCTGGACCGCCACGCCATGTCGCGAACGGTGTTCACTCAGCTCGCCATCGTCGAGCGCGAGTTCAGGAGCCGCGGCTACCCCGGCCTCCACTCACTGCCGATCGAGCTGCTGCAGACGGCGCTGGAGCAACTCGCCCTGGTCACCGGGCGGCTGCCGGGCGAGCTCGGCACGTTGCGCACCAAGATGCTGGAGTCCATCCTCGCGCGGCAACCGAAGGCCGGCGACTTCGGCGCCCATCTGGGGCTGTCGACGTTCGATACGCCGCACAAGCTTCACGTCGCCGACGCGAGCGAGTCGGCCTTCTTTCATGCGGCGCGGGAGTGGCAAGAGCGAGGCGCCGCACCTCAGGCGCGCGCGACGGCAGTGCCGCTGTAGCCGGAGCCTGGCCCTTACCCTTACCCTGGCTCTCTCCCAGGACGAGAGGGAACCAAAGGCGGATTCCGAACGAGCTCGGCCAAGGCGGACGCCTTCTCCTGCTCGATCATCGCCACCAGCGCCGTCGCCGCCGGCGACAGATCGCTGCGCCGGCGCATCGCCAGCAGCAGGCAGCGCTCGACCTCGAGGCCGCGCATTCGGACGACGGTCAGGCCGAGCGCCTGCGCATACAGTGCCGCCGCCGCGCGCGGCAGCACGGCCAGGCCGAGGCCGCAGGCGACCATGCGGCACATCGAATCGAAGCTTCGCACCTGCACGCGGACACGCAGCGTGCGGCCCACCGCTTCGGCGGCCGCCATGACCTTGCGGGTCAGCGACGCGGTGCGCGCCAGCGTGATCAGGTCGTTCTCCAGCGCGCGTTCGACCGGCACCGCGGCTTCGGTGGCCAGCGGATGGCCCTCGGGCACCAGCAGCACCAGTTCGTCGACATTGCAGACGAAGGTCTCCAGCCCTTCGCATGGCACGTTGTCGCCGATGACCGCGAGCTCGGCGACGCCCTTCTGCACCGCACGCACGGCGTCTTCGCTCAGCGCGTCCTCCAGGTCGATCCTGACGTCGGGGTGCTCGATGGCATAGCGCGCCAGCACGCGCGGAAGGAACCCGCCGAATGCCGACGGGTTGGCCCACAGGCGCAGGTGGCCGGTCGCGCCGGCGTGCATGTCGTCGATCGCCAGCGCCAGCTGCTCGAGCCGCGCGATCACCTCGATCGCATGCCGGTGCAGCATCTGGCCGTTGGCCGTCGCGCGCACGCCGCGCTGCCCGCGTTCCAGCAACGCCATGCCGCAGTGCTGCTCGAGTTCGGCGATGCGCTTGCTCGCCGCGGCCAGCGAAATGCCGAAGCGGTCCGCGCCCGCGGTCAGGCTGCCGGCATCGAGCACGGCGACGAACAGGCGCAGCGAAACGAGATCCAGGCGGCTCAGATTGATCACGATGGCGACCGCTCCTCAACGAAGGCTGAAGGTCTCCTCAACGGAAAGCGAATGGCCATCACGGCCGCCATCACCGAGGATTTGCGCATACAGAGCGCGCCGCCATCGTACCTGCTCGTACCTGCTCGTACCTGCTCGTACCTGCTCGTACCTGCTGGACGGCGCCGACGAATTCGAAACGCACACCGGAGACAAGCCATGGA
>Ga0070706_100002326_pt1 | contig 19185 bp, 15 predicted proteins | sample KBSK5501metaG_FD_65476 | JGI IMG/M metagenome (GOLD analysis project Ga0070706, IMG submission 65476) | Corn, switchgrass and miscanthus rhizosphere microbial communities from Kellogg Biological Station, Michigan, USA - KBS K5-50-1 metaG | ecosystem: Host-associated > Plants > Roots >... | reverse complement strand
GGAAAACGGAAAAAGGAAAAAGAAAAAGACACCAACGAAGCAGGCGATTGTTCTCCTGCAAAGAGATTGCACAACAAGCCATCGAAGAGAGCGATAGAGGTGCTGCTTGCCCCTGAGCTGAGCCTCTGAACCTCTGTCGCCCCTTGCGAGGCTCAGGTTATCAATTGGGATACTTACCCGAGGCTTACGCCTGGGGCTAAATTCTGCCGCCCGCCGAACGCGGGCTGGTTGAGTGGTTCGCGGCTTCTGCGGATCTGCCATCTTTAGTTCTTAGCCTCTTGCTTTCTTCATTTCCACTCAACCTACGCGTTCGATTTCACACTAGTCATTCTCAACGCACCGCCGCGTCGTGGCTCGCTGGCGGCTTCTTCCTGCCAACATCCGACGTATGGCAATACGTACAACTGCCGGTTTTCTTAGCTTGCTCAAACTCTTCTTCGATCGTGGTGATCTTTGGATACGTAGTTTTCTTATTGTCTTTGTGGCACGTGGCGCAAATGGTGATGGGAACATCAGGAGTAAGTCCGCGCAGCGTGCTGGCCCGCGTAATGTTGATGTGGCACGTCGTGCATTCCAACACATGCTCGCCTTTACCGCCCTCGTGACTGAACTTGGCCGAGATGCGCTTCGGCCAACCTATCGGGACAAAAGCAATAGAAGGCTTATGACATCCGACGCAATCGTCACCCGCTGGCTTCAGGTTCCAATGACATTCGAAACACGCGTCGTGCGCGGCGGGCTGAGTTTTGAAAGTTCCCGCAGGCGCCACAAAGGCATCCATCCAGCCAGTCGGCGGTGCGGTTACCGCAGTCGCTTTCGTCGCGTGACAGATCGAGCAGTTGTTGTAATCAGCTTTCTGATCCTCACTTCCGAAATTCGCAGGGAAAAAGGAAGTTCGTACAAAACGCTCACCGCCGTTCGCTGAGCGAGATCGACGCAGCAGCGCAATCACATTCTGATGTTTGTCGTGCGGGAACTCGATCGTGAACTGCCGCTCATCTTTTGGTTTCGTAGGCTGCCCCGCGCTGTTCGGTTTTCCGAACGCGAAGCGAGCGTCTTCGCGCGGCGCTGCGCGCAGGTGACAGACCGTGCAAATCGTTGGGCCCGTGCCGGCGAAGGCTTGTCGCGTGAAAAATTGCTGGCGATGACAGCGCACACAGGCGTCGTGATCGGGGAAGTCTGCGACGTCAGGAAAATCTCTCTTCGCCGTCCAGGTGGTGGGAACTTTGTGGCAGGCGTTGCAAGACAGGCCTCTATGCTTTTCAGACGAATGCAGGAAGTTGGAGTACTTCGCGGCTGATGCTCGAGGGGCCTGCTGTGTTGTTGTCGGAGATTTCGAAGTGCGTTTGGGACGGCGAGTTTGCGCTGTCACGCTTTCGATGATCGAAGGCTGATGCAGGGAGAGATAACATACTGCGATCGAAGCGACTAACACGAACAGAATAGTAACGCTACGCTTCATAAAAGAGCTTAATCGTCCTCCTGTCGCCATTCAATCGCAGGGCATTTCATTGGTCTTACTTATCGCAAGCCGGCAGCGGCCGCTCGATAATCTCGCATTTAACCTTAGGATCTTTTTCGTTCGACAAAGTGAAAGGCCGGCGCATCGCGGTCGCCAGATCCACCGCCTTCACTTCCTTCTCGCAGACCCAGACGATGCTGGTCTTAGCCGTCTCGCTGCCGACCAGATTCGAGATTGTGTAGATGCCAGGATCGAGGTCTGTAAGATATGCCGTCCCTTTTCGGTCTGTCATTACCGACATCACATTCGTTTTGGTCGCTGCTTCGGCGTGCGCCACCAGGGCGCTGGTGACTTGCTGCTTTGCGTTGTAGAAGCCGGCGCGAATTTCCGAAGTCAGGTTAACTGCAAGCCAGCGTCGCGCAAGCTCGGGCGATTTGAGATCGCGCAGGCCCTGATCATAAGCCGCTTGAAATTCCGGCACGGCCTCGCTTCCGGTCAGATATTTCGCTTCTATCTCACGGCAATAGACAGACTCGCAGTCGTTGTTTCTCAGCCACTTGATCAGAGCTTCGCTCGCGCCCTGGCTGCGGTAATAACAGTCGCGGGACATCACCGCAGTCTGCTTGATTTTTTCGATGAGGCTGCGATTGTCTTCCAGGCGGCCCTTGATCAGAAAGAAGCGTTTGCGCGGCAGCTCCTTCGTTGCCTCACCGGATTTGTATTTTACTTTGAGACGGATGACACCGCGCGTCGCTGGTGGAGTTTGAGTGTGGGCTACGAAGTCAACGCTGAAGAGCCAGAACGCCAACGAGGCAGAAATTAGTATTAGCGCGCCCGATCGTAACTTCATTGTGCCACTTCTTGTCTTCGGCAAATTACCGCCCGCTACGGGAGGCGGTACTGACTGCACTCCGTCAAAGGTTCGGGCTGCGCGGAAACTTTAAGTAAGGCAGGCGCACGCCGCGCACGAAAACTTGATCTGAACGAATCGCCACAGGAGGCGCATAGCCATTGCTTCCCGCGCCGGCGACCAGGTCGTCCTGATCGACGCCGTCGCCGCTGATCCCAATGGCACCAACCAATACTCCATTCTTAAACAGCGGTGCGCTGCCGGGAAAAATCTGAATGCCGTTTGGCAAACTGGAAATAGAAGTGCAGGGAACAGCCGACCCACTGAGCGTCGCTTCCAGATTCGCCTTGATGAGATCAAGTTGCAGTCCGACGTTGAAAACGCTCCACTCGTTAAGCTGTCGGCTGAACGGACCTGCTGCGGTGTTGTTAATGCCATCGGGGAAGAAAGGACGATGCAAAAAGCCACCAGCACGACCGGTAAAGGCCACTGAGCCATCGAGCCTTAATCCATCAGCCGCGGCGCGATCGACGTAAGTTCCGAAGCCTGCGCCAAGCAGCAAAGCGGCCGCATTCGCACCTGAGTAAAACGCCGCCGTGCGCGCTTTCTGCACTGAGACGTCAAAGCCGAAAACGGGCGCGTCGGTCTGACGAAAAACACCCAGCACGACGCCGTTCGTATCAACGACCGCGATTGTGACACGTGCATTGCTTCCCAGCGGTTGTCGAATCGCTGCGCGAGTAATGTTCGCCTGCTGTGCGGCGTGGGCGATTATCGTATTCAAATCAGATGCAGTCAGCGAGTTCGGTGTGAACGTCGGGCTGTCAATGAAGGGGAAGAAGCGCGTGTCGACTTCGCCGGCGATCCCGCCGACCACTGCGGGTGTAAATTGCGATGGTTGCGCTCCGCGGATGGGAAACATCGGATCGACTGCGCCGGGCAAACTGCCAAATGGAATCGTCGCCGGATTAGGCGCGTTGGCGACGTTGAGGTACGCGAGGCGGATGCCATCTACCAGAATATTGTCGCCGCGGATCAGCGAAGGAGCTTCGAAACCTCGCGCAGCAGCAACGGCAATCACTTCTTCGAACGGCAGATCGAAATCCGATGGGTCGCGATCCACTGTATAAACGCCATCGCCTTCGATCCCGACGCCGCCGACTGCTTCGCCGTTTTTGTAAATCGGAACACTGCCTGGATCGCCACTGAGACCCAGCGGCAGTCCCGGCATCTTGATGTCTGAACAGGGAAGTGATGAAAACTGCACGCCATAAAGCGGCCCGCCGGCGCGAAAGTCAACCCCGGGCGGAAAGTGTTCCTGAATGATGAAGCCCGCGGTGCGCGAAGTGAACGCGTTGCCCGACGTGCTGAACAAAGACGCCGTGCCCGCTTTCGAAATCGCCGCGAGTTTAGCAGGCACAACGGTGCCATCTAATCCGACCGGAACGAATCCGGTAATCGGATTCGGAACCTGCGACGGCCCCGGCCCGCCGCCACGAAATTGGGTTTTCACCGGCGCGCCGGTCATCGCAAAAACGCCGAGCACATTTCCTTCTCGATCCGTGACGGCGACAGTCACCGCGTGATTCAGCGCTGCTGCGGCTGAGACAGCCTGCGCAATGATCGTTTGCACATCGGATGTAGTTAAAGTGCCCGCTGTGCTCGCGGGTTGTGGCAGCGGCGCAATTGTTCCCGGAGTTGGAACCGCACCGGCATCGTCAGTCGGACCATCGCCAACGTGACCGATGCCGACACGCACACGATTGCTTTGCACGCCGTGATAGCTAATTCCGACCAGCACGTCGCCCACGTCGCCCATCTGATCGTTGAGACGAACGATGACCGAACTCAGCCATTCCTGGGCGGGCACTGGTCCAACGTATTCAACGCCCAACGAGTATCTGTTATGCGCGCCGTCTTCCGCACTCGCCGTCACCGCTGCGACGGTTTCATCCGGTTGCAAGCTGAGCCCCATCGCAAACAGCATGATACGGGTCCGATTGTCGTTGCCCCACGCGACTTGTGAACTTGGCGCGAAGGGTTCGCGCGTTTGGGTAATCGAATCGATGGCAATCGCCCGCGTTGACGTCTCCTGGCTGATCAGAGTGAGACGGTTAGTCTGTGCGCGAGTCTTATGAGGAAAACTGGGATTGGAGATGAGCAGTAGTGCGCAAATTGAAATTGCGAGAAACAAGCGGGTCCAATTGGCGAAGAAGTCGATTCTGGTCTGCCTTCGTGATCGGTGCAAAAGTGCCATAGCCAAAGCGAGTTCCCGATTCATCGGCAATCTATCACTAATCGTTGCGGAGTCAAGGGAGATTTGTTCACGCCATTGAATCACTAAATGAAGAGTTTGCGAAAGGCAAAGAAAATTTGATTGATAGGCCCTAACTACTATGCTACAAAACGTTATCTGGCTGCATGAGAATTCTGGGACATTGCTTGTTCGATTTGTTTTCTGAAACGGTTCAACCGATGAGCTGTCCTCCACGCGCTGGGTCTAAATTGCTGCCATCAGTTGCACGTTCGTGCGTCCTTCTGAGTTTGACTTTCGCGTGTTCGACGCTTGCCTTCGGACAGAAGCACGGCAGCATCTCTGGTGAGGTTAGGACCGGCAAGGACCTTATCACCTCCGGCGTAATCGTATTGCTGACGAACCAGGTTACCAGCAAAGTGACGCGTGCTCGTGTCAGCACCGACGGGCGCTATACGGTCAGAGTTCCCGCCGGCGCATACCGTGTCGCAGTCGCTCCCCCCTACTTCGCAAAGTTTGACCAGACCAAAAACTACGGCGAACACGCTTTGCTGCGCGGCGATTCGCTGGAAAACATAATCGTCAGCGAAGGGCGAGAAACGAAAATCGATTTCACGGTCGAGAAAAGAGAAGAGAAGGCGCTCGTTAATATTCCCGAACGAAAACCTCTGGGCGCCGCAGGGCAAACCAGCGTCGAGTCAGAGCCTCAAACCCAACCCGATCGTCGCACAATGCGCGATCGCTGGCGCATCGGTTTTCCTGAATACGATCGCTACGGTGATAAGGCGGCGCGCGGCCGCGACATTCCTTTCAAGAAGGGCCGCTGGTACGACCCTTACAATCAGAGCAAACTGAAAGGCGACTACCCAATCTTTGGCAATAAGGTGTTCATGATCCTTTCGGCGGTGAGTTCGACCGGTATAGAGTTGCGACGCACGCCGACGCCGTCAGATGTCAGCAGCGCGCGTCCGGGGAGCGCGGAATTCTTTGGCCGGCCGGAAGCGCTCGCTGTAAATAACACTCTGCAATTCACGTTCGAGATGTTTCACGGCGATTCAACCTACAAGCCGCGCGACTGGGCGATCAAGATCTCTCCGACTTTCAGTCTGCCCAATTATCTCAACGCGCGCGAGAACGGCGTCGTGAATATCGACGTGCGACGCGGCACGAATCGCACGGACACGCAATTCTCTCTGGAAGAAGGTTTTGCTGAAGTGAAGTTCGAAGACGTGAACGCTAACTTTGATTTCATTTCAGCGCGCGTCGGCATTCAGCCCTTCGTTTCGGACTTTCGCGGCTTTATTTTCTCGGACAACAATCTTGGCGCACGCATCTTCGGCGGTTTCGGCAACAATCGTTATCAATACAACGTTGCTTACTTCGCTCAACTCGAAAAAGACACGAACAGCGGCTTGAATCGGTTCGACCGCCGCCGGCAGAACGTTTACATCGCAAACATTTTTCGGCAGGACTTCATTAAGAAGGGCTACACAATTCAGGCCAGTGCGCTTTATAACGACGACCGGGCCAGCCGCAAGTTTGATCGCAACGGTTTCCTGGTTCGGCCCGCGTTGATCGGCGACGTGCGACCGCACGCGATCAAAGTTGGCTATGTTGGCATCAACGGCGACGGCCATCTCGGCCGACTGAACCTGACAAACTCTTATTACTATGCATTCGGCCGCGATGATCGGAATCCAATCGCGGGTCGCGCTGTGCACATCAACTCACACATGGCCGCAGTCGAAGGGTCGATCGACAAAGATTATTTTCGTTTTCGCGGGTCGTTCTTCTGGGCGCAGGGTGATAAGAATCCAACTGATGGGAAGGCAAGCGGCTTTGACGCGATCTTTGACGATCCGAATTTCGTCGGCGGGCAATTCTCTTTCTGGAATCGTAACGGGATCCGCTTGACGCAAACCGGCGTGGGCCTGGTACAACCCAACAGCATTCTACCTTCACTTCGCAGCAGCAAGATCGAAGGCCAGGCCAACTTCGTCAATCCCGGAATTCTTATTTACAACGCGGGCATGGATGTGGAAGTCACGCAGCGTCTGAAAGCAGTCTTCAACGTCAACTATCTCCGGTTTCATCGTACCGAGTCGCTCGAATACGTTCTGTTTCAGAATCACATTCGTCACGAGATTGGCTGGGATTACAGCCTGGGCGTCGCCTATCGCCCTTTTCTTATCAACAACGTAACCATGACGTTCGGGGCGGCGACTTTGAAACCCGGGCGTGGCTTTCGCGACATCTACACGAACGCTGCGCGCGATTGTCCGGCGAACCTGAGAGATTTCTGCACGCCTGACAACGTGATTATCAATCCGAGCAAGCCGCTGTTCAATTTGTTTGCGCAGTTGAAATTTGTTTTTTAGAAATGGCAACCGTTTAGAGGCGGGCTACCGCCCGCCATCATTGATAGGTGAAACTCTACAAATCCAATGAACCTAATACATTTCATTACGTTACGCTGGTTACATATGATCGCGTGCCGGTCTTTCGTAGCGAGATGGCTTGTGAGATTTTCATTGACGTGCTGCGGGAAACTAGAGAGAAATATCCATACAAGCTCGTTGGTTATGTCTTAATGCCCGACCATGTGCATGCCATTATCAACAATAGAAGCGGCACTATCAGCGATTGGTTGCGGCGCGTACGCGGGAATTCCGCGCGGAAGATCCTCACTTGGCTGCGAGAGAACCAACATCTGATGTCGCTTAAGAAGCTTTCTTTGGCCCCTCCGCAGAAGCGACAACATACGCACGCCGTCTGGCAAAAGGACCCCTCGGTAATTGACCTGTGGAGTCCGAAATTCGTTCGGCAGAAACTAAACTATTTGCATTTGAATCCTGTGCGGGCGGGCTTGTGCGAGCATCCAGCCGACTGGAAGTGGTCGAGTTATCGCGGGTATTTACCGCATGAAGCCAGCGACGTGCCGATTGAAATTGATTGGAAAGCATATTGGAAAGAAGAGGAGTTAGAGGTTGGGAAGGTGTCTAAACTAAACGAAAAGACTGGCGGGCAGTAGCCCGCCTCTAAACGGCGCTGTTGGTTTTTGTAGATGAGACACGCGACAAGAACTCGTTTGAAGCTGCTCGTCATTGTGACGACGCTCGGGCTCATTTCTGTGATCGTTTCGAATCGCGCGAGTTCTTTCGTTCTTGTTAGACCTCGCGCTGCTTCACCCGCCGCCCCGGCCGAAACTCTCGAAGGGTGTCTCACCTGTCATGGCCAGATCGAACCGATGCACAAGTTCGGTCCGGCAGCGACGCTCGACAAACTTGACAACGGTAAAGACGCTCTCGGCCTAACCTGCACGGCGTGTCATGGCGGTAATCCAGTCGCGACGACAAAGGAAGATGCGCATGTGCGTCCACGTTTTCCGCGCGAGTGGGAAGCTGATGGCAAATTCAGAATTCCCGAGCGCTCGGGCCCGCTGCTTGAAAGAGAGAGCGTTGAGTTCGTGCGCTTCATCAATCCCGCCGACTTGCGCGTGGCCGCCAAGACTTGCGGTAGCTCTGAATGTCACAGCGCCGAACAGAGCGCCGTAGCCAAAAGCATGATGACGCACGGCGCGATGCTCTGGGGCGCGGCACTTTACAACAATGGTGGCTTTCCGACTAAAGACACGAACTTCGGTGAGATTTATAGCGAGTCCGGCGCGCCGCAAAGCCTGATTCAAGTTCCGCAGCCGACTGTGGAGCAGCGAAGACTGAAAGGAATCTTATCGTTTCTCGATCCACTGCCGCGATGGGAAATTTCACAGCCGGGAAATATCTTGCGTGTATTCGAGCGCGGCGGCAAACGAAGGTTGGAAGTCGGGCTGCCCGACAAGGACGAAGATCCAGGCAAGCCGGATAAGGGACTCAGCGTCCGTGGCTTTGGAACCGCCCAACGCACCGATCCGGTGTACCTCGGTTTGCAGAAAACACGTCTGCTCGATCCGACGTTGAACTTTCTGGGCACTAACGATCATCCGGGTGATTATCGTTCATCCGGGTGCACGGCTTGTCATGTAATCTACGCAAACGATCGTGATGCGCGTCATTCTGCGTTCTACAACAGCGCCGGGAACCTGGGAATGTCGCAATCCGCCGATGTAAGCATTCCGAAAAATGAATCGGGCCATCCGATCAAACATCAGTTGACCAGCCGCATCCCGACTTCGCAATGCATGATCTGCCACATGCACCCCGGCGAAAACATGGTTGCGTCCTATCTTGGTCTGACGTGGTGGGACAACGAGACTGACGGCGACAAGATGTATCCCGCGCGCCAACACGATCCGTCGCCATCAGAAGAGCAGAGGAAACTCAACAGCAATCCGGAAGCTGCGAGTTTGCGCGGGTTGTGGTCCGAGCCCGATTTTCTGAATAAGACCGGCACGCCGGAATTCAACGCGCAGCTCAAGCGCACGCAGTTCGCCGACTTTCATGGTCACGGCTGGATCTTTCGCCAGGTCTTCAAGCGAGACCGCGAAGGGAACCTACTCGACGCGAAGAACGCGGTCGTTTCGCCAGATGATCCGGATCGATTCAAGAAAGCGATCCATCTCAACGACATTCATCTTGAAAAGGGCATGCACTGCGTCGATTGTCATTTCCGACAGGACGCCCATGGCAATGGCGTCCTCTACAACGAACCGCGCGCGGCTATTGAAATTAGCTGTATCGACTGTCATGGGACGATTCGCGAACGCGCGACGCTGCTGACTTCCGGATTTGCTGCGGGGACGAGCGCCAGAGACGGAAAGTTCGATCAGGTCAAGGGACGCGAGCTGTCGCGCATCCGCTTTCGCGATCCGAACGGCGATCGTCTGTTTCTGTTTCAGCGCATCAGAAACGACACGAAAAAAAAGGATGAAGCCGGCAATGAGATCGCGCTTAAAGCAGGCGACATCATTCAGAACTCGATGGTCGTGCCGGGTAGATGGTGGCGCATCAAACAGACAATCGACACGATTAATCCTGCCGCTCCGCATGCCGAAGACTACAGTGTGAAGTCGCGCTATGCAAAAACTATGCGCACTGACAACGCGACCTGGGGCGACGTGCCCGCAAACGACAAAGTGCTGGCGCATCGTGATTCGAACATGACGTGCTTTGCCTGCCACTCGTCGTGGATGACTAGTTGTTTTGGTTGTCATCTATCGATGCAGGCTAACCGAAAGATGCCGAATCGCCATAATGAGGGCGGCGATACGCGCAACTTCACCACCTACAACTACCAGGTACTGCGTGATGATGTGTTCATGTTGGGTCGCGATGGAACGGTTACCGGCAATCGCATCGCGCCGGTGCGTTCGTCGAGCGCAGTATTAGTCAGCTCGCAGAATCAAAACCGCGAATGGATCTATTCGCAGCAACAGACGGTTTCCGTGGAAGGTTTTTCGGGACAGACCTTCAACACGCACGTGCCGCACACCGTGCGCGCTACCGAAACGAAGTCTTGCAGCGATTGCCATGTCTCAAAGAACAACGACAACAACGCCTGGATGGCGCAGATGCTTTTGCTGGGCACGAACTTCGTCAACTTCATGGGACGCTATGCGTACGTTGCTTCGGATGATTCCCTGGAAGCAGTGGTTGTTACCGAACGCACGGAGCCGCAAGCGGTATTTGGCAGCACGCTTCACAAAGTTGCTTATCCCGATAACTACAGCAAATTTGTAAATGCTGACCGAGAGTTGCACGAGGCTTATGAACACAAAGGCAATCCGCGCGTTTTGCAGGTGCAACTGCGCGGCGAGTACGCATACGTGGCCGCAGGTGAAGGCGGGCTGCGCGTTTACGATGTCGCGCAGATCGACCAGAAAGGCTTTTCCGAACGAATCACGACGGCGCCAGTCTCGCCGTTCGGCCAGAAGCTCTTTCTGAAGACGAAGTTCGCGACGGCCCTAGCCGCGCCTTCAACGCTGGCGGTTGATCCGGCCCGTTGGCGTTTGACCACCGACGGTCAAATGGTTGATCCCGATCGTGCACGACAATTGCCGCCGGAGAAACTCGTCAATGAAGAGCAGCCGATTCATCCGCTTTATGCGTATCTGTATGTTGTTGACAAGTTTGAAGGCTTGATTGTCGTCAATGCAGCGACGTTGCTGGACGGCGATCCGCTGAACAATTATCTGAAGCGCCAGCTCGACGAAGCCAAATATCCGAATGGCGCGTTCAATCCTGATGGTGCGCTCAGCGGCGCTAACAACCTCGCTATCGCAGGCACGTACGCTTACATCACGACTGACAGTGCTTTGGTAACTGTGAACATCAACGATCCGCTCAATCCGAAAATCGTTTCTAAGATTAGCGCACCGGAACTTGAGCATCCGCACGCGATTGCTATCCAGTTTCGGTATGGCTTCATCGTTGACGATGAAGGTTTGAAGGTAATTGACCTAACCTCGCCCGAGCACGGCCGGTTAGTTGAAGGCGCGATTGTCCCGTTGACCGATGCTCGTGATGTGTACGCAGCGCGCACTTATGCATACGTCGCTGACGGCAAAGACGGCGTTGCGATTATTGACGTGAAGCAGCCGGAAAAACCTCGCCTGGATCAAACTTACAACGCCGAAAGCAAACTGAACGATGCACGGCAAGTAAAGATTGCGATGACCAACGCGAGCCTGTTTGCTTACGTTGCCGACGGAAAGAATGGATTGCGCGTGCTGCAACTAACATCGCCCGAAACCATGCCCAACTACGCAGGCTTCAGTCCACGGCCGCAGCCGCAATTGATCGCTACCTTCAAGACGAAGGGTGATGCGCTCGCGATTTCAAAAGGGCTCGATCGCGATCGCGCCGTAGACGAGAGTGGAAATCAGGTCGCCGTCTTTGGCCGACGCGGAGCCCGCCCTTTCACGTTCGAGGAGATGCAACGAATAATTCGAACGACTGAAGGGAAAGGCGAGCTCTTCGCCGTGAGTGACGAAGCAATCACAGAACCGCGGAACCCGAAATCGGGAACCTCCTCAAGTCTATCTGTCGTCGCCGCATTGTTGGGGTTCCTCGTCGCCGTTGCAGGTTGGCGGATGCGACGAGGTTAGATGATGTGATTCGGCTCCGGTAGGAGCCAGATAGAAAAGCTATTGCAAAATCAGTGGCGCTGCGGTTAGATTGACTGCGGCCCGAACTCAAGTGTCATAATGCCCGCGCACTCAATGCGCGTGTCCCCTGAAATCGAATCTGACTGGAGGTAGCAGAAGTGCCGACCGGTACGTGCCCAGAATGCGACGCCGACGTTCACGTCGATACCGACGCTGACAAAGGCGAGACCGTTGACTGTGAAGAGTGTGGAACTCAACTTGAGATCGTTGGACTCGATCCCGTCGAACTCGACCTTGTCGAAGAAGGGGCTTACGACGAGGACGAAGATGAGGATGAATTCTGAAAAACCAGTAGGCAGTAGGCAGTAGGCAGGATGAAAGAGCTGTCCTGATTTCGAGCAGGCATCGACGCCGAGATTTCCTGCTGTCTGCCTACTGCTTACTGCCTACTGCCTTCTGACTTAAGTACCCCGGCCGGCTCTGGCGCAACGTCATGCCTGGCGGACCTTCGATTCTAATCGTGTGAAACTTGCCGTCGTTCCGCTTCTCAGCTGGCGGATAAAATCCCAGAACATAAGCCGCAGCCACCTCTTCTGCAATCGCGCGAAACAGCGGACCCAAATCCTTTTCGTTGGCATAAATGCTTCGCCCGCCCGTGCGCTCAACCAGGCCGCTCACGTCAAGCGGCGTAGGCAACGGCGTCATTTGCGTGGACGCCAGCATGTGCGTGTAGGAAGGCATCGTGACAACGTAAACGCTGGTGTCGGCCGCATTGGCTCGTTCGATTACGGTGTCAGGAGAAACGATGTCGCCCACAGGAAAGCCGTCGGTGATGACGACAACCGCACGCTTCATCAGATGATGTTCCCGCGTCAGTGGCGCGTGACGCACGAGCATGCGCACAGCATCGTCGACCGCGTCATAGGTGTGCGTCGACATTCCGTTAGGCTCGTGGGACAGGCGTTCAAACGCGCGCTCGAGTTTTTCCCGATCGCTGGTGAACGATTGAATTGTTTTCACGTGCATGCCGAAGGTCATCAGCGCGAAAACGGCAGGATGTTCAACCAGGCGGCGCGAGAACTCGCGCATGGCGTCGGTGACTCGCTCAACTTCTTCCGGCGTCATGCTGCCGGAGAGATCAAGCGCGAACACGATGGCCACAGGCCGGGGCGCGCCTTCGATCTTCTCAACATTGAAAGATGCGATTGCACGCTCGACGCCGTCTTCATAGAGTTTGAAATCTTCTTTCTTCAGATTGCGAACCAGCCGGCCCTTTGCGTCGGTAACTGTGACATCGACCGGGACGAGATCAGTATCGATCCTGATCACATCCTGCGGTTCAGTTTCGGTGGGAAGCACTCTGCGCGGACGTTCAATTTTCGTGTTTTGCCCAGGAGTTTGAAATTGTGCAGCTCCAATCACTGTAAGGATAAAAGCGATCTGGCAAACCCTCCCCAGGATAAGGCGCAATGGAATGCGGCATTTCCACGGCTGTGAGTTAGCGCGCCCAGACATGATGCTTGCTCCGATTATACCTGCCGGACAACGCTGTGCGCCACGCCGGCTTCCAAAACTCAGCCAGGCTATGACGGTGGAATCACTAGGCTCACTTCTTTATTCGTGATAAGTTGAACGGCTATCTGAGCGAGGGAATATGAGACTAATCAAACCTAGCTTTATATTCGGCGTGCTGCTTCTTTTCTCGTTTACTGGCTTCGCTCAAGACAAGAGCACCGGCGCCATCAAAGGCAAGGTGCGGGTTGAGAAAGGCTCGCCGGCCGGCGTGGCGGTTATTTTGCGCCAGGCGGACCGCGAGGTTACGCGCACGATGACTGATAAGAGGGGCGACTTTGTCCTCTCTCATGTCGCAACAGGTGTTTACGGCCTCACGTTCCGTAAGCCCGGGCTGGCCGTTGGTTCGATCGAGAACGTCGAAGTGAAATCCGGCAAGACGCGTAGCCTCGGCGATCATTTGGTTCTTTCGATTGATGAAGGATCGATTGCTTTCATTCGCGGCAGCGTCTTCAACGACGCCGGGCGCAGTGTTCCAGGAGTGCGCGTGGAGCTGGCCAGAATTCTGGGTGAGCAGTCAACCCAAAAACTGGATTCGCGCATCACGGGCGAGACCGGCGAATTCGTTTTTCGCCTGCCACCTGACGCAGCAAAATATCGAGTTACTGTTAAAGCTGAGGGCGCACAGCCTGCTTCAAAAGACGTCGAAGTGGATAGCGCGGCCGTCTATCGCGTGGCGTTGTCACTTAAGCCGGTTCCCAAATAAGTCCCAAGTCTCAGGTCTCAGGTCTCAGGTTCAATAAAACAAGTACATTGTTGGAGTCAGATAGGCTTTGCGTTACGATGCTTCAATCCGTCGCAGTTCAATTGTCTGAGCAACCGCAAACTTGAGACTTGGGACTTGAGACTTGGGACTTAGGTTGTATGTCCGATCGGGAGGAGTTTCTAACCGCGAAGCAGCTTGCCGAAATCCTTCAGGTGAGCGAGTCCACCGTGCGCCGCATGGCCCAGAAACGACGCATTCCTTCCGTGCATCTGACTCCACGCATCATTCGTTTCCATCTGGACGCCGTGCGTGAAGCACTCGACGTGCCACGCAGTGCCAGTCCGCGTAACTTGCAGACAGACGACGCGCAATTGTCGTTCGAAGATCTGCTTTCAAGTTAGCTCTTGTTCTGAGATTTCAAATCTCGAATTGTTATTTCGAATTGCCGGGGCGTGGCCGCGCTCGGAGATTGAACTCGACCCACTGCCCATTCTGTTTGATGAAGGCGCGCGGGCGCCTTATCGGAAAGCGCCGCGCGAAACTGGGATTGCTTTTTAGGAAGCGGTCAATCGTCGCGTTATTGCCCGTCGCCACCCGCCAACTCCCGCCTTCACGAATCAGGTACTGCTGGACGACCAGCTTGCCATCAGCGTCGAAGGGCTTGGCGATGTGCGCGTACATGGTTGTGTCAACGACCGCCAGATTTCCCGCGACGCGCGGCGCGCCGATCTCAATCCGGTCGAGTTGATAAAAGTCACGAGTATTTCGCAGCGCCGTAACAAACCGATCGCGTGAGATCCGTGTGCGCGAAGATGAGGGTAACGCGTCGTAAAGCGCTTCATACTGCCCCGCTTTCAATTGATCGAAGATGCGCTGGACCGAAGAGCGAACGTCGTTGTCGTCGGAGGCCTTCGGATTAAGGCTATGAGGGATCGCACGCCCCGAGCCGGCTATAATAAAGCCGACCACTAAGAGAGCCGGCAGGAAAAGAGTCGTTCTAGTTTTCATCCGTATCTTCGGTAAACGCCTCCCGCTCATCGACAGCAATTCTGGCGCGCAATTGGGATCGGTAATTGAGGAACCACGCGGCTGCACCCAGTGCGGCAGTAACGAAAGCGGCCGAGATATTGTTGCGCCAGAGAAAGATCACAGCCAATACGAGCAACAAAGCAGCAACAGCAATCCAGATGCGCGCAACCATGGCAAAAGATTACTCCACCTCTACTGGAATCATCGCGTCCAGCGTCACCGGCGGGTAACATTTTTCGTTGTCACAGGCTTGTACGCGTACATGAATTGGTAATGAACGGACGCCTTTGACCGAGTTATTCTGGGCACGCAGCGGTAGCTTGATCTGCCTCTCTCGTTCGTAAACTGCAAGCGGCTGTTCGGCAAACTCGAACTTCTTCTTCTCAGCGGCCGGATAAATGGGTTTGCTCGCGCTGATGCCTTCTGTCTTGTCGGCCACGAGTTCGGTGGCGATCAAATAAGGGAATGTGGCCGGGTTCGCGTTGATGTGAAACCCGGGCGAGATCGAAAGCGTCACGACGGCATCTGCTGAAGCGTTTGCAGGAATTGAGACTGGAGAGGTAGAAACCTTAACGACTTGCGCCGATGATGAAATCGCCGCTGGACTGGAAGTCGAAGTTGGAGGCCAGCCGCCAGTCGCGGAATGAATGCCGCTGCTGCAACCTGCGAGAACAAAAATTAAAAGCAGAAATTCGAATGCTAGCCAAAATGCCCTCGGAACTGGATCATTCAATGAGCCTGCATAGCAGGCGGAAGAATTTAGCCCAGGGCAAGCGCAGCGGAACGAAGTGGAGCGGAGCGCCGCCCTGGGTAACGAAGCCCAAAGAATTTCAGCGCCCGCTTTAGTGGGCGAAGAAACTGTCGCGTCAATCATATTCTGTCGCCCGCTAAAGCGGGCTCGATAATTTATTTTCAATCGCATAGCCTGGGTTCCGCTCGCTGCGCTCGCTCCGCCCTGGGCTAAATTGTTGCGCCTGCTACGCAGGCTCGTTGAATCTTTCGTCGCCATTTGATTTGATAACTCCGGTTTTAAAACCTAGGATCGGATTGTGTGAAAGCGCCTCACTCTTCACCGGCTCCCTTCGCCTCAGGCTTTTTGATCCCGAACTTCTCCAGGCGATACTGCAAGGTGCGAAAGGTCAGGCCGAGCAGCTTGGCTGCTTTCGTGATGTTGTAATCGGTCTGATCCATGGCTTGCAGAATCAGATTCTTTTCGACTTCTTCGAACGAGATGCCTTCGGGTGGCAGTTTGAAACCGCCCGTGGTTGCAGCCTGAGTTTCCTGGCGAACTTCAGAAGGCAGATCATCTGGCGTGATCATGTCGCCTTCGCAGAGCAGAATTGCGCGCTCGATTGCAGATTCAAGCTGGCGCACGTTTCCCGGCCAGCCATAGTCCTGGAGCATGCGCTGCGTTTGCGGCGTCAGTCCGCGCACCAGACGCGAAGTGTTGCGCGTGTGCTTCTTCAAAAAATAATCGATGAGGACGGGAATATCTTCGCGCCGCTCGCGCAGCGGCGGCACATCGATCGACAGCACGTTGATGCGATAGTAGAGATCGTCACGGAACCGGCCATCGCCCACCATCGCTCGCAAATCGCGATTTGTCGCCGCCACGACGCGCACATCAACTGGAATCTCGTGCGTCCCGCCGACGCGGCGAACTCTGCGTTCCTGCAAAGCGCGCAGGAGTTTCGCCTGCATGCCAACATCCAGCTCGGCGATCTCATCAAGAAATAAAGTCCCGCGATCGGCGACTTCAAACAGACCTTTCTTCTCTGCATGCGCGCCGGTGAACGAGCCTTTTTCGTGGCCGAACAGTTCCGATTCGAGCAAGTTCTCGTTAATCGCGGCACAGTTGACGGCCTGAAACATGTCTGAAGAGCGCGGTGATTGGTTATGAATTGCGCGCGCGATTAACTCTTTGCCGGTGCCCGATTCGCCACGAATCAAAACAGTGGAGTTCGATCGCGCCACCTTCAGAATCATCTTCTTGACGGCTTCCATCTTCGGTGAAGCGGAAATAATCTCGACGTCGATTTGATCCAGCTTACCCAGCGCGCGTTTGATTGTTTCCAGCAGCCGTTCGCGGTCGAAAGGCTTCTGCAGGTAATCGAAGGCGCCGCGCCGCAAAGCTTCCTTTGCCGAGTCGATAGTTCCATGTGCGGTCAAAAGAATGACGATGATGGAAGAATCGAGATTCAGGAGATGTTGCAGCAGCTCGATGCCGTCCATGCCGGTCATTTTCAGATCAGTCAAAGCCAGGTCGAAGCTACGCTCCTTCGCAAACTTCAGCGCGGCTTCTCCTGAGGCGGCTGATGTAACATCGTAACCGGCGCTGGTCAGGATTTCCTGCAAAATATCGCGTTGGGGTTTTTCGTCGTCAACTACAAGAATAGTTTTTCGTGACATGATCGATTTGAAATGGTGGGCAGTAGCCCGCCTCTAAACAGTATGCTGTGGGTTTGTCGGCAGCGTGATCGTAAACGTCGTGCCCTCCCCAACTTTTGACTTCACTGAGATTGTCCCATTGTGATCATCGACGGCCTTCTTGACAATCGCCAGCCCCAAACCGGTGCCGGTTTCCTTAGTCGAATAGTACGGCTCGAACACTTTCGAGATGTCTTCGGGCGCGATACCGCGGCCAGTGTCGGTTACTTCGATGCGTGCGCGCTGCCCACCGTCCTCTGCCGACAGCACGATCGACAGCTTGCCGCCGCGCCCATCCATCGCCTGGAGGCCGTTGATGATGAGGTTCGTGAGCGCCGATCGCAATGATTCAGCGTCAGCGACAACTGAAGGAATATCACCGTGTTTGTGGACGCTCGTAACAACGTTGCTTTCGCCGGCCTGAGGTTCAAAAATACGCAGCGCATCGCGAGCTGTCGCGACCAGGTCGAGTGGTTTCGGTTCCAGTTTTGGCGGGCGAGAGTAATTAAGGAATTCGGTGATGCGGCTATCGATGCGCGCGACTTCGGCTTTCAATTGTTTGGTCAGATTGCCGAAACGTTGCCGCTTCTCAGGATCGTCCGGGCCAAAACTCGCCTGGAGGTGATCGAGCGTTAGATTTATATAGTTAAGAGGATTCCTTATCTCATGCGCAATGGCCGATCCCAGCCGGCTGACGACGACTGCTTTCTCGGCGTTGTAAAGTTGAGCCTCGAGTTCGCGCGTGCGATCCAGCTTTACGATCATGTCGTTGAAAAGCTCAGTGAGCTCGCCCATTTCGTCACGGCGTCCACTGGCGGGAACTCGAAATGAAAAATCTCCGCCCGCCACGCGCCGCGCGGCAATCGACAGCGACTTGATCGGGCGCGTGAAACGCCAGACAACGACTGCGGTCAAACAAGTTGTGACCAATAGCACGGCTAGTGTGTACAGCAATGACTGTCGAGCCTGACCTTTCAGGAATGTCGCTAGTGTATTGGCTGAGTCGAGCACGACGATTACGTGCCAACGTCCCTTGTCGGTCTCAACGGGGAAGTAAAACGCTCCCGCATCACCTGCCCTGGTCTGTGCTCCAATCGTCATGCCTTCAGGCAGAGCCGGGTTATCAGGAGCGAGCCCGACTGCGCTGTTCAGCGGAGGTAACGAAATATCTTTGACCTTAACATAACGAACTGACTTGTCAGGGTTTTCGCGCGGGACCTGATTCTTATCAAGACTGTCTTTGATGTTTCCCTCTTCATCGACAATCAACACGTTCTTTACACGTTCCGCCTGTCCGCCGAGCAGCGGCTGCTTTGCTTCGTCTCTCATCTGGTCGAGATACTCGCCGCTCGACAGACTTCTTACGCCCAGGGCGACCCCAACCAGGATGGCTTGCTGCTGCTCAACGATGAACTGCGTGTTGCTGCGCACAGAGCGCAGGTTAATGTAGTACTGAACGCTCAGCGTGAGCATTAGCAGTGCCGCCAGCAGTAGCAGTAACCGGACGCGGAAACTATTGGATAATCTCGACAGGGCCATCGTCTTCGCAAGAACTACGCCATATTGCTGAGGGAATTGGCGGCCAGCGGAAATTTCTGGTTGCCGTTTGCTTATGCTGATGTTATAGTTGGCTCGGCCTCAAAGCAAACGTCTCCTGAGGCTGACGCCGAGGTTGGTCCCCGCCTCACGACGGCGGCAGAAAAAGTTAGAGGAAAATTAAAGTCCTTAGCAGTTTCTAGGGATTACAAGGACGACCAGCGTACGTCGCCCCTCGGCGTGCAAATCAAAGCAACGAGAGTCTCAATCTGGTTCGCCTTCCAGCGCACTGGATTCTGCAGTTTTT
>Ga0070706_100002325_pt1 | contig 19192 bp, 19 predicted proteins | sample KBSK5501metaG_FD_65476 | JGI IMG/M metagenome (GOLD analysis project Ga0070706, IMG submission 65476) | Corn, switchgrass and miscanthus rhizosphere microbial communities from Kellogg Biological Station, Michigan, USA - KBS K5-50-1 metaG | ecosystem: Host-associated > Plants > Roots >... | reverse complement strand
GTCCATCAGCGCCTCCTACGGCGCCCTCGTGTGGATCTTCCAGGACGGGCATCTCTCCCGCTGGCTCGACTTCACGCCCGGGCCGATCCAGACCGCCACGCCCATCATCATGTTCTGCCTCATCTTCGGGCTTTCCATGGACTACGAGGTGCTGCTCTTGAGCCGCGTGCGGGAGGAATACGAGCGGACCGGCGACAACGTGCTGGCCGTGGGCGCGGGGCTCGAGCGGACGGGACGGCTCATCACGTGGGCGGGCGCGATCATGGCTGCGGTCTTCTTTGCCTTCGCCCTGGCCGACTCTGTGGTCATCAAGGCCGTGGGGGTGGGGATAGGTATTGCGGTGGTCCTCGACGCCACCGTCGTGCGCGCACTCTTGGTCCCCGCGACCATGCGACTCATGGGGACGTGGAACTGGTGGGTGCCAGGACCAGTGGCGCGGCTCGCCCGCATGGCCCGGCCCGAGATGGGACAGCCCCCCGCCCGCGGGGTGTCCGCGGACGGCGGGCGGGGGATCAGTTCTCGACGAAGGCCTTGAGGGCGCGGCCCCGCAGAGGGTGGCGCAGCTTGCGGAGAGCCTTGGTCTCGATCTGGCGGATACGCTCTCTCGTCACCGAGAAGCGCCGGCCCACCTCTTCGAGCGTGTGCTCGCCTTCCTCGCCGATGCCGAAGCGCAGCCGGAGGATCTCCTTTTCCTTGGGGCTGAGCGTGCTGAGCGCCCGCTCGACCTGGGTCGTGAGGTCCTGCGTGATCAGCGTCTCGTTCGGGGACTCGGCGCTCTTGTCCTCGAGGAAATCCCCAAGCTCGGAGTCTTCTCCGATCGGCGTCTCCAGCGACAGCGGCTTACGCGAGGACTCCAGGATGAGCCGGACCTTCCGCGCGGGCACGCCTGTCTTCTGGGCCAGCTCCTCGGGCGTGGGCTCGCGGCCCAGGTCGTTGACCATGCTCCGGTTGACCCGGGCGATGCGGTTGAGCGTCTCGACCATGTGGACGGGAATGCGGATGGTCCGGGAATGGTCGGCGATCGCCCGCGTGATGGCCTGGCGGATCCACCAGGTGGCATAGGTCGAGAACTTGAACCCGCGCCGGTACTGGAAGCGGTCCACCGCCTTCATGAGCCCGATATTACCTTCCTGGACGAGGTCGAGCAGGGTGAGCTCGCTTCCCAGGTAACGCTTGGCCACCGAGACCACGAGGCGCAGGTTGGCCTCCATGAGCTCGCGCTTGGCCTGACGCACCACTCGGTCATGCTCCTCGATCTCGTGGAGCGCGGACTGCAGGGGCTTCTTTCCCAGGCCGATCTGGGCCTCGAGCTCGCGCACTTCCTTCGGGGTCTTGAGCTCGGCGAGGCGCTTGGCCTGCCGGCGAATATCCGCCACCACCCGGTCCACGAGGGCGGGTTTGAGGGGCAGCTTCTCGACTACGCCCTGGATCGACGCGCGGTTCTGCGCGATCCACTTGTGATAGTTGGCGCGCGTCGTCTTTCCGCGGCGCCGATCGGCGAGGGCCAGCGCGAGCCGCTCGATCTCGCGCTCGAGACGCCGGATCCTCGCGAAGGCGGCGAGGAGCGGCTTGACCTCCTCGGGCTTGGGCTCGACACCGTCGGGAAGCAGGATGACCTCGTCGAGGGCCATCTCCTGCCGGCGAATCAGGTCGGCCAATCCGAGCAGTCGAGTCGTCGCCATCGGAATGCCCGCGAGCGCGCGGCGGAGCTGGATCTGGCCCGCCTCGATCCGTCGACCGATCGCAACCTCCTGCTCCGCCGTGAGCAGGCGCACCTTGCCGATCTCCTTGAGATACAGGCGGACCGGATCCTCCCCCGAGGTGGCGCCAGGACGGAGGGCTTCCTCCGAGAGCGCCGGGGTCTCTTCCAGGGTCACTGGACGCCCCGCTTCTTCCTCCTCGATCTCAGCCGCGATAGGCTCGGCCACGACCTTGAGCTTGGGGAGTCCGTCGTGGCGGAGCCTTGACCGGATCTTGACCTTTGACTGCGCGCCCGCGCCGGACGGGCTGACCGCGGAAGTTACAGCTTCGTCGGCTTCCCTGAACGTCATGGCTTATCACGCTCCTCGCTGGCTCCCCGAGGCCTGGCGCCTGGAAGGGCCCCTTATCAGTTGTTTAGACGCGACCGGACATCCGAAAGTTTCAGGGTCTGGCTTCCTAGAACGTAACGCTGGCAGGAAGCCAACTGTTCCGTAATCCCGCGTTTTTCAAGGGACGCACCCAGTGAAACCTTTATTCACACCAGCCGCGGCTTTGTGAAGATTACGAAAGCGAGAGGCTGCGGTTCTCGGCCCCGATCATGGGGACGGAGCGCGCCTGCCTTCGACCTTGATGGCCGCGCGCTCTAGGGCAGGTCGGGCACTGGTTCGGGGGGTCGCGTCGGCGACACGGGCGCCGGCCTTGGTGAGGGCGGCGGGACCGATCCGTCCTTCGGATCGAGGAGGAGATCAAAGCCCACGCCCACCTCGTCCTTCACGCCCAAGAGGAGATACGTCGGCGGCTTGATACCGAAGTCGGTCATCTTGAAGCGCGTCTCACCGCGCACCCAGAGCCGGTGCTCCTTCCACCGAACGCGGCCCGAGAAGCGCTTGACGCGATCGACGCCGGCGATGGTGAGCCGCCCCTGGATGGTCAGTAGCACATCGGAGTGCTCGCTGACCGAGGGGAACGAGGCGCTCACGGCCTGGATGACGAACGCCATGGTCGGGTATCTCTCGGCAGCAAGGGCCTTCAACATCTCCTTGTCCCTCCCATCCACTCCCGTGCTCAGGCTCGCGACCCTCACCGTCAGTTGGCCGCTGACGCCATCAGCCAAATTCCACGGATTGGCCTGGAACTCGCCGGAGACCTCTCGGCCGAGGCCGCTGAATGCGCCGGGCGCGAAGTCGACGTCGACGGAGATGAAGCATCGGCTCGATACCGTCACCCATCGTGGAGTCTCGGCAAGGGCGGGGGAGGCGGAGAGACAGGCGATCGCGAGGCACCGGAGCGCCAGGGTCCACGCCATGCGCGTGGGATAACACGGCGGTGAGCCCAGGGTCAATCGGCGCTCCGCCTCAAACCCAGGGAATTAGGTTGACAGCGACCGAGCCAGGGCCGTATCGTAAAAAGTCCAATCTTACGGGAGTTTTACTAACACCTCGACCCATGGCTGTTGCCCCCAGCGCTTCCTATAGCTTTACGGTCAGGATGGGCATCCTGAACCGCCCCGGCATGCTCGGGCGCGTCACCTCGGTCATAGGCAAGGCCGGTGGCGACATCGGTGCCGTGGACCTGGTCGAGATGACGGGCGACCGTGTCTTCCGGGACATGACCATCAAGGCCCGCGATAGCGAGCACGGCCAGCGCATCATCGACAAGCTCCGCAAGCTTCCCGTGGTCAAGATCTCGAACATCTCCGACCGGACCTTCCTGATGCATCTCGGCGGCAAGATCGAGGTCCGGAGCAAGGTGCCGATCCGCACACGCGACGATCTCTCCATGGCTTACACGCCGGGAGTGGCGCGAGTCAGCCTGGCCATCAAGGAGGATCCGCAGCGGGCATTCTCGCTGACGATCAAGCAGAACACCGTCGCCGTCGTGACCGATGGCACGGCGGTGCTCGGCCTCGGCGACATCGGACCCCTGGCCGCCATGCCCGTCATGGAGGGCAAGGCCATGCTCTTCAAGGAGCTGGCCGGGGTGGACGCCTTCCCCATCTGCCTCGACACCAAGGATCCCGACAAGATCGTCGAGACCGTGAAGCTGATCGCTCCCGCCTTCGGCGGCGTCAACCTCGAGGATATCTCCGCCCCTCGCTGCTTCGAGATCGAAGCGCGCCTCCGCAAGGAACTGGACGTCCCGGTCTTTCACGACGATCAGCACGGCACCGCGGTGGTGGTGGTGGCGGCGCTCCTCAACGCGCTGAAGATCGTCAGGAAGGACCCGCGACGGCTCAAGGTGACCGTGTGCGGGGTGGGCGCGGCCGGCACGGCCGTCATCAAGATGCTCATGACCCTGGGTGTCCGACAGATCATCGGCGTGGACGAGCATGGCACCATTCATCGCGGGCGAACGGTGGGCATGGACTTCATGAAGACGTGGGTCAGCGAGGCGACCAATCCACAGAACGTCAAGGGCAAGATGCCGGAGGCACTCAAGGACGCCGACGTTTTCATCGGGCTTTCCGTCCCCGGGGTCCTTGCCCTCCGCGACGTCAAGCGGATGGCACGCGACCGCATCGTGTTTGCCATGGCGAATCCCGTGCCGGAGATCCAGCCCGAACAGGCTGAGCGTCACGTGCGCGTCATGGCCACGGGGCGGTCCGACTATCCCAACCAGATCAACAACGTGCTCTGCTTCCCTGGATTCTTCCGCGGGCTCCTGGACATCCGGGCGCGGCTCGTGAACGACGAGATGAAACTGGCGGCGGCGCATGCCATTGCCTCGTGCGTGGGCAAGAGCGAGCTTGGGCCCGAGTACATCATCCCGAGCGTGTTCAACAAGCAGGTCGCTCCCGCCGTCGCCCGCGAGGTCGCGCGCGCCGCCCACAAGACCGGGGTGGCCCGCCGGCGTCCCCGAGCCGACGCGTCCGTCTGGGCGTAGCGCGCGTGCTGTCCGCGGGCATCCCTGGCTGGTCCGTGATCATTCCTGCGTACAACGAAGCCCGGCGCCTGCCCGCATATCTCGACGAGGTGGTGGCGTACTTCGAAGGGCTCGACCGATCGTACGAGGTGCTCGTGGTCGACGACGGCAGCAGCGATGGCACCGCGGCGCACGTGCTCGAGGCGCAGGCGGGCCACCCCGCGGTCACCCTGCATCGCCTGGCCGTGAACCATGGCAAGGGCTTCGCCGTCCGCGCCGGGATGCTTGCCGCCCGCGGTGAGCTCCGCCTCATGGCCGATGCCGACGGCGCCACGCCCATCGGGGAGCTCAAGCGCCTCGAGGCCGCCATGCTGGCGGGCGCCGACATCGCCGTGGGCTCACGGGCGCTCCGGGATCCTTCCGTCACTCGACAGGTTCGCCTGCACCGGAAGCTTTCGGGAGAGGTGTTCAACTTTCTCGTCCGGCGCCTGGGACTGCCCGACGTGGCGGACACGCAGTGCGGCTTCAAGCTCTTCCGGGCCGAGGTGGCCACGGTGCTCTTTGGTGAGCTCGAGACGATCGGCTTCGGCTTCGATGTCGAGCTCCTGCTCCTCGCGCAGCGGCGCGGCTACCGGGTGACGGAGGTCGCCATAAACTGGGCGGACCAGCCGGGCTCCAAGGTCACCGTCTTCCGCGACGGTCCCCGCATGGTCCGGCAGATCCTGGCGGCGCGCCGCCGGGTCACTCGGCGGCCGAAAGCCTCGTCGTGATCGCCAAGCGCGCGGGCTCCATCGCCCCGTTCCTGGCCGTCGAGGTTTTCCAACGCGCCCAGGAGCTGGAGCGGCAGGGTGCCGACATCATCCATCTCGAGTTCGGCGAGCCCGATTTCGACACGCCGCCCGTGATCCGGGAAGCCGCCGAAAAGGCTCTCAAGGACGGCCGGACCCGGTACGCGCACAGTCTCGGGCTCGTGCCCCTGCGCGAGGCCATCGCGGAGCGTTACCTTGCTCGCTACGGCGTGACGGTCTCCCCCGACCAGGTCCTCGTCACCGCCGGGACCTCTCCTGCCATGCTCCTCCTGTTCTCCACGCTCCTGGATCCCGGCGATCACGTGTTGCTCACGGACCCGCACTACGCCGTCTACCCGAACCTCATCCGTTATCCCGGCGGAGAGCCGATCTTCGCGGCGACCTTCGAGGCCGAGGGCTTCCAGTGCCGGACCGACGAGCTCGCCGCGCTCGTGACACCCCGGACCAAGGCCACGCTCGTCAACTCGCCCGCGAATCCGACGGGCGCCGTGATGCCGGCGGAGCGCTTGAGGGCCGTGGGCGCGCTCGGGCCTTTGGCGATTTCCGACGAGATCTACCATGGGCTGACGTACGAGGGCGAAGAGCACACCATCCTCGAGTACACGGACCGCGCCTTCGTGCTGAACGGATTTTCCAAGGCCTACGCCATGACGGGCTGGCGGCTCGGATATCTCATCGCCCCGCGGGAGTTCATGCGCCCCCTCCAGACGGCTCATGGCAACTTCTTCATCTCCACCAACGAGTTCGTCCAGTGGGCCGCCCTCGCCGCGCTTCGCGAGGCCTCCGAGGACGCCGAGCGCTTCCGGCGCATCTTCGACGAGCGCCGGCACGCCATGGTCGCCGGCCTCCGCCGTATCGGTCTCGGCGTCGCGGTGCCGCCCACCGGCGCCTTCTACGTCCTCGCCAACGCCCAGCGCTTCGGAGCCGATTCGAAAGCATTGGCCTTCGACATCCTCGAGCACGCCCACGTCGGGGTGACGCCGGGAGTCGATTTCGGCCGCCGAGCCGAAGGATTTCTGCGCTTCTCCTACGCCAATTCGCTCGAGCGAATCGAGGAGGCCATCGAGCGGATCGGACGGTACTTCGCGGAGAGGGAGCGATGACGGCGGACTGCTTCATGTGCACCCGGCTCTCCGACAATGGGCCGCTCTTCGTCGCCGACCTTCCCTCGAGCCGCGTGTACTTCAACGAGGACCAGTTCTTCCCCGGCTGGGTCTTCGTGGTCCTCAAGCGTCACGCCGTCGAGCTCTACGATCTTGACCCTGTCGAGCGCGCGGCCCTGATCGAGGACGTCAACCGGGTCGCGCGGGCCCTGGCGCGTGTCTATCGCCCGGTCAAGATGAACTACGAGCTCCTGGGCAACCTCGTGCCGCATATCCACTGGCACCTCGTGCCCCGTCTCGAGGGCGATCCCGAGCCGCAGGGGCCGGTGTGGAGCGTCGAGCACGAGCCCCGAGCGCTGCCCCTCGACGAGGCCCGCCGGCGCATCGCCAATATCCGCGCCGCCCTCGACTGAGACCCTCTCCCGTGGCCGAATCAGCGCAGGCGAAGAAGACGCGCGCGGCAAAGATACTGACCCGGCTGGCCCGGGCCTATCCTACCGCGGGCATCGAGCTCCGCTTCGGCAACGCCCTCGAGCTGCTCGCCGCCACCATTCTCTCGGCGCAGTGCACCGACGAGCGCGTGAATGCCGTGACGAGCACGCTCTTCCAGCGCTACCGCAAGGCCGAGGACTGGGCACGAGCGAAGCCGGCGACCCTCGAGAAAGAGATCCATTCGACGGGCTTCTTCAAGGCCAAGGCGCGCTCGCTCATGGGCATGGGCCAGGCTCTCGTCGAGCGTCACGGGGGAGAGGTCCCGCGCACCCTCGCCGAGCTCGTGGAGCTGCCCGGGGTGGGCCGGAAGACAGCCAATGTCGTCCTCGGCAACGCCTTCGGCATTCCCGCCGTCGCCGTCGATACGCACGTGACGCGTGTCTCGCAGCGTCTCGGATTCACCCGGGCGGATGACGCGGAGAAGATCCACGATGAGCTCTGCGCTCTCCTGCCCCAGCCCAAGTGGATCCAGGCCACCCATCTCCTGATCATTCACGGGCGGCGCACGTGCCATGCCCGCAGACCAGAGTGCCCGCGCTGTCCGGTCCTGGCGCTCTGCCCCTGGCCGGACAAGACGCGGTCCGGGTAGTGGGCAAGGAGCCGAGCCCTGCCAGAGCGTGGTTGACTCTCCGAGCAATCTCCTATAGCATTACCCGTTGCCAATTTGCGCATCAGTGATCTCCAAGTAGCTGACTTCAAAGCGGGAAGAGGACTCGGACCATGGCGACCGTGATGGCGAAGGAAGACGCGATCGAGCGGAAGTGGTTCCTGGTCGACGCCCAGGGCAAGGTGCTGGGCCGACTGGCCAGCCAGGTGGCTCACGTCCTGAGAGGGAAGCACAAGCCGACCTTCGCGCCGCATCTCGACATGGGGGATCACGTCGTGGTGATCAACGCCGAGAAGATCCATCTCACCGGGCGCAAGCTGACAGACAAGATCTATCGGTGGCACTCGGGGTATATCGGAGGCCTTCGCGAAGTCAGCGCCGAGCGCATGCTCAAGAGCCATCCCGAGCGGGTCGTGGAGTGGGCCATTCAGGGGATGCTACCCAAGGGCCGCCTCGGCCGGGCCATGGCTCGCAAGCTCAAGGTCTACAAAGGCACCGATCACCCGCATGCCGCGCAGAAGCCGGAGCCGCTGACCGTAGGCAGCCGGAACAAGGCCTAGTTCAAGGTTTCCCGCCGGGATTCGAGAGGAGAGCGCATGGCTGCAGCAACTCAGTTTTACGGAACGGGACGGCGGAAGACCTCCGTGGCGCGCGTATGGCTGCGGCCCGGCCCGGGTCGCATCCTGGTCAACCGGCGTCCCTTCGAGGATTACTTCCCGCGCGAGACGCTGCGCATGATCATCGCGCAGCCGCTCCAGCTGACCAATACCGTCGGGCAGTTCGACGCCACCATCAACGTGGGCGGCGGCGGGCCGACGGGACAGGCGGGGGCCGTCCGTCATGGTATCGCGCGGGCCCTCCTCGAGTTCGACGTCAACCTGCGCCCGACCCTCAAGCGGGCCGGGCTCCTCACGCGCGACCCGCGCATGAGAGAGCGCAAGAAGTACGGTCAGCCGGGCGCCCGCTCCAAGTTCCAGTACTCCAAGCGGTAGGCGCCGTGCTGCGCGTGGCGGTTGCGGGGGCGAGCGGCTACATGGGGGCGGAGCTCCTTCGCCTCCTCTCCGTTCATCCCAAGGTCCATCTCACGGCGGTCACCTCGGAGCGGCTCGCGGGCGAGCGGCTCGATCGCGTGTTCCCGCATCTTCGGGGTCTCTCCGGTCTGACCATGAGTGAGCTCGACCCATTTCGTCTGGCCGACCAGGCCGACGTCGTGTTCCTAGCCCTCCCCCACATGGAATCCCAGCGCGCCGTGCCCGTCCTGCGTGGGCAGGGGCGCAAGGTCATCGACCTCTCCGCGGACTACCGACTGCGCGATGCCGCACTCTACGGCACCTGGTACAAGGCCGACCACATCGATGCGACGGGGCTTGCGGAAGCCGTGTACGGCATGCCCGAGCTTCACCGCAAGGCCATCGCCTCAGCATCGCTCGTGGCCAATCCGGGCTGCTATCCGATGGGCGCGGTGCTCGCCACGGCGCCCCTCATCAAGAGCGGGCTCGGTCGCCGCGAGGGCATCGTCGTCGACGGCAAGTCGGGAGTGACGGGGGCAGGGGCACAGGGACGGAAGGTCGAGCCCATGTACCTCTACACCGAGGCGAACGAGAACGTGCAGGCGTATGCCATCGGAACGCACCGCCACACGCCGGAGATCGAGCAGGAGCTCTCGGCGCTGGCGGGCCAGCCCGTGGTGGTGGGCTTCACGCCCCATCTCCTGCCCATGAACCGCGGGCTTTTCACCACGGCCTCGGTGCCGCTCACCAAGAGCGCGGGGTCGAGTGACCTCCTCGCCCTGTACCGGGAGTTTTACGCCGGCGAGCCCTTCGTGCGCGTGGTTCCCGAGGGCGAGCGCCCGACCACGCGCGCGGTCGTCGGCTCCAATTTCTGCGACGTCACCGTGGTATCCGATCCGCGCACCGGTCGCGCGGTGTGCGTCTCTGCCCTCGACAACCTGGGCAAGGGCGGCTCGGCCAATGGCATCCAGAACCTCAATATCATGATGGGGTGGGACGAGCGGACCGGCCTCGAAGCACCGCCCGTGTACCCCTAGGGTGCGCATGACCGACATGCAATGGCTCGACGGAGGCATCACGGCCGTTCCCGGCATCCTGGCCTCGGGGATGGCCGCGGGGATCAAAGCGAGCGGCAAGAAGGATCTCGCGCTGATCTATTCCTCGGCCCCCGCCCGTGCCGCGGCCGTCTTCACCACCAACCAGGTCAAGGGCGCGCCCGTCCTCGTCTCGCAGGAGCACATTCGCGATGGCCGGGCTCAGGCGATCGTGGCTTCGAGCGGCTGCGCCAACGTGTGTACGGGCGAGCAGGGAATCAAGGACGCCCGCGAGATGACGAAGACGGTGGGCGAGCTGCTGCGGATCAAGCCGGGCCAGGTGCTGATCGCCGCCACGGGTGTGATCGGCCAGCCCCTCCCCATGGACAGGATCCGCGCCGCCCTGCCGAAACTCGTGAAGGGATTGACTCCGCAGGGTGGTCGGAGCGCCGCCGAGGCGATCATGACCACCGATACGCGGCCGAAGGAGGCGGCCCTCCGGCTCGATGTCGGCGGGCGCCCCATCACCATCGGAGGCATCGCCAAGGGAGTGGCCATGCTCGAGCCACACCTGGCGACCATGTTCTGCTTCCTCGCCACCGATGCCATGGTGTCGGCGGATGCCCTGCCGCGCGTGCTGAAGCGGACCGCCGACGTGTCCTTCAACCGGATCACCGTGGACGGCGACCAGTCCACGAGCGACACGGTGGCAGTGCTCGCGAATGGGCTCGCGGAGAACGCCCCCCTCGAGCGCGGCAGCCGCGGGCTGCGCGAGTTCGCGCGCGGACTCGAGGCCGTGGCGGCACGCCTGGCCCGTATGCTGGTGGCCGACGGGGAAGGCGCCACCAAGCTGGTCGAGGTGGCGGTGAGCGGGGCGCGGACGAGGCGCGAGGCCCTCCTGGCCGCTCGCGCGGTGGCGAACTCGCCGCTCGTCAAGACGGCCATCTATGGCGCCGATCCCAACTGGGGGCGTATCATGATGGCGCTCGGCAAATCGGTGGCCCGGGTGGCTCAGGACAGAGTGTCCATCCGATTCGGCGACGAGGTGCTGGTCGAGAAGGGAATGCTCAGGAGCGGGGCCCGTCTCGAGAAGATTCGGGCGCTGATGGCGGAGCCGGAATACATGATCGGGATCGACCTCGGCCTCGGTCGCGGTCAGGACCGTGTGTGGACATCGGACCTGAGCGAGGAGTACGTGCGCCTGAACGGGAAATACACGACCTGAGCAGCACGCAGTTAACTCGCACGATCGCGAGCTTCGGTGCCCGGCTGCAGTTCGAGCTGAGACGTGACCGAGCCCCGCAAGGGGCCGGGCACGGCGAGGCGAGGGCTGAATGAGGTTCGAGCTGAGACGTGACCGAGCCCCGCAAGGGGCCGGGCACGGCGAGGCGAGGGCTGAATAAAGAGCCGGGAGAGCGCGGGGGCGAATCGAGCCTCGCCGCTCGCGATCGGAGGCCAACCGAACGAGGAGAGTGAGATGGCGGCACTGACCATGAAGGAGCTGCTGGAGGCCGGCGTGCACTTCGGCCACCAGACCAAGCGCTGGAACCCCAAGATGCAGAAGTACATCTTCGGGGAGCGCAACGGCATCTACATCATCGACCTGCAAAAGACCCTCAAGAAGTTCCGTGAAGCGTACGCCTACGTGCGCGATCTCGCGGCGGGCGGGGGCACCGTGCTCTTCGTGGGCACCAAGAAGCAGGCCCAGGAGACCGTGCTCGAGGAGGCCGGCCGCTGCGGCATGTTCTACGTCAATCACCGCTGGCTGGGCGGGACCCTGACGAACTTCGCCACCATCCGCAAGTCCATCGCCAGGCTCAAGAAGCTCGACGAGATGAAGGAGACGGGGGAGTACGATCGGCTGCCCAAGAAAGAGGTCATCGTGCTCGAGCGCGAGCGCGAGAAGCTCCAGCACACCCTGGTGGGGATCAAGAACATGGACCGGCTGCCCTCCGCCGTGTTCGTAATCGACCCGAAGAAGGAGACGATCGCGGTGGAGGAGGCGCGGCGGCTCGTTATTCCCATCATCGCCATCGTGGACACCAACTGCGATCCCACGGGAATCGACTATCCCGTCCCCGGCAACGACGACGCCATCCGCTCCGTGAGGCTCATCACCTCCCGCATCGCGGACGCCGTACTGGAAGGCGCGGGCACGCTGGCCAAGGAAGCGGCGGAGGCCGCGGAGATTCCCGCCTCGCCCGATCTGCCCGTGGTGACGGAGGCGGAGATGGCGGCCTCGGCCGAAGCGCCGGCCCCGGCCTGAGGAGCGGTCTCGCGCATGGCCTACTCCGCCGAAGACGTCAAGAAGCTCCGGGACCTGACCGGGGCGGGCATGATGGACTGCAAGGCCGCCCTCGAAGCCTCCAAGGGCGTGGTCGAGGGCGCGGTGGAGCACCTGCGCAAGAAGGGACTGGCCGACGCGGCCAAGAAGCAGCACCGCGAGGCCAGAGACGGGCTCATTCACGCCTATATCCACCAGACGGGCAAGATGGGTGTCCTGATCGAGGTCGATTGCGAGACGGACTTCGTGGCCCGCACCTCCGACTTCCAGCAGCTCGTCAAGGACCTCGCCGTGCAGGTGGCTGCCTTGCCCACCACCACGTACATCTCGCGGGAGCAGGTGCCCGGGGCGGTCGTGGAGAAGGAGCGGGAGATCTACCGGGAGCAGATGGTCGACCAGAAGAAGCCGCCCCAGGTCATCGACAAGATCATCGAGGGCAAGCTCGAGAAGTTTTACGCGGAGACGTGCCTCCTCGAGCAGCCCTTCGTGAGGGACGAGACGGGCAAGACCCGGATCAAGGACATGGTCGATGGCGCCACGGCCAAGATGGGGGAGCGCATCGTGGTCAAGCGCTTCGCGCGCTTCCAGGTCGGAGCGGACTAGGCTCCATGGCCGAGGCCGGCGCCGCCCCCTACCGACGCGTCCTCCTCAAGATCTCGGGCGAGGCGCTGGCGGGCCGGCAAGGCTACGGCATCGAGCCGGAGACCATCAACCGCATCGCGGAGGAAATCCGCGAGGTGGTCGAGATGGGTGTGCAGCTGGCCATCGTGATTGGCGGCGGCAATATCTTTCGCGGGATCGCGGCGAGCGCGGGCGGCATGGACCGCGCCACCGGCGACTACATGGGCATGCTCGCCACCGTCATCAACGCCCTGGCCCTTCAGGACGCCATCGAGAAGGCGGGGGTGCCCGTGCGGGTGCTCTCGGCCATCGAGATGCGCGCGGTCGCCGAGCCGTATATTCGCCGCCGCGCCATGCGGCACCTCGAGAAAGGGCGCGTGGTCGTCTTCGCGGCGGGCACCGGCAACCCGTTCTTCACCACGGACACGGCGGGCGCCCTGCGCGCCGTGGAGATCGGTGCGGAGGCCCTCCTCAAGGCGTCGCGAGTGGACGGTATCTACACCGCCGACCCTCTCAAAGATCCCAAGGCCGTCAAGCTGGCGCAGGTCGGCTACATCGAGGCCCTCAACCGAGGTCTCGAGGTGATGGACACCACGGCCATCTCGCTCTGCATGGACAACAAGCTGCCCATCGTGGTGTTCGACCTCACGACACGCGGCAATATCCGGCGCATCGTGGCCGGGGAGGCGGTGGGCTCGATCGTGACGAACGACACCGTACCGCCCAAGAGGTAGAGCCATGCAACAGGTCGTGAAAGATCTGGAGACGCGAATGCAGGCGGCACTCGATCTCCTGAGCCGCGAGTTCGCGGGCGTGCGCACGGGGCGCGCGAGCACGGCGCTCCTCGACAACATCCGCGTCGAGGCCTACGGTAACCTGACACCCATCAACCAGCTCGCCTCGCTGTCCGTGCCCGATTCCAAGACCCTGATGATCCAGGCGTGGGACGCCTCTCAGCTCGGCCACATCGAAAAGGCCATCCTGAAGTCCGATATCGGCATCACGCCCTCGAGCGACGGCAAGGTCTTGCGCCTGACCATGCCGACCCTGACCGAGGAGCGGCGGAAGCAGCTCGCCAAGACCATCGGCAAGTACGCCGAGGACGCCCGCGTGGCCATCCGCAACGTCCGCCGGGAGGCCAACGACAAGCTCAAGGGCATGGCCAAGGACAAGAAGGTGTCGCAGGACGACGAGCGGCGCGGCCACGACGCCATCCAGAAGGCCACGGACAAGTTCATCGGCAAGGTCGAGGAGCTCGCCAAGAAGAAGGAGCAAGAGATCCTGGCGATCTGATTCTGGCTTTTGCTTTTCGCGGGGCGGTTTTACGTGGAATTCGCCTGCGCCGTCACGTAAACTGTGAGGAGCATGCCTCTCAAGTCTGGCGTGACGGCCCCGGAGCTTTCTACGCTCGGAGAGCGGGAGCTCCGCGAGCGGGTTCTGTCCCGCCCATTGCCCCGGCACGTCGCCATCATCATGGATGGGAACGGTCGGTGGGCGACGTCCCGCGGACTCCCGCGCGTGGCCGGCCACGGCGAGGGCGTCAAGTCCGTGCGCAGCGTCGTGCGGGCGGCGGGGGAAGTCGGCATCGAGTACCTGACGCTCTATGCCTTCTCCTCCGAGAACTGGAACCGCCCGAGCCACGAAGTCTCCACTCTCATGAGCCTGCTCGAGCGGTCGATCGATCGCGAGCTGCCGGAGCTCATGGCGCGCAGCGTGCGCTTCCGCGTCATCGGACGTCCGAACGGGGTGCCCGCCGAAGTGCAGCGTCGCATCGACCACGTGGTGGAGGCGACCGCGGCCAACACGGGCCTCAACCTGCTCATGGCCTTCAACTACGGGGCGCGGGACGAGATCGTCGATGCCTGCCGTCGCCTGGCGCGCGATGTCGCCGAAGGCCGACTCGGCCCGGAGCAGATCGACGAGGTGCGCCTGGGCCGGGCCCTCTACACGGACGGCGTTCCCGACCCGGATCTCCTCATCCGCACGAGCGGCGAGATGCGGCTGTCGAACTTCCTGCTCTGGCAGATCGCCTACACGGAGCTCTGGGTGACGCCCACCCGCTGGCCGGACTTCGAGCCTCGCGACCTGTATCTGGCCGTGGCCGACTTCCAGCAGCGCGACCGCCGCTTCGGGCGGGTTTGATGCCCGGGGCGCACGGCATGCCGCTGCCCACGCCGCTGGAGAGGCCCACGACCTCTCGGTGGAGTGAGCTCGCCAAGCGCACGCTGTCCACCGTCGTTCTCCTGCCGCTGTTCATCTGGATCGTGCTGGGAGGCGCCCCTCTCGCCTTCGATCTCATGATCGTGGCCGTCGGCATCCTCGCGAGCTGGGAGTTCTCCCGGATGTTCCAGCGGGCCGGCGTGCCCGTATTCCGTGACGCCGGCGTCGTGCTGGGCGCCCTCCTCACGGCAAGCTTTCTCGCCCCGGAGCGGATAGCCCTCGCGGCGACGGCATCCGTCATGGCCGTCCTCGCCCTCAGCCTCGCTCGGCCCGAGCCCGGTCCCGCGCGCTGGCAGGCGGTGGCGGTCACCCTTCTCGGGCTGGCCTGGATCAATGCGCTCCTCGGCCACACCATCCTGCTCCGCGCCTTGCCGGAGGGGCTTCACTGGGTGCTGCTCCTCGTGTGGGTGACGTGGATCGGAGAGACGGCGGCCTATACGGTGGGCTCTCTCGTGGGCCGGCACAAGCTGGCGCCCGGCATCAGCCCCGGCAAGACCGTCGAGGGCGCGCTGGCCCAGCTCGTGGGATCGCCGCTGGCCGCGCTCGCGGCGCAGGGCTGGCTTTTCCCGGGGCTCAGCACGAGGGACGCGCTGCTCGTCGGCCTCCTGCTGGGCGTCGTCGGGCAGCTCGGCGATCTCGCGGAGTCTGCCCTCAAGCGGAGCGTCGGCACCAAGGACGCCGGTCAGCTCATTCCCGGCCATGGCGGCATGCTCGACCGCGTGGACGGCCTCCTCTTCAATGCCCCCGCCCTGTTCTACTATGTGACGCACGGGAGGATGTGGAGCGCATGAAGCGGGTGACCGTGCTGGGAGCGACGGGTTCGGTGGGGCGGCGGGCCCTCGAGCTGTGTGCGCAGTTCACCGACGTCTTCCGGATCGAAGGGCTGGCCGCGCGGGGCTCGAACCCGGATCTCGTGGTCGAGCTCTGCCGCATCCACCGGCCCAAGGCCCTCGCGCTGATCGACGACCGCGCAATCGACCGCGTATCGCGCGCGCTGCCGCACCCGCGACCCGAGATCCTGGCCGGCCCGCGCGGACTCGAGACCCTCGCGCGCGAGGTCGACGCCGACGTGGTGCTCTCCGCCATCGTGGGCGGGGCGGGGCTCCTGCCGACCATGGCCGCCCTCGAGTCTGGCAAGGCCGTGGCCATCGCCAACAAGGAGCCGCTCGTCATGGCGGGCAGCCTCATGACGGCCGCGGCGCGCCGGAGCAAGGTGCCGCTCCTGCCCGTGGACTCCGAGCACAGCGCCATCTTCCAGTGCCTCGAGGGCCACAAGCGCTCACAGGTGCACCGGATCCTCCTCACGGCCTCGGGCGGCCCGTTCCGCCAGACGCCCCAGGAGGGCCTCGCCTCCGTCACTGTCGAGGACGCGCTCAATCACCCCACGTGGAAGATGGGCGCGAAGATCACCATCGACTCTGCCACCTTGATGAACAAGGGCCTCGAGATCATCGAGGCCCGCTGGCTCTTCGACGTGCAATCCTCGCAGGTGCAGGTGGTCGTGCATCCGCAATCCATCATCCACTCCATGGTCGAGTACGTCGACGGCTCGGTCATCGCCCAGCTCGGGGTGGCTGACATGGGCATTCCCATTCTCTACGCCCTCAACCATCCGGACCGACTACCCTGGCCCGACGAGCGGCTCGACCTGACCAAGGTGGGAGCGCTCACCTTCGAAGCGCCCGATCCGGTGCGCTTCCCGTGCCTCCGGCTGGCTCGCGAGGCTCTCTCGGCCGGGGGCTGCGCGCCCGCGATCCTGAACGCCGCCAACGAAGTCGCCGTGGCTGCCTTCCTCGAAGGCCACGTCCACTTCATCCAGATCGCCGATCTCATTGCCCGCGCCCTCGACCGCGTGTCGCCGCGCCCCCTCGACAGCATCGAGACGTGCGTGGACGTGGACACCGAGACGCGTCGGCTCGTGGCAAGCTGGCTGCCCGCCGCCCCCGCAGCCGGGTCGCCCGGGAGGGTCGTCCGTTGACCACCGTCATCGCGTTCGTCGTCGTCATCGGCATCCTCATCCTCATCCACGAATGGGGCCATTTCGTGGTGGCGCGCCTGTCGGGTGTGGGGGTCGAGCGCTTCTCCATCGGCTTCGGCCCCGTTCTCTGGCGCATCAAGGGCAAGGAGACCGAGTACTGTCTCTCGGCCATTCCCATGGGCGGCTACGTCAAGATGATGGGCGACGACGAGAACCCGCTCGAGGGTGGCAAGACCGACGCGGTGGACCCGAAGAAGTCGTTCAACCTCAAGCCCGTCTGGGTCCGCTTTCTCATCGTGTTCGCCGGCCCCGGCATGAACTTCGTGCTCGCCGTGCTCCTGACCGCCCTCGCTTTCATGGTGTGGGGCCGTCCCGTGGTGCCCGCGGTAGTCGGCCGCGTGGCCGACGGCAGTGTGGCGGCGCAGGCGGGGATCAAGCCGGGCGACAGGATCGTCGCCGTGGATGGCCGTCCCGTCCAGTACTGGGATGAGGTGCTGACCCAGGTGCAGGCGAGCAAGGGGCGGATCCTCCGCTTGACCGTCACTGACGGAGGGGCCACGCGCGAGATCGCCGTCACTCCGCAGCGCATCGCCGGTCGCGACATCTTCGGCGATGAGCAGGACTACTGGGACCTCGGGGCCCGGCAGTCGGTCTCGGACCAGGCGACGATCGGCGATGTCGTGCCGGGCGGCGCCGCGGCCAAGGCCGGGCTCAAGCCGGGCGACATGATCGTCTCGCTGGAGGGCCAGCCCATCACGTCGTGGGACGAGCTCGCCGACGGCATCAGCAAACGGGCGGGCCAGGCGACCGTGCTCGGCGTCAAGCGGGGAGATCAGGTGCTGACCCTGACGGTCACGCCCGCCCCCACTGGCCCTGATGGCAAGGGACGCATCGGCATCAGCCACTCGATGGCGCCTGCCGCCGGCGCCGTGTTCGTCCGCTCCGATCCTCTCACCGCCATCCGCGAGGGCGTGCTCAAGACCTGGGAGTGGACGCATCTCACCGTCAAGGGGATGTACAAGCTGATCACGGTACAGCTCGCCCCCTCCAACATCGGCGGGCCCATCCAGATCGCGGCGGCGGCGGGTGAGCAGGCGCGCCAGGGCCTGCCGTATCTCACGCTCTTCACGGCTCTCATCAGCGTGAACCTCGCCGTGCTCAACCTCTTGCCCGTGCCCATGCTGGACGGCGGACATCTCCTCTTCTTCGTGTGCGAGGCGGTCCTGGGCCGACCCATCTCCGTGCGCAAGCGCGAGATCGCCCAGCAGGTCGGCTTCGTGCTCCTCATGATGCTGATGGTGTACGCGGTCTACAACGATCTGTCGCGACTCGACGTCTTCCACCGGTTCTTCTTCCGCTGACGGGGACGGCCATGGGCCAATATCGCTGCCACGTGTTCGTCTGCACCTCGGGGGAGACCTGTCCTGAGCAGGGCGACGTGGAGAAGTTCGTCAAGACCCTCCGCGCGGGCGCGGTCGCGGCGGGGAAGCAGGCGGAGATCCGCGTCAACAAGGCGGGGTGTTTCTCGCAGTGCGGCCACGGTCCCATGATCGTCGTGTATCCCGAGAACGTCTGGTACGCGGGCGTGCAGGAATCCGATCTGCAGGAGATCCTCGAATCGCACATCCTGGGCGGCCGGCCCGTCAAGCGCTTGCTCTACGATCCGGGCGTGCCCGGGGCCAACAAGGTACCGGGCGCCCCCTAGGCGGTCGTTCGAGTAATTCCCATATGCCCACACGAGCACGAATGTTCCGCTCCGAGCGCCGGCTTCGCCGGCGCAATCTGTGCGGGGGGAGGTTTCGGAAGGGGGGCGGAGCCCCCCTCCGAGCTTAGGCCATGCGCTGGACCCGCTCTCTCATTCCCACGTTGCGGGAGGACCCTGCCGACGCCGAGGCCATCAGCCACAAGCTCATGGTCCGCGCGGGGCTCGTCCGCCAGCTCGCGGCGGGCATCTACGTCTACCTGCCCGTCGGGCTGCGGGTCATCGAGAAGGTCAACGCCATCATCCGCGAGGAGATGAATCGCATCGGCGGCCAGGAGCTGACCATGCCGGTGCTGCATCCCGCGGAGATCTGGCAGCAGTCGGGGCGCTGGGATGCCATCGGCGGGGAGATGTTCCGCCTCAAGGACCGGAACCAGCGCGACATGTGCCTGGGCATGACGCACGAGGAAGTCGTGGCGTGGCTGGCCGCGCGGGAGATCCGATCCTATCGCGATCTCCCGCAGATCTGGTACCAGATCCAGACCAAGGAGCGCGACGAGGCGCGGCCGCGCTCGGGGGTGCTGCGCACCCGGGAGTTCCTCATGAAGGACTCCTACACCCTCGACCCCGACCAGGCCGCCCTCGACGTCTCGTACAACGCTCACAAGCAGGCCTATGGCAAGATCTTCGACCGCTGCGGCCTTCGCTACGTCGTGGTGGATTCCGATCCCGGCATGATGGGCGGGTCGGGATCGCACGAGTTCATGGC
>Ga0070706_100002324_pt1 | contig 19192 bp, 15 predicted proteins | sample KBSK5501metaG_FD_65476 | JGI IMG/M metagenome (GOLD analysis project Ga0070706, IMG submission 65476) | Corn, switchgrass and miscanthus rhizosphere microbial communities from Kellogg Biological Station, Michigan, USA - KBS K5-50-1 metaG | ecosystem: Host-associated > Plants > Roots >... | reverse complement strand
CGCCGCGCTGCTCGCTCAAGGCACGACCACGGTCGAGGCGAAGAGCGGCTACGGCCTCTCCCTCGACGAGGAGCGAAAGCAGCTCCGCGCGGCGACGCGGGCGGGTGCCGCGTCGCCGGTCGAGGTGATTCCGACGTTCCTCGGCGCCCACGAGGTCCCCGACGAGTACCGGTCGCGGCGTGCCGATTACGTCGCCCTGCTCTGCGAAGCGATGATCCCGGCCGTTGCCCAGGAAGGGCTCGCGCGCTTCTGCGACGTGTTCTGCGACCGCGGCATCTTCACGGTGGAAGAGGCGCGCGCGATCCTGACCGCCGGCAAGAGTCACGGCCTCCTGCCCAAACTCCACGCCGACGAGCTGGCCGACGTCGGCGCGGCGGGTCTCGCGGCCGAGGTGGGCGCGATCTCCGCGGATCACCTGCTGCACGCGAACGATGCGGGGCTTCGCGCGATGTCCCGGGCCGGCACGGTCGCGGTGCTCCTCCCGGGCACCGCCTTCACGCTCGGCCTGCCCTACGCGCGCGCCCGCGACATGATCGCGATCGGATTGCCGGTCGCGCTCGCCACGGACTGGAATCCGGGAAGCACGATGTCCTCGTCCATGGCGCTCGCGATGACCCTGGCCGTGACCCAGATGCGATTGACCCCCGCGGAAGCCTGGATGGCGGCCACCGCGAACGCGGCCGCGGCGGTCGGCGCCGGGGATCGGGTGGGGCGAATCGCGGCCGGCTTCGAGGCCGATCTGTGTCTCTACGACACACCCGATCACCGCCACATCGCCTACCACTACGGGCACGAGCACGCGCGGGCCGTGGTCAAGGGAGGTCGCGTCGCCTGGGAGCGCGCCGATTCCTCGATCTGTTCGTAACTAAATCCAGTAAAATATTGTGATAATGTGCGATATCGTTAATGGGAAGTGGCGGAGAATTGCCCTCAAAATTCCGGAGGAACGGGCATGAGCGAGCTGGTGGAGTGCGTCCCCAACTTCAGCGAAGGCCGAAATAAGTCTGTAGTTCAGGCCATTGCTGCCGAAATTTCGCGTGATCGGTCGATCCGATTGCTCGACCAGGAGATGAACGCCGACCACAACCGCTCGGTCATCACGTTCGTGGGCGAGCCGGAGGCCGTTGTAGAGGCGGCCGTCCGGGGCGTCCGAAAGGCGGCCGAGTTGATCGACATGCGCCAGCACCGGGGGGAGCATCCACGGATGGGAGCCACCGACGTACTTCCGTTCGTACCCGTCGGCTCGGCGACCCTCGACCGTTGCGTCGAATTGGCGCGCCTCGCGGGCGAGCGGATCGGCCGCGAGCTCGGAATTCCGGTATTCCTGTACGAGGCGGCGGCGACGAGGCCGGCGCGACAAAATCTGGCCGACGTGCGGCGAGGGGAGTACGAGGGGCTTTCGCGCGCGATCGGAACCGATCCCGATCGGTCGCCCGACTTCGGGCCGCAGGCGATCCATCCGGGCGCCGGCGCCACCGCGGTCGGCGCGCGCCTTCCCCTCCTGGCGTTCAACGTGAATCTCGGCACGGGCGACGTCGAGGTCGCGAAGAAGATCGCGAAGGCCATCCGTTTCCAGTCGGGGGGGCTGCGCCACGTCAAGGCGCTCGGCTTCCTGCTGCACGAACGCGGCATCGCACAGGTCTCGATGAATTTAGTAAATACGTGGGGGACGCCGGTCCACCGGGTGTTCGCGCTCATCCGGGAGGAAGCGGAGCGGTACGGGGTCCCGATCGTGGGAAGCGAGGTGGTGGGCCTGGTCTGTCAGGACGCGCTCGTCGACGTGGCGGAGCACGCGCTTCGTCTCGAGAATTTCTCACGCGACCAGATTCTCGAAAATCGGCTCGCGCGTCACCTCGGCGCGGCGGAGCAGGCGGTCCCCGACTTTCTCGATGAGGTCGCGTCGTCGGCGCCGACGCCCGGCGGCGGCAGCGTCGCCGCGTTGGCCGGCGCGCTTGCCGGCGCCCTCGCGTCCATGGTGGCGCGTCTCACGGTGGGGAAGAAGAAGTACGCGGAGCACGACGCGGCCATGCGCGCCGCCGAGCAGAGCACGGAGTCGCTTCGCCGCGAGCTCTTCGAGCTGGTCGCGGAGGATTCGCGCGCGTTCGAGGCGTACCGGGCGGCGATGAAGCTCTCGCAGCGCACGCCGCAAGAAGTCGCGACCCGGGAGCAGGCGATCGCGGAGGCGGCCCGAAACGCGGCGAAGACGCCGCTTCGGACGGCCGAGACGTGCGTCCGCGTGCTGGAAGCGCTGATGCCCGTGGCCACGAATGGCAACGAGAACGCGGTGAGCGACGCGGGCGTGGCGGCCTGGCTCGCGCGCGCCGGCGCCGAAGGCGCCGCGATGAACGTGACGATCAACCTGCCCTCGATTCCCGAGGCGGAGCGCGGCGATCTCGCCGCGCGCGCGCGCCGGGCCGTCGAGCGGGCTTCCGCATTGCACGCCGCCTGCATGGAGCAGGTGGAGCGCCGGCTTTCCGGCGCGGCGACGCCCGCGTAGGACGCGGCGCCGGCTCGGACCGAACAGGGAGACGCGTGGACCGGAACCTGGCCATCAAGAAGAAGGCGCAGCAACTCATCGCCAAGGGGCAGATCGATGCGGCCCTGGCGGAGTTCGACCGCCTGTTCGAGAGCGGCGACAAGGATCCGTACGACTTCATCCTGGTGGCCGATCTCCTGGCGAAGCGCGGTTCGATGCAGGAGGCCGTTCGTCGCTATCGCCAGGCCGTCGACGAGTACTCCAAGGGCGACCTCTTCAAGAACGCCATCGCCGTCTGCAAGCGCATCCTCCGAATTTCCAAGGAAGACCTCGAGATCCACAAGACGCTGGGAGTGCTCTACGCCAAGGAGGGCCTCTACGGCGACGCGATCATCCACTACTTGGAATACGCCGAGGGATCGATCCGGCGCCAGGACCACGACGCGGCGCTGGACGTCCTCGACGAGGTGCTGAAGCTCTCGCCCGAGAATCGCGAGCTCTCGGAGAAGTACGTCGAGATCGCCATGCGGGCCGACCAGCCGGAACGCGGCGGACGCGAGCTCCATCGCCGCGCGGACCGAGCGGAGCACGAGGGACGCAGCGCCGACGCGGCGGAGCTTCGCGATCGCGCCTCCACGCTCGCGCCCGGACTCGCGGTGCCGAGCGCGGAGGCGCCGGCCCCGGTGCCGGACGCGTTCGGTCGGACCCCGCAGGAACCGAGCGCCCCCTCTGCGGACCCGCCCGAGGCGAGCCGGATCGACGCCCTGTTCGGCGCGGGGCCGGACGAGTCGGCGTCGGTGCCGGAGCCGGGCGTGGTCTCCCTGACGCGCGACGCCGCGCCGCCTTCGCCGGAACGCGAGCCGGCGGACCCCGTCGCGGGGCACGCGGAGCTCGCGACCGGCTACCTCTCCGCGGGCAATCGCGAGCTGGCCGCCGAGGAATTCTGGAAGGCGGCGGAACTCGCGTTCTTCCGCGGCGACCTGACGCGCGTCCGCACGCTCCTCTCGTCGCTCCTGACCGCGATGCCGGGACACGAAGCCGCGCTCCGACGTCTGGTCGACATCACGGCCCAGGCCGAGGACCGTCCGGCCGAGGCCCGAGCGCGGTTCGACCTGGCCGAGGTCTACCTCGCCCACGAAGAGTGGGCGCTCGCCCGTGGCGAATACATGCGATCGTTGGAGCTCGACCCGAGCAACGATCGCGCCCGGGTCCGGGTCCAGCGGCTCGACGCCCTCCAGAATGGAGAGGGCGGCGCGCCCATCGACCTCGACTCGATCACCGGACCGAAGCCGGCGGCGTCCGTGCGCGTCCGCGAAGAAACGCACCAGGAGACCGACAATCTCGTCGATCTGGAGGAGATCATCGACGAGTTCAAGGCCGGCGTCAGCAACACGATCTCCGGCGAGGACCACGAGAGCCATTACGATCTCGGGATGGCCTACATGGAGATGGGTCTCTACGACGAGGCGATCGGCGAATTCCAGATCGCGTCGCGGGGCGGCCCGATGGAGCTGAAGTGCCTCGAGATGATCGCGCTCTGCTATCTGGAGAAGAACGAGCCCGCGTCGGCGGCCCGTGAGCTCGATCGCGCGCTCGAGCTTCCGGGGCACGGCCCGGAAGAGACGATCTCGATCCGCTACAACCTCGGCGTCTCGAACGAGCGGCTCGGGAATCTCGACCGCGCGCTCCAACACTACGAGGAGGTCTATCTCCTCAACGTCGACTTCCTGAAGGTCGCGACCAAGGTGCGCGAATTGAAGGCGCGGCTCGCGAGCAGCCGGGACGGCTCATGACGTACGCGGCGGTCGACCTCCACCTTCATTCCACGGCGTCCGACGGCTCGGAAACGCCCGAGGCGGTCGTGGCGCTCGCCGAACGGAACGGGGTCCGGACGATCTCCCTCACCGACCACGATTCGATCGACGGTTATCCCGCGGCCCTGGCTCGCGCCGACGAAGCGCAGATTCGATTGATCCCGGGCGTCGAGCTCTCGGTCCACGAAGAAGGTTCCGACGTGCACCTTCTCGCCTACGGGTTCGACCCGGCGGATTCGGCGCTCCGGGCGGCGATCGCGCGGTATCGGGACTCCCGTCGGGATCGCGCGCGGAAAATCCTCTCGCGGCTCAAAGGGCTCGGGATCCGTATCTCGCTGGACGAGATCGAGGAGCTGGCCAAGGGCGGCGCGCTGGGACGGCCGCACGTCGCCGAGGCGCTCGTCCGGGGCGGGCACGTCGACTCGTTCAACGAGGCGTTCCAGCGTTTCCTCGGCCACCACGCGCCGGCGTACGTCGGAAAGACGGCGGTATCGCTGGAGGAGGCCGTCTCCGTCGTGCGGGACGCCGGCGGCGTCACGGTGCTCGCGCACCCCGGAACGACCAACCGGGATCATCACATCCCGGCGTGGGCGCGGCGCGGCCTCGACGGGATCGAGGTGTGGCACGCGAAGCACGACGCTTCCGCCATCGCCCGATATCAAGGCTACGCCAAGCTGCACGGTCTTCTCGTGACGGGCGGCACGGATTTCCACGGAGAGCGGACGCCGGCGGTCACGGTCGGGTCGGTGGCGGTTCCGGAGAGCATCCTTCCCGCGCTCGACGAAGTGCTCCGGGCGCGGCGTCCGGTTCGCGCCCGGCGCTAGGGCCCCACACCTCAGTTTTCTTGCGCCTTCGTTGTCGGTCTGGTACCGTTCCATTCCCCCCAGATGCGAACCGTCGTCCGTAGCGCCGCCCTCATCGCCTTCTCCGTCGCGTGCGGCTACGCGAAGCTGGTCCTGTTCCCCTATCTGTTCTTTGTGGAGATCTTCTCGGTGGCCGTCTTCCTGTCGGGGACGATCGTGGGGGTCGCGTGGGGCGTTTGGGTCGGCGCCGTCGCCCGGCTGATCTTCACCGTCGCGAACCCGTATGGCCCGACCCACCCCTGGGTGATGATCGCCCAGATCGTGGGCGCCGGGGCGATCGGCGCCATGGGCGGCGCCTCCCGCCGGTGGCTCCTGCCCGTGAGCGCGGCACACGCGCCGCTCGGGGACCGCGGCCGCGTCGCGCTCCTCGCGGGGCTCGGCCTCGTGGGCACGCTCGCCTACGACCTCGTGACCAACGCCGCCCAGGGGGTCGTCTTCGGCGCCGTGGGCGTGACCCTGGCGTTCGCGGCGATTCCCTCGCTCCAGCACGTCGCCTCCAACACGGTCCTCTTCGCGGTCATCGGCGGCCTCGCGCTCCCATGGCTCGGCCGCGATCCGCGCCTTCTCGGCCATGGCTCGTAGCTTCGCCGGCGCGCTCGCGATCGTGCTCGTGGCGGCGTCGGTCGTACCGACCGCGGCGGCTGCGCCCGCGGACTCGACCGCCGCGACGGTCGAGGCGGCCGCGACCGCCCCAGCGGCGTCCTCCGGTTCGCGCGCGACCGCGACGGGTGACTCCGCCGCGATCGGGACGCGCCTTGCCCTGGACGAGATCCGAAAGCAAGGGGTGGGGAGCCTCGAAGACGCGCTTCGAGGAAGACGCGCGGCGCTCCTCCTCGCCGCGCCGCGGTCCGGGCCGCTCTCGGCCCCGGCCTTGCTTCCCGACGCCGGGACGCGCATTCGGCCCTGGCCCCTCGGGATTCTGGCGGAGCGGAGCACCGACCGAACGGTCATCGCCGGCTTCCCGTTGAGCCTCGCGATTCCCGATCTCGCGGTCGCCTGGGACGATCCGGAAGGCGACGGCTTCGAGATCCAAGAGTGGAGGACGATCGACGCGTCGGCGGCGCCGGGATCGTTCCGCACGGCGGGGGCCCTCCTCGCGACGCCGCGCGCCGAAGCGTTCCATGACTTCGCGATGCCGGGCGCGTCCCGCGTCTCGAACCGGGCGAGGAGCGCCCTCGCGTACCGCAAAGGGGACGGAGGCGCGCTCGACACCGGGGCGCGGTTCGCGTCCCCGCTCCTGGCGCGGGGCCTCGCGTTTTCCTACGCGCGGCACGCAAGCGACGGCATCTTTCCGCTTCGCTCCCACCTCTCGACCCGTTACGACGCGGCCGCCGGGCTTCCACGCGTGGGCCCCCTCTCGTTCTGGCTGGAGGGAGCCCGCTTCCGGCGCACCATCGAGGTGGACATTCCGTTCGGGTACGCGGCGAACCAGGGCGCCACCATCGCGCGCGGGGAATGGAGCTCGGAGGAGATCGCGCTCCGCGGGCGTGGGAGCGGGGATCTGCTTCGTGGCGAGGGGTTCCTTCGCCTCGGCCGGGCCGCCCGCACGCAGGTCTCCTACGGTGGCGGGCGCGAGCGGTGGAGGTCCCCCGAGGCGGCCGTCTCGGCGAGTGTCGAGCGCGGTGCGGCCGGCACGCGAGGGTGGACGTGGAACGGGTCGGTGGACGCCGCGTCGCGGCAAGTGGAGTATCGCGTCGACAGCATCCCCGCATTCGATCCGCGTTTCGAATCGATTCGGGTCGCCGCCGGCGGAGAGCGCCCGCTCTTCTCGGGCGTCCGCGTCGCCATCGCGGGAGCGTTTGATGCGCGCGAGCGGGACCGCTCGTTCGTGGAGGGCCGCGTCTCGCTTTGGGGGACCGGCCAAAAGGGGAGCGCGCGCATCGACTTCGAATCCGCGCACGAGCGTCCTTCCTGGGTCGACCGATTGACCCCGCCGCGCGATTCCCTGGTCCTCGGGCCGTCCGGAGAGACCGTGCGGCTCTTCCGATCGGGCGATCCGTCGCTTCGCGCCCGCGCGCTCCGCGGCGCGCTCGGTACCGGAACGCTCCGCGTCGCCCGCGGAGTCTCGCTCGTGGGGTCCGGGGCGCTCCGGCGCGTCACCGACGATTTCGGCTGGGACGCCTCCCGAACGGAGTGGCCCGACTCGGTCGTGATCCGGGACGTGGCGCGCGCGCGCGGCGACGGCTGGGTTTCCTTCGCGGCCCTGGGCGCACGGCTCGACCGCTCGTGGGTTCGGCTTCGTGGAATGGGATGGATCCGCGGAGGGCCCGGAGCGCTCTCCCCGAACGCCGGCTCACCCCCCCGTCGCGGAATGGATGCGGCGGCCGCGATTCGCGCCTCGCTCTTCGGGGGCGATCTGCCGCTCGAGCTGGGCGCCGAAGCGCACGCGCTCGGACCACGGCGCGGCTTGATTCGCGCGCCCGCGACCGTCACCTGGGACGGATCGCTGCGCGCCGACTTCGCCTCGGCCGCGGTCTACTTCCAGCTCTCGAACGTTTTCGACCGCAAGAATCCGAGCGCGCTCTACGAAATCTCGACCGATGCCGCCGTGCTTCTCCCCCGACGCGAGTTCCACTTTGGAATTGTCTGGTATCTGACCGACTGACGGGGGAAGAAGGATGTGGGGGCGAGAGCTTCGCGCGGGGCTCGCGTTCGTGCTCGTCTCGTTGATCGCGGGCGCGGGCCTTCGCGCGTGGCGGCGGGATCACGAAGTTCGTTTCCAGGAGCTGGTCGAGGCGCTGGTCGAGCAGGACCTCGCTCGCGAGGAGGGAACGGCCGCGCGCGGCGCCGCCGGCGTCTCCGGCGAGGCCGGCGGGGGACCGGGCCGGGCGACCGACGAGCCGCCGGCGGGGTTCGCCGCCCCGCGCCGTTCGGCCCAGGCGGACCCACTTCGCCCCGGCACCCTCGACGTCGATCGCGCCTCGGTCGCGGAGTGGGTGCGCCTTCCCGGGATCGGGCCGTCCCTCGCGGCGCGCATCGTGGCCGACCGGGACGCGCACGGTCCCTTCGTCGCCCCGGAAGGCCTTCTCCGCGTGCGGGGCATCGGGCCGAAAATCCTCGAGAAGATTCGCCCCTTCCTCACGGCCCGCGGAGGCGCCGGCGCGACGCCGGACTCGACCCGCCCCGATACGTCGCCGGCCAAGCCGCGCCGCTGACCGACGCATTTCGCAACGTCCCGCGCGATTTTCGATCTCCCCGCCCGCGCGTTCGGTCCAATCGCCACCCGTAATCCCAATCGTTTCCGTCGCTTTGCACGATCGCCGGGCGGATCGCTCGAGTGGCACTCGTCTTGCGGATTGGAATCCCGCCGTTTCTGCGCCTTCCGGCAAAGAACGATCCGCGAGGTGCCGAAACTCCCACCAGGCACACGACGGACATCGAGACGAACAACCAGCGAGGGACGCGACGTGCAGCAGGACAACATCGGCCTCAAACTGCTGGAAGCCCGGCTCATTTCGCCGGATGCCCTTCAAAAGGCCCAGCTCCAGGTGAAGACCGGCGGGGGCCATCTGACCGCCGCATTGATCAAGCTCGGCGCGATCACCGAGGACGACCTCGGCAAGTTCCTCGCCGAGTTCTACGGCGTGCCCGCGGCCGATCTCTCGAACTTCGCTCCCGAGCACGCGGTCGTAAAGCTGATCCCGCCCGACGTGGCGAACAAGTTCCAGATCGTCCCGATCTCCCGCCAGGGCCGGCGTTTGACCGTGGCCATGGCGAATCCGTCCAACATCTTCGCCATCGACGACATCAAGTTCATCACCGGATGCGAGGTGCAACCGGTCGTCGCTTCGGAAGCGGCGATCAAGAAGGCCATCGACAAGGCCTACGACTCGGCCGCCTCCTTCGAGAGCGTCATGAAGGGGCTGGACGACGAGATCGAGGTCATCGAGGACGCGCCGGACGACATGCCGGACGCCGCGCTCCTCGGCGAGGCCGAGCAGGCCCCCGTCGTCAAGCTCGTCAACTCGCTCATCTCCGACGCCGTGCGGAAGGGCGCGAGCGACATCCACATCGAGCCCTACGAGCGGTCGCTCCGGGTGCGGTTTCGAATCGACGGCACGCTCTACGAAATGATGTCGCCGCCCTTCCGGATGAAGGCGGCCATCACCTCCCGTCTCAAGATCATGGCGGAGCTCGACATCGCCGAGCGGCGCTTGCCGCAGGACGGCCGCATCAAGCTCCGCATCGTGGGCCGGACCATCGATCTCCGCGTCTCGACCCTGCCGACGATCTTCGGCGAGAAGGTCGTGATGCGTATTCTCGACAAGGGCAATCTGAACATCGATTTGAACAAGCTCGGCTTCCAAGAGCGGGCCCTCGCCGACTTCTCGCGTGCCATCTCCCAGCCGTACGGGATGGTGCTGGTGACCGGGCCGACCGGATCGGGAAAGACGACCACCCTCTATTCGGCGCTCTCCAAGATCAACATTCCGGACGTGAACATCATGACCGCCGAGGACCCCGTCGAGTACAACCTCGAGGGGATCAATCAGGTGCTGGTGAACGACTCGGTCGGACTGTCGTTCGCCGCGGCGTTGCGTTCGTTTCTCCGCCAGGACCCCAACATCATCATGGTCGGAGAAATCCGTGACATCGACACGGGCTCGATCGCGGTCAAGGCCGCCTTGACGGGCCATCTCGTGCTCTCGACCCTCCACACGAACGACGCGCCGAGCACGATCAACCGAATGATCGACATGGGCATCGAGCCGTTCCTCGTCGCCTCCTCGACCAACCTGATCATGGCCCAGCGGCTCCTCCGCAAGGTCTGCAAGTCGTGCACGACCGACGTGAAGCTCCACCACGAGGTACTGCGCGAGCTGGGCCTCTCCGAAGCCGAGGCGGGCAAGGAAACGTTCAAGGAGGGGAAGGGCTGCGTCGATTGCAACAACACCGGATACAAGGGGCGAATGGGCGTCTACGAGGTGATGCCGATGTCGGCCAAGATCCGCGACCTGATCTTGGACCGGGCTTCGGTGAGCGACATCAAGAAGCAGGCGATGGCGGACGGGATGCTCTCGCTGCGCATGGACGGGCTCGTGAAGCTAAAGAACGGCGTCACGACGGCCGAAGAGGTTCTGAAGGAGACTGCGGCCGACCGGTAGCCGCGAGGGCGGAGGGATCATGGTGTCGTTGCGTCAGTTGCTGGACGAGATGATCAAGATGCGCGCGTCGGACCTGCACGTCTCTGCGGGCGTGCCGCCTCAGGTGCGCGTGGACGGATCCATCACGCCGATGGCGCATCCGCCGCTCACGCCGCAGATGACCCAGCAGATCGCGTACAGCGTTCTGACCGAAGAGCAGCGAAAGCGCTTCGAGACGACCAAGGAGCTGGATCTCTCGTTCGGCGTTCCCGGACTGAGCCGGTTCCGCGCGAACGTCTACATGCAGCGCGGCGTTACGTCGATGGCCATCCGCCAGATTCCCTACGAGATCCTCTCCTTCGAGCAGCTCGGGCTTTCGAAGGTCGTTCGCGAGTTCACCCAGAAGCAGAAGGGGCTGATCCTCGTGACCGGACCGACCGGGAGCGGAAAGTCCACGACCCTTGCCGCGATGATCGACCTGATCAACACGAACCGCGCCGGACACATCATCACGATCGAGGACCCGATCGAATACGTGCATCACCACAAGAAGTGCATCGTGCACCAGCGCGAGATCAACTCCGACACGACGACGTTCGAAACGGCCCTCAAGTACGTGTTGCGACAGGATCCGGACGTGATTCTGGTGGGGGAAATGCGGGACCTCGAGACGATCGCGGCAGCGTTGACGATCGCCGAAACCGGCCACCTCGTCCTCGCGACCCTGCACACGAACTCCGCCTACGAATCGATCAACCGCATCGTGGACGCGTTCCCGTCCGGGCAGCAGCAGCAGATCCTCTCGCAGCTCGCGTTCGTGCTCGAGGGTGTCATGACGCAGCAGCTCATTCCCCGCAACAAGGGTCCGGGCCGCGTCATGGTGTCCGAGCTCCTGATCTGCACGCCGGCGGTTCGCGCCGTCATCCGGGAGCGGAAGATCCACCAGATCTACAGCCTCATGCAGGCCGGCACGAAGCACGGCATGCAGACCATGAACCAGGGCCTGTTCCAGGCCTACGTCAACAAGCTGATCTCGCTCGAAGAGGCGATGGCTCGCTCCACGGATACGAAGGAACTCGAGCAGATGCTGGAAAAAGTCGGGGTCCACGTCGGCGCCGCCTAGGCGACCGGGGGCTCAAGGGGGAGACGCGTGCCAGTCTACGTATGGAAGGGTCGGACCGTCGGGGGCGAGATCCAGAGCGGCGAACTGACGTTCGACACTCAGGACGAGGCGCTCCAAGCGCTCCGGAAGAAGCGCATCATCATCACGTCGGTCCGCGAGAAGAAGGGCGACATCAAGTTCACGATGCCGTCGCTCGGCGGGTCGGTCTCGACGCGCGATCTCGCGATTTTCACGCGCCAGTTCGCGACGATGATCAATGCCGGCCTTCCGCTCGTCCAGTGCCTGGACATCCTCTCGAAGCAGACGGAGAAGGAGCGTTTTCGCACCATCATCGCGCAGGTCATGCGCGAGGTGGAGGCCGGCAACACCTTGGCGGAATCCCTCGGCAAGAAGGAAAACCAGAAGGCCTTCGACGAACTCTACGTGAACATGGTCGAAGCGGGGGAGGCGGGCGGTATTCTCGACGACATCCTCCAGCGCCTCGCCACGTTCATCGAGAAGGCGGAAGCGCTGAAACGGAAGATCCAAGGCGCGATGGTCTACCCGGCCGTCGTCATGACGGTCGCGATGCTGGCCACCGCGTTCATGCTCATCTTCATCATCCCGACCTTTGCCCGGATGTTCACGGGCTTCGGCGCCGATCTGCCGTTGCCCACGAAGATCGTCATGGGGCTCTCGTCGTTCCTGCGCTCCTTCTGGTGGGCGCTCGTGCTCGCCATCGGCGGCACGATCTTCGGAATCCAGCGCTACTACCAGACCGAACGGGGCCACCTGGAGATCGACCGGCTCCTGCTCCGCGTGCCCGTGATCGGAGACGTCATCCGCAAGGGCGCCGTCGCGCGGTTCACGCGGACGCTCGGGACCCTGATCTCGTCGGGCGTGCCGATCTTGACCGGACTCGAGATCACCGCCCGCACGTCGGGGAACAAGGTCATCCAGGAGGCCATCATGGCGGCCCGGGCGAGCATCCGAGAGGGCGAGACGATCTCCGCTCCGCTCAAGGTATCGAACGTCTTCCCGCCCATGGTGGTGCAGATGATCTCGGTGGGCGAAGAGACCGGCGCCTTGGACGATATGCTCACGCGCATCGCGGATTTCTACGACGACGAGGTGGATACGGCGGTCGACGCGCTCACGTCGCTCATCGAGCCGATCATGATCGTGTTCATGGGCGGGGTGGTCGGCGGCATGGTGGTCGCCATGTACCTCCCGATGTTCAAGCTGATCAACGTGGTTGCGGGCGGCGGTTAGACCTCGACGGATCGGAAGGCGCATGCAGGCATCGCATCGGACCGAGGGGTCGGGTGACGAGGAGACGCTGCGCCAAGAGGTAAGGGCGGTCATCGTCGGCCGGATCGCCCTGATCACGTTGGTCTCGGCGATGGCGGCGTGCTTCTCGGAGCGCGCGGCCGACCCGACCCAGCACCTCCCGCTCGTCTTCCTGGTCGCGCTGTCGGGCGGGTTGGCCTACTCGTATCACCGGGCTGCCGTGGGGGGGGCTCCGCTTCGGCCGCTCTTGGCGACGCAGCTCATGGTGGACGTGGCGGTGGTCTCGTACCTCCTCCTCTTCACGGGAGGAGCGTCGAGTCCGTTCGCGCCGCTCTACCTTTTGACGCCGCTCCTCGGGGGCGTGTTTCTGTCGCAGCGCGGCGGTGTGGCCCTGGGACTCGGCTCGTCGGCGGGTTTCCTGGTCCTGATGGCGGCCGAAGGGGCCGGGATGCTTCCGGCCAATTCGTACGGGCTGACGGAGCGCCTGAGCGAGTCGGCGCTCCGGCTTCGCGCGATTCTGTACGTGCCGCTCCTCTTGCTCGTCGGCCTGATCGGCGGCGCCTTGGGGCGGTCGCTTCGCGAGGGACGCCGGGCTCTGGAGCAGGCGCGCGAGGAGCTGCATCGGGCTCTCTTCGACACGGAGACGATCTTGGAGAATCTCTCGAGCGGACTGGCGACGATCAACAGCCAAGGGATCGTCTGTCATTGGAACCGAGCGGCTGCGGAGATCCTCGGTCGGACGGCCGAGGACGTTCGCGGGCGCCGATTCGACGAGGTTCTCGGGCCGGGCCTCGAATCCTTCGCGGGACAGCTCCGCGACACGCTGGAACGAAACGTACCGACGGCCCGCCACGAGACGACGGTATCGCCGCGCGGCGGGCGCGAGGTGCCGCTCGGGATCTCGACGAGCCTCCTCGTCGACACGTCCGGAGAGCGCCGCGGGGTCATTGCGATCTTTCAGGACCTGTCGGAGGTGAAGTCGCTCGAGGAGCGGATCCGCCGGGGCGAGACGCTCGCCGCGATCGGCGAGCTCTCGGCGGGGATCGCGCACGAGATTCGGAATTGCCTGAATCCGATCGCGGGCTCGGTGGAGGTGTTGCAGAAGGAATTGAAGGTGAGCGGCGAGAACGCGCGCCTCTTCGACCTGATCCTGCGCGAGTCGGAGCGTCTGGACAATTTCATTCGGGAGCTCCTGGACTACGCGCGCGAGCGGCCGATTCGGGCCGAGGCGGTGGACGTCGGCGCGCTTTCCCGCGAGACCGCGGACGTCGCACGCCGGCATCCGAGCGCCAGCCCGGCGAAGCGACTGACGGTGCAGACACCGCCGGGACCCGTCTGGGCGCAGGTCGACTTCGAACAGATGAAGCAGGTGCTCCTGAACTTGATGATCAACGCCCAGGAGGCGATCGACGGCCCCGGAACGATCGTGGTCACGGTGTCGGAACGCGAGGCGGGTGCCTCGCGCAGCAACGGACCGATCCGGCAAGCGGTCGTGGAGATCCGGGATTCCGGATCCGGCATCCGGCAGGACGATCTGGCGCACGTATTCGTGCCGTTCTTCTCGACGAAGTTGGGAGGAACGGGTCTCGGGCTCGCGATCGCCAATCGGATCGTGGAGCGCCATGGCGGGCATCTGGAGATCGATTCCAAAGTCGGCGCAGGCACCACGCTGCGCCTCCGGCTCCCCCGCGCGGAGCGCCCGGCGAAAGCCGTCGCCCACGCGGCCTAAACCCTACTCAAGAGCGAGGAAGAACCCGTGGCCGGCGAGAAGATCCTGATCGTAGACGACGAAGAGAGCATGGTGCAGTTCCTTTCGATCCTCCTCTCCAAGGAAGGATACGAGGTCCACGTTGCTCGGTCGGGGAAGGACGCCCTGAACAAGGCGGAAGAGGAGAACTATGACGTCGTCGTGACCGACATCAAGATGCCGGGCGAGATCGACGGGCTGGGGGTCCTCTCCGGCATCAAGCGGATCGACGGGGCGATTCCCGTCGTCATCCGGACCGCGTTCGCGTCTCAGAAGTCGGCGATCGAAGCCCTGAACCGCGGGGCCTATCAGTACCTGGAAAAGAGCGCCAAGAACGACGAGATCCGCCTGGTCATCAAGAACGCGCTCGCGATGCGACGCGTCCAGTCGGAGAACGTGCTCCTCAAGCGGCAGCTCAAGCGCACGGATGACGCCAAGGAGATCATCGGACACTCCGATCAGATCCAGCGGGTCCTGAAGCTCGTGGAGAAGGTTGCGGATTCCGATTCCACGATCCTCATCGTCGGGGAGAGCGGCACCGGCAAGGAGTTGATCGCGAAGCGGATCCACTACTTGAGCAAGCGCGCCGACGGCCCCTTCGTCTCGATCAATTGCGGAGCCCTGCCCAAGGACCTCCTCGAGTCGAACCTCTTCGGCCACGTGAAGGGCTCCTTCACGGGCGCGGTGCGGGATCAGGAGGGGTTGATGGCGGTGGCGGGCGGCGGTTCGTTCTTCCTCGACGAAGTGGGGGAGACCCTCCCGGCCACGCAGGTGAAGCTCCTTCGCGCGCTCCAAGAGCGGGAGATCATTCCGGTGGGCGGCACGAAGCCGCGGAAGATCGACGTGCGCCTGATCGCGGCCACGAACGCCGACCTCGAACGCGCGGTGAACGAGAACCGCTTCCGGGCGGATCTCTTCTATCGGCTCAACGTCATCCAGATCCGCCTTCCCTCCCTGCGGGAGCGGAAGGAAGACATCGAGGAGATGGTCGAGCACTTCCTGAAGAAGCTGACCAACGGCAAGGAGATGAAGACGCTCAGCAAGGAAGCGCGCGACTCGCTCCTGGCCTACGACTGGCCCGGAAACGTGCGCGAGTTGGAGAACGTGATCGAGCGCGCTGTCATCCTGAGCGACGACGGCGTCCTGACGCCGGAGGACCTGCCGGAGCGCGTGCTCCAGGGCGCCAAGGGCCGTGGAAGCCTCGTGATCGACAATCCGACGATGACGCTCGACGAGCTGGAGCGCGAATACATCTTGAAGGTCCTCTCGTATACCGGCGGGCAGAAGAAGCGGGCGTCGGAGATCCTGGGCATCAATCCCTCCACGCTCTACCGGAAGCTTCTCTCGTACGGGCTCCTGAGCGAGAAGGAGTCGGCGGAAGTGCGGGCGATGGAGTGAACGTAAATTAGCCGGTTTCGTCGGGCATCGTGCAAATTGTAATTTTCATGGGCGGACCCTTGCATGCTGCGTCGACCGCCCGCTCCATCGATTCCACCCCCAGAAGCGCCTCCTCTGAACACCGTGAGATGCCAAGCCGTTAGCGGATCGACGATCCGCGAAATCTTCGTGGCACGGCTGTTGCACTACCCCAGCGCGACGGTGACAGAGGGACGAAAGATCCAAGTCAGGGATGACTCGGCCTTAAGGAGGTGGATCGAGATGCTCCAAAACGAGAAGGGTTTCACGCTGATCGAGCTGATGATCGTCGTTGTGATCATCGGGATCCTCGCCGCGATCGCGATACCCAACTTCGTCGCCATGCAGGACCGCGCACGCGAATCCAGCGTGAAAGCGAACATGCATGCCTTCCAGCTGGCGATCGAAGACTTCGCGGTGAAATCAGCTGGGATCTACCCGGTCGCGGCGGATAACGCAGCCGTCCTCGCGAACATGCCGGCCGGCACGTATCCGAAGAATCCCTTCACTGCAGCGAACGACGCGTGGGTGTGGGCCGCGGACCCAGCGGCACCGGGCATCATCGGCGTGAATCCGTCGACGATCTCCAACTACACGATCAAGGGATATGGAAAGTCCGCGCTCATCTCACTGACGCTGAGCAACGGTTGATGTTGATGAAGGATGAAGTGCAGCAGGCCGTAACCACGAACCAACGGAGGAGTGCCATGCTTCGGAACGAAAAAGGTTTCACCCTGATCGAGCTCATGATCGTAGTCGTCATCATCGGTATCCTCGCGGCCATCGCGATTCCGAACTTCGTCGCCATGCAGGACCGTGCGCGCGAAGCCAGCGTGAAGGCCAACATGCATACCTTCCAGCTCGCGATCGAAGACTTCGCCGTGAAGAACACGGGCACGTACCCGGTCGCGGCGGACAACGCTGCGGTTCTCGCGAACCTTCCGGGCGGCGTGTGGCCGAAGAACCCGTTCACCGGCGCGAACAGTGCGGCGGTCTGGGCGGCGGATCCGGCGGCGCAGGGCATCTTCGGCGCCAACCCCGTGGCCACGACGGGCTACACGATCAAGGGCTTTGGCAAGACCGCGCTCTTGACGCTGACGCTGACCAACGGTTAAGCATCGGCTGAACCTGGGGCGGCGGAATCCGGACCATCGGACCCGCCGCCCTCCTTATTTACCGGCATGAGACGGCCCGGCGCCTCCGCGACGGGTCGTTTGCCGTTGGCACCCAACTTGCGATCTGCCGTACCGCCACGGCCATGTCCACGAGGGGGAACGCACCGACCATGAAGCACTACCGGCCCATCGCGAATCTCCGCATCGGGGCCGATCGCAGGGGCGGGCTCCGCGAGGCCGAGCCGCTCGCGATCCTGGCCCTCGATTCGCTTACCAAGGTCTATCGCGATCCCATGACGTTGAAGCCGTTCACGGCCGTGGACGAAGTCACCCTCACGCTTCAACGGGGCGAAGTCTTCGGGCTCCTCGGCCCGAACGGGGCCGGCAAGACCACCACGATCAAGATGATCCTGGGCCTCGCGAATCCCACCTCGGGCCAGGCGCTTCTCGACGGTCGCGATCCTCGCGATCCGGAAGCGAGGCGTCGGCTCGGCTACCTGCCGGAGAACCCCTGCTTCTACGATCACCTGACGCCCACGGAGTACCTGGACTTCGTCGGCGAGCTGTTCGGCATCGAGCCCGGCGCCCGGAGGTCGCGCGCCGGAGTGCTGCTCGATCGGCTCGGGCTCGCCGCCCACGCGAAGAAACCCCTTCGCAAGTTCTCGAAAGGGATGACGCAGCGCCTCGGGCTGGCCCAGGCGCTCTTGAATCGGCCGACGTTGCTCGTCCTCGACGAGCCGATGTCCGGGCTCGATCCGATCGGGCGTGCCGAGGTGAAGCAACTCCTCCGGGAAGAGCGGGCCGCCGGTACGACCGTGCTCCTGTCGAGCCACGTCCTCGCCGAGACCGAGGCGATCTGCGATCGGGTCGGCATCATGAACGCGGGGCGCCTGATCGAGGTGGGTTCGGTCCCCGGCCTTCTCTCGAGCGGCGTTCGCGAATGGGAAATCGCGGTGGAGCGGCTGCCCGAGCGCCTCGCGACGGAATTCCGCGGAGAAGGGCATCGGGTCGACGCGGTCGGCTCCCGCTGGATCGTGCGCGTCACGGAAGGGCCGGCGCTTCAAGACGTCCTGGGACGGCTCTGCCGGGACTCGGTCTTCGTCCACGCGGTGGAGCCCCGGCGCCAGACCCTGGAAGAGCACTTCGTCCGGGCGCTCGCCGGCGACGAAAGGGCGCCGTCGTGAGCCGGGTTCTCGCCATCGCTCGGAACACCGTCCGGGAGGTCGTCCGCGAGCGCATGGTTCTCGTGCTCGCGCTCTTCGGCGTGGCGCTGGTCGCCGCTTCGCAGGTGTTCTCCCCCCTGGCGATGGGCGAAGGGCGCAAGATCGTCACCGACTTCGGCCTCGCGGGCTCCACGGTGCTTGCCACGATGCTCACGATCTTCCTCGGGTCGAGCCTCCTCCACAAGGAACTCGACCGCCGGACGATCTACGCGGTCATGGCGAAGCCGATCCGCCGCGCGGACTTCCTGCTCGGCAAGTTCGCGGGACTGTGGGCGACGACGGCCCTTCTCCTGGCCGGAATGACCGGCATCGTCCTCGCGGTCGTGACCCTCTCCTACCACGAGACGCCGTGGGTCGTGCTCGGAGCGCTCGTCCTGACCCTCGCCGAGCTGGCGGTGGTCACCGCGATCGTCATCTTCTTCTCCGCGTTCACGACGCCGGCACTGACCGCGTTCTTCACGGTGGCCACGGTCGTCGCCGGCCACTTCGCGGAGGACCTCCACTACTTCGGGGGGCAAGGTGGATCGGCCGCCGTCGCGGGGATCACCGAGGCGATCTACTGGGCCCTGCCGCATCTGGCGCTCTTCAACGCGCGCGGCCTCGTGGCGCACGGAATCGCGGTGGAACCGGAGCGGCTCCTCTTCGCTTTGGCCTACGGCGCGCTCTACGCGACCGCGTCCTTGATCGCGGCCGGCGCGATCTTCGAACGACGGGAGTTCCGGTGATCGCGGCGTGGGTTCGCGGCCGAGCGGGAGCGGGAAGCGGGCTCCTCGCCCTCGGCGCCTGCGCCCTCCTGGTCGCGGGCGCGGGCGCGGTTCACGGCGCGATGAAGGAACGGCTCGCCCGCCCGCCGGTCGACGAGCTCCTCTATTACCCGTCCGGACTCCTCGTTCGCCAGGCCTCGCTGGGGTACGAGTCCGCGGCGGCCGACGTGGCCTGGCTCCGGGGCATTCAGTACTACGGCGAGCACCGCCTGACCGACCAGAAGTACGAAATGATCGGACACGTCATGTCCATCGTCACCGACCTCGACCCCCGGTTCCTCCAACCGTACATCTTCGG
>Ga0070706_100002321_pt1 | contig 19233 bp, 14 predicted proteins | sample KBSK5501metaG_FD_65476 | JGI IMG/M metagenome (GOLD analysis project Ga0070706, IMG submission 65476) | Corn, switchgrass and miscanthus rhizosphere microbial communities from Kellogg Biological Station, Michigan, USA - KBS K5-50-1 metaG | ecosystem: Host-associated > Plants > Roots >... | reverse complement strand
GCGAAGAAAATCGGCGGAAAGTGGCTGTACGTCGCCGACCACGCCTCGCTCGAGCCGCCGCCCACCGCGCCCTCCGCGAAGCCGTAGCGGGAAGGGGCCGTCATGGTCGTGCCGCCGATCCACCTGGTCCCGGTGCTCGTCTCCGCCCTCGCCGTCTTCGCTCTGGGTGCCCTCTGGTATTCCCCGCTCCTCTTCGGCAAGCAATGGGTCGCCGCGCACGGCCACACTCCGGAGAAGCTCGAGGCCCTGCGCGCGAGCGCGGGCCGCGCATACGCCGTCTCCTTCGTCTGCTACGTCGTGATGGCCGTGGCGATGTCGATCCTGATCGGCCGCATGAACATCACGATGATCGAGGGTGGGTTCAAGCTCGGCGCCCTCCTCGGCCTGGGGTTCGCGGCGACGATCACGCTCACGGCCCATATGTTCTCGAACAAGCCTCTGGCGGCCTACTGGATCGACGCGGGGTACCAGGTCGCCTATCTGATCCTGATGGGCTTGATCCTGGTCGCGTGGCGGTGACCATGATCCTCGGAAAGCACAGGGTCGCCGTCGACGAGGCCCTGCGGGAGCTTCCGGGCGCGAGCGGTGAGCGCTTCGCGAAGGTTCTCGAGCACGGCACGCTCGAGGTCGAGATCTATGCGCCTCGCGGCGTGGATCCCCAGAAGCCGCACACCCGTGACGAGGTGTACTTCGTAGTGTCGGGTCGTGGAGAGTTTCTGAACGGTTCGACACGGGAGAGGATCGGTCCCGGCGACGTTCTCTTCGTGCCGGCCCACCTGGAGCATCGATTCGAAAGCTTCAGCGACGATCTCGTCGTCTGGGTCATGTTCTACGGCCCCGAAGGCGGCGAAGCGGCGATGGGGGCCGCGCCCTGACGGTGCCGCTTTCCGGCAGCGCGCGGCGAGTCCAGGATGCCTTGAGGAGCCGCGGGCTCTCCTCGGAAGTCTTGGAGATGCCGGAATCCACGCGGACCGCGCGGGACGCCGCGAGCACCATCGGCTGCCGCGTCGAGGAGATCGTGAAGTCGCTCGTCTTCCGGCGGCTCGACACGGACGAGCCGGTGCTGGTGGTCGCGAGCGGCGGAAGTCGCGTCGATGAGGCGAAGCTTTCCGCGCTGGTGGGGGCTCAGGTCGGCAAGGCCAGTCCGGAGTTCGTCCGTGAGAGGCTCGGCTTCGCGATCGGCGGCGTGCCGCCGATCGGACACTCCGTGCCGGTGCCGACCTGGATCGATCGGACGCTGCTCGAGCTCGACACGCTCTGGGCGGCCGCGGGAACCCCGCGCGCCGTCTTTCGACTCACGCCGGCGGAGCTGGTTCGCGCAACCGGCGGATGCGCTGCGGATCTGGCCCAGGGCCGATGAGCGCCACCGATCTGAACGCTGATTCCTTGGAGATCTCGGAGATGTCGCCCTCCGACTGGGACGAGGTGCGGCGTATCTACGCGGAGGGGATCGCGACCGGTCACGCGACACTCGAGACGGAGCCGCCCGGCTGGGACTCCTGGGACCGCTCACACCGGCCGGACTGCCGCCTGATCGCGCGCGGGGGCGATCGGATGCTCGGATGGGCGGCTCTGTCGCGGGTCTCCGAGCGCTGCGCCTACGGAGGCGTCGCGGAAGTCAGCGTCTACGTCGCCTCGGATGCCCGAGGACGCGGTGTCGGGAGGCGACTCTTGGCGGAGCTGATTCGCGCCTCGGAAGGGGCAGGGGTCTGGATGCTTCAGGCCGGGATCTTCCCCGAGAACCGCGCCTCGATCGCCCTCCACGAGCGCTGCGGCTTCCGCATCGTGGGCATTCGCGAGAGGCTCGGCAAGCACCAGGGCGTCTGGCGCGATGTGGTCCTTCTCGAGCGGCGCAGCCCCGGGGTCGGGGTGGACTGATCCTTCAAACTCTTCGCTCGGCCAGGCCACGCGCTCCTGGCTCGGCACCCGGTCCCTCCCGGGCGAGCTAAAGCCCCAGCCACCGGGCGATGATGTTCCGCTGCATCTCCGAGGTCCCCGAGTAGATGGTGCTCCCCACGGCATCGCGAAGCGCGCGCTCGACCTGGTATTCGGTCATGAATCCATACCCTCCCCGGATCTGGACCGCTCCGAGTGAGGCCTCGACCAACGACTCGCTGACGAAGAGCTTGGCCATCGCGGCGTCCAGAGCCGCTGTGCGGGACCGCTCGAGCCGCCAGGCCGCGCTGTAAACGAGAAGGCGTGCCGCCTCCAGCCGGACTTTCATGTCCGCGATCCGATTCGCGATCGCCGGGAACTGAGAGATGGGCTTGCCGAACTGTTGCCGAGTGCGCGCGTACTCGATCGAACCCTCGAGGAGCCGCTCCTGCACTCCGACGTTGAAGGCGAAGAGGCAGGAGCGTTCCCAGTCCATCGAATGGGTGAACAGGGTCGAGCCGCCGCCGACTCCACCGAGGACCGCGCTCGCCGGCACCCAGGCGTCCTCGAGAACGACCTCTCCGAGCGGAGAGGTGCGCAGGCCGAGCTTCTCGATCTTGCGTGGGACGCTGACCCCGGGTGTCTTCGCCTCGACCAGGAACGTCGTGCATCCGCCGTGATACCCCTTCTCCGGGTCGGTCATCGCGAAGAGGACCAGCAGGTCCGCGACGGGAGCGTTCGAGGTGAACATCTTCGTGCCGTTCAGCCGAAAACCGTCGCGGTCGGGAACGGCGCGGGTCTTCATGGCGAATGCGTCTGAGCCCGAGTTGGGCTCGGTCATGGAGTTGGCGGCGATGATGTCTCCGCGGCACATCCCGGGAAGGTACTTCTGGCGCTGCTCTTCGGTTCCATGCTTCCAGATCGGCACCGCGCAGGGGAGCAAGTGCGCGCAGAGAGCGAAGACCAGCCCGGAGTCCTCGCACGCGTAACCCAGGGCTTCGAGCGCCATCGCGGTCGAGAGCGGGTCGAGGCCGAGGCCGCCGAGCTCCTCGGGAATGCAGAGACCCTGGAGACGCATCTCGCCGCACTTTCGCCATCCCTCCTGGTCGAAGGTCTGGTCGCGGTCACGCGCACCCACGTCGCGGTTCAGCTCCCTGCGCGCGAAGCGGACGATCGTCTCGCGGAACGCCTTCTGCTCGTCGCTAACCGCGAAATCCATACCGGCGCCTCCTCCGCCGCTCGGCGATCGGTCTCTCGCGTGGGCCCGGAGGGCGGGGCCGTGTCCTCAGGCCATCTCCTTCAAGGTCTGGTAATCGGTCTTGTCCGTGGAGGTCTTCGGCATGGCTTCCAGGACGGTGAACTGATCGGGGATCATGTAATCGAGCAGGTGCTCGGCGCAGAACCGCTTGAGCTGGACGGCCGAAGGGCGGGAGCCTCGGACGCTCAGGAAAGCCTGAATCCGCACGCCATTCTCCTCGTCGCGCCTCGCGACGACGGCCACCTCCCGGATCTCGGGGTGTCGGTAGAGCGCGGCTTCGACTTCCGCGAGCTCGATTCGATAGCCGCGCTTCTTGACCATCCGGTCCCGACGGCCCGCGAAGATGAGGTTTCCGTCCGGGGGCTCGACCACCACGTCTCCGGTGCGATACCAGCGTCGGCCCTCCGCATCGTGGCGGAACACCTCGTCGTCGCGGTCGGGCGCGTTCCAATAACCCATCATCACGCCGGGGCCGCTGACCCACAGCTCCCCTTCTTCGCCGCGCGTCACGTCGTTTCCTTCGGAATCGACGACTCGATGTCGGTAGTGGGGACAGGGCTGTCCGATCGGGAAGGGAACGGCGCGCTCCGCTGGAATCTCGCGCGGAACCTCGTAGAAGGTGCACACGTTCGTCTCGGTCGGACCGTAGAGGTTGAAGTAGCGCGGGTGCGGTACACGATCCTTCAGCGCGCGGAGGTGCTTGATCGGGAAGACCTCGCCGGCAAAGTGGATGGTCCGCAGCGCGGACCAGTCGTGCCGTTCGAGCCGGCCGAACTGCGTCAAGAAGGAGAGGATCGACGGCGTCGAGTACCAACTCGTGATCCGGCTCTTCGACGCCAGCTCGGCGAGCGTCAGGGGATCCTTCCCGTTCGCCTCGCTGATCAAAACCAGGGTCGCCCCGTGCTTGAGCGGGAGATAGATGTCGAGCACCGAGAGATCGAAATGGAAGGGAGCGTGCGACGAGAAACGATCGTCCTCTCGCGGAGCGAAAGCGTCCGAGCACCAGTCCACGAAGGCGGTCGCGTTTCGCTGCGAGATCATGACGCCCTTCGGCTTGCCGGTCGATCCGGACGTGTAGAGGATGTAGGCCAGCTCGTCTGGACCCCACGCCTCGTTCGCGCCGTGGAATGCCGAGCCCGGCCCGCCCGAGCCTTCCAGCGCGCGCGCGAGTGGGAGAGGGCCGGCTTCGAACTCGAGCGCGAGAAGCGCGAGCTCGCGCCGGTCCGTCGCCGCTCGCAGCGGCTCCACTAGGCGCGCTTCGACGATCGCGGCCCGAACCGCGCAGTTCTCGAAGATCAGAACGGTGCGCTCCAGCGGACCAGAGGCGTCCACCGGCACGTGAACCGCCCCGCACTTCTGGATCCCGAAGATGGCGGCCACCGAGTCGATCGACTTCCGGACCGCGATGCCGACCCGGTCGCCGGGTCGCACCCCCAGTCGACGCAGCCGGTCGCGCAGCTTGTCGGAGAGACGGTCCAGATCGCGATACGTCACCTGCGCGACCCCGGGATCCTCGATCGCCACGTGGTCCGGCCGCCGGTGGGAGCTCGCGGTCAGGTACTCGTGGAGGTAGGGCATGGGACGCTATCTCCGCTTCGACTCCACGAAGCTCGCGATGAGATTCAGGTTGTCGAGGTTCTGCGCTCCCACCTCGTGAGCCGAGAACTCGAATCCGAACGTCTCTTCCAGGAACGCGACCAACCGGAGAGTCGCGAGCGAGTCGAGGATTCGGCCCGTGACGAGGGGGAGCGAGTCGGTCAGCTGCTCAGGATCCTCCCCCGGAAGGAACTCCTTCAGGATGTAGGCGCGCACCTGCTCCTTGATCTCGTTCGTTGTCATCGTTCCTCCAGAGTGAGGTTTCGGCCCCGCGCATGGCGGCATAGAGACGTTCGGCGACCAGCTGATGACCGGCCGCGTTCGGATGGTCGTCCCAGGCTGCGATCTGCAGGTCGTCCCGATCGTGCCCTTCGTAGACGCCGGAGAAGTCGAAGGTCAGGAGGCCCGCATCGTGTCCGATTCTCAGCAGAGAGGCGGACGAGATGTCGTCTTTCTGAGGGGTCAAGATCGGCAGATACGCCATCATCGGTACGACGCGGCGGGACCGGCAGCGTTCGACGATCTGGCGGTATGCCCAGGCGAGCAGGTCCTCTCGGCGCTCTTCGAGGGCGAGAGTCGCGACTTTCTCCGAGGCGCCCGGCTCGACGCCGGCCGTGCGCGCGAACTCGAGCAACTCGCGGTAAGGGATGGAGGCTCGGTTGCTCAGGATCCTCGACAGCCGAGTGACGGCGTAGTGCGCGTCGATCTGGTGAACGACGTAGAGGACCGCCTGCGGTTTGAAGCCCAGCACCTTCCGGTCCAGCGAGGCGAGCACGTCAAGGGGGGTATAACCCTCGGTCGCGAAGTTGAGAATCTCCAACCGCCGATAGCGACCGAGCCCATTCTCGCGATTCAGGCGGTTCTCGACGAGGGATTCGAAGTTCTGGTCCTGCGCGACGCCGCTCCCGAAGGTGTGCGAGGAACCGAGAAGAGCGATGCGATAGGTGTCGGGCGGGGGCTCGGGGGCGTAGTCGCGGTCTCGCATCCCCCAGCGGTTGAACCGGACCTCGGCGCCGCGGTGACGGCCGTGGGCGTGCGGGAGCAGCTCCAGGTAGGGCAGGCCATCGTCGAGCCTGGCCAGATCGATCCGGTAGCGGATCGGGCCCCAGTCGGCGGGCTTCTGTATGTAGACCTTCGCGAGCTCGGGGTTGTCCCAGCCGACGTCGTTCAGTTTCTCGTAGTAGTCGCGTTGCCGGCGAGCGGCGTCCCGGCTGTTCAAGCCGGGCGACTTGAGCGTGCCGACGAACAGAGCGACGTCTTCGCCTAGGGGCTGGTAACCTCTGGGGGAGCCGACTATGACGAGGAGACCGAGCACGGCGGCGTTCCGAGCGGCGTTGCGATAGAAGGCGAACGGCCGGGCGCTGCGGCGCTGATAGTAGAGCGCGACGAGGAGAAACGCCGCCACGGCCGCGAGAACCAGCGGAATCAGCCGGAGGTCGCGAGCGCTCGCCCGGCGCCACACGGAGAAGAGCGACGACCAGTCATCGATCGAATCGGAAACCCACACCGACCAAAGAAGGCACATGGAGGCGAAGACGGCGAGCGCCTGGAAAGCCTTGCGCAGGCTCTCGCGCCACGGCGCCGCGCCGGACCCCAGTCGCCTCGCCATGGAACGGTTCGATTCGATGAGCACGTTGGCCGCCACGAGCAGCGCCAGAGCCGTCCAGAAAAGGACGTCGGTTGCCTTGACGAGAAACGATCCACGCAGCCAGAACCACTGCCACGAGTGCAGCGTCCACGTCGCGAGGAACACGGCGAAGGTCCCCAGCACGAGGGCAACCTTGTTGCCCAGCTTGCGGAGCCGGAAGTAGGCGGGGTAGTAGAAGACCTTCATCATGAAGTCTTTCCAGTAGATGTTGATCCGCCGCCAGAGATCCGTGAAGCTCGAGGCGAGATAGAAGAGGTGGTTCGTCTCCGGCAGGTCGAAACCGAAGAGGTGAAGCATGCCGACCACCAGGTGAAACAGACCCGAGACCTGCAGGTAAAGCAGGAAAGGCCAGAGCAGGTATCGCAGGAGCTGGGGCACGCCCACGACCGCGGAGGTGTCGATCGGTAGGTGCTGGTAGATCAGGCGGTACAGGATCAGGTGCAGTGCCCCGCGCACCATCCAGTCGATCCCGGTCTGGTAGACGCGCGTCCTCTCCGGTCCGTCCTCGCGGCTGCGGCAGAGCGTCTGATAGTCCACGACGGGGAAGAGCAGAAAACAGGCGTTCGGCAGCATGAAGAAGTAGGCGACGCTGCGCCAGAACGAGAACGGCGCGCTCCGATGCTTCAGGTCGTGGAGATAGACGATGAGCCGGAGGGCGAACATCGAGCCGAGGACCGGCCAGATCGCCGCCGACCACGGGAACGGAAGCCATCCGATCCGCATCACGCCGAGCAAGACGGCAGCCGCGAGGAGGACCGTCAGGCGGGCCCAGAAGGGAATTCGCAGGTGGCAGACGCCGATCAAAGCGAGGCCGAGGACCAGGAGCCACGCACCCGCTGCGGGCCCGAAGATCACGAGGAGACCGACCGCGGAAAGCAGCCCGAAGAAGTGCAGGCGCCAGCGGGCGGGCAGGAAGTAATGAACCGTGAAGCCCGCCCAGGTGAGGATCGCAAGTTTGTCGAAGACGCGGCCTTCCAGCTTGTACCAGCGGATCACCCAGAGGACGGCAGCGAGCTGCGCGCTGAGGATCGAGTATCGAAAGAGCGCGGACCCCCTCGACCGGGCGAGAGCCCCGCTCGCCGCCCGGGGGGGACACAAGATCGAATCCGAGAGCGTCATTCCTGCTTCCGAATTGGTCATGTTGATCCGCGTCTACTCCCCGGAACCGCACCTCAATCCGAGTCGGCCCATTCCCTGAAACCCGTGCCGGTTCGGCCGGTTTGAGGCAGGGAAAATACATCAGGCCGCCCCGGGTGGCCACACGAATTTAGCCTGGCTCTAGAATGTGCTTCTCATGCGCAACAGTCGGGTGCCATTTCGAGGCGCGATTGCCGAACTTTCCAGGGGGGGTGAACCATGAAGACCGATGTCCTCATCGTCGGCGGCGGCCCGGCGGGCTCGGCCAGCGCGATGTTCCTGGCGCGGGAAGGCATCCGGGCGACGATCCTCGAAGGAGAGATCTTTCCGCGCTACCACATCGGCGAGTCCATGACGGGCGCGGGCGGGAAAGTCCTCCGGGATCTGGGCCTTGCGCCCGAAATGTATAGCCGCCGACACCCGACCAAGCAAGGCGTCAAGGTGTACGGCCAGAGCACGCGGGGCACCTGGTTCGTCCCGGTCACCGGCCGGGACGAGAACTGGAAGCTGTTCGAATGGGACACCTGGCAAGTGCGTCGCAGCGAATTCGACAAGATGATGCTCGATGAGGCGGTGGTGCGCGGCGCGGCGCTGCTTCACGGAAAGGCCCTCAAACCCCTAGTACGCGACGGCTGGGTTCGCGGAGCGCAGGTCCGAATGCCCGACGGCTCCACGCAGGACATCGAGTCCGAGATTCTTCTCGACTGCTCGGGCCAGGCGACCTGGCTTGCCAACCAGGGCGGCGTGACGGGGCCCAAGTATCTGGGCTCCTACGACAGGCAAATCGCGATCTTCTCGCAGGTGGCCGGCGCGCAGCGGGACGACGGCGGGACGCGGGATACCCACAAGGACAACACGCTGATCTTCTACCAGCAGAAATACCACTGGGCGTGGTTCATTCCGCTCGATGAGGACGTCGTCAGTGTAGGCGTCGTGATTCCGGCGGCCTACTTCCTGGACAAGAAGGAGACGAAGCGCGATTTCTACGTTCGCGAGCTGCGGGAGCTGCACCCCGAGCTCAGCCGCCGCCTTCCCGAGATCCGGCTGGTCGAGGACGTCCACGTCATCCCCAACTACTCGTACCAGGTCAAGGCGTTCTGCGGCAAAGGCTTCATGTGCATCGGAGACGCCCATCGCTTCATCGATCCGATTTTTTCCTTCGGGCTGACGGTCGCGATGCGGGAGGCTCAATTCGCAGCGCCGGTCATCCGGGCGTACCTGGAGGGCGCGGGTCGCGACGAGGCCAATCCCTTCGCCCGGCATCAGCTTTTCTGCGAGCAGGGGATCGACATCCTGGAAGATGTCCTCGATTCGTTCTGGGAACATCCGCTGGCGTTCGCCTGGTCCGTGCACGCCCGCCACACGGAGTACATGACCGACATGTTCGCCGGGCGCATCTACGGGCACGAGCGGCAGCCCTCGCCGGCGCTGGTCGATTTTCGAAAGTTGCTCGGCCGCGAGGGCGAGCGCGAGCGGTCCTACGAGTCGGAAGATCTCTATTCGGTTCCCATCGGGTCGCGTTACCACCCCGAACGTGCGGCTCTGTGGGACGTGACGTCGCCCGTCGAAAGCACGGAAAAGTGGATGGGGTCGAGGTGACGTTCGTGATTTGAACGGGCTCTGCCCCGCCCTGTTTGACTTACGCCCGACTTACGCCATAAAGTCGGCTTTCCATGGCGGAAAAGCGCTCTCGCCGGTCGGGCAGCGCGCCGGAAATGCCTCCCTCCCGAAACCTCGGCGTGGGCAATTCCTCCTGCGGCTTGCACCCGATCGTCGCCTCCGGCGCACGGAAGGAGAAGCTGCGCCGGCGTGGCTTCGAGATTCGGCGCCCAACCAGACCGCGTCCCTATGTGGAGCTGCACGCGGCCTCCGCCTTCTCTTTCTTGGACGGCGCGTCCTTGCCGGAGGACCTCGTCGAAGAAGCCGCGCGGCGCGAGATCCCCTCGGTCGCGCTGGTGGACACCAACGGCGTCTACGGGGCGCCGCGGTTCTACAAAGCGGCGAAGGAGGCGGGGATCAAGGCGCTGGTGGGGGCGGAAGCGACGGTGGCTCTGCTTCCCCCTCTCCCCGCCAGGCGGGGAGAGGGTCGGGGTGAGGGGCGCTCACAGGCGCGCTTGCGGAAGAAGATCCCCTCCTCGTCCAATTCCCCCCTCACCCTGCCCTCTCCCCCCGCGGGGGGGAGAGGGGGAGCGCTTCCCCGTCTGTCGCTTTTGGTCGAAAGCCGAGCCGGCTACAAGAACCTTTGCCGTCTCTTGACCGCAGGCGGGCTCGGCAAGGCCAAGGGTGAGGCGTTCGTCACGCTCGATCAGCTCGCGGCGCACACGGACGGTTTACACGCCTTGACCGGCGGAGACGAAGGGCCGTTCACGCGCGCGCTCGCGGAAGGAGGCCTCGATTCGGCGCGCGCCCTGCTCGAGAAACTCGAGGGGATCTTCCCGAAACGCCTGCACGTCGAGCTACAGCGACACCGCCTCCGCGAAGAGGAGCACCGCAACGGAGCGCTGCGGGATCTTGCTCGCCGGCTGCGCCTTCCCGTTCTGGCCACGAACGGGGTTCGGTACGCCCGAGCGGCGGACAAGGAGCTCCACGACGTCATGACCTGCATCCGCGAGCACACGACGCTCGATCGAGCCGGCCGGCTCCTCGCTGCGCAACGCGAGCGCCGCTTCAAGGCGGCCGCCGAAATGGCGGAGCTCTTCGCGGATCTGCCGGAGGCGCTGGCCGCCTCGTCGGAGCTCGCCTCCCGGCTCGACTTCACGCTCGCCGACTTGGGATACCAGTTTCCCGACTACCCGCTGCCGGCGGGCGAGACGCCCATCTCGTATCTGCGCGAGATCACCTGGAACGGCGCGCGGGCGCGGTTTCGCCCCTTGACCGCGAGAGCTCAGGCGCAGATCGAGAAGGAGCTCGCGATGATCGAGAAGCTCGATCTCGCCGGCTACTTCCTGATCGTCTGGGACGTCGTGCGCTACTGCCTGGAGAACCGGATTCTCGTCCAGGGCCGCGGCTCGGCCGCCAACAGCGCCGTCTGCTACGCGCTCTCGATCACGGCGGTGGACCCGGTGAAGATGGACCTGCTCTTCGAGCGGTTCCTCTCCGAGGAGCGCGGCGAATGGCCGGACATCGATCTCGACCTGCCCTCCGGCGACCAGCGCGAGCGGGTGATCCAGCACGTCTACGAGAAATACGGTCCGCACGGCGCCGGCATGACGGCCAACGTGATCACGTACCGTGATCGCTCCGCGGCGCGCGAGGTCGGAAAGGCGTTGGGCTACGCGCCCGAGCAGGTGGACCGGCTCGCGAAGCAGATCGGCGGCTGGAACTTCGGTGAGATCCGGGATCCGCCCGAGGAGCTCAAGGGCGAGATCGCCGCCGCGGGCCTCGATCCCGAAGAGCGGCGCGCGCGCCACTTCTTGCGTCTCTTTCTGCGCATCCAGAACCTGCCGCGCCATCTCGGGCAGCACTCCGGTGGGATCGTCGTCGCGGCCGGGCGGCTGGATGAGGTCGTCCCGCTGGAGCCCGCGTCCATGCCGGGGCGGGTCGTCGTCCAGTGGGACAAGGACGACTGCGCGGACCTCGGCATCGTCAAGGTCGATCTGCTGGGGCTCGGGATGCTCGCGGCGATCGAAGAAGCGCTTCCGATGATCCGCACGCACGAGAAGGTCGAGGTAGACCTCGCGCACCTGCAGCAGGACGATTCCGCCGTCTATCGGATGCTGAACGCCGCCGACACGGTCGGGCTCTTCCAGGTCGAGAGCCGGGCGCAGATGGCGTCGCTGCCGCGCAACGCGCCGAAGTGTTTCTACGACATCGTCGTGCAGGTCGCGATCATCCGGCCCGGCCCCATCGTGGGCGGCATGGTCCGCCCGTTCTTCGACCGGCGGCAGGGGAGGGCGTCCGTCGAGTACCCGCATCCCTGTCTCGAGCCGATCCTGAAGCGCACGCTCGGCGTGCCGCTCTTCCAGGAGCAGATCCTGCGGATGGCGATGGTCGCTGCGGGGTTCTCGGGCGGAGAGGCGGAGGAGCTGCGGCGCGCGATGGGTTTCAAACGGTCGGTCGAGCGGATGGAATCGATCGAGACGCGTCTGCGCGCCGGGATGGCGGAGCGTGGCATCGACTCAAAAGCGCAGGACCAGATCGTCCAGTCGATCACCGCGTTCGCGCTCTACGGGTTTCCCGAGTCGCACGCGGCGAGCTTCGCGCTGATCGCGTATGCGAGTGCTTACCTGAAGGCGCACCATCCCGCCGCGTTTCTGGCCGCCCTGTTGAACTCCTGGCCGATGGGCTTCTATCACCCGGCGACGCTGGTGAAGGACGCCCAGCTTCACGGCACCGAGGTGCGTCCCGTGGACGTGACGCGCTCGGGGTGGAAGTGCCGCTGGGAAGAGGGCGCCGTGCGCGTGGGATTGCGCTTCGTCAAGGGGCTGCGGCAGGGAGCCGGCGAGACGATCGAGCGCGCGCAGGGCGAGAAGCCCTTTCGGAGCGTCGACGACCTGGCGAGCCGATGTCGGCTCAAACCCGGAGAGCTGGACTTGCTCGCCCACGCCGGGGCGCTTTCCGCTTTCGGCAAGACGCGTCGGGCCGCGCTGTGGCAGGTCGCGAAGGTCGCGCGACGGCCTGGCCCGCTCTTCGAAGAGGAGGCGACGGACGGCCCGTCGCCACTGCTCGAGATGACGCCGATCGAGGAAACGCGCGCCGACTACGCGTCGACCGAGATGACGACGGGTCCCCACATGCTCGCGCATCTGCGAGAGCCGCTTCGCCGGCGCGGCGTCGTTTCCGCGGCCGAGCTCGCGCGCCGTCCGAACGGAGAGCGGGTCACGGCGGCGGGCGCCGTCATCGTCCGCCAACGACCCGGAACGGCCAAGGGTTTCGTTTTCTTGACTCTGGAGGACGAGACCGGAATGCTGCAAGCGATCGTCCGCCCGGACCTCTTCAAGGCTCAACGCGCCGTCGTCGTGGGCTCGGGCGCGCTCGTCGTCGAAGGGCGTCTGCAGAAGGAGGACGGCACCCTCTCGGTCCGCGCGGAGCGTTTCTGGAGCGTTCCGGAGTTCGAAAAGATGCCGAGCCACGACTTTCGGTAGGGCGCAAACCAAGGCGTTTCAAGTTTCAGGTTTCAAGTTTCAAGAAAACATCAGTCCTGAAACCTGAAACCTCGTTCAACCGAGCAGCGTCACCCCGAACAGAACGATTCCTCCCGCGCCGAGCAGGATCGAGATGAGCCACACGGCGCGGTTGCGCGTCAGCGCCGCCACGGCGCCGAGAGCGATCGAGACCTGAAAGATCGCGACCGCATTGGCGAATCGGTGGTGCAGATGGATCAGGTGGTCCGACTCGGCGAGTTTCTCGTCGCGCTGTTTCTCCTTCTCGCGCCCTGTCTTTGAGATCTCCTTCTGCTCATCGGCCCGGCGTTCCTTCTCCTTCTCGTACTCGGGGGGCGGCTCCTTGCCGATCGCGAGCCACGACGTGCGCGAGGCCTCCTCCACCGCGGCCTTGATCCCTTTTGCCTGGTAGTAGGCCCACTGATCGGAGGCTTCCGCCTGCAGCCGTGCGGCTTCGGTCCGCTCCATCAGCGCCTCGTTGACCGTCGCCCCCGCGCGCAGAGCCGCGATCGCGGCGAACACGGCCAGGATCGCGGTCGTCAAGGCGATGCGCTTCAGAAACGCGCCGCCCTCGTGCTCGAGCTCCTCGTGGATGTCTTCCCGGAGCTTCTCCGTTTCGACCTCGGGTCCTTCGGGCATGGCGCGGAGTATAGGCCCGTCGCCCTCGCGCGTCGCGCTGCTGCGCGATCGCTGCGGGCTCCCGCGACGCGAACCTCCTCCCTCGCTTCGCTCGGGAGACTTTTCGCGTCGCGGGCGACACTGCGCTCGAGGTTGAAAAGCATCACCCCCGCTCCCCAACGAAGGGTCGGGGAGATGGGTACTTGCGTGAAACCCGTCACCGAATTCCCCCGTACGATGTCCTTATGCATCCTCGTCTCTTTGCGGTCATGGCCGTGCTCTGCGCCTCCGGAGTGCTCGCGCAGGACGCGGAGCCGCCCAGGCTGAAGCTCGCCCGGATTTCCTCCCCCATCCGCATCGACGGCGACCTTACCGACCCGGGCTGGCAGGAGGCGACCGTCGTCGAAACGTTCTACGAGATCATGCCCGGCGACAACGTCACGCCGCCGGTCCGCACGACCGCGCGCATCGGCTACGACGATCGGTTCTTCTACGCCTCGTTTTGGTGCGAGGAGCCGGACGTTCGGAAGATCCGCGCGCCCTACGTGGACCGAGACGGAATCACGGACCAGCAGGACTACGTCGGGATCCTCCTCGACGTCGAGAACCAACATCGGGCAGCGATCGACTTCTGGATCGGGCCCCAGGGCATCCAGGCCGATTCGGTCTTCAACGAGGGGTCTTTCAACGAGGACTTCGGCCCCGACTACTTCTGGAACTCCGCCGGCCGAATCGATGCGAGCTCCTGGAGCGTCGAGGTCGCGATCCCGCTCTCGTCGTTGCGCTACCCGGACAAGGATCCCCAGGACTGGGCTCTGATGCTCTATCGCGTCTATCCCCGCGAGTTCAACCGCCAGTTCTTCAACGTGAGGGTTCCGCGAGGCACGAGCTGCTTTCTGTGTCAGTCGGCGACGCTCACGGGAATCACGGGTCTGCCGCGGGGCGCGCATCTCGTCGTCGCGCCGTACGCCGCCGGCGAGAGCACGAAGACGTATCCGGGCGCCGCCGGCTACTCCGGCGACGGCCTCGTGACGAAGGGAAAGGTGGGCCTCGACGCGAAGTGGCTCCCCAATGCGAACACCATCGTCGACGCCACGATCAACCCCGACTTCTCTCAGATCGAGTCGGACGTGGCGCAGATCGGCGTCAACGAGCGCTTCGCGCTCTTCTATCCGGAGAAGCGGCCGTTCTTCCTCGAGCACGTGGAGCTCTTCCAGACCCCTATCCAGGCGGTGTACACGCGCACGATCACGAGTCCTCTGTGGGGCGGCCGCGTGACGGGGCGTTCCGGGCAGACCTCCTACACGCTGCTGGCGACGGAAGACCGGGGCGGAGGAACGGTCGTGATTCCGGGTCCGGTGTTTTCGGACCTGGCGCCTCAGGACTTCCAATCCTTCGTCGGCATCGCTCGGCTTCGCCAGGATCTGGGCCGCTCGTTCGGTGGGCTGCTCGCGACGGGCCGCGCGATCGAGGGGGGTGGGTACAACGCGGTCGGTGGGGCCGACTTCCAGTGGCGGCCCAACGACGCGGACGTCGTGACGGGCCAGTATCTCTACAGCTTCACACGGAATCCCGACCGGCCGGAGCTCTCTCCCGTCTGGCTCGGGCAGCGACTCTCGGGCTTCGGCTGGACCGCGAGCTGGAATCACTCGACGCGCCACTGGGATTGGTTTCTCGAGTACGACGACTTCGCGCCCGGTTTCCGCACCGACGAGGGATTCGTCCCCGAGGCGGGGTACCGGCAGGAGACCTGGAGCGCCGGATACCGGATGTTTCCGGCGGGCTTCTTCTCACGCTTGCGCCTGCTGACCGGCGGCAACGACGCGACCGACCGGGACGGCTCTCTCATCTCGCGGCGGGCGTTTCCCGGGCTGAACTTCTCGGGAAAGGGAGGGCTGAGCGGCGAGATCGATTACAACTTCGAGGCCCTGCGCATCGGCGATCGGACGCTCCGCTACGACCGGCTGGTGTGGACCCTGGGTCTCTCTCCCTCGCGTCGGCTGCCCGCCGTGGGTTTCGCGGGCAACTTGGGCGACCAGCCGGACGTCGTCAACGTTCGGGTCGGCCATGGCGGGCGACTCCTCGTGACCGCTCTCGTGCGCCCGACCGATCACCTGGGACTCGACGTGCGCGCCGAGCGCCGCTGGCTCGACGAGAGCGTCACCGGCCGCTCCGGCCGCCTGTTCACGGCGGACGTGGCGCGCGTCAAGGCGACGTACGTCTTCGACGCGCGGATGCTCGTTCGTATCATCGGGCAGTACGTCGAGACGCGCCGGGATCCGTCGCTGTGGGTCCAACCCGTGCCGCGCCGCGAGGGTTCGTTCGCGGGGTCCGCCCTGTTCTCCTACAAGGTGAACTGGCAGACCGTTCTCTTCATCGGATACGGCGACGATCGGACGCTTCAGGAGACCGGCGAGCTCACGCGGGCGGACCGGCAGTTCTTCTTGAAGGTCTCGTACGCGTTCCAGAGGTAACGTCGCCTTCGCTTGCTTCGGGATCTGCGCCTGACGGCGCACCGGCTCGCGGCTCGGCCGGATGCGGCCTCGACCGCTCGCCTGATCCCTCGCTGCGCTGCGGCTCCCGCGACGCGAACCTCCTCCCTCACTTCGCTCGGGAGACTATTCGCGTCGCGGACGACAGTGCGCTCGAGGTGGAAAAGCATTCCCATCGCCGCCACAGCGGGGAGAGGGGCTTCAGTACGTGCAGCTCCCTTGTTCAGCGATCTTTCGTGAAACGGAGCGGCGAACGTGTCTGAGGAGCGCTCCTGAAACGTGAAACCTGAGACTTGGAACCTGAAATTGTTGTGGTTATGCCGCCGCCTCGCCGTCGCGAGTGATCCGCCCGTCGTGGATCTCGACGATGCGATTTGCGCGGCGGGCGAGCGACTTGTCGTGGGTGATGACCACCAGGGTCGAGCCCTGCCGCCAGAGCTCGGTGAAGAGCTCCATGATGTCGCCGCCGGCCGAGGAGTCCAGGTTTCCGGTCGGCTCGTCCGCGAGGACGACGTCGGGGTGCATGGCCAGGGCCCGCGCGATCGCAACCCGCTGCATCTGCCCCCCGGAGAGCTCCGTCGGCTTGTGATCCATGCGGTCGGCGAGCCCGACCCGCGCCAGAAGCTCCTCGGTTCGCTCGCGGCGCTTCCTGGGGGCGACGCCTCCGAACAGCAGCGGCAGCTCGACGTTCTCGAACGCCGAGATCTGAGGGAGCAGATTGAAGCCCTGGAAGACGAAGCCGACGCGCCGGTTGCGCACGTCGGCCAGCTCGTCGCGCGTGAACTTGGAGACGTCCTCGCCCCCCAACCGGTAGCGGCCGTCGGTCGGCGTGTCCAGGCAGCCGATCAGGTTCATTAGCGTAGACTTGCCGGAGCCGGAGGGTCCGACGATCGCGACGAACTCGCCCGGCTGAACGACGAGGTCGATGCCCTTCAGCGCCTCGACCTTGACCTTCCCGGTGTCGTAGGTCTTCTTGATCGCGCTCATCTCGATAATCGGTCTGTCTTTCGAATCCATCATCTCGGCTCCTTAGCGACGGGCTGTCAGCTCACAGCTTTCAGCTCTCAGCTTCTCGTCCAGTGCCTTCTGGCTGACAGCTGAAAGCTGAAAGCTGATAGCCCTTCTCATTCGTACCTCAGCGTCGATGCCGGATCGATCGAGGCCGCCCGACGCGCCGGAAAGTAGCCGGCGAGCAGGCCGCACGTCCCGAGAATCATCACCGTCGCCAGCCCGATCGGCCACGAGAGCGTTGGCCGGCCCAGAAATTCGAGGACGTCGTTGCCCTCTATCGGCAGGAATCCGAGCGCCGTCACGATCACGATCGCGATCAACGCGCCGAAGAGCCCGCCGAGGAACGTGTAGACGAGCCCCTCCAGGATGAATGGGCCCGTGATCCACGCGCGCCGCGCGCCGAGCGCCATCTTCACGCCGATCTCCTTGGTTCGTTCCTTCACGACGGCGTACATGATGTTGGCGACGCCGACGCCCCCGATGATGAGCGTCAGCGCGCCGATGACGCCGAAGAAGAGCTCTAGCCCGATCAGGATCTTCTCGGACGTCTTCTGTCCCTCGACCGTGTTCCACAGACCCCAGACGCGCGGGTCCTCCGGGTCGTAGCCGAGCCGCGGTCCGAGCACCCGGCCGAGGTGGACGAGCGCGTCGTCCATGTCCTCCGGATTCTTCACGCGCAAGACGACGACGTTCAGCTTGTCCTTGCCGAAGAGCGCCTTGAACGTGCCCTGGGGAATGACCGCGTGGATGGCGTCCGGGCCTCCGTAGGTCGAGGACTGGCGCTTGCGCTGCATGACGCCGATCACGGTGAAGGGGGAGTTGTTGACGAGCACGGTCCTGCCCACCGGGTTCTCGCGGTCGAAGATGTCGTGTGCGAGCTCGTTGCCCAGGAACACGACCCTGCGCTTGTCCTCTTCGTCGCGGGCATTCAGGAACCGGCCCCCCGGCTTCGGGTAGTGCTTGCGCGCGGCGCCGTACACCCACGCGGTTCCGATCACGCGCGCGTTGACCGTCTTGCGGCCGTAGGTGAGCACGGTCCGCGAGGAAGTCAGCTCCCCCCAGATCGCGTCGAGCTCAGGCATACGCTCGCGCGCGTAATCGACGTCTTCGAGCCGGGGATGGATCGTTCGGCCTTCCGGCAGCCCCTTATACGGGCGCGTCGTTTCTCCGGGCCAGAGGATCGCAAGGTTGCTGCCCATCGCCTGCTCGTTGGACGTGATCTGCCGCTTCAGGCCCTCTCCGAACGCGAGCAGGATCAGGATCGTGACGGTTCCCCACGCGAGCGCGGCGATCGTCAGCGAGGCCCGCTTCTTCTGCAGCCGCGCCGACCGCAGGAAGAGCTGGAGCACGAGCGAAATATCTCTTCCGAGTGGGCGCTCGACGCGCCCGACGGGAGCGGAGAAGCCTCTCCTTGGTTTATCCGAGGACACCCCTTTGCCGCCGTCCATACCTCTCTCCAACCTCCTAGAGCTTCATCGCGACGACCGGGTCCAGCCGCGCGGCGTCCCGCGCCGGGAAGTAGCCGGCGAGGAGACCCGTCGCGCCGAGCACACCCGCCGTCAAGAGCGCCACGGAGAGAGAGACGTCGGGATCGCCGACGTACTCGGTGACTCCGAACTTCGGAAACACGGCACAGACCGCGAGGGAGATGGCGAATCCGATTGCGCCCCCCATTCCGGTGATGAGCAGCGTCTCGAGCAGGAACTGTCGAAGGACCCAGCGCGCTCGCGCCCCCAGGGCCATCTTGATCCCGACTTCCTTGGTCCGTTCCTCGACGACGACGTTCATGATGTTGGAGACGCCGATGCCTCCCACGATGAGCGTGAAGGATCCGATGATCCCGAGAAACAGACGGAACGACAGGAAGAAGACGTCGAAGAAGGCGAATTCCTCGGTCGTGTCCCAGACGGAGAACGCCTCCTTGTCCGCGGAGTCGAACCGGCGCCTCTGCGCGATGACGCGACGGACGTCATCCGTGACCTGCTTGCTCGCTCCGGCGACGGCCGGCTGGTACACGAGGTTGTCGACCCACTTCTCTCCCGTCAGGGCGCGGAACGTCGTGCCCGGGATGAACCCCTTCTGGTTGTCGCGCCCGCTGTAGCTGGAGTTCTGGACCTTCTTCTGAAGGACTCCGACGATCAGAAACGGCGATCCGCCGAGCGAGACGACCTTCGCGACCGGCGAGGTGCCCGGCCCGAAGATCTCGTCGGAGAGCTTGTTTCCGATGAAGAGCACGCGCCGCTGCTCCTCCATGTCCAGGGGGTTGACGAAGCGGCCGCCCGACTGCGGAATCAGGTTGCGCATCGACCCGAACTCGGGCGATACCCCCGAGATGTCGACGGCCACCGTCTTGGCGGCGTAGCTGAGCTTCAACGTCTTCGAGTACTCGCTGGAGATCGCCGTCAGCCCCGCCGCCTCCTTTCGGATCGACTCGACGTCCTCCTCGCCCAGCCGGATGCGGCGCCCCTTGCCGAGCCCTTCGAACGGGATCGACGT
>Ga0070706_100002320_pt1 | contig 19243 bp, 12 predicted proteins | sample KBSK5501metaG_FD_65476 | JGI IMG/M metagenome (GOLD analysis project Ga0070706, IMG submission 65476) | Corn, switchgrass and miscanthus rhizosphere microbial communities from Kellogg Biological Station, Michigan, USA - KBS K5-50-1 metaG | ecosystem: Host-associated > Plants > Roots >... | reverse complement strand
GAGTAATATCTGGACTATGAGATTCCTGCTTCGCGTGCTCGTCTCGGCGGCCGCCCTGGGTGTCGCGACGGCGGCGGTGCCTGGTATCGAGCTGCTCGCCGGGAGCGGCTGGTCGAAGGTCGGCACGCTGCTCGTGGTGGCCCTGATCTTCGGCGTCATCAACGCCACCCTCAAGCCGCTGATCAAGGTCATCGGCTGCGCGTTCTACGTGCTCACGCTCGGCCTGGCCGCGCTGGTCGTCAACGGGTTGCTGCTGTGGCTGACCAGCGTCATCGCGGGCGACCTGACGCTGCCGTTCCACGTCACCGGGTTCTGGCCCGCCTTCTGGGGCGCGATCATCGTGGGGCTGGTGAGCTGGCTGCTGCACCTGCTGATCGGGGACAACCGGCGGCAGGGCAACGAGCCTCCCGCGGTGCGCGTAGTCAGAGTGCGCAAGCCCCTAGACTGACGGTTTAGACTTCTCAGCGATCCATCGCTGAGTTACCATCCCAAGCCCCGGAGTGACGCGGACGTGAAGACTGACGTCGAAGAGCTGAGCCCGACCCGAGTCCGGCTGAGCGTCGAGGTGCCGTTCGACGAGCTGAAGCCCAGCCTCGACAAGGCCTACCGCGAGGTCGGCCGCCAGGTCCGCATCAAGGGCTTCCGGCCGGGCCGCGTGCCGCCGCCCGTGATCGACCGCCACGTCGGCCGGGAGGCCGTGCTGAGCCAGGCGGTCAGCGACGCCATGCCCGACCTCTACGCCAAGGCGGTCGCCGAGGGCGACGTCCACGCGCTCGGCCAGCCCGAGGTGGAGATCACCCGCATAGAGGACGGCAAGGAACTGGCCTTCACCGTCGAGGTGGACATCCGGCCCAAGTTCGAGCTGCCCGACCTGTCCAGCCTGGCCGTCACCGTTGACGACACGCTGGTCACCCCGGACGAGGTCGCCGAGCGGCTGGCCATGCTGCAGGACAGGTTCGCCTCGCTGAAGGGCGTGAGCCGGCCCGTCGAGGAGGGCGACCACGTCTCCATCGACCTGTCCGCCTCGGTGGACGGCAAGCCGGTCGAGGACGCCCAGGCCAGCGGCCTGTCCTACCCGGTCGGCAGCGAGTCCCTGCTGGACGGCCTGGACCAGACGCTGATCGGGATGTCGGCGGGGGATTCCGCCATCTTCAGGTCCGAACTAGCCGGCGGCGAGTTCGCGGGCCGTGAGGCCGACGTGACCGTGACCGTGCACAGCGTCAAGGCCAAGGAGGTCCCCGGCCTCGACGACGATTTCGCCCAGATGGCCAGCGAGTTCGACACCCTCGGTGAGCTGCGCGCCGACACGAGGACCCAGCTGGAGCGGGACAAGGCCATGCAGCAGGTGATCCAGGCGCGTGAACTGGCCCTGAACGCCCTGCTGGACCAGGTGGACGTCCCGCTACCGGAGAGCGTGGTCACCGACGAGGCCAAGCACAACAGGGAATCGCTCCTGAACCAGCTCACCCGGGCCGGCGCTTCCCTGGACGGCTATCTGGAGATGACGAACCAGAGCGAGGAGCAGTTCGAGGCGGACATCGAGCAGCGGGCGCGGCGCGCGGTCAAGGTCAGCCTGGTCCTGGACCAGGTGGCCCGCAATGAGGAACTCGGCGTCGACCAGGCCGAGCTCTCCGCGTACGTGACCAGGCAGGCCGAGCAGATGGGCGTGGCGCCCGACCGGCTGGCTAAGCAGCTCGCCGACAACGGCCAGCTCAGCGTCGCAGCCGCCGAGGTGCTGCGCGGCAAGGCCATGAACGTGATCGCCGAGCGGGTCAAGGTCACCGACAAGTCGGGTAACCCGGTCGACGTCGCGACCGCCCTCAACGCCCCCCTGGTGCCCGCCGGGCCGGCCGAGGCGTCGGCCGCCGCCGCTGGGGAAGCTGAGGAAGCTGAGGAAGAGGAAGCAGAAGACGACGCCGAGGACGCCCCCGAGGCCTGACCGCGGGGCCCCGCCCGGCACCGTCGCCGCTTAGCACCGTCGCCGCACATCACCCCGCACGCCCGCCGCGCTCCAGCCTGCCCGGCCGCCCGGCCGCCGACGGCGCGCCCGCCACGGATGGCAACCGGGTGCGCCAGTAGCGAACAGGGGCCCGCGCTGGACTATCGGGTTCGGTGGCGGCGTTATGGTCCTGTCAACGACACTAGACGTAACTGGAGCAGGTGAGTAAGCGTGACCCAGCCTCTGTGGACCCCGACGCCGCCGTCGATCGTGGCCGCCGCGGAGCCCCCCCTCCTGCCGATCGGGGACCAGTTGTTCCAGCGGCTGCTGCGGCACCGCATCATCTTCCTCGGCCAGCAGGTCGACGACGACATGGCCAACCGCATCTGCGCCGAGCTCGTGCTGCTCGCTTCCGAGGACGCCAAGCGCGACATCAGCATTTACATCAACTCCCCGGGCGGCTCGGTCTACGCCGGGATGGCCATCTACGACATGATGCAGTATGTCCCCAACGACGTCGCCACCTATGCGATGGGAATGGCCGCGTCCATGGGACAGTTCCTGCTGACGGCGGGCACGCAGGGCAAGCGGTACGCCCTCCCGCACGCCCAGATCCTGATGCACCAGCCGTCCGGCGGCATCGGCGGTACCGCCTCCGACATCAGGATCCAGGCCGAGCAGATGCTCTACATCAAGCGGACGCTGTTCGAGCGCACCGCTTACCACACTGGACAGCCTCTCGAGCAGATCGAGAAGGACGCGGACCGCGACCGCTGGTTCACCGCCGAGGAGGCCAAGGAGTACGGCTTCGTCGACCAGGTGATCCGCAGCGCCCTCGAGGTGCCCACCGCGGGGCCGGTGTCATGATCAACCCAAAGGAGCCGAACGTGAGCGAGCACAGCTTGCGGAGCCCGCAGTCCAGGTACGTCCTGCCGTCCTTCGTGGAGCGCACGTCGTACGGGATCAAGGAGATGAACCCGTACAACAAGCTCTTCGAGGAGCGGATCATCTTCCTCGGCGTCCAGATCGACGACGCCTCGGCGAACGACGTCATGGCCCAGCTGCTGACGCTGGAGGCCATCGACCCGGATCGCGACATCACCATGTACATCAACTCGCCCGGCGGGTCGATGACGTCGATGATGGCCATCTACGACACGATGCAGTTCATCCAGCCCGACATCACCACCTGCTGCATCGGGCAGGCCGCCTCGGCGGCCGCGGTGCTGCTCGCCGCGGGGACCAAGGGCAAGCGGATGGCGCTGCCGAACTCCAGGATCCTCATCCACCAGCCGGCCACCGAGGGCGGCTACGGCCAGTCCAGTGACATGGAGATCCAGGCCAGGGAGATCCTGCGGATGCGCGCGGCCATGGAGGTCATCCTGGCCAGGCACACCTCTCAGGACGAGGAGAAGATCCGCCGCGACATCGAGCGGGACAAGTTCCTCACCGCCGAGGAGGCCAAGGAGTACGGCATCCTCGACGAGGTCCTGACCATGATCAAGAGGGGCAGCGAGCGCGCTGTCGAGGTAGTGTCATCCTTACCGGGAGAATTCAGCCCTTCCCTCCCGGGCCGCTGAAGGGTTTGATGGTGTCCATCGGGACCCAGTAGGCGGTACCGTCGATATGCAAGCGCTTGACGGCCTCGCGGGACATGTCCGCTGGAGGCGGCCGGTACGGCCGTCGCGGCGGCACCATGTAAAGGAGTATCTGGGTGGCACGCATCGGTGACGGTGGGGACCTGCTGAAGTGCTCGTTCTGCGGCAAGAGCCAGAAGCAGGTCAAGAAGCTCATCGCCGGGCCGGGCGTGTACATATGCGACGAGTGCATCGATCTCTGCAACGAGATCATCGAGGAAGAACTGGCTGAGCCCACCGAGTTCAAGTGGGACAGCCTGCCCAAGCCGCGTGAGATCTACGAGTTCCTCGACGCGTACGTGATCGGCCAGGACAAGGCCAAGAAGTCCCTGTCCGTGGCCGTGTACAACCACTACAAGCGCGTCCAGTCCGGTGACGACCGGCCGGGCGACGAGGGCGTCGAGCTGGCCAAGTCCAACATCTTGCTGCTCGGCCCGACCGGCTCGGGCAAGACCCTGCTCGCCCAGACGCTGGCCAGGCTGCTCAACGTGCCGTTCGCGATCGCCGACGCGACCGCGCTGACCGAGGCCGGCTACGTCGGCGAGGACGTCGAGAACATCCTGCTCAAGCTCATCCAGGCGGCGGACTACGACGTCAAGAAGGCCGAGACCGGGATCATCTACATCGACGAGATCGACAAGATCGCGCGCAAGAGCGAGAACCCGTCGATCACCCGTGACGTCTCGGGCGAGGGCGTGCAGCAGGCGCTGCTGAAGATCCTCGAGGGCACTACGGCCTCGGTGCCGCCGCAAGGCGGACGCAAGCACCCGCACCAGGAGTTCATCCAGATCGACACGACCAACGTGCTGTTCATCTGCGGCGGCGCGTTCGCGGGCCTGGAGAAGATCATCGAGCAGCGCTCGGGTCACAACGGGATGGGCTTCAACGCAAAGCTCCGGGTCAGGAACGCCAACACCGACCAGTTCGGCGAGGTGATGCCGGAAGACCTGCTGAAGTTCGGGATGATTCCCGAGTTCGTCGGGCGGCTGCCGGTCATCACCAGCGTGCACAACCTGGACCGGGACGCGCTCATCCAGATCCTGACCGAGCCGCGCAACGCGCTGGTAAAGCAGTACCGGCGGCTGTTCGAGCTCGACGGCGTGGACCTGGAGTTCACCCCTGACTCGCTGGAGGCCATTGCCGACCAGGCGAACCTCCGCGGCACCGGCGCGCGCGGTCTGCGCGCGATCTTGGAAGAGGTCCTGCAGTCGGTCATGTACGAGGTGCCGAGCCGCAAGGACGTGTCGGGCGTCGTGATCACACGCGAGGCCGTGCTCGAGAACGTCAACCCGACGATCGTCCCCAGGGACGTCACGCGGCGCAGTTCCCCGCGCGAGAAGTCGGCCTGAGCCGGCCAGTTCGCCCGTTGCGCAGGCGTTCGGTCACCCCGGACCGGTCTGCGCGCTCATGCCGTCAGGGCCCGTGTGGGCCGATGCCGACTTTGGGCGTATTGCCCATGATCATCGTTATTCGCATGTAGCCTCACTGCATATTGCCGTATCTGGCGGGGTTCCCGCTCACGCCAGGATCTCGGACGCTGACAAGGCAGCCGTCTTCCGTAGCGACGGGGAATTGAGCGCAGATGAGTGGTTGGGACGCCCCCACGGGCAGCTGGGACTCGCGTCAAGAGCCGGAAAAGGCCGACGGGCCTGACGATCAGGGCCATCAGCCAGGCGAGCCGACCGGCGGCTACCGCACCGTGCGCGGCGGCGACGCCAGGCTGCGCGCCGGCCGCCGCGGCCTGCCGGGCTACGAGCAGGCGCAGAACTACGAGCAGGGGCCGGACTACGGGCAGCAGGGCTACGGATCGGGCACCGGCGGGCAGATGGTCCGCTATGGGCAGCGCGAGACCGACGAGTCCCGGTTCGGTTCCGGGCAGCACGGCACCGTGGGCGTGGGGCCGCACGGCACGGGCCCGCAGCGCGCCACGGGCTCCGGACCGCTGAGTTCGCCGCCCGCTCAGGGATCGCAGGCCGCCGTGGACCCGCTGACCGCGCCGGGCACGTTCAGCTCCGGGCCGCAGGACCCGCTCGGGCCGCAGAGCACGTTCGACTCGGGGCCGCGCCGCGCGATCGGGCCCGTGCCGCCGTCTCCCCAGGTGCCGCAGGCCTCGCTCGGCTCGGGCCCCCAGGGCGTGGTCGGCTACGGCGAACAGCCCACCGCGGCATACCGCCAGTACGGTGCGGACGAGCCCACCCGTTCGGGCTGGTCTGATGCTCCTGACCAGCAGAGATACGGTGACCGGCCGGGTTACGGCGACCAGCAGGGCTACGGGTCCCCGGCAGGTTACGGCTCCCCGCCCGGACCGGGCCAGGACTACGGCCAGCAAGGTCATGGACAACAGGGTTACGGCCAGCAGGGTTACGGCCAGCAGGGATACGGCCAGGCCGACGGGTATGCGCCGCCGGGCGCCGAACCCTCCGACTACCCCCAGACGGGCGCCGAACCCTCCGACTACCGTCAGAACGGCTACGGCGACGGCGGCTTCGGGCAGAACGGCTTCACCCCGGACGGCTACGGCCAGGGCGCCGCCTACCCGCAGGAGGGCTACGGCCAGGGCGGCTTCGGCGCGCCCGGTGCCCGCCAGGACGGCTACCCACAGGACCCCTACGCCCAGGAGGCCTACGGCCAAGGCGGCGGCTACGGCCAGGGCGCAGGCGGCTACGGCCAGGCTGGCCAGGCTGGCCAGGCCGGCGGATACGGCCAGGACAGCTACGCGCAGCAGGGCTTCGAGCAGTCGGCTGCCGCGGGCTACGACGACGACGCTCTGTTCCCGCCCGGCGCCCTGCCCGCCGCCCCGCCCGGCCACGGGTCGCACTCGCGCTCGGGCCCCCCGCGGTCCCTGCCGCGCTCGCCGCAGCGGCTCCGCGGGACCCGGATGGTCCTGTACCTGGCCGCGTCGGTGGTCGGCGTGGTCGCGATCGTGTTCCTCGTCATCCAGCTGACCAAGAGCGGCGGGAACACCACGGCCGGCGGCTCGACCACGCCCAGCGCCGGCGCCACGGGCGGGGCCGCGGGCACGACGACGGGCTACGTCCTGACCCAGGCGCCGCGGGTGGGCGCCTTCCCGCTCAACAAGACCGCGACCGGACAGGTGTCGGCCAGCGCCCGTGACACGTCGGCCCCGGTCGCGGCGGCCATGAAGGCCAAGGGGGCGGGTACGCCCGGCAAGTCCGTGATCGGCGTGTACAACATGACCTCGGTCACCTCCATTTCCTCTCCGGGGTACACGGGCATCGTCTTCATCGGCTACGACGGCACGTTCAACCCGGCCGCCACGATCAGGATCGTGCGGTCCCACCTGACGTCCTCGCGCGTGGTGCGGCCGGGCACGCACGGCGGGGAGATGGTGTGCGGGTACAACACCTCGACCGGTTCGGACGCCAGCGAGTGCGTGTGGGTCACCAAGACCACCTTCGGCCTGGTGGAGTTCGTCAAGGGCGGGGTCGCGTCGAAGTACCCGGGCGCCTCCGGCCTGGCCCGCCAGGTCAGGGACGCGGTGGAGGTCCGGGCTTCCTGACGAGGCGAAGGCCGTAGACTCACCTGTCGTGAGCAGACCAGGTCCCATCGAGCTGCCTTCCCAGTACGCGCCCGCCGAGGTCGAAGGGCCGCGCTACGAACGCTGGGAGAAGGCGGGTTACTTCACCGCGGACGCGCAGTCCGAGGCCCCGGCGTACACCATCGTCATCCCGCCGCCGAACGTCACCGGCTCCCTGCACATCGGCCACGCTCTCGACCACACGCTGATCGACGCGCTGGTCCGGCGCCGCCGCATGCAGGGCTACAACACCTTGTGGCTGCCGGGCATGGACCACGCCGGGATCGCCACCCAGAACGTGGTCGAGCGCGAGCTCGCGAGGGAGGGCCTGAGCCGCCACGACCTGGGCCGGGAGGCCTTCGTCGAGCGGGTCTGGCGGTGGAAGGCCGAATCCGGCGGCCGGATCCTCGGCCAGATGCGGCGCCTGGGCGACAGCGTGGACTGGTCCCGTGAGCGGTTCACCATGGACGAGGGCCTGTCCCGCGCCGTCCAGACCATCTTCAAGCAGCTCTTCGACGACGGCCTGATCTACCGGGCCGAACGGATCATCAACTGGTGCCCGCGCTGCCTGACCGCGCTCTCCGACATCGAGGTCGACCACAGCGACGACGACGGCGAGCTCACCTCCATCCGTTACGGAGAGGGCGACAACTCGATTGTGGTCGCCACCACTAGGCCGGAGACGATGCTCGGCGACGCCGCCGTGGCGGTGCACCCGGACGACGCGCGCTACACCCGCCTGGTCGGCAAGACGGTGGAGCTGCCGCTGACCGGCCGGCGCATCCCTGTGGTCGCCGACTCCCGCGTCGACCCCGCGTTCGGCACCGGCGCGGTCAAGGTCACGCCCGCTCACGACCCGAACGACTTCGAGATCGGCCGCCGTCACGACCTGCCCGCCGTCACGATCATGGACGAGCACGGCGTGATCACCGCGCACGGCCCGTTCCAGGGCCTGGACCGGTTCGAGGCCAGGCCCGCGGTGGTGCGCGCGCTGCGCGAGCAGGGCCGCATCGTGGCCGAGGTCCGCCCGTACGTGCACTCGGTCGGGCACTGCAGCCGGTGCGGCACCACGGTCGAGCCGCGCCAGTCGCTGCAGTGGTTCGTCCGCGTCGGCCCGCTGGCCCAGGCGGCCGGCGACGCCGTCCGCGACGGCCGCGTCCGGCTGCACCCGCCGGAGATGAACGCCAGGTACTTCGGCTGGGTCGACGACATGCACGACTGGTGCATCAGCCGTCAGTTGTGGTGGGGCCACCGTATTCCAGTTTTTTACGGACCGAACGGGCAGGCGGTCTGCGTCGGCCCCGACGAGGAGCCCCCGTCTGGCTGGACGCAGGACCCGGACGTGCTCGACACCTGGTTCTCCTCGGCGCTGTGGCCGTTCTCGACCCTGGGCTGGCCCGAGGACACGGCGGACCTGCGCACCTTCTACCCGAACAGCGTGCTGGTCACCGGCTACGACATCCTGTTCTTCTGGGTCGCCAGGATGATGATGTTCGGCCTGTACGCGATGCGTCAGGCCCCCCCGGACGAGGCCGTGCCGTTCCGCATTGTGGTGCTGCACGGGCTGGTCCGCGACCAGTTCGGCAAGAAGATGTCCAAGTCGCGCGGGAACACCGTCGACCCGCTGGACTGGGTGGACCGGTTCGGCGCCGACGCGGTCCGGTTCACCCTGGCCCGCGGGGCCAACCCCGGCGGCGACATCGCCATCAGCGAGGAGTGGGCCGCGGGCTCGCGCAACTTCTGCAACAAGCTGTGGAACGCCGTCCGCTTCGCCCTGCTCAACGGCGCCCACGTCCCCGCCGCCCCCGACATTTCATACTCTGTGCCAGATCGATGGATTTTGTCGCGTTTGTCCGCCGTGATCGCCGAAGTGGATGAGCTCTTCGAGGACTTCGAGTTCGGCAAGATCTGCGACGTGCTCTACCACTTCGCCTGGGACGAGGTCTGCGACTGGTACCTGGAGCTGGCCAAGGTCCCGCTGACCTCCGGTGACGCTGGCGCCGCGGAAAGCACCAGGGGCGTGCTCGGCTTCGTGCTCGACCAGCTGCTGCGGCTGCTGCACCCGGTCATGCCGTTCGTCACCGAGGAGCTCTGGACCGCGCTGACCGGCGAGGAATCGGTCATGGTGGCCTCCTGGCCGGCGTTTAGGTTTGCCGACCCTGCCGCCGAGGGGGAGATCTCCTCGATGATGCGCCTGGTGACCGAGATCCGGCGGTTCCGCTCGGACCAGGGGCTGCGGCCCAGCCAGCGCGTGGCGGCCCGGCTGGCCGGCATCGCCGGCACGCCGCTGGCCGGGCACGAGGAGCGGATCAGGTCGCTGCTGCGGCTCGACCCGCCCGCGGACGGCTTCACCGCGTCGGCGTCGCTCGAGGTCGAGGGCATCACTGCCGAACTCGACGTGGCCGGCGTCATCGACGTCGCGGCCGAACGCCGCCGGATGGAGAAGGACCTCGCGGTAGCCAGGGCCGAGGCCGGGCAGGCCGAGCGCAAGCTGGGCAACGCCGACTTCACCGCCAAGGCGCCCGCCGCGGTGGTGGCCAAGACCCGCCAGCGGCTGGAGGTGGCCCGGGCCGACATCGCCCGGCTCGAGCAGCGCCTCGCCTCGATCTGACGCCTCCCGGGCCTCACAAGTAGGCTGGTGCGATGGACATCGAAGCGCGGATGCGCGAGGTTGAGCGGGAGATCATCTCGCGGCGGCCCGAACAGTCCGTCGACCTTGCCCTGGACCGGATGGCCGAGCTCGTCGGGCTGCTCGGCGATCCGCAGCGCGCGTGCCCGGTCATCCACATCACCGGCACCAACGGCAAGACGTCCACCGCCCGGATGACCGACGCGCTGCTGCGCGGCCGCGGCCTGCGGACCGGCCGCTTCACCAGCCCGCACCTGGTCTCGATCAGGGAGCGGATCGTCGTCGACGGCGCGCCGGTCTCGGCCGAGCGATTCGTCGAGGCCTACGACGAGATCATCCCGTACGTCCGGCTGGTCGACGAGCGTCACCCGGTCGCAATGTCCTTCTTCGAGGTGCTGACCGGGATGGCCTTCGCCATCTTCGCCGACACGCCGGTCGACGTGGTGGTGCTCGAGGTCGGCGTGGGCGGCAGGCTCGACTGCACCAACGTCGCCGACGGCGTGGTGGCCGTCATCACCCCGATCTCGATCGACCACACCCGCCTGCTCGGCGACACGGTCGAGGAGATCGCGGGGGAGAAGGCCGGCATCATCAAGCCGGGCGCGACCGCGGTGCTGGCCCAACAGCCGCTCCCCGCCGCGGAGGTGCTGCTGCGGCACGCGGTCGAGGTGGGCGCCACGGTGGCGCGGGACGGCGTGGAGTTCGGCGTGCTGAGCCGCGAGCAGGCGGTGGGCGGCCAGCAGCTGGTGCTGCGCGGCCTGCGCGGCACCTACGAGGACATCTTCCTGCCGCTGTTCGGCCTGCACCAGGCGGGCAACGCTGCCTGCGCGCTCGCCGCGGTCGAGGCGTTCGCCGGCGTGTCCGACGGGGGCGAGGGCAGGCTCGACGCGGACCTGGTCCGGGAGGCGTTCGCGAAGGTCACCTCGCCCGGCCGGCTCGAGGTCATCAGGCGCAGCCCCACCATTATCATCGACGCGGCGCACAACCCGGCCGGGATGGCCGCGACCGTGGCCGCCGTCGAGGAGGCCTTCACCTTCACCCACCTGTCCGGCGTCTTCGCCGCCAGCGGGGACAAGGACGTGCCCGGCATGCTCGCCGAGCTCGAGCCGCTGCTCGATGAGGTCGTGGTGACCCGCAACTCCTCGGACCGGTCGATGGAGCCCAGCGAGGTCGCCGAGCTGGCGGCGGAGATCTTCGGCGAGGAACGGGTCCGCTCCGCCGACCGGCTCGACGACGCCATCGAGGCCGCCGTGGCGCTCACCGACGAGGCCGTGGCCGAGGGCGTGCCGGGCAGCGGCGGCGTGCTGATCACCGGGTCCGTCATCACGGCGGGCGACGCGCGCAGGCTGCTCGGGCCCTCCGGCGGCGAGCTGCCGCCCGAGCCGTCGGCCAGCCAGCCCGCCCGTCACTCGTTCACCGCCGCGGAACTGTCATGAGCTGGCGCGACATCCCGGTCGAAGGCAGGGGCATCCGCCAGCTCTGCGGCACCGTGCTGATCATGGAAGCGGTCGTCATCGGGCTCGCCATCCTGCCCGCCATCGTCCTGGAGCACGCCAACCGCGGCCTGGCCGGCGGCATCGGCGGCGTCCTGGCCGTCTGCGCCCTGCTGGTCGGCGGGGTGGTCGGCCGGCCGCGCATGGCCTGGGCCCTGGCGGCAGGCACCGTGCTGCAAGCCCTGGTCATCGCCGCTGGCGTAGTCCTGCCCGCGATGTACATCCTCGGTGTGATCTTCGCCGCCCTCTGGCTCACCGGCATCTGGCTAGCCCGTCGCCACGCCACCGGGTGAGTCCTGCCGGGCGGAATCCCCTGCCGGGCGGAATCCCCTGCCGGGGTGATACCTGTGCCGTTCGGTCAAACAGCCATTTCTGCCCGCGATCATGAAACCCGTCAGGCTGGCGGCGCGGTGCCGGTCGTTATGACCCTTGATTCTGGATCTTTTTCCTACGCGATCATGGTCGGGCGCGCTACCCTTCCGGTAGCTTTAAGTAACTTTAAATATGCGATGAGTAATCGGAGCGCCTGAGGTGACAACCGACCTGGGGAAGGACGCGGCGCGGACCAGCGATGCCGTCCCGCGCCAGCGCGGTGGCGCCCACGCCGCCGCTAGGACCAGTCGCTTCCGCCGCAAGAGCGGCCCCGCACTCCGGGCCGCGGCTGCCCCCGAACCCCGGAACAACGCGGACCAGGCGCCCCCGCTCCATCGGCGCGCCGCCGACCCGGCGCCCCTCGCCCCACGGCGCACCACCGACCCGGCGCCCTCACTCCTCACCGCCCCGATGCCCCCGCCCAGGAGCGCTTCACCTGCGCCCAGAGCCGGGTCAGCGCACCAGGCCGGGTCAGCGCACCAAGCCGCGTCGGCGCTCCAGGCCGGGTCGGCGCCCCGGGCCGCGTCGGGCACCGTGCCCTGGCCACGCGAGGTGCGCTGGCCACGCGAGGCCGGCCCGCCGTCCCCGCGGCCCCCGCGGCCCCCGCAGCCCCCGCCGAGCCAGGGAGCCGCGCACTCCAGCGCCACGGCCACCATACCCCTTCCAGTCGTCCCGCCCGGCGACCGCGCGGCCGGGCCGGTTGCATCCGGGGCGGTCGAGGCTCGGGCCAGCGACGGGTTCGACCGGCGGTGGGCGGTCACGGCGCGATCGGCGACGGCGAACCTGTGCGTGATGGCCATCGTGGCCACCGTGGTCCCGCTCGTCGTGGTGCAGATACCCGACGCCATCGCCTGGTCGTTGCCGCCCCGGCTGACCGCTGGGGGACCGGCCTCGGTGGCCGACGTGCTGCGGGCCTCCGGTCTGGCCCTGCCCGCGATGGCGGTGGCGGGATCGCTCGCAGTCTTGGCGGTGCGGCGGCTGCGGGCCGGACCGGTGCTGCTCGCGGGCCTGCTCACGCTGGCCGTTGCGGACGCGTGCGGCGACGCGGCGCGTACGATCGCCCTGGTCGGCGTGGACCGATCGCTGCACGGCGCGGGCGCCGGGATCGCGATGGCCGGGGCGGTAGCGGTCGTCACGGAACGGCAGGCCCACCGCCAGCAACAATACCGCCAGCAACAATACCGCCAGCAACAACAACGCCAGCAACAACAACGCCAGCAGCAACGCCAGCAAAAACAGCCCTCGCCCGGACCGCAGAACCTGGCGCATCGGCTCCTGGCCGGCTGGTGGGCGGTGCTCACCGTGACGGGGCTGGCCCTGGCGCCCGAGTTGATGCGGTACCGGGTCACGTCGGGCGGCTGGCACACGGCGCTGCAGCCCTACCCCTGGCTGACCGGGGCCGCGCTCGCGCTGACCGCGCTGTACGCGATGCTGGCCGAGGAGAGCGCCGCGTCGACGGCCAGGAGTGCCTTCCCGGCCGCCGAACGGGCTCAGCTCGCCCTGCTCACCACGCCGGTGGCGGGCATCTGTGCGATCGCGATAGCCGTCACGTACCGCGGGGACAAGGCGGTGGTCGCGGCCGCCGTGGCCGACGCGATCGCGCTGGCCGGCATCGCCGCCATCACCGCCCGGGCGGGCACCGCCGCCCGTTTCGCCGTGGTCTGCGCCGTCGGCGGCTTCACCCTCGCCCCGGCGGCCGGCGCGGTCACCTCGCTGACCGCGCTGACCCAGCTCACCGCGCTGCCCGCGGGAGTCGCCCTGGCGGCGGCCCTGGGCGGCGCCGCGCTAGCCGTGCTGGCCCGGCGGCCGCACGCCCGGGCTATGACCGCGGCCGGCCTGTTCCTGGCCGCCGTCAGCCTCGCCTCCTTGGACCTGGCCGGGCTCGCGGCTCCGTCGGGCCGCCAGCTCGCGGTGCTGAGCATCCCGCTGACGGCCGGCCTGACCATGGCCCTGACCGCCTCGCTCCGCGGGGTCGGCGCTGCCGGAGCCCTGGCCGGCGTGGTCATCATGATGGCCGGCCTGGTGACCGGCTACCTGGCCGCGGGCGCCATTCAGCTGCACGCGCTCACCGGCGCGCGGACCCTGCCCGCGTTGCACATCGCGCTGGTGACGGCGGCCGGGCACTGGGCGCTCCTCGCGGCGAGTGTCGCCGCCGTCGCAGCACTAGCCCTGGCCTGCACCAAGGGCCGCGAGCGCGGCGGCCGGGCCGACGGCGAACCCGTTGCTGTCGCGGCCGGCGCGCCGGTCCCTGGGGCCGGGGCCACCGCCGATCACGGGTAAGCTGGCGTAGTAGCGAATCGCATCGTCGACCGCGGCGAGCTGTCTGTGCCCCGGTGAAGGAGCGTCGTTGTCAGCACCCGTTGCCGTCCTGATAAGACCCGACGCGATAAGACCCGACGCGCCAGGATCGCGAAACAGACAGGCCCCGGGGAGAGATCGAGCTCCCCGTCCCCGAACCCCTCTAGACGACGTCACCGTCGTCCAGGCGGAGAACCAGGTATAAGACACAACGAACGGTCGCCCGGTCGGCGCGGCCCGCAGAACCCGTATCGATAGCTCTAAGACCGAAGCCCGCGGAAGGTCCCGTTCCCGATGAGCAACGCGCTGACGTTCCTCGGCCGCGACATGGCGGTCGACCTCGGCACTGCCAACACGCTGGTCTACGTGCGCGGCCGCGGCATCGTGCTGAACGAGCCGTCGGTGGTGGCGCTCAATACCAACAACGGCCAGATCGTCGCGGTGGGCGTCGAGGCTAAACGCATGATCGGCCGGACCCCGGGCAACATCATCGCGGTGCGCCCGCTCAAGGACGGCGTGATCGCCGACTTCGACGTGACCGAGCGCATGCTGCGCTACTTCATCCAGAAGGTTCACCGACGCACCCACCTGGCGAGACCGAGGCTGGTGGTGGCCGTGCCGAGCGGGATCACCGGCGTGGAGCAGAGCGCGGTCAAAGAGGCCGGCCACCAGGCCGGCGCGCGCCGGGTCTACATCATCGAGGAGCCGATGGCGGCGGCGATCGGCGCCGGACTGCCGATCAACGAGCCGACCGGGAACATGGTGGTCGACATCGGCGGCGGTACCACCGAGGTGGCAGTGATCTCGCTGGGCGGCATTGTCACCTCCCAGTCCATCAGGATCGGCGGCGACGAGCTCGACCAGGCGATCATCACGTTCGGCAAGAAGGAATACTCGCTGATGCTCGGCGAGCGGACCGCCGAGGAGATCAAGATGGCCATCGGCTCCGCGTTCCCCTCCGAGGACGAGCCGCACGCCGAGATCAGGGGCCGGGACCTGGTCAGCGGCCTGCCGAAGACGGTGGTGATCTCCGCCGCCGAGGTGCGCCGCGCGATCGAGGAGCCGGTCAACCTGATCGTCGACGCGGTCAAGAACACCCTGGACAAGTGCCCGCCCGAGCTGGCCGGCGACGTGATGGACCGGGGAATCGCGCTGACCGGCGGCGGCGCCCTGCTGCGCGGACTAGAGTCACGAATCCGGGAGGAGACGGGAATGCCGGTGCAGGTCGCCGACAACCCGCTCGACTCCGTGGTGCTCGGCACCGGGAAGTGTGTCGAGGACTTCGAGACCTTGCGTCAGGTGCTGGTGCCCGACACCAGGCGCTGAGACGGCGTCGTCCCGCGAGACGCTTTCAATGACCCCGCCATACGGCCGGCGGCGGGCCGATGAGGAGCTGCTGTGCACGATAACCGGCGAACCCGCCTGGTTCTCGGCGTGCTCCTGATCGTCGCGGTTCTCCTGATCACGCTGGACTTCAGGGACGGCGGCGCCTCGCCGGTCCGTAGCGTGGGCGCGGACATCTTCGGGCCGATCGAGCGGGTGACGCACGATGTGACCGACCCGGTGGCCAGCCTGTTCGACTCGATCACCGGCGGTCCTTCGGCGCAGGGCACCATCGCCACCCTGCAGCGGCAGAACGCCGAACTGCGCGCCGAGCTCAGCGCGGCTCAGCTGAGCAAGGCCGCAGGGAAGCAGCTGACCCAACTGCTGCAGATGGACGCCGGCGCGTACAAGATCGTGGCCGCCGACGTCATCGCGGCCGGAGGCGACTTCTCCGACACGGTCACGCTGAACGCCGGCAGCAGCGACGGCATCAAGCCGAACGAGACCGTGCTCAACGGCTTCGGCTTCGTCGGCACGGTCACCCAGGTGACCGCCGACACCTCGACCGTTTTGCTCGCCAACGACGCGTCGTCCGTGGTAGGCGTGCAGATGGCGGGCAGCGGGGAGATCGGCGCCGTGACCGGGACGGGCAAGTCCTTGTCCGGTTCTGACCTGCTCCGGCTGAACCTGTTCAGTGCGAACGCGGCCCTGCAGCCGGGCCAGGAGGTGGTCACGTACGCCTCGGTGGGCGACCGGCCCGAGGTACCGGGCGTACCCGTCGGCACGATCGTGTCGGTGAGCAGCGCGGGTTCGCTCACCCAGACCGCGATGGTGCGGCCCTACGTCAACTTCGCCGCCCTGGGGGTCGTCGGCGTGGTGGTGCAGGTGCCGCGGCACAACCCGAGGGTTTCCATACTCCCGCGTCCCGCGCCGACGGTGACCGTCACCACCATCCCGAGCCCGGCGGGCACCGCGTCTCCGCCCTTCTCGGCCACCAACCCCGCCGTGTCCCCTTCCGCCTCCGCGTCGGCTACGGGCGGGCACTGAGGTGCGCGCGCTCATCTCCTTCGTAGTGGTCGCGGTCACCGTCGTCGTCCAGCTGACGATCGTGGACCGCATCGCGTTTCCCGGCGGCGCCGGACCCGACCTCGTCCTGCTGGTGGTGGCGGCGCTGGCCCTGGCCGGCGGCCCGCTGGCCGGGGTGCTGACCGGATTCGCAGCCGGCCTGGCGCTGGACGTCGCGCCGCCGGGCAGCCACTTCACCGGCCAGGACGCGCTGGTGTTCTGCCTGATCGGGTACGCGTGCGGGCTGCTGGCCGACCAATCCTCCGGCGACAGCGCCGAGCCGGGGCACACGGCCTTGTTCGAGATCGTGGTGACAGCGGCCGGCGCGGTCTGCGGCGAGGCCCTGGTGGCGCTGCTCGGCGTCATGCTCAGCGACCCCCGGGTCACCTGGCCTGCGATTACCCACGTGCTCCCGGCGGCCGTGGCCTACGACGTGCTGCTGTGCCCGTTCGTGCTGTACGCCGCCGCCGCGGCGCTGCGCCTGGGGGGCGTCCGGGCCCAGCCGCGCCGGGCCGGATGGTCGGCCAGCCAGGCGAGAACCCCGGCGCCCGTCTTGAGCCAGGGCGCGATCAGGCAACTGGCCGGAGGGAACGGCCCGAGGCTGCGGCTGTCCGAGCGGGACAGGGGCCCGGGGTCGATCGGCGGCGTACGCGGTCCGGGCGCGGGCCGGCCGGTGCCACGGCGCGAGCCCCAGCTCAAGCTGGGCCGGGCGGGGCTGCGGACGTCGGGCGCCGCAGGGCTCGGCGCCGCCTTCGCCCCCAGCGGCCTCGGCGCGGGCACGGCCAAGGTCAGGTTCGGCGGCCGGCGCCGCGAGGGCGTGCTGGGCGGCTCGATGCTCGGCGGCGCCCGCCCCGCAGGCGCCGCCCTGCGGGGCACTGGCCCGCGCGGCGCGGGCCTGGGCGGCGGTGCCCGGTTCGGCAGCTCGAGCATGGGCCGGTCCCTGCTCGGCGGGTCGGTGTTCAGCCGCTCCTCCTCCCAGTGGGGCACCGGACTCGGCCGCTCGTCCCGGCCGGGCAGGCCGGGACGAGCAGCGGTCTTCGGCCGGTCGGCGCCTCTCGGCCTCGCCTCGCCGCTGCGCCACCGGGGCAACCTGATGCGCTCGCCCGGCGGCGGATCGGCCGGGCGCACTCCCCGGTTTGCCCAGCGCAACTCGATCGGGCGCCTCACCGGCGCCCTGCGCCGGTCGGCCGGGCCCAAGACCCCGGGCCGGGGCTGGCTCCGCGGCGCGTCCGCCGGCCGCCGCTCACTGGGCCGCACCTCCTGGGGCGGCACCTCCCTGGGCGCCAGATCCCTGCGCAGCAGATCCCTGGGCGGCAGATCCCTGCGCGGCACGTCACTAAGCGGCAGGTCACCACGCCGCGGCGCGTTCGGCTCCAGCAGGCTAGGCCGAAGCAGGCCAGGCCGAAGCAGGCTAGGCCGCGAAGGCAAGACCTGGGTGGCCGCGAGCACGCCACGCCTGACGGCACGGCCCCGGCTGCGCATCCCGTGGCTCAGGGCGAAGCGAGGATGGCGGGCAGGAGGTTACCGATGAACGCGGCGTCGCGGCGCCGGCTGCTGGTGCTCTACGTGATCGCGGCCGCCATGCTGATCTCGCTTGGCGGCAGGCTCTGGTACCTGCAGGTCATGAACAACACCGCCTTCACCAAGCTCGCCGCGGCCAACCAGACCAGGGACGTGATCGTGCCCGCGGTCCGCGGCCAGATCCTGGACGACGTGGGCAACCGGCTGGTGACCAACCAGACCGCCCTGGTCGTCTCGGTGGACATGATGAACCTGTCCCGCCAGCCCGGCGGGGCCATGCCGGTGCTGCACCGGCTGTCCAAGCTGCTCGGCATGCCCTACCAGCTGCTGTCCCAGAAGACGCGGCTGTGCACCAAGGGCGTCCCGCAACCCTGCTGGGCCGGCTCGCCCTACCAGCCGATCCCGGTCGACCAGAGCGTCTCGCCTCGGATAGCGCTGCAGGTGATGGAGGACCAGAAGGACTACCCGGCGGTGACCGCGCAGATCCAGCCGGTGATCGACTACCCGAAGCCGGACGGGGCCAACCCGGCTCAGGTGCTCGGCTACCTGCAGCCCATCACTCCGGAGGAGATCAAGAGCCGGCACCTGCCGGTGACCGGCTTCTCCGGCGTCGACCTGGTCGGCCAGGCCGGCCTGGAGGCCGAGTACGACACCCCGCTCCGCGGCCAGGCCGGGACCCAGGTGGTGTCGGTCAACGCCGCGGGCGACGTCACGGGCACGGTCAGCGAGACCCCGCCCGCCAACGGCGACGACCTGGTGACCAGCCTCAACTCGCAGATCCAGACCATCGCCCAGAACGCGCTCAACGGTGCCATATCGCGCTCGCGGGCCGCAGGGAACAACGCCAACCAGGGCGCGGCGATCGTGATGACGACCACCGGGCAGGTGGTGGCCATGGCCAGCTACCCGGACTACGACCCGAGCGTATGGACAGGTGGCATCACCCAGCAGGAGTTCAACGCGCTGTTCGGCCCGGCCTACGGGGAGCCGATCATCAACTGGACCACCCAGGGCCAGTACGCGCCAGGCTCCACCTTCAAGGTCACCTCGACCGCGGCCGCGGTGGCCAACGGGTATCCGCTGGACGGCCTGTACACCTGCCCGGGCTCGACCACCATCGCCGGCCACACCTTCGGCAACGACGGCCAGCCCAGCCTCGGCGACATGACGTTCTCCGAGGCGCTCATCCAGTCCTGCGACACCGTGTACTACAACCTCGGCTACGACATGTACCTGCACGACAAGGTCAACCACACGCGGCCGTCAGCGAGCGCCCCGACCCAGAAGATGCAGCAGATGGAGCTGGACTGGGGCTTCGGGAAGGGCACAGGCATCGATCTGCCCGCCGAGTCGGCCGGCTCCATCCCGACCCAGCAGTGGCTGTACTACCTGTGGAAGGACAACGCTCACACCGGCCAGAACTGGTGC
>Ga0070706_100002319_pt1 | contig 19245 bp, 19 predicted proteins | sample KBSK5501metaG_FD_65476 | JGI IMG/M metagenome (GOLD analysis project Ga0070706, IMG submission 65476) | Corn, switchgrass and miscanthus rhizosphere microbial communities from Kellogg Biological Station, Michigan, USA - KBS K5-50-1 metaG | ecosystem: Host-associated > Plants > Roots >... | reverse complement strand
GTATTGGAGAAGGCAGGATTTCGGGTCGGACCGGCGGTCAGTAAACACGAGGGACAAGGCACGGCGTCGGTGGCCGCCGAGTTTCAGAACTCCTATCTCGAGCTGATCTGGCCAGATCCTACAGTTCCGATCAGTCCGGGCATGGAACGGGGCGCCGAGAAATTCCGGCAACGCATGCTGTGGCGCACCAGCGGATGGTGCCCGATCGGCATCGTGATGCATCGTCTGTCAAACGATCCGCTTCCGTTTCCAACCTGGTCGATCAGTCCGGCCTGGATGGAGCCCGGAACGGCGATGGAGATGCTCATGCTGCGAGACGACACAAAGAGTCCATCGCATCCACCCGCCATCCATCGATCAGGCGAGGTTCGCCACGGCGCATCCGATCGGCGTTAAACGCATCACGGCGGTCCGCCTCATCGCGCCAAAGGAGTATCGACCGATCGAAGCGTTGAGCTATGTCCAGAAGCAGGGCGTGCTCACGCTCGATTCCGGAGAGGCCTGGACGGTCGAGTTGACTTTCGATCATGGCGCGAAAGGAAAGCGAAAAGATTTCCGGCCTGAATTGCCGCTGATGATCCGGTATTGATCACACCGGAACGTGGGCGATCGCGGCGAGCCAGCCGCCGAGGACTTCACCGATGACGACCGCGACAACGTCGACATAAAGAATGCCGGTGGCCGCCATCGTCGATCGGATCTTCACCGTTCCCCACACCATCGGATAGAGCGCCAGAGGTCCGATCAAACCCCATCCAGCGCGCATCCAAAAAAAAATCCCCTGCCGGATGGCGATTGCGGACCAGACTCCGGGAACGACCAGCGCCGCGACAACCACCGCCGTGCGCACGATGACGCTTGCGAGCGTGGCGGTGGTCAGGCGTTTCAGCGGATCGATGCTCATCCCGCGCACGACGAGATACCAATGCCCGAGGAGCATGGCGAGATTGACGCTTCCCAGGAGCGCGATGCTCGAAAACGCACCCGCGATACTCCACGACCACGAGCAGCCGGTCGCGATCCGCCACGACAGGACCGCTTCTGCGAGGAAGGCCAGACCGAGGAGTACGGCGGGAACGCGGAAGATGAGGCGTTTTGGATAGCGCAAGGTCAAGTACACGATGACGGTCAGGCCGATGAGAATCGCCTGCATCGCATCCCAACGCGCGATTGATGCGCAGGCGACCAGGGCGCCGCTCGTGATGAGGATCAGGCGATAAAACTTCACGCCCGCGTTGCGGCGCCCGACCAGCGGCAAAAAGAGATAGAGCCCGGCCGCCGCATCGATGAGGAAAAGGGCGAGGAGCAACTACCGCACCGCCTCGCTGGCCCTCACAAATCGAAATCCCTCGCGGCGCAACAGCGGCACATCCGACGTGAGCACGCGCACGGTCGCAGGGTACATGTGGCCGATGCCGACCGCCACTCCGTGGGCCTCCGCATCGCGCGCGAGCTCGCGGAGCTGCTGCCGGACCGCGGATTCTGACTGCACGTCGTCGAGGAAAACATTGCGGGAGGCAGTCCGCACTCTGCGTTCCCGAGCGACCGCGGCAGCCACCGACGACCCGGTCGTACGCGAGTCGATGAAGTACATCCCGTCCGGCAGTGCCGCCAGCACCGATTCCATCACGCGGCGATCGGCAGTCGCGCGCGATCCCATGTGATTGTTCATTCCGCGCGCGTAAGGAACGGCCTGCAGGCTGGCGGTCGTCGTTCGAGCGATCTCTTCATCCGACATCGAGGTCAATACCGCTCCCGTGCCCGGCGAAACGCGCGGAAACTGTTCCGGCTCCATGGGCAGATGGCAGAGAACTTCGAATCCGTGATCGTGCAGGAGGTTGGCGTCCTCGATCGCGCGGCTGGCGTTGGGCAAAACTGAAAAATTGATGTTGGGATCGATGCGCATCGCCGCTGCGATCGGCTGACGGTCGAATCCGACATCATCGAGGATCAAAACGATCTTTCCCCGCGTTCGCTGTTGGCCGTCCGCCGTTCGCCGGGGTTGAGCCGGACGGCTAGCGGCCGACGGCCAACGGCGAACAAGCATCGTCTGTGCAACGAAGCTCCAGATGAGAACAGCGAGGAGGCCGGCGATCGGAATCAAGGTGAGGAGAGCGATCGTGCGGAACGATCTCTGTCGCGGCGAGATCCTGCGTCGCCCCTCCCATCCAGCCATGCGCAGATTCATTTTCGCATAACCGGGCGGGCGTGGTATTCTCCGCCGTCCACACGAGACCGCGATCCTCCGCGCGGCCGCTCCGATTTTCCGCACCACAAAAGCCCAAATGAAAAGAGTCGTGTATCTCGTCGTGTTTTTTCTGTTTCCCGGCGGCGTCCTTGCGGCCGTGCCGATGGCGCGGGTTCTCAATGTCGTGACCAGCCGCCAAATCCGAGTGCAGATCGCAGGGCAGCAATCGACGGTCGCGCTGACCGGAGTCGAGATTTCAGCCGAGGAGGAGATCGCGGCGACGGAGTATCTGCATCGGCTGCTCGACGGCACCTGGGTCTACGTTGAAAACGGAAGTGTCTACCGTTCGCCGGATGGGTTGTACATCAACGGGGAGATGCAGCGCCGCGCCTGGCGATCCTCCTCGAACATGCACTACCTTGGCCCCGCAGATCCCGGGCCCGCTAAAGAGCCAGCGCGTTCCGGCAAAGCCGCGTCACCGTCAGAATCCCGACGACGCGCTCCTGCTCGACGATCTCCAGCTCGATCCCGGCGCTGAGACTGCCAGCATCGACCGGTTCCTCGATCTCCACCACCACCCGCCCGCCCTGACCGGGCGCGATGCTCGGTGGACCTTCGATGAAGCGCACCCGCATGGAGCCGATCATCGGCCGGTAGGTCCCCTCGCGCGGCGCGATGGGGTGCAGGCGTCCGCCCGCATCTGTGGGGAGGAGCAGCACGACCGCCTCGAGGAAATCGCCCATTGCGAACCATGATAACGCGGGCGACGAGAGTAAACTTGACTCCATGTCCTCGACGCCGAAGGAAGTTCCGCGGCCGTTTTCCAGCGTCACGCCGCGCTCGAGCATCGACAATCTGTTGCGGACAACGCAGCAGCATCACGTGCAACTGAGCTTCATGGCCGATACCAAGGCCAGCATTCTGATCACGATCTCCTCGATCGTGCTGACCATTGCGCTCAGCCGCGCGAGCGATCCGCAATTGCGGCCGGCGCTCCTGACGCTGGCGGCGTCGTCCCTGATCTCTCTTCTGCTCGCGATCATCGCTGTCCTGCCGACTTTTGCGCGACGCCGGCGTTCCGCCGAACGCAACATCCTTTTCTTCGGGCATTTCGCCCAGATGACGGACGAGGAATACCTCGACGAAATGGAGCAGATCCTGTCATCTGACGCGCTGGTCTACGAAGCCGCCGTCCGCGATATCCACTCCCTCGGCGTCTACCTCTACAAGAAAAAATACCGATTCCTGCGCTTCGCCTATGTGGCGCTGCTATTCGGCTTCATTCTCGCGACGGTCGTCGAGGCGTGGTTCTACTGGCGGGCTTAGCGCGGCTTTCTCAGTGAGAACACGAAGCCGCGCCCGGGCGGTTTTGCCTGACGCTTGCTGGCCTGCTTCAGCGCTTCCAGCACATACAAGATCCGCAGGACATCGAAGCGATCGCGCACGGCGCGGGTCTTTTTCAAAATCTCCGCGGACGTCAGATTCTTCTTGCCGCCAAATCGTTTCTGCACCGACTCTACGGCCCGCCTGGTGACGAGATTGAAATTCCCCGATAGCGGTCCGGAGACTGTGATCAGAATGTAGTGGGTCGGCGTTTGAAGAACGTAGTAGGTACTCCGCAATCCTGCGACCTGGCCGACGAACGTCGCTTCGCGAAACTGGCCTACAGCGCCTTCGCGTTCATGCGACCTCCATGTTACTGCATCCGCTGCAGGAGCCGGATATCGTTGTTGCCGAACACGATCCGATAACCCATGACACGCCGAATCTGCGCGCCGCGCCAGACGACCACGAAATCGGGAGGGAGGGCGGGCCGGGGCTCGCGGTACCGCAATGGAAAATCGCTCAACATGGCCTCGTAGTCGTCCAGGTCGACGACATCCGTTTGCAGGCCGAGGTAACCGGTGAGGTGGAGAGTCGGGGTGACCTGCGGATTCATGTTGGACGTCGGGAAGAAGGTCTGGATGGTGCTGTGAGGACGAATCAGGGGAGCGCACTTCACGATTTCACGAATATAGGCATCGAGCCTGGCAATCTGCACCGATGTCATCCCAATGTGACCGGCGATCGCGATCAGAAAGAGCGTGGTCGCAATGGCAGGCCTCGGCAAGATGATCCACGCCGGCAGCGTGAGGACCGTCAGAAACAACAGCCTCTCGTTGATCCAACCCGCCTGCACCCACCCGACCGCCAACCCCCACGGCAACATGAAATACGCGATGAAAAGCACCGCCGACACCAGTGCCATTTGGTGCACTGGACGGTGCCAAATGGCATAGACGATCGCAAATACCACCATCAGGAGCGTCACGATCGCGATTGAGATATGTCCGGCTGCAAAAAACGCGGGGAGTTGCCGCACGTGCCATTTGAAAGAGCGATACAGCGGTTGTCCTTGAGCGCGCAGGCCCGCGTCCAGGAGGAAGATTGCGATTGCCGGCAAGAGCTCGAAGAACACGCGCGTTCGCCGTTCGGTCGCCGCCAGCACTGTGATTGCCATCAGCGTGGCCCCGAACGTGAGCGAGTGGCTGAGGTAGATCACGATCAGAAGACCGTAAAGGCCGTAGAGATATCGGCCGTTTCTCCGCCGCCACCAGAATCCGACCGCGACGATGAACAGCGCCGCGCCGATGATGAAATTGAAAAATCCCATGAAGAAGATGTAGCTGTACGCCAGCAGCACGCCGAGCAGCGCAGTGGCGTCGGCGGCCGGTTTGAACGACTTCTGCATGTAGAGAACCGCCGCCGGAATGCTGATCACGCAGATGGTCAGGATGATCTGCTGCACGACCAGCGGGGGAAGAATCCGGAGCAGCAGCGCCATCACGGGATAGGTCGTCCAGTTCGGAAACGGCTGCAGATTCAGCGCGAAGTACGTTCGGATCAGCGTGCTGCCCGCGTCGAAGTAATGCGCCAGAACGAATGCGTTGTAGAGATGGCTCGGCCCGTCCTGGGTCGGAAAATATCGAAAGAGCCAGATCGGAACGAGTGCCACTGCGGTCGCGGCAGCGCAGACGCGCTCGACCGCCGTCCGGGGCATCAGATTTCGCCGCTGGCCGTCGGATAGTCCTCGGCCCGAATCAGAATGTCGCGCGGCTTGCTTCCCTGCGACGGGCCGACGATTCCATGCGCTTCCATGATCTCGATCAGCCGCGCTGCGCGCGAGTAGCCGAGCTTCAGCCGCCGCTGCAGATAAGACGCCGAGGCCTGGCCGGTCGAAAGCACCACCCGCACCGCCTCATCGTATTTCGGATCGTCGAGATATTGGATGCCGTCGACCGCGCTCTTCTCTTCGGGAATTTTTGTGATCTCTTCGAGGAATTTCGGTTCGCCCTGATTCTTCTTCACGAAGTCGACGACCTCGTTGATCTCCGGCTCCGAAACGTATGCGCCGTGAATGCGGCGGATGCGGGCGGTGCCGGGCGGCAGGAAAAGCATGTCGCCGGATCCGAGAAGTTTTTCAGCGCCCTGAGTGTCGAGGATGGTGCGCGAGTCGACCTTCGAAGCAACCTGATACGCGATGCGCGACGGGAAATTCGCCTTGATCACGCCGGTGATGACGTCGACCGATGGCCGCTGCGTCGCGACAATCAAATGAATGCCCACCGCACGCGCTTTCTGCGCCAGCCGCGTCACCGAGTCTTCGACGTCTTTCGGCGCCACCATCATCAGGTCCGCAAATTCGTCGATGATGATGACGATGAAGTGCATCGGCTCGGGCGTCGGCGTGGTGTCATCGGGAGCGGCCTTTCGCGCGCGGCGGTGCGCTTCCGGATCCTTCAGCAGCGCGTTGTACTGATCGATGTTGCGCACGCCGCACTCCGCGAGCGTGCGATAGCGATTCTCCATCTCCGCCACCGCCCACATCAGCGCGTTCGAAGCCAGCTTCGGATCGGTGACGATCGGATGCAGAAGATGCGGAATGTCTTCGTAGATCTTCAGCTCGACCATCTTCGGATCGATCATCAGCATGCGCAGTTGGCGGGGCAACGCTTTGTAGAGCAGCGAGACGATCATGGAGTTCAGGCCCACCGACTTGCCGGCGCCGGTCGCGCCGGCCACGAGCAGGTGCGGCATGCGCGACATATCCGTGACGATCGGCTCGCCGTGAATGTCTTTGCCGAGCGCCAGGGTCAGCATCGACTGGGACTGCACGAAGATCTCGGTGTCGACGATGTCGCGCAGCGTGATGAGATCGCGTTTCCGATTCGGAACTTCGATGCCGACGGTGGAGGATCCGGAAATGCGCTCGATTCGGATCGACTCCGCTTTCAGCGCCAGCGCCAGGTCGTCGCCCAGGTTGACGACCCGCGCATATTTCACGCCGGCGGAAGGCTTGAATTCGAAAGTCGTGACGACCGGGCCCGGATGATAGGCGGTCACCTCGCCTTCCACCGCGAATTCGCGGCAGCGCGCTTCGATCAGACGTCCGATCTCCAGATATTTTTTGTGAACCTCGTCGTCGATCTGATCCTGCTTCGCGCCGGAGGCCAGAAGGCTGACGGGCGGCAGTTGATCGTTGCCGAGGCGCAGATCGCGCCGGGCAGTCTTGACGGGCTTCACGGACGGACGCGGAATCAGGACGGTCTGTGGAGGACCGCCGCCCTCGGCGGTCCGGACAGCGGAGGGCCGCTGTCCTCCACTCTCATCCGCATACAGCGCGAACGGATCGGGCTGTTCCTGGTTTGCGAGCGCTTCGGCGGCGGCCCGAAGGTCGGCCTTCGTCACTTTGCGAATCTGAAAGCGTCCCGGTCCTTTCACCTCGCGAACCAGCGGACCGCTGTCTTCCTCCATCGGCTGGTCCTGCTCCACCAGACGCAGCGCATGCTTCTTGACGATCGCGACCTTCATCTTCTCTTTGCGGCGGCGCTCGGTGAGGCGCGCCCACTGCAATGTCACGCCGCGTCCGAACGCGATCAGATTTTCCTGAACCGCCGCGAAAATCGCCGCCAGGCTGATGCGAGTCGACAGCAGAATGCCGACCAGCAGCATCGTGCCGAAGAGAATCGCTGAGCCGCCGCGATTCAGATTGGCGGTCGCGGCGCGATCGATCTCCTGACCGAGATAGCCGCCGGCCGCAATCAGCGCACCGCGGATCCACACTTTGCTGAAAGTCAGATCCAGCAGCGGCGGGGCCGCGATCAACAGCGTGACCCAGCCGAGGGCCTTCGTCTGAACGTATTCGACTTCGCGTCCCCAGAATCGCTGCCAGCCGACGACCAGCATGCCGATCGGAAACAGAAGGCTCGCGAATCCCAGGAAGCCGACGAAGAGCCACGCGACCGTCGCGCCGTAGTAGCCGATGACGTTGGAGATCGCGTTGTTGGTTGAAGTGTAAAAAGCGGAGGAATCGTCGGGATGATACGAGATGAGAGCGGCTCCCAAGCTGATGCCGGCCGCCAGGATGACGATCCCGATCAGCTCTCCCCCACGACGGCTCTTTGCGAAAAGCAGAAACTCCATCACACCCGCCACGTTCTGCGCCGTCAACAGCTTAGCAGAAATAACTAGTGTTTGTAGTGCGGTCCCGGGTCCATAGGCTGGCTGACGTTCTGCACCGAGAACTCGCCGGTCATGAGATTGTGCCCGGTCCCGCAAGCAGAATTCGTGCAGGCGTAGCTGTACGTCCCTTTCTTGGTAACGGTCCAGACCTTGTCGATCACCTGGCCGGGGGAAAAAAACGAGGGCGCAATCACGTTCTGGCCGTCCGGATCGATCAACTGGAAGCCGTGCGTGGAATCCTGCACCGTGATGTGAAAGGTGACCACGTCGCCGACGTTCAGGTCCATCAGGCCGATCGATGGCGTAATCGTGATCGAGAAGCTCCGCTCGAGAACGTTGTAGACCTTGCCCGTCGATTGCGGCGGCTGCGTTGACTGCTGCACGCCTGTATCTTCCGACATCGTGATCAGCGTCCCATCCTCGGTTCCATCATCAATCACCGACGCATACGCGAGCAGCGGTTGATCCGACGCGAAGCTGAGCCAGGCATCTGAGAGATCGGCGCCGGCCGGAAGGCCGTCAGCGAACGCGCCGAGCGCGGTCGGGCTGAGAACCTTGAACGGGCCGTACGAGACGGTCTTCGCGTTTCCAACGAGATTGTTGTTCTTGTCGTACAGCCGCCACGTGACATTTGCAGTTGTGTTGTTCGGATTCACGACTCCAATGTTGGTGCGATACGTTCCGATCTGACCGCTCGAGCCGTTCGATTTGAGTTGGATCATCACGCCCTGCTTCTTTGCCGCGGACACGTCGAGTCCGGGCACGAACTGGCCGGTCGTTCCGCCGGTGCAGCCGGCGCTGGTGGTGGCATAGATCCGCTGTGTGGCGATGAAGTCATCGGACGAGCTCAGTCGGATGCCACCCAGACCCGAAGAATGGAAGAGCGAGCTGACGACATCGTTGTACACGAGCATGTTGCGCTTCGGCACCGTGATCGTCATTGGCTGGACGCCGGAGTTGTCATCCGATGAAGTTGGCAGCAGGAAGGCCTGTACCTGAATGTCTTTGCTGGTGGATGGATTGAAGATGCGGAAGTCGGTGCGAAATACGCCGACGCTTCCGCCGATGGCCAGATACACGTCCTTTGCAAAGGCGCAAGTTGCAAAAGAAAATGCGCAAAGGAACAGCAGTAAGCGCAGACGCATGAGAGAGTCCTCCGTTTCTCCGAGCCGAAGAATGGTCTTCCGAGCCCAGAAGAAGTGTGATCTGCATCACACTTTACAGCATTGTATCCATATCTACCACCGGGTGGGATAGGAACCGAGAACCCGGACCATCTCGGCCAGTTCACGGAGGCTGTCGAGTGCCCGCGCCACGTTCGGTTCATCGCTTTTTCCGATGAAATCGAGATAGAAGGCGTACTCCCACGGGCGGCCTTCGATCGGGCGCGACTCGATTTTCGACAGATCGATCTCGAAGATCGCGAACGCGCCGAGCGCACGAAAGAGCGCGCCGGGCTTGTTGGATACCCGAAACACGATCGACGTCTTCCAGCGACGGGTGGTTTCGCGCAGCGAGACTTCACTGGCGTGCTGTGGAGGAATGAGGAGAAAGAATCGCGTGAAGTTCTGGGCGTTGTCTTCGATGCTTTCGATGAGCACCCGGCCGCCGTAGATCTCGGCGGCGTTCGCCGAGGCGATTCCCGCTTCGTCCTTGCGAGCGCGCTCCATCACCAGCCGAACCGCGCCAGCGGTGTCGTGCACCGGCATCGCTTCGATCTCCGGATGTTGCGTGAAGAAGCGCGTGCACTGCGCCAGCGCGACCGGATGCGAGTAAACGCGGCGGATGTCAGCGATGGCGACGTCCGGCGGCGCGATGAGGTTGTGCACGATGCGCATGCTCGTCTCGCCCGCGATCGTGAGATCGGAGTCGAACAACAGGTCGTAATTCCGATGAATGGAACCGGCGAGACTGTTCTCGATCGGCGCGATGCAGCAATCTGCCTTCCCCGCTCCGACTGAACCGAACATCTCCTCGAACGTGCGGCAAGGCACGCCGATGATCTCCGTTCCCAACAGCCGCCGCGCGGCGTTCTCGCTGAACGCGCCCGATTCTCCCTGATAGGCAACCCGCATTTTTTCCTCCAGAAACAAAAAAGCCCGCGTCCCTTGCGGGAGCGGGCTTCGTTATGGTTGTGATCGTTCGTCTACACGGTCACCAAGCCCGCTCTGACCGAGCTGAAAAATGCGAAGAATCGGAGCGAGCGGCCAACCATGAGGCGGTGATTATCGCACACGTCTGCGGCCGCCGACGATCAAGAGGACCACGCCGCCGGCGATCAGCACGGCGCTGACCGCGGGGTCCACTTTTTGGCGATCCGTCGTTTCGACTCCGACGGATAACGGGCCGGCCTGGAGGCGGTGCTTCTCTTTCATTGGGAAGGGAATGAAGAGAGAGGCGATGCCGAGAACGAGTAGAATGACGCCGATGATGAACAGAACGCGCATGACGCGATTATGCACGAGGACAGCATGAGAAGACTCATCGGACCGGTAATTCTGCTGTTGCTGCTGAGCGCGGCAGTGCAGGTCGCTGCAGCCTCAGCGGAGGCTACGCCAAAACTCACGGTCATTTATTACTACCTTCCCGGGTGATCGATCTGCGCAAAAGTGAAAACCGCCGTGAGCGGTCTGGAGAAAGAATTCCCGGGCGATGTCAAGGCTGAGAACTTGAACGCCAGGGAGGCCGAGTCGCAGAAGGTGATCCAGGAGGCAGGATTCAAAACGCACGGCCTCATCATCCGCAACGCGAAAGACGAGATTGTCTGGAAGCAGGCGGACCACACGGTGAAGATGGATGAGGTACGAGCCGCGATCCGCAAACTTCTCGATCAGAACAGCGCGGGCTCGAGATAGGTCCCAAACACAGCGCGAAGGGCGTCTGAGATTTCGCCGACCGTCGCGTAGGCCTTCACGGCATCGACGATGAACGGCATCGTGTTGGCTTCCGGATCGGCGGCGGCATTGCGCAGCCGTTCGAGCGACTGCTCGACGGCGCGGGCGTCACGCGACTTGCGCACGCGCTCGAGGCCGGCCAACTGATCGGCGGCCGCCGACTCGTCGATGTATAGAGCGTCGTACGGCTCGTCCTCGCTCTGAAAGGCGTTGACGCCCACCACGATCTTTTCACCCGAATCGACAGCGCGCTGGTACTGATAGGCGGCATCCCAGATCTCGCGCTGGGGGAATCCGGCCTCGATGGCCTCCACCATCCCGCCGAAGCGATCGATTTTCTCGAAGTACTCGAAGCAGCCCTGCTCCATGCGATTGGTGAGCTCTTCGACAAAGAACGAGCCGCCGAGGGGATCGACGGTGTTGATGACTCCCGATTCGTGCGCCAGGATCTGTTGCGTCCGCAGCGCGATGCGTGCCGACTTCTCGGTCGGCAGCGCCAGCGTCTCATCGAGCGAGTTGGCGTGCAGCGACTGCGTTCCGCCCAGGACCGCCGCCAGCGCCTGAATCGCGACGCGCACGATGTTGTTGTACGGCTGCTGGGCCGTCAGCGAACATCCGGCGGTCTGGGTGTGGAAGCGCAGCATCCACGATCGCGGATCTTTCGCGCCGAACCGCTCGCGCATCACCTTCGCCCACACCCGCCGAGCAGCGCGGAATTTGGCGACCTCTTCGAACAGGTCGTTATGCGAGTTGAAGAAGAACGACAGCCGCGGCGCGAAATCGTCGACATCCAGGCCGGCGCGGACGCCGTAGTCGACGTACTCCACGCCATCGCGCAGCGTGAAGGCCAGCTCCTGCAGCGCCGTCGATCCGGCCTCGCGAATGTGATAGCCGCTGATCGAGATGGTGTTGTACTTCGGAACATTCTCCGCGCAGAACTTGAAGATGTCGGTGATCAGCCGCATCGAAGGACGCGGCGGGAAGATGTACTCCTTCTGCGCGATGTACTCCTTGAGGATGTCGTTCTGCAGCGTTCCGGAGATCTTTTTCCAGTCCGCTCCATGTTTCTCGGCAACCGCCAGATACATGGCCAGGAGAATCGGCGCCGTGGAGTTGATGGTCATCGAGACCGTCACTTCTTCGAGGTTGATCCCGTCGAAAATCGTCTCCATGTCCGCCAGAGTGTCGACCGCCACGCCGCACTTTCCAACCTCGCCGGCGCTGTAGGGATGATCGGAGTCGTACCCGTAGAGCGTCGGCAGATGAAACGCCGTCGACAGCCCGGTCTGACCGTGCTCCAGCAGATAGTGAAACCGCTTGTTCGTCTGCCTCGGCGTTCCAAAGCCCGCGAACTGCCGCATCGTCCAAAGCCTGCCGCGATAGCCGGTCGGATGAATGCCGCGCGTGAATGGAAATTCACCGGGAAACCCCAGATCGCGTTGAAAATCGAGATCGGAGACATCCGCCGGCGTCGAGAGGGGATTCACTTCCATGCTGCTGACGGTCGTGAAGTCGCGCTTCCATGGAGCGCGTTTCGACATCGCGCTGCGCCACCGCTCCTCCTCCCCTCGAATGGTCTTCAGAGCCTCTGCCGAAAAAAGCGAGAGTTGCTCATCTTCTTTCGGAAGCGGGAGGACAGCGGCTTTCTGATGTTCAGACTCGCGTTTCATCCGGAATCAATTCTATGTGCAACCGCCAAGCCTGCAAACCAAGCGCCGAAGTTTGTCATCAAGATGCTGATTTGATAGCATCATGACGTATGGCTAGGCGCACCACAGTGACTCTCGACGACGACGTGATCGCGCGGCTGGACAGCGAGGTTCGCAAGCGGCGGGAGTCGTTCAAGACCGTGCTGAACGACGCGCTGCGCCGCGGACTGAATCCACCGGCCGCTCCCCGCAAACCATTTCGGATTCGTTCCCGGAACCTGGGGACCCGGCCTGGGCTCGACTACGACAACGTCGAGGCTCTTCTGGACCAGGTGGAAGGTCCGTTTCGAAAGTGATTCTGATCGATGCCAATCTGCTGCTCTACGCCTGCAATGAAGCTGCGCCCGAACATGCCGTTGCTCGGAAATGGCTGGACGAGGCAATCACCTCCGGCGAGACGGTACGATTCGCCTGGAGCACGCTGAACACTTTTCTGCGCATCGCGACCCACCGATCGATCTTTCCCCGGCCCATGAACCCCGAAGAAGCAATCCGCATCGTTGACGAGCTACTTCGCCGCCCGTCGGTTGGCGTCCTCGACCCGGCAGATCGCTATTGGTCGATTTTTGCACCGTTGGCGGTGCGAAGCCAGGCACGCGGCGATCTCGTTCCGGATGCCCATCTGGCCGCCCTGGCGATCGAACATGGTGCCACGCTCTGTACCACCGACAAGGATTTCGCTCGCTTCGACGGTCTGCGCGTGATCAATCCGCTGCAGAAGAAGTAGCCCGCTTCCGCGCGACCAGCAAGAGTCCCGGCCCGAACGGGATGAAGCTGAACAGCCGATCGACCGCGAAAACCGCCTGCACCAGGCGCACCAGGGCCCTCGATTTTCCCGCCAGCGCGACCGATTGCAGCGCACCATCCCTTTCCACGCTCAGACGCGCACGACGTTTGTTCATCGGCAGCAGGAAGACGGTGTCGTAGGCCAGCACCACCGGAAAGCCCCAATACTTCGCCTTCTCGATTGAGAGACCCGCATCGCGAAAGCGAGCGGCCAGCTCTTCGCGGGAGTAGCGTCGGCGGTGCTCATAGTAATCGTCGCTGGCTGACCAGAGGCTGCGAAGTGCGGGAACGGTTGCGATGCAGACGCCGTCACCATTCAGAACGCGCGCGATCTCGCGGACGGCCGCGGCGTCGTCATCGAGATGTTCGAGCGTTTCCCCGCTTGTCACGCCGTCGAAGCTGCCATCGCGAAACGGAAGGCGCGTCAGATCGCCCATCACCACCGGAGTCGTGGAAGTGGTCCGGACGTGGAGCACAGCCTCGAACGCCGTGTCGATTCCAAATACTCGAAAGCCCCGTTGCTGCAGCCGGCCGGCAAGCTGTCCGAGCCCGACGGCAGCGTCGAGCACGCGCGCGCGGGGAGCGAGCCGCTTCGTCTCCGCCAGAATGATCGACAGCCGATGCTCGTGCCGCGGCCCGAACATCTCGGCCTGGGTTCCCCATTGGTGCGTGTGCATCAGGCGTCAGGATAACTGACGCCTGACACCTAACGCCTGACACCTAATCAACCGGCGTGATCGTCGCGGTCTGGCTGTCAACGCTGCCGCAGGCGTTCGAGATGCGGACCCAGAACTCCTGCACGCTGTTGATCGCCGGCGTAGTGAAGCTCTGCGAAGTGGCGTTCGCAATCGGCGTGCTCGTGAACCCGGCGTGACCCGAATACCACTGAAACTTCACCGAGCCCGCTTCCGGCTTGGCGGTCAACGTGACTGTTTGTCCGCGTTTGACGGTCTGGCTCTTCAGATTGTTGATCGCCAGCAGGATCGGCGGATCGCAAATCACATCCACCGTCACAGTCCCTCCTTCACTGACATCGCCGCCGTTTCCGAGGACCGTAATTCCGCGATAGGTCGCCGGGAAGATGTCGGGCGATACGTTCAGAGTCAGCCTGGAGGTCCCGTCACCCGGCGCAGCGAAATGCGTGTTGGTGAAGGATCCCGTGATCCCTTCCGGCGCGATGAGTGAAATATCGATCGGCGAATTGAAATCGGTGTCGGGATTGTGCGTGACGGTCACGTCGAAGGTGGCACTCTCGCCAGGGAACAGCGCCACAAACGGCGGCTCGACGCTCACCTGGAACGGCGCGACGCCCGTGATGGTCGGAATCGAGCCGAACGACACCGCGCTCTGGATTAGTGCGCTCGTGATGCCCGGGGCCAGCACGTTGTCCCATTCGAGAGCGGCGCCATTGTCGACGCACGACGCCGGGGTGATGTTGTCGTTGAGGTGGCGAGTGCCGATCTGCGCCCATACGTTGCTGTAGGTACCATCGGTCACGTGGTTCGCCTGATCGGGCTGAATCGGGATCAGCAGAATGTGGTACGTAGGCGGAGTCTGACAATCGACGCCGCCCGGCGCATGCAACGTCGGCTCGAAGAAGAAGATGCCGGAGTCCGAGCTGGCGAGAAAAATGTCGGCGCCCAGGAATGCTCTGACTGTGCGGTTGCCAGCGCCGGTGAACTGCGTTCGCAGCCGGAAGAAGTTGTCGCCGTTGACGTACGTCACCGTCTGGGCGATGGTGATGCCACCGCCGCTAAGATTCACGGTCACGGTAAAGGGCGATGGACCGTCACCGGCTCCCTGGAGCGTGCTGATCGACGTGGTGGTCCAGACGGAATGTGCACCCAGACCACCGGTGGCGGTGCCACACGGATGGCCGGTGAAGTTCGGCGTGAAGAGGGTGCCGTTGATGTCGGCGAATATCCCCATGTCGCCGTAATTGCACCCGGTCGGATAGATCTGGCCGTTACCAGGGACGGCGTTGTTGAACACCTGAAACGAGCCGTCGGCGGCAACGTTGATCTTCAACGGGTTGCCGTTGATCGTGACGATCGTCGGCCCGGCCGGGGCCTGGGCAAACGCGACGGCAGGCAAGAGAAACGCCACCGCGATCGCACTTCGAAGAAGTGAACGGTTTACCATCTCACCACCCTCCTCCCAGAGATTGAGGAATCGACCCTAAGAGTACACAAATACGGGATTTATCTCAAATTTTCGTGGAGGACGGCCGCCTCCGGCTGTCCGGACAGCGGAGGGCCGTTGTCCTCCACATCAGGCGGACAGCAGTTCCCTCAGCGCCTCGGGCGCGCTCTCGAGGGCGTCGTCGAGTTTGTCGGCGTCCTTGCCGCCCGCCTGGGCCAGATCGGCCTTTCCCCCACCCTTGCCGCCCACAATCGGCGCGAGCTTTTGAATCAGGGTGTTAGCGGGAACGCGATCGACGAGGTCCTTGGTGACGGCGGTCAGCAGGGTGACCTTGCCGTCGGTGGCGCTGCCGAGGACGATGACGCCGCTGCGGATCTTGGAGCGAAGCTCGTCGGCGAGGTTACGCAGGTCACCGCCGCTGATGTCGTCGGCCCGGCGGGTTACGAGCTTCACACCGTTGATGTCCATCGGCGCGGCGCCTGCCGCGGCGCCTGTCCCTCCGCCGGAAGCGAGCTTCATCCGGAGCTGCTTCACTTCCTTTTCGAGCTGCTTCTGCTTTTCCTGAAGCGACTGCACGTAATTCGGAATGTCGTCGAGCCGGGCGTTCAACTGTTGCTGCAGCGCGTGCGCCGATTCGTCGAGATTCTGAAAATACGCCAGCGCGCCTCGGCCGGTCAGCGATTCCATCCGCCGGACGCCCGCGGCCAGCGAGCGATCGGAGATGATCTTGAACACGCCGATGTCGCCGGTGCGATTCACATGGCAGCCGCCACAGAATTCTTTCGACCAGTCCCCGGCGGCGACGATGCGAACGCGGTCACCATATTTTTCGCCGAACATCGCAACCGCGCCGCTCTTTTTCGCATCCGCGATCGGCATGATGGTCTTCGTCACTTCGACGTTCTCGCGGATTTTCTCGTTGACGAGATCTTCGATCGATTTGATCTGCTCGTCGGTCAGCGGCTGGTGATAGGTGTAGTCGAATCGCAGCCGGTCCGGTGCGACCAGCGATCCCGCCTGCTGCACCGTCTCGCCAAGGACGTCTTTGAGCGCTTTGTGGAGGAGATGCGTGGCGGTGTGATTGGCAGTGGTGTCGAGTCGCGTCGGCTCGGGCACCGTTGCGCGCACGGTTGCGCCGACGGGCAAATGTCCTTCGTCGACGCGCACGCGCGAGACGGTCAATTCTCCGACCGGCTTTTGCGTGTCGAGCACAGTCGCGCGGCCGCCCTTCCACTCCAGCGTGCCGGCGTCACCGATCTGACCTCCGGACTCGGCGTAGAACGGCGTGGGCGTGAGGACGACGTCCCCTTCGCTGCCATGATGCAGCACGTCATGCTGCTTGCTGTCGATGACGATGGCCTTCACGACCGTGGGGACATCGACGTAGCGTTCGTATCCCACGAATTCGACCGGACCGACCTTTTCTGCGATCTGCGCGAACGTAGCGGCATCGGTCGATGTCTGAAATTTCGACGATGCCTTCGCTTTCGCGCGCGCATCGGCCATCATGGTCTCGAAGCCTTCGCGATCCAGCGTGACGCCTTCTGATTCGGCGACTTCCTGAATCACATCCAAAGGCGCGCCGTGTGTGTCATAGAGCTTGAAAATCTCTTCGCCAGAAATAACGTGTTCACCGCGCGCCCGAATGTCGTCCATGACTCTACCAATAGCGTCATAAACACGTTCTAGAGTTCTAGTGAATTGCGACTCTTCTACGACTAGCCATTGATGAATTCGGTCTTTGCTCGCTCTTAATTCAGGGTATGCCGTCCCCATAGCTTCGATCGCCGTGCTGTCAAGGTCCTGGAGCAGAACGAACGTGGGAAGCTTTCGTCCAAAACGGAGAGCCCGTCGGATGATTCGTCTCAAAACGAACCCACGGCCCTCATTAGAAGGTTTCACACCGTCGGACATCAGGAACACAGCTGAACGCGCATGGTCGCAAAGCACGCGGACGGCGGTGTCGCGTTCGTCTTCCATGTCAGCCCCATAGCGATGACCGCTAATCTCTTCGATCTTCCGAAGGATCGATTTGAAAGCATCGGTCTCGTAGACCGTGTCGACTTCCTGCAACACAAGGGTGATGCGCTCCAGCCCCATGCCGGTGTCGACCGACGGCGCCGGCAACGGCGTGAGTTTGCCGTCGGCGTCGCGGTCGTATTGCATGAAGACCAGATTCCAGATCTCCATGGTGTCGTCGCCGGGTCCGTTCACCAGGGCAGCGGTGTTCTTCGAGAGGTCGTCGCCGCGGAAGTAGTGGATTTCGGAGCACGGCCCGCACGGGCCGGTGTCGCCCATCGACCAGAAGTTGTCCTTTTTCCCAAAGCGCAGCACGCGATCGGGCGACGCGCCGGCCTTGACCCACAGCTCGGCCGCCTCGTCGTCGGCGGGAAGGCCGTCGCCCCCTTCGAAGACCGTGAACCACAGCCGGTCGACGTCGAGCTTCCAGACCTTCGTGATCAGCTCCCACGCGTATTCAACGGCCCCGGCTTTGAAGTAGTCGCCGAACGAGAAGTTGCCCAGCATCTCGAAAAATGTGAGGTGACGGGCAGTGCGTCCGACGTTCTCCAGATCGTTGTGCTTGCCGCCGGCGCGGACGCACTTCTGCGATGTGGTCGCGCGCTTGTAATCACGGCGCTCGCGGCCGAGAAAAACATCCTTGAATTGATTCATGCCGGCGTTGGTGAACAGCAGGGTCGGATCGCCCGCCGGCACGAGCGAGGAGCTGGCAACTTCGCGATGGCCTTTCTGAACGAAATAGTCGAGAAATTGCCGGCGGATCTGATCAGTCGTGAGCAACTCGGGTCTCCTTGAGGATGTCGCGAACCAGCGCGGCATCGTAACCTTGATTCAACAGATACGCGGCCAATTTGTTTCTGGCAACTGCAGGTTCGTACCTTCGCATCAGCGCTGGAAGTCGCTTCTGGGCGGCGGCCAGCGCGCGGGCATGCTCGCTCTCGGGCTCGATGTTCTCCCCCACCGCCTGCGCGATCAGATCATCCGAAACGCCCGCGCGGATCAACTCGCGACGGATGCGAATCTTCCCGATCCGCCGCTGCAGCCGCGTGCGGACATAGGCGCCGGCGAACCGCGCGTCGTCGAGCCATTTTTCCGCCGCCAGCCGTTCCAGGGTCGGATCGATGGCGTCACTCGAGAAGCCTTTCGCGCGCAGCTTCCGCTTCAGCTCTGCAGTGCTGTTGAATCGATGATTCAGAATTCTCACCGCCGCGCGATAGCAGCGGTCAGGATCCGCATCCACCCTGGCAGTTTAGCGCGTCGAAAAGCGCCAGGTGGCGCCATTGATGGCCGGCGCAACTGGGTGCGTGTGGGCCATGATGTAGCGATAGACAATCGAGTCGCGCGCCCGAGGATCCTCGTCGGGGGCCAGGTCGCGAAAAAGGATCGGCGTTTCGGGGTGCCGCCGAAGAGCAGCGACGACTCGCTCGCCGACTCCGAATTTGTCGAGGTAGTACCAAAAAACAGGATTGACATAGTTTCCGTCCGGCGTGATCGTTCCGGTTCGCGCGTATGCCGTTTCAAACGGCGTGTTGAAGATCAGAAGCCGCGAGCCCGGACGAAGATGGCGCTCGATCTCATTGACCGTGCGCTGCGTGACGCTGTCGTCCCAGTAGAGCACGGTGTGCGCGATCGAAAAGGGAATCAGCGGCGCGCAAACGACGATGATCGCCACGGTCACGGCGATGAGCGCCACGATTCCGCTGCCCGTCTGCGGCGACGGTGACTTCATGAACCGTCGAATCGCGGCGGGAGCCAGCAGGCATGCGCGCGCGAAGAGGAGCGCCAGCAGCGCGAATCCGGCGTTGACGTGCGTGACTTCCCATCGGGGAAAAGCCATGCCGATCGCGCCGATGGCAATCCACGGCGCGGGAGTGCGGAGCCGGCTGAAGCGCGGCGCGACCTTGTGGACGAGAAGGAATGCCGGGATGACCACGTACAACGCCAGCGCGCCCGCGATTTCGCCGGCGGTCGGACGAATTCCGATCTCCGAGTAGTGTCGCGTCAG